>Ga0308172_1001617_pt1 | contig 14672 bp, 11 predicted proteins | sample PhyGR2_FD_202134 | JGI IMG/M metagenome (GOLD analysis project Ga0308172, IMG submission 202134) | Phyllosphere microbial communities from UC Gill Tract Community Farm, Albany, California, United States - DLSLSG.R2 | ecosystem: Host-associated > Plants > Phyllosphere > Unclassified | place: USA...
CCACGCTGACACTGAGTGGCTGGACGGCGGCGACGGAGTCGGCGGCCTATGCGATCACCCAGGGCAGCGTGGTGCAGGCCGGGGCGAAGATCGCCACCAACGCCGGCAGCTACGTGGCCGGCACCGAGATGATGGTGACGGTCACGCTGAAAGACGGGCAGGGCAACGGCGCCACCGGGCAGGCCGCGCTGTTAACCAGCAGTGCAGTGACGATCGCCAACGCCACGGCCAAGGCGGACAGCGCCTGGACGGACAATAACGACGGCACCTATAGCCGCACCTATATCGCCAATACGGTGGGCAGCAACCTGAAAGCCACGTTGACACTGAGCGGCTGGACGGCGGCGGTCGAGTCGGCGGCCTACGCCATCACTCAGGGCAGCGTGGTGCAGGCCGGAGCCAAAATTGCCACCAACGAAAGCAGCTACGTGGCCGGTGACGAGATGACGGTGACGGTCACGCTGAAAGACGGGCAGGGCAACGGCACGACTGGGCAGAAAGCGTTATTAACCTCCACCACGGTGGGTGTGCCGAACACCACCGCTAAGGCGGACAGTGTCTGGACGGACAATAACGACGGCACCTATAGCCGCACCTATATCGCCAATACGGTGGGCAGCAACCTGAAAGCCACGCTGAAACTGAGTGGCTGGACAACGGCGGCGGAGTCAGCGGCTTACGCAATTGCTCCAGACACAACAAATGCAATTATCACTGCATCCGTTTTAGATAATGGAAAAGCATTGACACCAGCGGATGGTAAAGCATTTTATGAGATTTTAATCTCAGCTAAAGATAGATTTGGCAATATCCTTAAATCCTATCCAGTCACTTTAAGTTCACCAGTCTTAACTGAGCCTAGAGCTATAAGTACGTCTGATAATGGGGAGGTCACAACTGCAATAGCAAGTTCTATAGCAGGAACATATGATGTTTTAATTTCGTCAACAACTAACTCATCAATAAAAAGCACAGTTACACTCAAATTTAGTATAGATAAGGTTAATATAATTACACCATCCTTATAACTAAACTAAATCACCCGCTTTCGTCATGGATGATGTATTCCATGACGAAAGCATTTTTCAATCTAATTAGGATTCTAAAAATATGAACTAATAAGTTAATGCTTAAAAACAATCAAATGGGCTCAATAAATACGTTTCAAGTTTAAATTATTAGATTTTACCTAAATATGGGATATTTAATAGAATGAAGTTCTTTTATTTTTTTATTTTATTTTCGGTTTTTTTCTTTCCACGAATTTCATTTGCTTTAGATTGTTATGCGGTTATTAATGGTAACAATGAAATCACAGAAACCGTAAGAGTTAATGATATTATTTTGCCGGAATCAGCTAAAGATGGAGAAATCATATGGAGGTCAGATGAATACACTAGAACAGTAATGTGTAATAACGCAAATTTACAAGAAAATGTATATTTTTATCCATTTCCTAGGGTATCACCATCCGATCTTCCAAAGGGCATGGTTTTTGGGATTACTTATAATGGTGCTTCATATGATTTAACCTCAAGCTTAACGAATATTAAAACAGATATTGTTGTTCCTAAAAATGGCTCAAAAACAGGAGTAATAAAAGTTCAAGTATATATAAAAAAGAATGGAACCATATCTGGTGGCTATGATAAAGATCTGGCAGTTTATCAGCTGGATGGTGTTGGTGGTTTGAACAATTCATCTAATGCTAAAAACTTCAAGTTTTATTTATCAAATCTAAAAAATGTTGCAACTGGTGTGTGTTCTACATCATTTAGCGGACTAACTGAAACAAAATCAATTAATATTAATGATAATCTTATATCAAACGGACAACTTATTAATTCTATTGGCTCTGCTTCTGTTTCGTGTACTCCCGCAAATCTATTAGCTAATAGAAAAGTCAATATGAATTTATATACAATGAACTCTTCGAGTGATCAACTATTTAGAACAGATAAGAATGGTTTGTATTATCAACTATTGACATCGGGAGTTATAGTTTCACCATCAAACACATCGTCATCTCCAGTTAAAGTCACATTTTCTCTAAATGGAAATGGACAAGGAAGTAGCTCGTTCGATCAAAAAATCTTCTTAACTGATAAAAATGAAGATTGGTTATATTCTAATAACACAACGACAGCAACGAGTAAAAATCCAAATTTAGGAATGAGTGTTCAATCTTTTGAGTAATACAAAGAACAGTAGGCAGAAGCGCATTCTTTGACTGAGTCTTGGCTCCCGCCGTAGGCGGGCTACTCAATGAGAGCGGAAGTTATAGCAAAAAGAATATTGATCGAATATTAACGCTACAAGCTATTTGTCACGATGCGGGACTCGTTTCATTAGATGAAATCGTCAAAGTTCGTAGTTTGCTAGATAGCTTTTTCACGGTTTGCACTAACCGAAAGAGATATTTGGTTTTTTGACTCGCCGACATATCTTGTTGACTCTAAAGGGCAACGATTATTTATTGAGGAGGCAAAAAATAAAATAACAACAGAAACATCATTTTTTATTTTTACCGATAATGTCGACTTGTTTGAATTAGTTGAAAGGGTTATTGCGTTTTATAATGTTCATTAGTATCATCTCTGGCTAACCTCTGACTCTTATTTATCCTGCATCGACTATTTTCTTTGTGGTACTTTTAATTAAAAATTAAATTATATTCACAATTAAAATTTATTAGATGGAGTCATTAAAGATTACATATTTAACTTAGGTGGTGCGGTTATTATTGATTTAGATGGTGGCTATGTTTGGTAAAACAAGTCGCGCTATTTTACCTAATCCACATTGATTTTAATGAGATAATTCGGCATTTTTTTAAACTCACTCGTTTCCATCAAATGTTGTTAATGTAAAAATGTATATTTTTGATATTTTGAATTTATATTGAGTGATTTAATATATGATTATTCCTAGGGCGATTTTTTTGAAACAATCTTACCTAAAGAACAAACAGCATTTGAAGGTAAAAGTCAGTAATGAGAAAACGCTGATTGCAGGACAGCTTGCTATAAGGTTACGAAATCCTCAAACGCATAAGCATGGTAGTTTCACATGTTTTTTCTGTCGAAATAAATACCCAATATTAGCATCAGGGACATGCACCGAGCTCACTTTATCATTATTTCTGATTTCAGTTCTGCCGGCTACAAAGTCACTATAGCTGACAGTGAAGGTGGTATTGGTATTACTCTTGATTGGCGAGAGAGTTCTGGTGAAAATGCGATTTGATATGTTATTCATTTAAAATCAAATGCATAATATATATGCAATTAACCCTCCCTAGATTCACATCACTAATATTTTTACGAGTTAGTTTTATTGATTTTAAATCATAAAGATCTAAATTGCGAAATGATAGAATCAAACGGCTTTGGCCAAGTCAGCGCAGTAACTGAATTTATAAATTAAATCCCATAGCCATAGGGATTGACGACATAAATACTCATACTACCTACTGAAATTGCTAGCAACAGCATATATACATTCCGCTTCCAACTTTGCATTTTATCTCCATCAGCGCTGACTTGATAAACACCGTAGCTCAAAATCCACTATAACAGGCGATTTAAAATTTTGGATTTATCTTCAGAATGTTCAGGATGTAATCCTCGCTCCCTTTTTCAACCGAATCTTTCTTTCAAGAATGCCTAACTGAAGCGATAAATGCACTTGAAGTGCTTGAAGAGTATAACTGCACTCGTGAAAAAGCCGCGCTTGCCTGGAATAAGGTTTTCAATACTGATTATTTCAGTACAGAAATCGCGCGGGACACCAATATTTCTAAATCTCTCATGCGCCCAGCTGTCAGCGCATCGGCAGCTCTATCCTTCCCCGCCCACCCCGTCACACCTAATAAATCAGCGGGGTTTGCATGATGAGTTGGTTACTGGAAAATCCTGCGCGCTTTTTGCGTGAGCAGAAGGAGCTCAAACGCCTTGAGAGTGAGCAAGAGTGGCTAAACATGGCTTTGAGCTTTCAGAGCGACGGTAAGTTGTCTGTAGACATAAACATGACTATTCATGGTCGCGTTTATGAAGGGAAGATGACTTATCCGGACTCGTTTCCAGGTTCTCCACCCTATATCCGTCGCAGAGAGCGTTCCGAGAGGTGATCAAACCACCAGTATGGTGAAGGGGGGGACTGTGTCTGCAATGGCGAGCTGATAACTGGCTGCCTGACATAACCGGGGCGGATATGGTGCTCAACGCATTTGGGTTACTGAATACAGAGCAGCATCCCGAGCAACCAAATTCAGTCCCTTCAGCGCATCGTTTAACAGAAGGCCTGATTTTGCGGGGTTCGATCCGGCGCTTAATACTAACTACCGATATCATGGAAACTTGGAGTAATTTCCCCCCTATCCAGCGCCAGTTTAAAAACAGCTACCCTGTTCAGTTCTGACAAGGCAGTAACATTCATCACTCAGATTTCCGATGCAGAGAATAATTAAAAAAACGTCGAAGACGTTCCACTAAGTCTTGTGGATCATCCACTTGCTTACTTTCACTATCCGGAGAAGGGTGGGTCAAAAGTGAAGGATTTGGCTTGAAATTGAAAATTAAATCTGCAGAAGATTTACTTCAGGCGATATCAGATGGGGGCTTTGATACAGTAGACATTCTGGTTAAGGAAGATAATAAGTACAAGGCTAGAACGATAGTGTTACTAGGCAGAGACGGATTGTCATTGAGAGCTTTTTACCTCACCCCTAGTGATGAACCCACTATACACGAATTCAGTATTATTTGGCCTTCATCCACTGAGCTTAGGTTATCCGAAGAATCACAACGGCTGACGAAGATCAGAATCGGAATTTTATCATGTTTCCTCAATGTTAGTCATGCAGTTATAGTTGTTAGAAGAACTGCCAACGTCCGCTCCTCGCTCAAAGCAGCCTGCCATGCTGCTTAAGAAATAGGCTTAGCATGGGATAATTTCCGTTTTCCAAGCGGACCCATATAACGCACCTTCATGTCTAGATCTTGCCGTCTGACCGCGTCCACCTTATGGTTTAGAGGTTCCCCTTTCTGTCACGCAGCTTGTGCGTGTCTGTTTTTACGTCTTTGGGGATGGGTAAATAATATAATTAAAAACAATACTTTACCAGATAAGTCACCTAATGCGACAGACCCTATAAACGGCTTAAATGCAGAAACTTATGTTATTCCTGATGAAAGAATATAAATGGTGGGCTAGCTGAAAACAAACGGGTCAAAATATTAAAAAGCAGACTTTCGTCAATGCTTTCATATTTCACAAATCATTCTTTTTGTATAGAATAAGTGTGCACAAAAGTGTAGTTATGATCCAGCAAACATTCTTCTTTCTAACTACTTTTTCCAGCTTGCGCCATCATGTATCTCTTCACATATGGTTGATGGCATCTTCAAGGCTTAGGAGTTATGATGTATTTAAGAGCTATTCCTGTTGTTTCCGTTCTTTTTTTGGCTGCCTGTTCATCGGGAACAGTGACCCACACTGCAGATAAACCCGTGGTGGCATATGCAAAAGAAAACAGCACCATTGTTCCAGTAAAATCAGTGGCATCCACCAATAATACTTGCGTCGATAATTTCAATTTCTTGCGCCGGGCTGGTGACTCTCAGTATGAACGACTCTCAAGAAATTATATTAAAGTCAATGATGGATTCCATTTTTTGAGAGTTAATAAAAATATTATGGGCGAGGATGCTCGACGTATCTATACCATGAATCTTGATATGAAGCTTGATACGATTTGTTCTGAAGTTAACTTTGCCAGCTACAAGTTAATTCAAGAGAAAATAAAAGAACTAAATAATATCTAAAGATAATTTAAGATAGAGTAGTTTATTACTACTCTATCTCTATTTTTGAATAATTGACAATATTGAATGTCATTAAAATAATGCGAATCAAAAATCATAACAATTTTTCATAGGGAAAATTACAGTTATTCTAAAAAAGCTCAAGTATGGCAGGATATCTGAATTTTTTCATAGTGCTAAGTACTCCATTTTAATGTCTGAAATATTTACAAAAATTAGCCAGTCTATCGTTTCTCATTTCAGTGTTACTAGTTATAAATTAGCAATAGTTAACAAAGGAGATGGAGTGGAAATCGCTCTTGGAAGGAGCGGTGTGATTAAAATGAAAGAAATTTAATTTAGATCTTTTTATCCAAACTAGATATTTAAATAACGATTTATCTGATAATTAAAGTGCCTATTGAAATATAACCACTTTACTGTAACATACAAAGTGTAGTTTGTTTGCTATGAATAAAAATTATTGAGTTAAATTCCCCCACTTTTGTGGGGTTTTTTTTGATATATCCATTTATTTCACTTTACCGAACCCTCAATTTTTTAGTGTTGCTATTTATTTTCATTCACTAACTCACTATCAGTTTTCTATTATTAACTATGGGTAATTTACACTTTAGTGTCTTACTCGTACCATTCTATTTATAAAAATAGTCTAAAAAATTAAAATTGATAGTAGTATAAATATCCACTCGAAGGATTTGAGTCGGTTAACTCCATCCTCAGATTCATGATTGTTCAGGTGAAATTGTAAAGCGGATATGTTATATTTGTGTAATATAACTAATTAGCATAACATTGATTATGTTAAATAATTAATTATAATTTTTATAAATAAATAAATAAATAAATAAATAAATAAATAAATTTATTATTAAATACCCCCTTAATGACTTCGCCTTGTATAGGCTAACCTCGTTCTATTTTGACTTTTAGCAAAACCTGTCATCAGTCCTAGATAACCTTCGTTAAACTTTTTAATAGATCACTATAACGTAGTACCACGTACTTATTAGCTCGGTTTTCGAGCTACCTAATACTGTTAACTATTGCAGTGTACTGAGATATTTTCGCCAGAATTCTCTATGCGTTTCTTTGAGCGTCAGGTTCACTACGTTTCCATCCTGCTACTGCTTCTAACATTCACACAAAAGCTTGCCACTTGTCGAATTTTATTCATCTTCTTACTATTGGGTATTTCCGCTAGAATCCCCAAAGGCCATACGTAGCCTTGCAATTTGGCTGCAGGCCTTGCTGGCTATGGGTTCGCAAACCTCATAGACTGCGTTAGCGCTGTTCTGGGCGTGCTACGGATATCGCTGCTGTTTTGTTTTTTACGCTTATTTCGTTTTTTCCCCAATCCTAGCGCTGACCGATCACCGATTTATTCCCCTTCCCTGTTATCATCAAGCTCGGCAAAATAGTCACTAAGAAACTGTCTTTTGAATTTTGGCCACCTGCCAACGCGACACCATGGCAAGTATTGTGTGTTTTTTGTACCAAAATACACGAGATTGCGGAGATTAAAAAATTGAGCCTGATACCCCACAATCTAGAACAGATTTCACGTAGCGCGATCGGTTTGCCGGGTGACTATGCGCGCGCTGTTCGCTTACGTGAAATGGCCATCGCCGCCGATCTGGATGTGCCCCGCTATTTATTGGCGCCGGAAATTTCAGTGCTCCTTAGCTATCTTCCTAATTTGCGTCAGCGGGTATTGATTGAAACATTATGGAACACTGGTGCTCGGATCAACGAAGCATTGGCGCTCACGCCGAGTGACTTTTTTTTCAACGCGGATATGCCCTTCGTCAGACTGCGGACCTTGAAACAACGGGCTCCGCGAACTCGAGGACGTCCGACGAAAGAAGAACAGCAAGAAGTACCGTTTCGGGCGGTGCCTTTGCCCGATGAAGATTACGTTCGCCGACTGCAGGAATATTTTGCGACCTTTAGACTGCTGACGCGCCGAGCGACACCGATGTGGGATGTGGCCAGCCAAGAGACCCCCCGTAACTGGCTAAAAGCGGCGGTGGAAAGAGCAGAACGTGACGGCGTTACATTCTCAGTGCGGCCTATTACGCCACACACATTTAGGCACAGCTATGCCGTGCATCTGCTGATGAATGGCATACATATCAAACAGGTACAGGCATTAATGGGGCATAAGAGAATGGAGAACACGGAAGTGTATACGAAAATTTTTGCGCTCGATGTGACGCCTGATTTGAGTTTTTCGATGTCGCCGGCACAGGCCAAATTAATGTTGCGCTAGTCCGTCATACGAAGATGAAAAACGGAAAAGCCTTCATGCTCAGGTTGCTGTTGGGCGCGGAGGTGGCACTGTTCTAATAGGGGGAAAATACCGGAGATATCCCCAGTGAATCGTACCGCGAGTGTTTTGATAAGTTTTCCATTCTCATCAAAAGAGGGCTGTAGATCCTCTTTGGGTGTATAGATTGCGCTGGCAGTATTAGAGCCCTTCCAATGCTGATCCCACTCTTTACGTGAGACCATAAAATCTAGCCAACCCATTGTTTTTAATGTCTCAACGAAGTACGTAAATCGAAATAAATCACTTTGGGCAGCTAATTCTTCAGCACTTGAACGGTATATATACTCTACTTTTTTGAGTAAGTTGGCCCCGAACCCATATTTTTTACCCTGAGCGAGCAGCCATATAATGTCTGGCGCAACGCTTTTTGGAAACAGCTTGCGCTTTTGGGCTGTTAGCAGCCATTGCATGACAAACACATGCTGCTCCAGCGATGAATGCGCTTTTCCTTCTTTTTGGGCTAGGCGTACTGATGTTAGAAGACACCAAGCCAGATGTGCTAATTCTGATGTGGGACGCGTATGGTAAGGAACCGTCATGTCAGTGCTTTATGTTGAATGTAATGATGTGGAGAATATTAGCATAAGGATATAAACGTCGTGCAAATGAGAGGCTTTATTTATGAAAATCAGCCTCTTGAGTATTCATCCACTTATGAAGAGATCGAAGACAGGTTGAGATTTGTACGGGGAAGTTTGAAGAACGAATGGCTAGCTAAGCTAGCCCTTAAACGTTTGAATGCTTAACTTAGTGGCGGATTTGGTCCAGATCGTCTTCGGAAAGACCGGTCATTTTCATAACGGTATTACGATCGAGACCGTTTTGCAGCATAGTACGAGCTATTTTAGGGGGGCTTCACGCTCACCTTTTTCAATACCGCGTTGTTCACCGAGTTGGATACCTTTCTCTATACCCTGCTCAATACCTTTTTCGATACCTTTTTCGATACCTTTTTGTTCAAGCTGTTGTGCGATGGTCATGAGTGCGTCTCCATGTTGTGGCACACGCTGTGCCTGTCGCGAAAAAAGGCTTCGGTGTCTCTATATACAAGCGATACAACCTGTGTGAATCGACGGAGGTATGAATGGTGATAACGCCAAGAAAAGAGAACGACTAGCGAACGCTAGTCGTTAAAATATTTAGTGACGGATCTGAGACAGATCATCCTCGGAAAGGCCGGTCATTTTCATAACCGTATTAATGTCAAGACCGTTTTGCAGCATGGTACGGGCTATTTTTAGGGTGGCTTCACGCTCACCTTTTTCAATACCGCGTTGTTCACCGAGTTGGATACCTTTCTCTATACCCTGCTCAATACCTTGCTCGATACCTTTTTCGATACCTTTTTCGATACCTTTTTGTTCAAGCTGTTGTGCGATGGTCATGAGTGCGTCTCCGTGTTGCGGCACACGCTGTGCCAGTTCGCGAACAAAGGCTTCGGCGTCTGAAGCATTGCCTGCCTGTAATATATAGTGTACCAGCGATACCACCTGTGTTGAAGAGAGATATCCTGCTAACAGAGTTGTAGCCAGTTTGTCGATTAACTCCGCAAGATCCCGCTGATGGATATGTTTTTGCAGTAATGTCAGTGCGGCCATACGACGATGGTCAATAATCTCATCATCAGGAATAACAGTGACATCAACCAGTGGGAAAGCGGTGCTATAAAGTTTTGTTGCAAGCTCAGGGTTATCAAATTCATCCAGCCAACGAGTGGAGTACGGGTAAGGGCTACGCTTACCGACATAAAACAGCACGGGTATCACCAGCGGCAACTTTTTATGGCCTGCTTCAAGGTGGCGTTGCATAGCCGCGACAGAGTAACGCAATAACCTGAACGCCATATGTTTATCTGGTGATGACTGATGCTCAATCAACACATGCACATAGCCATCCCCTTCCATCGTTTTCACACTATAGAGCACGTCGCTGAAATACTGACGAAGATCATCCTCGACAAAAGAACCAGATTCCAACTTCAGCGTACTGAGGTTACAGATAGCACGCAGCTCAGTGGGAAGGTGCAACTCCATAAAATCACGGGCAATATCAGGTTGTGCGAGAAATTGCCTGAATGTCGCATCATGAGGCGTTGGGGTCGTGCTTTTCTTTTTCATCGTTTCTGACTCTGAGAATGACGCCTGTATTTTACCATAAAGGCAGATGATGTCCTTTATCCCTCATACAAGCATGGTGAGTTAACCTATGCGTCTTGCTTTCTCTTCTCTCAAGTTTAAAGGGAGAAGGTATGGGAAATAGCCCAACTTTGCCTATTCCTATCAAGAACAATAATCAGGGATTTTGGGGTAAGTTTGCGAGAATAGGATATGGAACGATCGAGCAACTTTTCAGCTAGTAACATCAGAAGCTATGACTAAATTAAAAACGGGGAATCTCTAGATGCCATTTTTTGTAAGCAGACTGCTGAGCCGAAGAGGACATAAAGAAAGAGTGTGGGAAACAGGCCAACTTTAGCCGTTCCTGTCAACAATAGTGAAAATCAGTTTTCCATCTTCATTTTGTGTCATAGCTGCTTTTAACGGTGTGTTTTCGTTGATTTTCTTCAGCGCAGGGTTGAGGAATGTTCGCTTCATTTCTGCAAAATTGTTGCGCTGAGATTCTGGGAGAAGGAATCTATCGGACAACCAATCTGGTGTTGTGATCCAAATACCAGATGAGCGGAATTGGCATAGACTTTCATATAAACGAATAACCCTTACACTATTGATTTTTCCGCAGTCATAAAGCGAATAAGTCGTGAACTGGCTCGTTAGCCCCATCAAATAAGGCATGACTTTATAGTTAAATTCAATTTGCCATTTTCCCCTTCCCCGCTTCAACCCAGCTTCAGCCAACCATGGTCGTTTAACCTCTTCGAATTCACCTTCGCGAGGATAGAAAGTCACATTGCTGTCTGCTAGAGCACTTACACCTTTTTTAACGTCAGTGGAGGCGGTATCAACGCCAACCTTAAAAAATTTTTGGTAATCAGCCACCGTGATTGTGAATAACGGTGAAACAGATTCCGGCTCATCTTTTAAGTGGTAGCACTGCATCAAGCAAAGCCAAAGGACGCGCTTAGCTTGCAGAGGCAGGTAATACGCAGCTTCAGTCAATTCATTTGACTGACTGATATTTATCGGTTTTTTAGCAAGACGAGTGTTTTCAGTCATCGGCGTATGGGGTGAATTTGTAGTACCCGTATACTGGCATGCCTTGTTGCTAGCGACAAGCAAAATGAAAGGTTATCCACTGCAGATTCAGAAAAATCAAACTTGGGGTATTTCCCATAGTAACTTGGGGCATTACCCATAATTACTTTGTGTATTACCCACATAAACTTGTGCTATCTCCCATATGTACTAGGTGTGTTTCCCATAGATAAAGCCTGTAAGCCCAGTAGGGACACGCCTCGCAGGCTTCCTAAAAAGCTTTAAAAAGAGAAAAAGATTAAAAATGTTATAAAAACAAGATTGTGGATAAGTGGATAACCTTAGGCAAATAAACTTGGGGTATTTCCCATAGTGGCCATATCGGCAAAAATGTGAACGTGCCCAGTTGAGCATCGAGACTTTTACGCTTCCTCGCCGGCTCGCTCGCAACGCTCGGTCACTGGCTGCGGCGAGCGTTGATATTCAATTTCAATATATTTGCGTTATTTAAGTTGTTTTGCGTGTTTTTTGGTGTTTTACTATAAAAACGCAAATAACATAGAGATAATACTTATGGATCTAAAGTCAACTCTTGACCGCTGTATTGAGCGTGGGCAGTTCATGACTCAAGAAATTGCTAAATCGCAGTTTGGTAATGACAGCCCTGCCGCTCGAACAATTACTCGGCGCTGGCGTATTACTGAAGCTGCTGAACTTGTCGGAGTGACACCTCAAACGATCCGTAACTATGAAGACTCAGGCAAACTGCCGCCTCCTGAGACAGCTATGATTGGCCGTGTTGAGCAACGAACTGGGTATTCCATTCAGCAAATTAATGATATGCGGGATGTGTTTAAAACAAGATTATCCAAACCAGAAGGCGAAAACCCTGTTGTTCTTGCGATTGCAGCTCATAAAGGTGGTGCATACAAGACATCAACGTCTGTTCACATTGCTCAATGGATGGCGTTGCAAGGGCTGCGAGTTTTATTGATTGATGCGACCGATCCTCAAGCGACGGCCTCCTTATATCATGGCTATGTTCCAGACTTGCATATACATGAAGAAGACACTTTATTGCCTTATTACCTTGGACAACGAGATGATGCTGCCTATGCGATAAAGCCAACTTGTTGGCCAAATCTTGAAATCATACCGTCTTGTCTTGCTGTGCATCGTATTGAATCGGAAATTTATAGCTTGCACGACCAGGGGAAATTACCTGTCGCTCCTCATCTTTTATTACGAGCGGCCATTGAGTCAGTCTGGGATAGCTATGATGTTGTGGTGTTAGACAGTGCACCAAATTTAGGAATCGGAACTATCAATGTTGTGTGCGCTGCTGACGTTATCGTAGTGCCTACTCCGGCGGAACTTTATGACTATGTTTCCACGTTACAATTTTTCACCATGCTTAGAGATTTAATGTCGAATATTGATCTCAATGGTTTTGAGCCTGATGTACGCGTTTTAATTACTAAATTTAGTAATGCGATCGGTAGTCAGTCCCAATGGATGGACGATCAGATAAGGAATGCATGGGGAGGAATGGTGCTGAAAGAAGTTGTACGCGTGACGGACGAAGTCGGGAAAGGCCAAGTACGAATGCGTACTGTATTTGAACAGGCCGCTAACCAGCGCTCAACACCCGCTGCGTGGCGTAATGCGGTTTCTATTTGGGAGCCTGTTTGCGCAGAAATTTTCAACCGGTTAGTTAAACCTCGTTGGGAGAATGCATAATGAAAAGGCAGCCCGTATTACGCAACGCACCTTCTATAAATTTTGATGATGCTAAACCGGCGATCGGCAATGTAGAATCTCCGGTATCTGCTCCAGCCGTTAGTCAGCTTGCCTCTCGAGTGAGTGGCATGAAAGGCAATACGATTGTATTACCGGTAGCGGGTAAGGACGTTACGTTCACGCTGAAAATTGTTTCTGCTTCTGATGTTGAAGCCAAAACAACCGTTTTCGGGGGGAATGAACGTAATCAAGCATTGTTATGTGAATCATCATTAGACGACCTTATTCCTTCATTTTTGACATCAGGCCAGCAGATCCCCGCTTTTGCCCGTGAGCGTAACGGCAATATTGAGGTCGCTGATGGAAGTCGTCGTCGTAAGGCTGCAATACTTACTGGAAGCGACTATAAAGTTTTAGTCGGTAACCTTACAGATGAACAAATGTTATGGTTGTCTCAAATTGCTAATGACTATCGCCCAACGAGTGCTTATGAACGAGGTCTTCGCTACGCTCAACGGCTAACATCTGAATGCGATGGTAATATTAGTAAGTTGGCTGAGGTTGAGCATATCTCACGCAAAATAATTCAACGTTGTATTAAAACAGCTGAGCTGCCGCTTAAAACTATTCAGCTATTTGCGAATCCGAATGAGTTGAGTGCACGCAGTGGAGAAGCATTAAATAAAGCTTATGAGAGGAACTTTGATGCGCTAAAGTTGGTTACTCATAAGCTTATGAAGAAAAAACAGGAAGGTCGTCAGTTTACTACGGAAGAATTGATCGCCGCATTGATGCCAGAGAGAAAACAGTCAGAGAAAATTAATAAAAAGAACTTTGGTAAAAATATAGAAGCTAAATATTCAAAAGACAGTGTTTCTTTCCATCTCAAATCTGTGCCAGAGTCTTTGGTTAAACAAATTGAAGCGCTCTTGCATGCCTATGCAAAAGAGCATTCTTTGTAGTGCCTTAATGAGATCAAATCAAGGCGGGTTGCCTACCCGCCTTTGTTCGGTACATTTCTTCATCCTTCATATATTCTCCCCTTTAAAAACTCACTTCCAAATCTGGACTGTGCTGCAAATTATTCATGTTGGCATTGGATATTCAAGTGGGACCGTGGTCCCAATGACCGGTGTTGGTATTGATAATTTAAGTGGGACCGTGGTCCCAGCCATCAGTGTCGACATTAAATATCCAAGTATGTCTAGCTCAATTGCCAGATGTTGTGACGGAAAGCCTGGGACGGAATGTGCAAGAGAGTGGTGAGTGGAGCTGGAGCGATGCTGCTGGCAGTTTTCCTCTACCTGATGTAACCGCTCTCTCAATGACTATCGACGGGGTTAAACGCTGACTTTCACCCTATTCAGACGATATTCTGCATTGAGCTTTATCCTAGCTGGTCAACGACTTTTTAACGCTTGATGGTTAGGAAACTGAAAGTTGTTTTTACCCTGTTTTCCGGGCGTTAGCTTCTTATGCTGATGAGCGATCCTCTTTTTTATCCGGCTGCGGTTGTATAAATTCACAGTGCTTCGGTGGTTTATTATTCAATTTTATGAATTTTAAGCAGATCTTCCCTATGCCGCCTGTTGTAACCATCGTCGTTTCTTAAATTCCTGACGC
>Ga0308172_1001622_pt1 | contig 14627 bp, 15 predicted proteins | sample PhyGR2_FD_202134 | JGI IMG/M metagenome (GOLD analysis project Ga0308172, IMG submission 202134) | Phyllosphere microbial communities from UC Gill Tract Community Farm, Albany, California, United States - DLSLSG.R2 | ecosystem: Host-associated > Plants > Phyllosphere > Unclassified | place: USA...
CTTCAACCCGCAGGGCAGCATGGCCGGCAACATCGGCCTGGGCCTGGCCATCCCGTCCAACCTGGCGCGCAGCGTGGTCGACCAGCTGGTCAAGCACGGCGTGGTGGTGCGCGGCACCCTGGGCGTGGAAGCACAGAACCTGAGCGCGCAGATCGCCCAGGGCCTGGGCCTGGGTGAAACGCGTGGCGCGCTGATCACCCGCGTGCTGGCCGGTTCGGCCGCCGCTGCAGCCGGGCTGAAGCCGGGCGACGTGGTGGTGTCGGCCAATGGCCAGCGCGTGGACAGCGCCGAAGCGCTGCACAACGTCGAAGGCCTGGCCGCCGTCGGCAGCGTGCTGGCGCTGGACGTGCGCCGCGAAGGCAAGGCGGTGCAGGTCAAGGCCACGTTGAAGGAACAGGCACGCTCGGTCACCGGCGAAAGCCTGGACCCGCGCCTGACCGGCGCCACTTTCACCGACCTGCCCGAGTCGCTGCGCCAGTCCGGCGTGGGCGGCGTGCTGGTCAGCGAGGTCAAGCGCGGCAGCCGCGCGGCCAGCAACGGCCTGCAGCAGGGCGACATCATCGCCGAGGCCACGGTGGGCGAATTTGCCGACCTGGCCAGCTGGCGTGCCAACTTCCAGCAGCGCCCGGCCAACCTGGTGCTGCGCATCCTGCGCAACAATGGCCAGCAGCAGGGCCAGCTGGTGATGCGCTGATCGCCCCGCCGTAACACCCCCTATACCCGGCCGATGCTATTGCTGTACGCCCTATCGGCCGAACCCTTCGTTCGTCCCCCCATCGCAACAGGAGTGATTCGATGAGCCCCACCAATACCGAGAACCTGAAGGAACACCTGGGTGAAGCCGGTTCCCACCTGAAGCAGGCCGCCACCGCTGCCGGCGGTGCGATCAAGGGTGCTTCCGGTGCTGCAACCGACGAACTGCGCATCGGCAAGGCCAACGTCAAGGCCGAACTGTCCGACAGCGCGCTGTCCGGCCTGGCCGCTGCCGAGTTCGGCGGTGCCGCTGCCAAGGAACAGGTGGACGCACTGATGGACAAGGGCAAGGACCTGGTCGACAGCGCCGCCGAGCTGATCCGCGAGCGTCCGCTGGCATCGTTCGGCGTGGCCTTCGCCGCTGGCTGGCTGATCGCCAAGCTGGCCAGCAGCAGCGACAAGTAAGCTGCGGCGTGAGCGAAGAGACCACGCAAGCACCCGATCCAGCGGCGACCCCGCCGCTGGACGAGAGCATCCGCCAGGTCGGCGCGGCAGGTAAGGCCACCGCCGATTCGGCCAAAAATTCGCTGCGCTCGCTGCGGCGGTTGGCTTCGGCCGACTTCGCCCTGGCCCGCAGCGCATTTGGCCGCGCCCTGGCCTGGGCCGGGGTGGGCATCGTCTTCGGGGCCTCGGCTTGGCTGCTGATGGCCGCCACGCTCATCGCCCTGCTGCAGAGCTGGGGTCTGAGCTGGCTGCAGGCCCTGCTGATCACCTCGCTGCTGAGCCTGGCCGTGACCGGCTATGCGATCTGGCGGGTGTCCTACTTCTTCCACCACACCGGCATGCATGCCACGCGGCGCCAGTTGTCGAAGTTGGGCCTGTTCGACGAGCCCAGCGAAGACGACCCCGATGCCGAGGTGCAGATTCCGGAGGGCAAGCCATGAAGTTCGGCGCGCTGCAGCGGCGGGTGAAGCGCTGCGAACAGGTGATGGCCGTGCGCATGGCCGAAACCGAAGACAACTGGACCGTGCTCAGCCAGGTCTGGCGGCAGGGCTGGTCGCCGCTGCGCATCATCACCGTCGGCCTGGCCGGCGGTTTCCTTGCCGGCAAGCTGGAAGTACCGGGCAAGGTGAACGGCGCACGCTGGCTGCAGATGATCGGCTCGGTATCGAACCTGTTTGCCAGTGGCCAGGCGGCGTTTGCCGCCGCGATGGCCGCACACGCGGCCGATACGGCTGATGAAGCCGCCGACCAGGCGGATGAGGCGGCCGAGCAGATGGCCCCGCAGGCCGCGGCCCGCCCTGCCCCGCGCGCGGCTGCCACGCCCGAACCGGAACTGCGCGAACCACAGCCGGCCGAAGCGGCCACCGACGTCTCCGAGCGTTGACTCGACACACCCGCCGCGTTGATCGCGGCGGGCTGATAATGGGCCTCCCTTCCCGGTTGGTGCGTCGATGAGCGAGTCCCTGCTGTCCCCTGCCGCACCCCAACCGGACAACGCGGCGCCCCTGCCGCCGCCGTCGCGCCCACGCGGGCCGATGTCGCTGGTGGTGCTGGCCACCCTGGCCGTGGCCTTCACCCTGTGGGCTGCGCAGGACATCATCCTGCCCGTGCTGCTGGCCATGTTCTTCGCGCTGGTGGGCAACCCGATCCTGCGCTTCCTGCGCCGGCTGTGGATCCCGCGCGCGATCGGTGCGCTGCTGATCCTCGGCACCGGCCTGGGCGTGACCGGCTCACTGGGCGTGCAGCTGATCGGCCCGGCGATGGACTGGGCCCAGGAAGCACCGCAGCAGCTGCGCAAAGTCGCCCGCCAGGTGCAGGACCTGACCAAGCCGGTGCAGCAGGCCAACCAGGCGGCGGAAAACTTCGCGCGCGTTGCCGGCGGCGAAAGCAACCGCAGGATCCAGGTCATCCGCACCCAGCTGGACGACCCTTATCGTGTATTGACCCGGGCCCCCAAGCTCGCCGCATCGGTGCTGGCGGTGGTGCTGCTCACCCTGTTCTTCATGATCTATGGCGAGAGCCTGCAACGCGCAGCCATCGCGCTGTTCCCCAACCGCCAGCAACAACGGTTCACCACGGACATCCTGCGCTCGATCGAACGCGAGGTCTCACGCTACGTGCTCACCATCAGCGTCATCAACACGCTGGTGGGGCTGGTTTTTGCCGGCGTGCTGATGCTGCTGGGCATCGGCCTGCAGGAGGCGCTGCTGTGGGGCACGGTGGCCGCGCTGCTGAACTTCGCGCCGTACGTGGGCCCGCTGATCGGCGTGGCGATGATGCTGCTGATGGGCTTCGTCGAGTTCCGCGACCCGCTGCAGGCCCTGCTGCCGGCCGCGGCCTACCTGGGCCTGCATACGCTGGAAGGGCAGCTGGTGACCCCGATCGTGCTGGGCCGGCAGATGAAGCTGTCACCGCTGGTGCTGATCCTGGCCCTGATGGTGTTCGGCTGGGCGTGGGGCATGGTCGGCCTGCTGCTGTCGGTGCCGCTGCTGGTCTGCATCAAGCTGGTGCTGGCCCGCCTGGAAGGCATGCAGGGCTGGGCGCGGCTGCTGGAATGAAAGCCCCGGCGTGCAGGCGTAGAATGGCCGGGTGAAATTTCCAGTCCAAGCCATCACCCTCGACCTCGACGACACGCTGTGGCCGTTCGCGCCGATCGGCGCCCGCATCGACGTGGTCCTGCACGAATGGATGTGCGAGCACAGCCCCGCCACCGCTGCCATGTACCCGGTGGCGGCGATGCGTGAACTGCGCGAGCGCTCCTTCCGCGACAACCCGCACCTGCATTTCGACCTGAGCGCATTGCGCCGGCTGACGATCCAGGAGGCGCTGCAGAACAGCGGCGCCAGCCTGGACCTGCTGGAGCCGGCCTACGAAGTGTTCTATGCCGCGCGCAACCAGGTCGAGTACTACCCCGACGCGCTGGAGGCGCTGGCGCGCATCGCCGCGCGGGTGCCGGTGGCAGCGCTGAGCAACGGCAACGCCGACCTGGAGCGGATCGGCCTGTCGCATCTTTTCGCCTTCCAGCTGGGCGCGCGCGAACACGGCGCGGCCAAGCCGGAGGCCAGCATCTTCCATGCCGCCTGCCAGCGCCTGGGCGTGGCCCCGGCGCAGGTGCTGCACGTGGGCGACCATGTCGAGATGGACGTGGCCGGGGCGATCGCCGCTGGCCTGCGCGGTTGCTGGATCAACCGCGACGCCGCCACCTGGACCCATCCGCAGCTGCAGCCGGACCTGCAGTTCGACACCCTTACCGGCCTGGCCGACTGGTTGGACGCCAACCTCGATGCCGCCGACGAACACCGGAGTAACTGACGCATGAGCGAGATCACCGGCTTCACCGCCACTGCCACCGCCGCACTGCCGCTGCACGTGCTGGACCGCGACCAGTTCGCCCGCTGGAAGGCCGCCCAGCCGGCTGCCCAGCAGGCGTGGCTGGACGCACAGGGCTTCACCGCCGGCGCCCACAGCGTGGCCCTGCTGCCCGGCGAGAATGGCCTGGCCGGTGCGGTGATCGGGGTGGGCGACCGCGCCGATGCCTACGCCTATGCGCACGCCCCGCACGCCCTGCCCGAAGGCAGCGTGTGGCAGCTGGCCACCGAACTGCCGGCCGCCGAACTGGCGCTGCTGCAGCTGGGCTGGGGCCTGGGCAGCTACCGCTTCGACCGTTACCGCAAGCGCAACCGTGCGCCGGCGCAGCTGGTGGCCAGCCCCGGCGCGGAAGTGGCCGACCTGATCGCCGCCAGCCTGCGCGTGCGCGACTGGGTCAACACCCCGACCGAAGACATGGGCCCGCAGCAGCTGGAAGACGCCGCGCGTGCGCTGGCCGACACCCATGGCGCGCAGGTCGAAGCGATCACCGGCGATGAACTGCTGAAGCAGAACTTCCCGGCCATCCATGCGGTGGGCCGTGCCTCGCACCGTGCGCCGCGCCTGATCGTGCTGCGCTGGGGCAAGGACAGCGACCCGGCGCTGGCGCTGGTCGGCAAGGGCGTCTGCTTCGACACTGGCGGCCTGGACATCAAGCCGGCCGATGGCATGCGCAACATGAAGAAGGACATGGGCGGCGCCGCCCACGCACTGGCCCTGGCCGGGCTGGTGATGGCCCAGCAGCTGCCGGTGCGCCTGACCCTGCTGATTTCGGCGGTGGAAAATGCAATCGGCCCCGATGCCTTCCGTCCGGGCGAGATCATCGCCACGCGCAAGGGCCTGAGCATCGAGATCGACAATACCGACGCCGAGGGCCGCCTGGTCCTGTGCGACGCGCTGACCTTCGCCGGCGAGCAGAAGCCCGACCTGGTGCTGGATTTCGCCACCCTCACCGGTGCGGCGCGCATCGCCTTGGGCCCGGACCTGCCGGCGCTGTTCAGCAACGACGACACGGTGGCCCAGCAGTGGCTGCAGGCCGGCGATGAGACCCGCGACCCAGTGTGGCGCATGCCGCTGTGGCGCCCGTACCTGCGTTACCTGAGCAGCGGTGTGGCCGACCTGGCCAATGCCGGCTCGCGCATGGCCGGCTCGGTGACCGCCGCGCTGTACCTGGAACGTTTCCTGGAGAACGACCAGCGCTGGGCACACCTGGACGTGTACGCCTGGAACGACGGCGAACGCCCGGGCCGTCCGGCCGGTGGCGAGGCCCTGGCCCTGCGTTCGGCCTGGGCGATGCTGAAGGCGCGGTACGCCTGAGCCTGCGCGCTCCCCTGCCCCACCGGCCTGGCCGGTGAGGCGGCGGGGCGGCGGCACGCGCTCCACGGTAGAGTCGACTGTCAGTCGACTATCGCGCGCAGCGCGGGATTTTCCAGGGCCGGTCGGAGAGCAGTCGACCAACGGTCGACTCTACCGCTGCCGGGGCCGGGGCTGGCAAATCTGACGAAAAATTGAATTTCGGCCCCGGCCGGGTTCTGCGAGGATGTGCGGGTCGACCACCCACACGATCCGTGAAGGCAGGAACCCGACCATGTCGCTCTTCCGCTACACCCGCGCCGGCCAGACGCCCGGCGCACCGCGCGCCAATTCCCCGTTGCCCTGGATCGCCCTGATCGCCTTGATCCTGGGTGGCGTCGCGCTGGCCTTCGCCTGGCTGGCCGGCTGGATCGGCAACCGCCTCACCGCGCAGCGCTTCACCGACACCATCGAAGCCACCGGCCCGGCCCACCCCGGCTTCCGCCGCGCGCACAGCAAGGGCATCTGCGTGAGCGGCTGGTTCGAACCCAGCGCGCAGGCACCCACCCTGTCCAGCGCGCGGGTGTTCTCCCAGGCCCGCGTGCCGGTGATGGGCCGCCTGTCGATCGGTGGCGGCGACCCGTACGGCGCCGACAACACCGCCCGCGTGCGCAGCATGGCCGTGCAGATGGTCAGCGACGATGGCCAGGAATGGCGGATGGCGATGAACAGCTTCCCGTTCTTCGCGGTGCCCGACGCCGAGGCGTTCTACGAGCAGACCCGCGCTTCCATCCCCGACCCGGCCACCGGCAAGCCCGACCCGCAGAAGATGGCGGCCGTGCTGGCCAGGTATCCCAGCGCGCAGGCCTTCCAGCAATGGGCGAAGACTGCGCCGTGGACCAGCAGCTGGGCCGACACCACCTATAACAGCGTCAACAGTTTCTGGTTCACCAACGCGCAGGGACAGAAGCGCGCGGTGCGCTGGCGCTGGCAGCCGCTGGCGCCGGTGGTGGAGATGGATGCGGATACGCGCAAGCAGGCCAGCGTCGATTTCCTCAGCCAGGAACTGCAGCAGCGCCTGGCCAAGGGCCCGGTGCAGTGGAACCTGGTGGTCAGCACCGCCGCGCCCGGCGATGCCATCGACGATCCGTCCACGCCGTGGCCGGACACGCGCGACCAGGTGGTGGCCGGCGTGCTCAGCCTGGACCGCATGCAATCGCAGGAGGAAGGCGCCTGCGGCCAGATCAACTTCGATCCGTTGATCCTGCCCAGCGGCGTGCGCGGCAGTGACGACCCGATCCTGGCCGCGCGCTCGGCCGTGTACTCGCACTCCTTCAACCGCCGCGAACGCGAACGCGCCGCCGGCAACGTCGAACAACCGAAGAAGGAGGCCGCACGATGAGTACCGGCAACGGCCACTTCAACCTGCTCGCGCGCATCCTGCACTGGACCATGGCGGTGATGATCCTGGCCATGCTGTTCGTCGGCGTCACCATGGTCGCATCGCTGCACCTGCGGCCGATGCTGATCGACCTGCACCGCCCACTGGGCATCGCCATCCTCGTGCTGGTACTGCTGCGCCTGTACAACCGCCTGCGCCACCGCCCGCCGCCGCTGCCGGCGGACCTGCCGGTGTGGCAGGCGCTGGCGGCCAAGGCATCGCACTGGATGCTGTACGGGCTGATGCTGGCGATGCCGCTGATCGGCTGGGCGATGCTGTCGGCCGGCGGCTACCCGATCACCCTGTGGGGCGGCGTGCACCTGCCGCCGATCGTGCCGCACACCCCGGCGCTGTATGCGGCCCTGCGCAACGCGCACAGCCTGCTGGCATATGTGTTGTTCGCCACGGTGCTGATGCACGTGGGCGCGGCGCTGTTCCACCTGTGGGTGCGCCGCGATGGCGTGTTCCAGGCGATGGCGCGCGGAAAGGATTGAGCCGGGCCGGCAATCGGTAGCGCCGGGCCACGCCCGGCGGATCGTTTCGTCGCACGTGCAGGTGCAGGTCAAGGGCGGCCGCTTCGCTCGCCGGGCATGGCCCGGCGCTACCGGCGCATCGCGCGCCTACAACCAGCCCTTCTGCCGGGCCAGCCGGTACGCCTCGATACGGTTGGCCACGCCCAGCTTGCCGATGCATTCGGACAGGTAATTGCGCACCGTGCCGTGCGACAAGCCCAGCTGCTCGGCAATCTCGCTGGCGGTGCGGCCTTCGCCGGCCAGGCGCAGCACGCGCCGCTCGCGGTCGGTCAGCGGGTCGGCCTGCGACCACGCGTCCATCGCCAGCTGCGGGTCGATCGCGCGGATGCCCTGCTGTACCTTGCGCAGCGCGTCGGCCAGGTTCTCCGCCGGGGCGTCCTTCAACAGGTAGCCCAGCACCCCCGCTTCCAGCGCGCGGCGCAGGAAACCGGCGCGGGCGAAGGTGGTGACGATGACCACCTTGATCGGCAGTTCGTGGCGGGCAATGCGCTGGGCCAGCTCCAGGCCGGTCAGGCCGGGCATCTCGATGTCGGTCACCAGGATGTCAGGCTGCAGCTGCTGCAGCATGCGCCAGGCCGCCTCGCCATCGGCAGCGCTGCCCAGCACCTCGATGTCCGGTTCCAGGCCCAGCAGCGCCGACAGCGCGCCGCGCACCATCGCCTGGTCCTCGGCCAGCAGGATGCGGATCATGCCGCACCGCCCTGTGCCAGCGACGCCGGCGGGACCGGCGTGGTGGCCGCCGCCAGCGGCACGCGCAGGGTCAACAGCGTGCCCTCGCCCTTGCCCGACTGCACCTGCAACTGGCCGCCCAGCGCGGCCACGCGCTCGCGCATGCCGCACATGCCGTTGCCCTCGGCCTGCAGGCCACCCCGTCCGTCATCGCGTATCTGCATCACCAGCTGCCGTCCTTCCTGCATGAACTCCACCCGTGCCTGGGTCGCCTGCGCATGGCGCACGATATTGGTGGCCGCCTCGCGCAGCACCAGCGCCAGGCCGCGCTCCACCTCCACCGGCATCGGCGGCGGCACCGTGTAGTGCAGGTGCACCTGCTGGCATTCCAGCAGCAGCCGCGCCGAGGCCAGCTCGCCGGCCAGATCGCTGGCACGGATGCCGGTAACCGCGCTGCGCACCTGCGCCAGCGCTTCGCGGGCAATGGCCTCGGCCTCGCCGATCTCCTGCCGCGCACGCGCGTCATCGCGGTCGTACAGTTTGCGCGCCAGTTCCAGCTTCAGCGTGATCAGCGACAGCGTGTGGCCCAGCAGATCGTGCAGGTCGCGGCCGATACGCTCGCGCTCGGCCGTGGTCGCCAGCCGCCGCACTTCCTCCTGCGACAGCTGCAGGGCCACGTCGCGCTGTTGGCTCAGCGCCTCCACGTTCACCACCAGGCCGACGATGAAGGACACCGCCGGCATCCACACCAGCGCCTGCCACGGGTAGCCGAAGTACAGCGCAGCGGCGCAGAACACGATGTTCAGCGCGGTCAGCTGCAGCAGGTACATCCACCAGCCACTGCGCCCGCTCATGCGCATCATCACGCAGCCGAACACGAAGTAGCTCAGGCCGGACGGATACCAGGGCAGCAGCACCAGCGACAGCGCGACCATCGCCAGTGCATAGCGCGGGCCGTGGTGGCGCGGCGCCAGCATCACCCGCGCATACAGCAGCAGGAACAGTGGATAGCTGGCCAGGGTGAGGAACAGCCAGCGCAGGGTGAAGCCGTTGCCCAGCGCGGGGGTGAGGAAGATCCACACCGACCAGAGCAGGTGGATCGCACCGCTCCACGGCGATTTGCCCCGCCGCAGCAGGTCGGCCACGGCCGAATCCGGCGCGGGGCGCAGCAGCGACGCAAGCCGGTTCGAGGGCACGGGCGGATCCAGGCGGGAACGTTCGCTGCCGATCATGCCAGTTCAGCCGACCCGGCGCAGGCGGCGGCGTGCCAGCAGCAGCGCCGCCACGGTCACGCCCAGCAGCACCAGCAGATGCCCGGCGATGCTGCCCACCGCCGGCTGCCCCACCACGGGCAGTGCCAGCTGGGCCAGGTGCCAGGTCGGCCACAGCGGTGCCATCGTGGAAAACAGCTTCGGCAGCGCCGACAGCGGCAGCCACAGCCCCGACAGCAGGGCCAGCGGCAGGTACACCAGGTTGACCATCGCCGGTGCCGCGCTGGCACTGGCATGGCTGCCGATCAGCAGGCCGATGGCGCCCAGCGGCAGCGCTGCCAGTGCCGCCACCGCCAGCAACTGCAGGATCTGCTGCGCCTGCAGATGCACGCCGCCCAGGGTGCAGGCCACGGTGACCAGCAGCCCGGCCACCAGCAGCGCAAACAGCACCGCCATCGCCAGCCGCGCCAGCAGGGGCGCTGCGGCCGGCATCGGCAGCGCGCGCTTCAGGGTCAGCAGGCCACCCTCGCGGTCCAGCGCCAACTGCACGCCGAAGCCGAACAGGGCCGGTGCCATCGCGCCGAACACGCAGTAGGTGGCCAGCAGGTACAGCGGCGCATGGCCACGCCCCAGCAGCACGCCGAACAACAGGTAGAACAGCACCGGGAACAGCAGCGAGGGCACGGCGAAGGCCGGCGTGCGCCAGGCCCGGCGCAGTTCGGCCTGCAGTTCGGCGATGTAGGGGCGCAGGACGGCACGCACCGATGGGCGCGGCGCAGCGAGGGAACGGGTCACGGTGTTCATGCAGCCTCCCGGGTCATGTCGAGGAAGGCGTCGGCCAGCGCCGCGCCCTGTACTTCCAGTTCCTGCAGCTGCGCATCGGCGGCCAGCAGGCGGGCCACCACCGGTTCGGCCGGGCTGGCCAACAGGTGCAGGTGCGCGCCATCGCGCTGCACCTGCTGCACGCCCGGCCAGCGCTGCACGTCCTCCACCGCCAGGCTGCTGCGGCAGCGGATGCGGCGCGGCCGGTCGGCCAGGCGCAGTTCGGCCAGCGGCGCATCGGCCAGCACGCGGCCCTGTTCCAGCACCACCACCTGCTGTGCCAGTGCTTCGGCTTCCTCCAGGTAATGGGTGGTCAGCAGCACGCCGCAGCCTTCGGCTACCAGCTGCCGGATCGCCTGCCACATCACCTGCCGCGCCTGGATGTCCAGGCCGGTGGTGGGCTCATCCAGGAACAGCACGCGCGGGCGGCCGCACAGCGCGATGGCGAACTGCACCGTGCGCTGCTGGCCACCGGACAACTGCCCATAGCGACGGCGGGCCAGATCCTGCAGGCCGGTGCGCTGCAGCACCTCCGCCAGCGGCATCGGCTCGGCGTAGCAGGCACTGGCCTGCGCCACCAGCTCATCCACCTGCAGCATCGGCGGCAGGCTGGTGCTCTGCAGCATCACGCCCAGCCCCAGGCGGCTGGCGCGCTGCTGCGGATCGCCGCCGAGCAGTTCAACCTGCCCGGCATCGGCGCGGCGCAGGCCCAGCAGCACGCTGATCGCGGTACTCTTGCCAGCACCGTTGCGGCCCAGCAGGGCCAGGACCTGGCCGGCACGCACCTGCAGGTCGATACCCTGCAGCGCGGCATGGCCGGCGTAATGCACCTGCACCTGGTGCAGGCGGGCCAGTGGGGCCGTCGTGGGGGCTGCGGTCGGATCCATCGGTGCGGTACCGGTAGCGGGGACGTTGCCATCCTGTGCCGCGCCGGTCACGTTTCGCAGTGGCCGCCGTCAGCTCCATCGGGTGACAGCTGTCACTGCCATCCCGCCCCGTGCCACCTGCATGCTGTGCTGCACGCTTGCCCACCGGAACCGCCGCTGTCGCCCTTCCGGCCATACCCGCCCGAACGCCTGTGATGGAACGCAATGAACGCTTCTGCCGAGCTTTTGAAGGAACTCCGCATCGACCGCAAGAACCCGCCGCCGTCCTCCGGGGATGGCCCGGGTGGCCGCCGCTGGCTGTGGATCGCCCTGGTCGTCATCGTGCTGCTGCTGGCCGGCGGCGCCTTCCTGCTGTTCGGCCGCGAGCCGGCACCTGAGGTCGAGACCGCACCGGCGGTGGCGATCCAGCAGGGCAGTGCCAGCAGTTCGGTGCTCGATGCCAGTGGCTACGTGGTGGCCCGACGCATGGCCACAGTGTCGGCCAAGATCACCGGCAAGGTGCGCGAAGTGATGATCGAGGAAGGCATGCGGGTGGAGGCCGGCCAGATCATGGCCACGCTGGACCCGATCGATGCCGATGCACAGCGCAGCCTGTCCGCGTCGCAGGTGCAGGCCGCGCGTGCGCAGGTGGCCGGCCTGCAGGCGCAGCAGCGCCAGGCCGCCGCCGAAGCCAGCCGCCTGCAGGCACTGGTGGGCCAGCAGCTGGTCTCGCGTTCGCAGTACGACCAGGCCGTGGCCCAGCGTGACAGCGTGCGTGCACAGCTGGATACCGCCCAGCGCAACGTCAAGGTGGCCAGCGACCAGCTCGCCATCGCCGACCTCGGCGTGGACAACAACATCGTGCGCGCGCCGTTCTCCGGCGTGGTCACCGCCAAGGCCGCGCAGCCGGGAGAGATCGTCTCGCCGCTGTCGGCCGGCGGCGGCTTCACCCGTACCGGCATCGGCACCATCGTCGACATGGATTCGCTGGAAATCGAAGTGGAAGTGGGCGAAGCCTTCATCGGCCGCGTGCAGCCGAAGATGCCGGTGGAAGCCACGCTCAATGCCTACCCGGAATGGAAGATCCCCGGCGAGGTGATCGCCATCATTCCCACCGCCGACCGTGGCAAGGCAACGGTGAAGGTGCGCGTCGCGCTGAAGGTGAAGGACCCGCGCATCGTGCCGGAGATGGGCGTGCGGGTCAGCTTCCTGGAGCAGGCGCAGCCGCAGGCCGCCGCCAGCAAGCCGCAGGGCGTGCGCGTGCCGGCCACCGCCGTGGTCGAGCGCGAAGGTGCCAGCGTGGCCTTCGTGCTGGGCGATGCCGACCGCGTGCAGCAGCGCACCGTGCAGGCCGGCCAGGCGATGGGCAAGGACCGCCAGATCCTCAAGGGCGTGAGTGCGGGTGAACCGGTGGTGGTCAACCCACCGCAGACCCTGCGCGATGGCGCCAAGGTGCAACAGAAACAAGCGCAGTAACGGCCAGGCGCCCGCGTGGCGCCGCCGGCAGCACCGTTCGACGCACGCCTGCGGCCACCGCAGGCGCAGTGCCCCGTTTCCCGCCTTCCGTGGAGAACCACCCATGTCGACCCTGGTTTCACTGCGCAACATCACCAAGACCTACCAACGCGGCCCGGAAAAAGTGCAGGTGCTGCACGGCATCGACCTGGACATCGCCAGCGGCGACTTCGTCGCGCTGATGGGCCCGTCCGGTTCGGGCAAGACCACCCTGCTCAACCTCATCGGCGGCCTGGACAACCCCAGCGGCGGCGAGATCAGCATCGAGGGCGAGCGCATCGACCAGATGAGCGGCGGCCAGCTGTCCACCTGGCGCAGCCACCACGTCGGCTTCGTCTTCCAGTTCTACAACCTGATGCCGATGCTGACCGCGCAGAAGAACGTGGAACTGCCGCTGCTGCTGACCCACCTCAGCGCCGCCCAGCGCAAGCGCAATGCCGAGATCGCGCTGACCCTGGTCGGCCTGGCCGACCGCCGCAGCCACCGCCCCAACGAACTGTCCGGCGGCCAGCAGCAGCGCGTGGCGATCGCCCGCGCCATCGTCTCCGACCCGACCTTCCTGATCTGCGACGAACCCACCGGCGACCTCGACCGGCAGTCGGCTGAGGAGATCCTGGGCCTGCTGCAGCAGCTCAACCGCGAACACGGCAAGACCATCATCATGGTCACCCATGACCCGAAGGCTGCCGAGTACGCCACCCACACGGTGCACCTGGACAAGGGCGAGCTGGCTGACGCCCCGCTGGCCCACTGACGGAGGCCCCGGCGATGAAATACTTTTCCCTTGTCTGGGCGCAGCTGTTCCGCAGCCGCACCCGGACCCTGCTGACCCTGCTCTCGGTGGTCGCCGCGTTCCTGCTGTTCGGCATGCTCGATTCGGTACGCGTGGCATTCAACTCCGGCGGCAGCGTGGAAGGTGCCAACCGCCTGGTCACCGCATCGCGCCTGTCGATCACACAGTCGCTGCCGATCCGCCTGGAAACGCAGATCCGACAGGTCGACGGCGTGCGCGACGTGGCCTATGGCATGTGGTTCGGCGGCATCTACCAGGACCCGAAGAACTTCTTCCCGAATTTCTCGGTGTCGCCCAACTACTTCGATGTCTACCGCGAACTGCAGATCGACCCGGCGCAGCTGGAAGACTGGAAGCAGACCCGCACCGGCGCCATCGTCGGCGAGAGCCTGGCCAACCAGTTCGGCTGGAAGATCGGCGACACCATCCCGCTGCAGGCCACCATCTTCCCGCGCGGCGGCAGCAACGACTGGCCGCTGGAACTGAAGGGCATCTTCCGTTCCAAGGACCGCGCGCAGGCGGGCAACGAAGAACGCCAGTTGATGATGAACTGGAAGTACTTCGACGAATCCAACGACTACATCAAGAACCAGGTGAGCTGGTACACGATCACCCTGGACAACCCCGACCATGCCTCGCGGGTGGCCCAGGCCATCGATGCGATCTCGGCCAACTCCGACCACGAAACCAAGACCCAGACCGAATCGGCGTTCCAGCAGGCCTTCGTCAAGCAGTTTGCGGATATCGGCATGATCGTCACCTCGATCATGGGCGCGGTGTTCTTCACCCTGCTGCTGTTGACCGGCAACACCATGGCCCAGGCCGTGCGCGAGCGCATTCCCGAACTGGCCACGCTGAAGACGCTGGGCTTCAAGGATGGCACCGTGCTGACGCTGGTGATGGTCGAGTCGGTGCTGCTGATCGGCCTCGGTGGCCTGATCGGCATGGGCCTGGCCGCGCTGGTGCTGCCGGCCATCGCGCCGAAGAGCATGGGCATGCTGCCCCCGCACGTACCCACACCCACCTGGCTGGTGGGCGTGGGCCTGATCGTGGTGATCGGCATCGTGGTCGGGCTGCTGCCCGCGCTGCGGGCCAAGCGCCTGAAGATCGTCGATGCGCTGGCCGGCCGCTGAGGAGGACTTCCAATGAACAAGCTCAAGAAGTGGCTGGGCAACGCGCTGACCGTGCTGCTGCTGGTGGTGGGCCTGGTGCTGTGGATCGGCCTGCCATGGTTTGGCGTGCTGGCCGTGGCCGTGCTGGTGGCGCTGTGGCTGCTGCTGACCCGCAGCGGCCGCCTGGCCCTGGCGGCCACCCGCATCGGCATCGCCAGCCTGCCGCAGCGCTGGGGTGCCTCCTCGGTGATCGTGGTCGGCATCGCCGGCGTGGTCGGCGTGCTGGTGGCGATGCTGGCGATGGGCGAAG
>Ga0308172_1001627_pt1 | contig 14573 bp, 12 predicted proteins | sample PhyGR2_FD_202134 | JGI IMG/M metagenome (GOLD analysis project Ga0308172, IMG submission 202134) | Phyllosphere microbial communities from UC Gill Tract Community Farm, Albany, California, United States - DLSLSG.R2 | ecosystem: Host-associated > Plants > Phyllosphere > Unclassified | place: USA...
ACGTCGCGCACCGCTACCAGCAAGTCACCGACTGGCACACCCGCGCCCCTACCGGCTTCTGAGGAATTCACACATGCAATGGGAAGTTGTGATCGGGCTGGAGATTCATACCCAGCTCGCCACCCAATCGAAGATTTTCTCCGGTAGCGCCACCACTTTCGGTGCCGAGCCCAACACCCAGGCCAGCCTGGTGGACCTGGGCATGCCCGGCGTGCTGCCGGTGCTGAACGAAGAAGCGGTGCGCATGGCGGTGATGTTCGGCCTGGCGATTGACGCCGAAATCGGCCAGCACAACGTATTTGCACGCAAGAACTACTTCTACCCGGACCTGCCCAAGGGTTACCAGATCAGCCAGATGGAGTTGCCGATCGTCGGCAAGGGCCACCTGGATATCCCGCTGGAAGACGGCACCATCAAACGTGTCGGCGTGACCCGCGCGCACCTTGAGGAAGACGCCGGCAAAAGCCTGCACGAGGAATTCCCTGGCGCCACCGGCATCGACCTGAACCGCGCCGGTACGCCGCTGCTGGAAATCGTCTCCGAGCCGGACATGCGCAGCGCCAAGGAAGCCGTGGCCTACGTCAAGACCATCCACGCCCTGGTGCGCTACCTGGGCATCTGCGACTGCAACGTGTCGATTCGCCCAAAGGGCCAGGTCGAATTCGGCACCCGCTGCGAGATCAAGAACGTCAACTCGTTCCGCTTCATCGAGAAAGCGATCAACAGCGAAGTGCGTCGTCAGATCGAACTGATCGAAGACGGCGGCAAGGTCATCCAGCAGACGCGCCTGTACGACCCGAACAAAGACGAAACCCGCGCCATGCGCAGCAAAGAGGAAGCCAACGACTACCGTTACTTCCCCGACCCGGACCTGTTGCCGGTGGTACTGGAGGACTCGTTCCTCAATGACATCCGCGCCACTCTGCCGGAATTACCACAGCAAAAGCGCGAGCGCTTCCAGGCGCAGTTCGGCCTGTCGGTCTACGACGCCAGCGTGCTGGCCTCCAGCCGCGAGCAAGCGAACTACTTCGAAAAAGTCGTGAGCATTGCCGGCGACGCCAAACTGGCGGCCAACTGGGTGATGGTCGAGCTGGGCAGCCTGCTGAACAAGCAGGGCCTGGAAATCGACGAAGCACCGGTCACCGCCGAGCAACTGGGCGGCATGCTGCTGCGCATCAAGGACAACACCATCTCCGGCAAAATCGCCAAGACCGTGTTCGAAGCCATGGCCAGCGGCGAAGGCAATGCCGATGAGATCATCGAAAAGCGCGGCCTCAAGCAAGTCACCGACAGCGGCGCCATCTCGGCCGTTCTCGATGAAATGCTGGCGGCCAATGCCGAGCAGGTCGAGCAGTACCGTGCAGCGGACGAAGCCAAGCGCGGCAAGATGTTCGGTTTCTTTGTCGGCCAGGCCATGAAAGCGTCCAAGGGCAAGGCCAACCCGCAACAGGTAAACGAACTGCTCAAAAGCAAGCTCGAAGGCTGACAACGATGAATGGTCCGAGTGAGACTTCACGCTTAACTCGGACTCCCTATGGGAGGGGGCTTGCCCCCGATAGCGGTGATTCAGTCAACCCAGTGGCGGCTGACAATCAGCTATCGGGGGCAAGCCCCCTCCCACATTTGTAACGGGGTAACCTGGAAATGAAGCGTCTACTCGGCCTCCTGGCCCTGTTCTCTCTTTTAGGCGGTTGCGCCAGCGGCATCATCGACCCCAACGGCTACGACGAAACCGGCACCGCTTCCTATTACGGCGCCAGACACCACGGCAAGAAGACTGCCAGCGGTGAACCCTTCAACCAGAACGCCCTGACCGCCGCCCATCGGCAACTGCCTTTCGGCACCCAGGTCAAGGTGACCAACCTGAACAACGACCGCTCCGTGGTGGTGCGCATCAATGATCGCGGCCCGCATACCCGTGGGCGACTGATCGACCTCTCACGCAAGGCAGCCGAGCAACTGGGCATGCTGAGCAGCGGCACCGCACGGGTTCGCGTGCAGGCCCTGAGCAACTGAACCACAACGCAAAGGAGCCCTGGCCATTTTCGGATTAACCGCCCTCTCCCCCTGGAGCCTGCTGGAACTGATCAGCGGCCTGTTGCTGCTGATCATCGGCGCCGAAATTCTGGTACGCGCCGCGGTGCGCCTGGCCGCCAGCCTTAAGGTGCGGCCATTGATCATCGGTCTGACGATCGTCGCCTTCGGCAGCAGCGCACCGCAGATGACGGTCAGCCTGCAAGCCACCTTGGCCGGCAATACCGACATTGCCGTGGGCAGTGTGATTGGCAGCAGCATCTTCAACATCCTGGTGACCCTGGGCCTTTCTGCGCTGATCATCCCGCTGCGGGTTTCGCGACAACTGGTACGCCTGGATATTCCGGTGATGATCCTCGCCGGGCTGCTGGTATTTACCCTGGCCGCCAACGAGGAACTCACGCCGGTCGATGGCGCGCTGCTGCTGGTGGCGCTGATCGCCTACCTCGGTGTGCTGCACTACCAGACCCGCCACTCACGGCGGCCGCGTACCCTCGACACCGTGGCCCAGGCACCATGGCTGAGCAGCGCGCTGCTGATGTTGGGCGGTTTGCTGGTGCTGGTGCTGGCCGGGCACTTGTTGCTCGGTGCGGCGGTGGATGTGGCGAGCGACCTGGGCCTGTCGGAACGCATCATCGGCCTGACGCTGATCGGCGTCGGCACTTCGCTGCCGTGCATGGCCACCTCCCTGATCGCCGCCCTGCGTGGGCAGCGGGAAATCGCCGTGGGCAACGTGATCGGCAGCAATCTGTTCAATCTGCTGGGTGTGCTGGGCCTGACAGCGGTGCTGGCGCCGTCGCCGCTGTCGGTCTCGCCCAACGCACTGGTTTTCGATTTGCCGGTGATGCTCGGCGTAGTGGTGCTGTGCCTGCCGGTGTTCTATACCGGCTACCGCGTGACCCGTGCCGAAGGTTTGGTGCTGCTGGGCTTGTACCTGGCGTATGGGCTGCATGTGATGTCGTTCACCACCGGCATGCCCCTGGCCAACAAACTTGAACACTTGATGGTGTATTACATCCTGCCAGTGCTGGTGGCTTTTCTGTTGTTCAGCACGCTGCGAGCCTGGCGCCGCCAACACAAGAGGGAATCGTCATGACCGAGCAGAAAACACCTGGAGTTGAGATGCGGCGCCAGGTGATGGGCGACGCGTTTGTCGACCGCGCACTGGGCAACGCCACGGACTTCACCCAGCCGCTGCAAGACTTCGTTAACGAGCACGCCTGGGGCGCCGTGTGGAACCGCGACGGTTTGCCCCTCAAGACCCGCAGCCTGATCACCCTCGCCGCCCTGACCGCGCTCAAGTGCCCGCAAGAACTCAAAGGCCACGTACGCGGCGCGTTGAACAATGGCTGTAGCGTAGAAGAGATCCGCGAGGCCCTGCTGCACTGCGCGGTGTACGCCGGGGTGCCGGCCGCCATCGATGCGTTTCGAGCGGCGCAGGAAGTGATCGACAACTACCAGAAAGACGCCTAGATCCAGCCCCCGGCCTGCAACACGAAAATACCGATATTCGTGGTCACCGCCGCCATCAGCGTGGTGATCACGATAATCGCCGCCGCCAGTTCATGATTGCCCTCGGCCGCCCGGGCCATCACAAAGCTGGCAGCTGCGGTCGGCGCACCGAAGTACAAGAACAGAATCCCCAGTTCCGCCCCACGAAAGCCCAGCAGCCACGCGCCGAGCGTGGCGAGCAGCGGCAGCCAGATCATTTTCATCAGGCTCGCGCTTAACGCCATGCTGCCACTCTTGCGCAGCGCCGCCAGGGACAAGGTGCCGCCGATGCAGATCAAGGCCAGTGGCAAGGTGGTGTCTGCCAGGTACTGTGCGGACTTTTCCAACCAGCCCGGTAAACCGATCTTGAAGTAAGCGAACGGCGCGGCTGTGATCACGCTGATGATCAGCGGGTTGGCGACCACGCTTTTGAAGATGCTCCACGGGTCGGACTTGATCACCGGGCTATACACCGCCAGCACGATGGTCGACAGCGTGTTGTAGAACAAGATCACCAACGCCGCGAGGATCGCGCCGAGGGAGATGCCGTAGTCGCCATACATGCTCGCCGCCAGTGCCAGGCCGATCACGCCGTTATTACCGCGAAACGCGCCTTGGGCGTAGATGCCGCGATCTTCCTTGGGGCAACGAAAGATCGCCCACCCCCAAGCCAGGGCAAAGCTCACCAGCGTGGCGACGCAAAAGTAGATCAGCAGGCCCGGCTTGAGCGCCGAGTGCAGGTCGGCATGCAGGATGCCCAGGAACAACAGCGCCGGCATGGTGACGTTGAACACCAGGGACGATGCAGTGTGGATAAAGTTGTCGTTGATCCAGTTGATGCGCTTGAGCAGCACTCCCAGAAACAGCATGGCAAACACCGGCGCGGTGATCGTAAGGGTGGTGAGGAAGATAGCCAGCATGCCGGAGAGAACCTTGGTGAGCGTCGTTAGGTGGCTAATGATAAGCCATACAGCTCAGGGGTGCCTGTTAGACCGCTATCGGGGGCAAGCCCCCTCCCACAGTTTGAATTGTGAATACCTTCAAGTGTGGGAGGGGGCTTGCCCCCGATGCAGACGCCTCGGTCTCAGGTAATCGGCGCCGGGTTGAACAACGTGATGTCGTTGTGCAGCTTGTGATGCTCGGCCCACGTTTTCTTCTTGCCGCTGGCCACGTCCAGGTAAAAGTGAAACAACTCCCAGCCCAGCTCCTCGATGCTTGCGCGCCCGGTGGCGATACGGCCGGCGTCAATGTCGATGAGGTCCGGCCAGCGTTGCGCCAGCTCCGTACGCGTCGAGACCTTAACCACCGGCGCCATCGCCAGCCCATAGGGCGTACCACGACCGGTGGTGAACACATGCAGGTTCATCCCCGCGGCCAGTTGCAACGTGCCGCACACGAAGTCGCTGGCTGGAGTTGCGCAGAAGATCAGGCCCTTGCCCTTGAAGCGCTCGCCAGGGCCGAGCACGCCGTTGATTGCGCTGCTGCCGGACTTGACGATGGAGCCCAACGACTTCTCGACAATGTTCGACAACCCGCCTTTCTTGTTGCCCGGCGTGGTGTTGGCACTGCGATCTGCCTCGCCTTTGGCCAGGTAACGGTCGTACCAGTCCATTTCTCTGACCAACTCTTCGGCCACTTCCTTCGTCTGTGCGCGAGAGGTCAACAGGTAGATGGCATCACGCACTTCGGTGACTTCGGAAAACATCACCGTCGCGCCGGCCCGCAGCAACAAGTCCGAGGCGTAGCCCAGGGCCGGGTTGGCGGTGATACCGGAAAACGCATCACTGCCGCCGCACTGCATGCCCAGGATCAGCTCGGACGCCGGCACGGTTTCCCGGCGGCGCTGGTCGAGCTTCTTCAAGCGCACTTCGGCCAGTTCCATGATCTGCTCGATCATCTCGGTGAAACCGTGGCTGGAGTCCTGCAGCCGATACAGCCACGGCTCGCTCAAGTCGACGGAACTGTCGTTGTCGTGCATCACCTGGCCGGCCTGCAATTTCTCACAGCCCAGGCTGATCACCAGGGCTTCGCCCCCCAGGTTCGGGTTGCGCGCCAGGTTGCGCACGGTACGGATCGGGATGTAGGCATCCGTCGCGGTGATCGCCACCCCACAGCCGTAGCTGTGAGTCAGCGCCACCACGTCATCGACATTGGGGTACTTGGGCAGCAACTCATCCTTGATGCGCTTGACCGCGTGGTCCAGCACGCCGGTCACGCACTGCACCGTGGTGGTGATGCCCAGGATATTGCGCGTGCCGACGGTGCCGTCGGCATTGCGGTAGCCCTCGAACGTATAGCCCTCCAGCGGCGCCTGGCCCTCGGGCACTTCGGTAGACAGCGGCAGGCTATCCAGCGGTGGCGCGGTGGGCATGCGCAGTTGATCTTCCTGGACCCAACTGCCACGCGGAATCGGCGCCAAGGCATACCCGATGGTCTGGCCGTAGCGAATAATCTGACCGCCCTCGGGAATATCTTCCAGGGTCACTTTGTGGCTCTGGGGGATGAAGTCCACGGTCACCAGGCCGTCCGGGAACTCGGTCCCGGCCGGCACGCCCTGGTCGTTGACCACGATCACTACGTTGTCGCGCTCGTGCAAACGAATCGAGCGCGGCGAGTCGGCATGTTCAATCAACTGCATTACACGAACCTCAGGAATGCGCTTGGGTAAGGTGGGTTACTTCAGGCCCCTGGGCGGGCGGCTCTTTGAGCACCACGCGCTTGATCGGACCGACGATCACCAGGTAGCTGAACACCGCCACCAGCGCGTTGGCGCCGACAAACACCAGGGCCCATTTGAAAGAACCGGTGGTGCTGATGATGTAGCCGATGACAATCGGTGTGGTGATCGACGCCAGGTTACCGAAGGTGTTGAACAAGCCACCACTGAGGCCGGCGATTTGTTTCGGCGAAGTGTCGGACACCACCGCCCAGCCCAGTGCGCCAACGCCCTTGCCGAAGAAGGCCAAGGCCATGAAGCCCACCACCATCCACTCCACATCCACGTAGTTGCACGCAATGATGCTGCTGGACACCAGCAGGCCGGCGATGATCGGCGCCTTACGGGCGAAGGTCAGCGAGTGGCCTTTGCGCAGCAGGTAATCGGAAATCACCCCGCCGAGCACGCCGCCGATAAAGCCGCAGATCGCCGGCAACGAGGCGATGAAACCGGCCTTGAGGATGGTCATGCCACGGTCCTGCACCAGATATACCGGGAACCAGGTCAGGAAGAAGTAGGTGATGCCGTTGATGCAGTACTGGCCCAGATACACCCCGAGCATCATGCGGTTGGTGAGCAACTGGCGGATGTAATCCCACTTCGGCCCGTCGGTTTTCTTACCCTTGGCCTTGTCCTGATCCATATCGACCATCGCGCCATTGGCGGCGATGTGATTGAGCTCGGCCTCGTTGATCATCGGGTGCTGGCGGGGGCTGTGGATCACTTTCAGCCAGATCAGCGAGAACACGATGCCGATCACGCCCATCACGATAAACACGTGCTGCCAGCCGAAGCGGTAGACGATCCAACCCATCAGGGGCGCGAACAGCACCGTGGCGAAGTACTGCGCCGAGTTAAATATCGCCGAGGCGGTGCCCCGTTCAGCGGTCGGGAACCAGGCCGCGACTATGCGTGCGTTACCCGGGAAGGAAGGCGCCTCGGCCAGGCCCACCAGGAAGCGCAGCATAAACAGCGCGACCACGGCGGTGGAAACACCGAACTCACCCACATAGCCTTGCAGCACGGTGAACAGGGACCAGGTGAAGATGCTCAGGGCATAGACTTTTTTCGAGCCGAACCGGTCCAGCAGCCAGCCACCGGGAATTTGCCCGGCCACATAGGCCCAACCGAATGCGGAGAAGATGTAACCGAGAGTGACCGCGTCGATGCCGAGGTCTTTTTGCAGGCTGGAGCCCGCGATGGCGATGGTGGCCCGGTCGGCGTAGTTGATCGTGGTCACCACAAAGAGCATGAGCAGGATCAAATAGCGGACGTGGGTCGGCTTGGTCGCTTGCATGTAGAAGTACTCCCACTAATTATTTTTTTTGCGGGTAATGGTTTTCTGTTTTGGTCGTGGGGCCGGCAGGCGTCCGGCCCCACGGGGTATTGCGTCTTACGAACCGATGTAGCTGGTTTTCACCACGGTGTAGAACTCTTGCGCATAGCGACCCTGCTCACGCGAACCATAGGATGAGCCCTTACGCCCACCGAACGGAACGTGATAATCCACGCCGGCGGTCGGCAGGTTGACCATCACCATTCCGGCCTGGGAGTGGCGCTTGAAGTGATTGGCGTACTTCAGCGACGTGGTGGCGATACCGGCCGACAAGCCGAACTCGGTGTCGTTGGCCATGGCCAGGGCTGCCTCGTAGTCCGCCACGCGCACCACGTTGGCCACCGGCCCGAAGATTTCTTCACGGCTGATGCGCATGGCCGCTTCGCTGTCGGCGAACAAAGTAGGCGCGAGGAAGTAACCCTCGGTGTCGCACGTCACCAGGCTGCCACCGCTGACCAACCGCGCGCCTTCGCTTTGGCCGATGTCGATGTATTTCATGTCCTGATCCAGTTGGGCCTGGGACACGACGGGGCCGATATCGGTGCCGCTCTTGAGGGCATGGCCAACCTTGATCGACTTCATGCGCTCGGCCATGGCCGCGACAAACTGGTCGTGGATACCGGCGGTCACGATCAAACGGCTGGACGCTGTGCAACGTTGCCCGGTGGAGTAGAACGCGCTCTGTACCGCCAGCTCGACCGCTTGTTTGAGGTCGGCGTCGTCGAGAATGATCTGCGGGTTCTTGCCGCCCATTTCCAATTGCACTTTGGCCTGGCGCGACACACAACTGACGGCGATCTGACGGCCGACACCGACGGAACCAGTGAAGCTGATGCCGTCGACTTTCGGGCTGTTGACCAGCACATCACCGACCACACGGCCGCTGCCCATTACCAGGTTGAACACACCGTCCGGGAAACCGGCGCGGGAGATGATTTCCGCGAGGGCCCAGGCGCAACCCGGCACCAGCTCGGCGGGTTTGATTACCACGCAGTTGCCGTACGCCAGGGCCGGGGCGATTTTCCATGCGGGGATGGCAATCGGGAAGTTCCACGGGGTGATCAAGCCAACCACACCAAGGGCTTCGCGGGTAACTTCGACGTTGACGCCAGGACGCACCGACGGCACGTAGTCGCCGGACAAGCGCAGGCATTCGCCAGCAAAGAATTTGAAGATATTGCCGGCGCGGGTCACTTCACCGATGGCTTCGGGCAGGGTCTTGCCCTCTTCACGGGCCAGCAGGGTGCCGAGTTCTTCGCGGCGGGCGAGGATTTCGCTGCCGACTTTATCCAGCGCATCGTGACGGGCCTGAATGCCCGAGGTGGACCAGGCCGGGAACGCGGCGCGTGCGGCGTCGATGGCGGCGTTGACTTGAGCAACATCAGCCTTGGCGTATTCGCCGATGACATCAGACAACTCCGACGGGTTGATATTGCTGCAATAGTCCGCACCGGCCACCCACTGGCCATTGATGTAGTTTTCAAAACGTTTGGCTTGGGACACGAATCTTCTCCTGACGCAAAAGGCCGCTGATTGCTCAGCGGCCTTGTAAATGTCTTATTGCGGGCCTTGCTTATCGATCAGCGCGGCGAGGGCTTCGTACTCTTCCGGCAGCAGGTCGGTCAGCGGTGTGCGCACTGGGCCGGCGTCATAACCGGCGATTTTTGCGCCGGCCTTGACGATGCTCACGGCATAACCGGCCTTGCGGTTGCGGATGTCCAGGTAAGGCAGGAAGAAGTTGTCGATGATCTTGCTGACGGTGGCGTGATCATCCTTGGCAATCGCGTGGTAGAAGTCCATCGCGGTTTTCGGGATGAAGTTGAACACCGCCGAGGAGTACACCGGTACGCCCAAAGCCTTGTAGGCAGCGGCGTAAACTTCAGCAGTCGGCAGGCCGCCCAGGTAGCTGAAACGATCACCGAGGCGACGGCGGATCGACACCATCAGTTCGATGTCACCCAGGCCGTCCTTGTAGCCGATCAGGTTCGGGCAGCGCTCAGCCAGACGCTCCAGCAGCGGCGCAGTCAGACGGCAGACGTTGCGGTTGTAGACCACCACGCCAATCTTGACCGATTTGCACACGGCTTCAACGTGGGCGGCAACCCCATCCTGGCTGGCTTCGGTGAGGTAGTGCGGCAGCAGCAACAGGCCCTTGGCCCCCAGACGCTCGGCTTCCTGAGCATATTCGATAGCCTGACGCGTCGAACCGCCGACACCGGCGAGGATCGGCACGCTGGTGGCGCAGGTATCAACAGCAGTCTTTACCACTTGAGAATATTCGCTGGCGGCCAGGGAGAAAAACTCACCGGTGCCGCCGGCGGCGAACAAGGCGGTGGCGCCGTACGGGGCCAGCCACTCCAGGCGCTTGATGTAACCCGCCTGGTGGAAATCACCCTGCGCGTTGAAATCGGTCACGGGGAAAGACAGCAGACCGTGGGAAAGGATGGACTTCAGTTCTTGTGGATTCATTATTCGAACACCCTGGGTAAAGACTTTCTGTCGAAAGGTTTGTTGTTGGTTTTGATAATGTCGTACGTCATCGTACAACTATAAAAGTATTCGTCAACTGCAATTCATCAACCTCCCAGCAAAGAGTGTTGAAACACGCATTCTTGACGTAAGAAATTTATGCTCTATGCTCGCCGTAGCTGTATATACATACAGCAATCAAGGAAGATTCCTACGACTTAGCAAGGAGCTAACATGTCAGGTCTTGAACTCGTATTACCCGAAAAAAACCCACCGACCCTACGCTTCGAAGGCGGCGAACATACGGCGATTGGCGACGATACGCTGCTGCGCTTCGCCAAAGACGCCGCGCCGATACCTGCGCGAGAAGTTGAGCTGCATCTGCCCAACGGGCTGGCACTGACTTACGGCCAAGTGATCGCCCTGGGCGGCGACTTCTATGGCATCCCTGGCCAACCGATCAGCGATGGCGCCTCCCCCGCCGAGCGTGTGCAACGCTTCACGGCCGCGTTCAATTCCCTGGCCGTGTTGCCGGCGTCACGGGAAGAAGCACGCAACATCCTTGCGGTGATGCAAAAGGAGATCAACGCGGTCAACCAGGCAATCAAGGCAGGCAAACAGCCTCATGAGGCGTACGACGCCTTGGGCGATAGCTTGTCCGAGGAGTGGAACCGCATCACCGGTGGCGGCAGCGCGGTGTCGGCGCTGATTCCGCTGGGACGTTACTTGAAACTGGCGGCGGACAACGCCGACCACTTCGGCGAGTGGGCGCTATCGGCCTACCTCGCCGGGCATACCGCAGCCCTGCAACAGGCAGTGGTAGCTCATCAGACTGGCACCGACCAGGCGCTGGAACTGGCCTATGCCATGAACAGTTTTGCCGATCATTTTTTGACCGATCTGTTTTCCGCCGGCCACCTGCGCGTGCCACGCAAGCAATTGGCCGCCGTGGTTACCCCCCGAGAACTCGGCTCGCTGATCAGCCGTTTCATGCACGACGAAGACAGTAAATTCGGGCTCAAGGTGCGCAATGCCATGGGTGACGAATGGCATGCCTACGGGGATAAACGCTACTTCGACAGCACCGATGCGGCCAATCGGGCCCAAGTCAAACGCGCGGTGCAAGCCTCGGCGGACGAAATCTTCGACACTTTCCTCAGCGGCACCGCGCCCTCCCCGGCCACCTTCAAGGCGCCGCTGTACGTGCCGGACCTGAATGCCGCTCAAAACCCGGCAAACAACTTTTCGCCGTTGTTCAAGAGGGAGGGCGACAAGGTGCTGCGGCGCGAGGACGTAAATGACTTGAACGACAAGCAGTGGACGAATGATTGGTGGGGATGGAGTACGTACTTGTTACTCAAGGACTACAAACCCAATACACCGGTCTGATCACAACCGTTGCCCCGTCGATGATCAAACCCTGAGACTCACCCGCGCTGCGCCTGCGCCTCTTCATGGGCATGGCGCAGCCGCTCGCGACTGTTGGTCAGGTGCAAACGCATGGCCGCTCGTGCCGCGTCCGAATCCTGGCGGGCAATCGCTTCGTAGATTTCTTCGTGCTCGCGGCTCAGGCGGTCCATGTAATGCTGTTGGTCATCATGGGCCAAGCGTGCGGAGTTCAGGCGGGTCCGAGGAATGATGCTGGTACCCAGGTGGGTCATGATGTCAGTGAAGTAACGGTTGCCGGTGGACAATGCGATTTCCAGATGGAACGCGAAGTCTGACGCAACCGCATCCCCCGCGTGCGCGGCGCTTTCGTTCAGCGCGTCGAGTGCCGCGCGCATGGCCGCCAATTGCTCATCGCTGCGACGCAACGCGGCGAGGCCGGCCGACTCCACTTCCAGGCTGATCCGCAGCTCCAGAATCGCCAACACATCGCGCAAGGTCACCACGGTGGCGGGGTCGATACGAAAGCCGCTGGGGCTTGGTGTATCCAGCACGAAAGTGCCGATGCCGTGCCGGGTCTCTACCTGGCCTGCGGCCTGCAAACGTGAGATGGCTTCACGCACCACCGTGCGACTGACCCCATGAGCTTCCATGATCGCCGACTCGGTGGGCAGCTTATCGCCACGTTTGAGCTGACCATCGCGGATTTGCTCGGATAACACCGTGACCAATTCCTGAGCAAGGCTGCGGCGCTTGCGGGGAAGACGAGGGGCGGTGTTGGCGTTTTCCATGTGGGGTCATCTTTGTCGGTGAACTGAAGGGGCATAATAGCCCATGACGGTTGTATGATCACCGCTCGCGCTGCACTTTCATCGGCTTTCGCGCGCGTAGTACATATCGCCGCCGTACCTACCCGTGTTCGGATAGACCCACCGGTTACTTCAGCCGCGGCAGTGAGTGCGAAACGTTCTTCTGCCCCTGTCAGATATGACAGCAGACAACCTCACCAGACCGTCGCAGAGTCAAGCCTGTTCCGACACCCAGGTGAGCGCTCATGAAACGCCTTACTTTGTTATGCGCAGCCATAAGCTGGCTGCTGACCTGCGTCGTTCTGGCTTCCCCGGGCGTACGCAACGGCGGGGGCGAGGACGTCATATTGCAGGGGTTCCACTGGAACTCCAGTCGCACGACCCCGCAAACGTGGTACGAAATACTGAAACAAATGGCCCCCACCATCGGGCGCGATGGCTTCACCAAAATCTGGTTGCCTCCCGCCTGGGTCGATAAATCCAGCTGGGTCGACGCGAACTCAGGGACTTCCGGCGGCGGGGAGGGTTACTTCTGGCACGACTTTGACAAAAACAGCAATTACGGCAGCGAACCCCAGCTCAAACAAGCGGTTGACGCCTTATCGAGTGCTGGCGTGCAAGCGGTGTACGACGTAGTGCCTAACCATATGAACGACAACCTCCCCGGCACCCAGGTGCGCTTTCTTCGGCGCCTCAAGCTGTGGCGCACTGACTGCATCCCCCCCACCCCCGCGTCAAGCTGCGACGAAGGCGACCCGTTTGATAGCGGCAAGGCCGACCTCAACACCAGCAGTCCGGAGGTTTCGTCACGCATGATGCAGGAGTTCAGGAACCTGCGGGATAACTACGACGCCAAGGGCTTGCGCTTCGATTTTGTGCGCGGCTATACGCCGGAGCGGGTCAACCTGTGGATGAAAGATTTTGGCGACCAAGCGTTCTGCGTTGGCGAACTGTGGAAAAGCCCTGGCGAGTTTCCCGCCAGCGACTGGCGCAATAAAGCCAGTTGGCAGGACATTCTCAAGGACTGGTCGGACAGATCGCGTTGCGCAGTCTTCGATTTCGCGCTCAAGGAGCGCCTGCAAAATGGCAGCCTCGCCGAATGGCGGCACGGGCTCAATGGCAACCCGGACCCAGCCTGGCGGCAGATCGCGGTGACGTTCGTCGACAACCACGACACCGGCTATTCTCCGGGACAATACGGCGGGCAGCACCACTGGCCTGTGCCCGAAGACAAGCGCAACATCGCCTACGCTTACATTCTGCTGAGCCCCGGCATACCCACGGTGTATTGGCCCGACATGTACGACTGGGGCCGTGGCGATCTGATTCGCACGCCGATCAAACTGCGCAAGGACGCTGGCATTCGAGCCGACTCGCCCATCCGCTTTCAGAGCCACTATTCAGGATTGGTGGCTACGATCAATGGCAGTCGCCAGCGCTTATTGATCGCCCTGGACGCGGACCTCAGCATGATCCCGGAGGGCTTTACCAAGGCACTGTTCGCGGACGCAGAGCGTATTCGAGCCTGGCAAACTCGCTCGGCGCCGGAAGACACCACGACGACACTACACTGCGACAATGCAAACCCTGGCAATGGGCAGGCAGTGTACGCCGTGGGTTCGCCGGTTGAACTGGGCGCCTGGGATCCGGCCCACGCCATCGCACTGAAGCCAACGGCGCCGAAGCGGTGGAGCGGTGGAGCGGCGCGATGGTATGGCCGACCCAGCAAGCCATCAAATGGAAATGTGTGATCCGCAGCCTCAGCAACGTCAACGAAGTTTATTGGCAAAAGGACCCCGACAACTCGTTGACCACCAGCGCCGGCACCGAAGCCGTAGGCAGTTTTTGACAAAAAAATGCCCCGGCAAGACCGAGGCATTTTTTAACCGACGTGCGAACGACGCCGTTTTGTCACTTCACCACTTTCAGACTAGGACGACCGCTGGGACGCGGAGGCTCAGTGTCCGGCGGCGGCATATCGTCGCCCTCTTGGCTGTCGATCGTTTCGTCATCCTCGAAGGGCGACTCCAGATCAAACACCATGCCTTGCCCATTCTCACGGGCATAGATCCCGAGAATGGCGCCAATCGGCACATACAGCGTATGGGGCACACCGCCAAAACGCCCTTCGAAGCTCACCGCTTCGTTGTCCATGTGCAGATGCCGCACGGCACTGGGCGAGATGTTCAGCACGATCTGTCCATCACTGGCAAAGCCCTGCGGTACCTGAACCGCAGGAAATTCGGAATTGACCAGCATGTGCGGGGTGCAATCGTTGTCCACAATCCACTCATAGAGCGCGCGGACCAGGTAAGGTCGACTGGAGTTCATC
>Ga0308172_1001628_pt1 | contig 14555 bp, 14 predicted proteins | sample PhyGR2_FD_202134 | JGI IMG/M metagenome (GOLD analysis project Ga0308172, IMG submission 202134) | Phyllosphere microbial communities from UC Gill Tract Community Farm, Albany, California, United States - DLSLSG.R2 | ecosystem: Host-associated > Plants > Phyllosphere > Unclassified | place: USA...
GCTTGCGATCGCTGTATTGCTGCTCGGACGGCGTGCGTGGTCGTGGCGCTCCCGTGACGTACCTGTCCCATACGGCATCCTTCCATTCCAACGAAAGGATCACACCATCAAACCGTGGGATCAAACAACTAGGCCCCTAACCTTCCCGAAATTCGATCGATTCCGAGAACACCCGCGTCGTCTCTCGGGCCGTTCTCAATCGAAAAATCACCCAGCAACGATTGTTGCGAACAATTCGCAGAATGCATTATAGCTCCGCGCGCAATGCCGACGAACGCCGAAGCCCTGTCCCGTTTGCTGTTAGCGGATCGCGCGCCGCTGATGCGGTGGGTTGCCCGCATCGTCGGTGCAGGACCGGCGGCCGAGGACGTCACGCAGTCCTTATGGCTTCGCGTCCAGCGCGTTGCGGACGATCCGCCGATTACGCACAAGCGCGCGTATCTGTACCGACTGGCATCCAATCTGGCGCTCGACCACGGCAAGCGCGAGGCGCGGCTCCAGAGCGTTCATGAGGAAGCACAGGCGCTGTTGTGAGGTAGCGATCATGCACTGGCCGCAGATCGCACGATCCTCGCGCGCGATGCGCTGAAGCGGATCAAGACCGGCATCAATGCCCTGCCCTCTCAAACCCGGCGGGTCTTCGAACTGCATCGATACGACCATCTCACCCAAAGGGAAGTCGCTGAGCGGCTGGGCATTTCCACCACAGCAGTCGAGAAACATATGCGGCGGGCCATGACGGTGATTGCCGCCTGCCGCGATGCCGATGATTGAGTCTCGGCGTAGCCGCAGGCGGGGTTGGGCAAGTGGCGGTACGCGCAGTCATAAAGACATGTCGGTACGGATGCCGGCACGGGGAAGGTTGTCGCACACATGACGGTGCCGCTGATCGACGGAGCAATACTGGCGCGCGCGAGGGAATGGGTAAGGCTGTTGGCCTCGGGAGATGCCGATGCTGCCGACATCGCAGCCCTGAAGGACTGGCTTGGCGAGCGGCCCGAACACGCCCGCGCGTTCGAACGCGAGCGAGGCTTCTGGCAGGACTTGGAGCCCCATCGATCCCTGTTCGCGCTGCACGCGATTCCTGCGACGAGGGCGCATGGGCGCGCGCCACATCGACTACGCCGGCCGTCGCGACGTTTCGTCGCAGGTGCCGTTGCGGCCTCGTTGCTGCTGGCCGTGACGGGGACGGATATCTTGCTCCGCCTGCAAGCGGACCATGTCACCGATCGCGGAGAGGTGCGGGGCGTGCGCCTGTCGGATCGCTCCACGGCGATGCTCGACGCGAACTCCGCCATCGCCGTCCACTATAGCAATACCGAGCGCCGGATCGACTTGCTGCGCGGCCGTGTCTGGTTCGACGTCGCGCATGATGATGCCCGCCCCTTTCGGGTAGCCGCCGGCAGCGGCGTGATCGAGGATGTCGGGACCGCGTTCGAGGTCACGGAAGGACACACTACACAGGTTGCCGTGTCCCAGGGCGCGGTCCGGCTCTTGGGCAGCGACGAACCGTCGGCGGTGACGCTGACGGCGGGGCAACGAGCCGATTTGGCAGGTGGCATCGTGTCGTCCTTGCCTGCCGTCCTGCCCGGCCGGATCGCCGCGTGGCGGCACGGCGAGCTTCTGATCGACGATATGCCGCTCAGTCAGGCCATCGCGCTTGCCGGACGCTATCGGCCCGGATTGACGCTGGTGTGGGCAGACCTGTCCGCCAAGCCGCACGTCAGCGGCGCGTTCAGGATCACGCAAGCCGACGAGGCTGTGATTGCGATGGCGACGAACGCCGGCGTGAACGTCGCGCACCTGCCGGGTGCGATGATCCTCTACTGAAAAAATTCCATCGGCATGGGTTGGGTAAGTCGGGCCAGCACCAGTCTCATTCATGCCCCGCCGATGATAATGCGTCGCAGGGGCAGGTGTCGCACGGGGCGACGTCCTTGCTTGGGGGATATATGTTTCTGCTGCCGTCGCGCTTCAGCCTTCTTCTCGCCGCCACGGCGTCCACCGCTATCCTTGCCACGCCGGTCGCAGCTCAAGCGTCATCCGAGCGCAGCTTCGATATTCCCGCCTTGCCGCTCAACGAGGCCGTGCGCCTCTTCATGCAGCAGTCGGGTGTTCAGGTGACCTATTCCAGCAATGACGGTGCCGGCATCAGGACGACCGCGGTGCGTGGTCGCCTGGCGTCGGCCGCTGCGCTCAGCCAGCTTCTCGGCGGCACCGGCCTGACCTTCCGCTACCTGACGGCAAACTCGGTCGCCCTTTCGCCAGCACCACAAGCTGCCGGAAATGCCATCCAACTTGGCCCCGTGCAGGTGGAGGGACAAGGCGATACGATCGGCATCGCCGATCGCGGTCCCGCGACCGATCCGGGCAAGAGCGAGGGCGAGCGATCCTACGCGACGCCGATCGTCACGACGGCGACCCGCCTCAACCTGACGCCACGCGAGACGCCCCAGTCGGTGTCCGTCGTCACCGAACAGGCCATTCGCGATCAGAACCTGTTGTCCGTCACGGACGTGCTGTCGACCGTCACCGGTCTCAGCGTCATGAACGGCCTGACCGACCGGACATGGTTCTATTCGCGCGGCTTCATCGTCAACAGCTTCCAGTTTGACGGCATTCCGACGATCATGGACAACATCACCCAGGCAGGCGAGGCGCTGTCGGACACGATCTGGATCGATCGCGTCGAGGTGGTCCGCGGTGCGACCGGGCTTCTGAGCGGCCCTGGTGAACCATCGGCCGCGGTGAACCTCGTGCGCAAGCGTGCCGACAACCGGGTATTTGCCGGCAGCTTCACCGCAGCGGCGGGATCATGGAACAACTATCGCGGTACGTTCGACCTAGCCGCACCCCTGACGGCCGGCGGGGGGCTGCGTGCTCGCGTCGCGGGCGCCTATCAGAACCGGGAATCCTTTACCGATCTCTACAAGAACGAGAAGGTGGCGATCTACGGCACGGTCGAGGCTGATCTTGGTACGCGCACGACGGCAGCCATTTCGGTCAGCTACCAGGAGAACAATCCGAAGGGCAGCGCATGGGCCGGCGTACCGCTGCTGTTCGAGGACGGCACGAAAGCGCGTTGGAGCCGATCACAGACCACCGCCCCGCGATGGGCGCGATGGGACACGTCGAGCCGCTTCGTCCACCTCGACGTGGATCACGATCTGGGCGGTGGCTGGATCGCGCACGGCAAATACGCGAATGACAAGGGCAAGTTCGATACGCGGCTTCTGTACGTCTATGGCGCCTACCCGTCCGCCTCGGCGATCGGTGCGGGCGGGCTGGACCTCTTTGCCTATAGCGACTTCGGCTATCGTCGACAGGATGCGCTCGATCTTTATGCCACCGGCCCATTCACCCTGTTCGGACGCCAGCATGAGCTGTCGTTCGGCATCCAAGGCATCGATCGCCGCTTCAAGCTGTCGCAGCGTGCCGCGACGCCAGCCAGCAACGAGGGGATCGGCGATCTGCGTGAATGGGACGGCTCCTACCCTGAGCCAAGCTTCGGCACGGTCATGCTCCGGAACAACGACCGCACGAAGCAGCGCAGCGCCTATGTGTCGTCGCGCTTCAGTCTCGCGTCCGGGCTGACGCTGATCGCCGGCACGCGCCTGACGCACTGGAAGCGCGACCAATATTACCGGGCACGGACCTACCGCTACGAACCCGACCTTCAGGTCATCCCCTATGCTGGCATGGTGGCAGACCTCACCGGTAACGTGTCGGCCTATGCCAGCTATACGGAAATCTTCAATCCGCAGAATTTCCAGGACCGGAACGGCCGTTACCTCGATCCGGTTCAGGGCGAGAATTACGAAATCGGCGTGAAGGGGGCCTGGTTCGACAACCGCCTCAACGCCTCCGTCGCGCTGTTTCGGCTGAAGCAGGACAATGTCGCCAAGCAGGACGGGAGCGCGCTGGTGGATGGCACGATCTACGCCGCCTATATCGCGACCGACGGCGTGGTATCGAAAGGGATCGAGGCGGAGCTGGCGGGCGACATCACCCCGCGCTGGCACGTCACGCTCGGCTATTCCTACAACGATGCGAAGGACCCGACCGGCGCAAGGGTCGTGCCGGATATCGCGCGCACCCTGTTTCGCAGCTTCACCTCCTACCGGCTGTCCGATGGCCCGAACGGCCTGTCGTTTGGCGGCGGGGTTACATGGACGGGGAGCCGCCAGGTCAACGACATCTTCCCGGGCAATTCCACCGTGTCCTACACCGTTCGCGAAGCCCCCTACCTTCTCGCCAACCTGTTCGCCAAATATGACCTGAACGAGCGCCTCTCGGTACAGGCCAACCTCAACAACCTTTTCGACAAGCGCTATTATGTCGGCATCAACAGCGACGGGCAGGGCTGGTTCGGAGAGCCACGCAGCGTGATGGTGACGCTGCGCGGCCGCTTTTAAAGATTGATGTCTTGAACGTACGGACCCGGCTGCAATCGGCGATGACCGAACCTCCGGCGGTCGAGGCCGCCGGGGCTGCGTCGTCATATCCGCAGCGCTACTCGGATCGGCCCATGAGCATCCGCTCCCGGCTCTTCGGTACTGGGGGCGTGACATTCGTCGCGCTTGTCCTGCTGGGCGGAGCGCTGTTCACCTGGTCGACGCATCGACCGGCGCCACCGACACCTGCGCTGGCGGTGTTCGACGTGGCGCCGCCTTCTGCTCCACCTACGCCACGACGAGAGGTGAAGCCGGGCCCCGAGAAGGAGCGCAAGGAGCGTGAAAAGCCGATAGTGGAACAGCCTGTGGCCGAGCCGCCATTCCTACGAATGCCTTCGACGAATCCGGCCGCGTCCGTCACCGTCAAGCCGGTGCCTGATCCCGGCCCGCCGGTAAAGGAGACGACGGCTCCCGATGCCAAGCCGGTGCCGCCCGCCCCGCAGCCCTCAAACGTCGTTCCTAGCTGGCAAGGCCAGGTACTGGCGGCGCTCAACAAGGTGCGCCGTTATCCGCGCGAGGCCAGCTTCCGCCACGAGCAAGGCGTACCCTATATCCGCTTCGTCATGGATCGTACTGGCAAAGTGCTGTCTTCCCGCCTCGAACGCTCATCCGGCATCCGGTCCCTCGACAGCGAGGCGATGGACCTTCCGAAGCGCGCGCAGCCGCTTCCCAAACCGCCTGAGGACATCATCGGCGACACGATCGAACTGGTCGTGCCCGTCGCGTTCTTCCTGCGGTGAGCCCCAACGCGCGAGTAGGGTCTTCCCGAAACGTCATGCCAGACGGTTTTCAGGAATGCCGAACCTTTCCCGCTCGCCCCTCCCAATGGGAATGTCTCAACCGTCTCCCTTGCCGTTCTCAATGGTGAAGGCGCTCGCACGGCGCCGTATTGCGATTGATTCGCATTTTACGCTATGCGTCATTCAATGCCGACCAACGCCCTTGCTCTCTCGCGCCTGCTGTTGAGCGAACGCTCGACCTGGCTGCGCGTCGTGGAGCGGATCGTGCGGGACAGGGCGGCGGCCGAGGATGTCACCCAGGGGCTGTGGTTCAAGGTTCAGACCGTGCGCGACGATCCGCCGATCGACAATCCACGCGCTTATCTGCGTCGCCTGGCGGTCAACGCGGCGACCGATGAGCTTCGCGCCTCGTCACGTCGGATGGAGGATATACAGGAAGAGATCGAACATCTCCTTTGGGTCGAGGACGATCGGCCCGCCCAGGACCGCATCGTCCTGAACCGCGACCTCGTCACACGCATCGATGCGGCCGTCGAGACGCTTCCGGAGCCGACACGCGGAATTTTCCGACTGAACCGCGTCCATGGCGTGACGCAGCGTGAGATCGCCGCGCGCTATGGCATTTCCACCACGGTCGTGGAACGCCACATCCGCCGCGCGCTTGGCATCCTTTCCGACGTGCGAAGGGCAGAATGACCCTATTTATCGACCGCTCTGTTAGGAACAGCCTTTCTCTGAGCGTCCAACCCTATAGCAGGCCATGCAGGGCCAGCGGTCAGGATGCGACATGACTGGAAGCGCGCGCGATCGAGAAGAAAGGGCGGCTGAAGAGGCAAGCCGATGGATCGCCCGCATGGCGTCGGGCGATATGCAGCCCGACGAGCTCGAGCGATTCAAGGCGTGGCGCTCTGCCGACTCCCTTCACAACCGTGCGTTCGAGGAAGCCCGTGCGATCTGGCGCGCTGTGGGAAGCAGTTCGAATGGCAGGGCCCTACCCCCGGCAAACCACCCTGTGGGCTCTCGCTGGCCAGTGTCCTTGCGACGTCGCTTCCGTCGCATAGCGATCACCGGCGCGGCCGCTATGGCCCTGGTGGGACTTGTCTTCGGAGATGATCTGTCAATCATGTTGCGCGCCGATCACCGCACTGGCACGACCGTAGAGAGCCTCATGCTTGCAGACGGAAGTCGGGCGATGCTCGACGCCGGCACCGCGATCGGCATCTCCTACGACCAAAACGAACGCCGGATCGAGCTGTTGCGCGGCGCCGCCTGGTTCGAAGTCGCGCATGGCGATCGGCGTCCGTTTCGGGTCGCAGCATTAGGCGGCGAGACGCAGGATGTCGGCACGGCATTCGAGGTCCGGCGCGAGGCCACCGCCGTTTCGGTTGCCGTGACACAAGGCCGCGTCCAAGTCAGTGCGCCGGGCGCGGCCAATGGCATGGCGTTGAACGCATCCGAACGTGCTCGCTACACCGAAGGAGCGTCACCCGTCAGAATGGCTAAGGCTGCCCCCGATATGATCGCGGCGTGGCGGCAGGGCGAAATCCTGTTCGATCGGGCCGATGTGCGCAGCGCCATCGCCACGATCGGTCGCTATCGGTCCGGCCCCGTATTCATCCTGGGGCAGCCATCTTCCCCCCGGCCCATCAGCGGCGCCTTCCGCGTCGACCGGCCGGAAGAGGCCATCGATGCCATTGCCGGGATGAACGGTCTTTCCGTCTCCCGTCTGGGCGGCATCGCCGTGCTGCGGCCATCAGACCAGAAATAATTTGCAGGGGTGTTAGGAACGCCCGGTTCGCCAGCGTCAGATAAGAGAGGCATCGCTATTGCGGCGCACTCTCATACAGAGGGCGCGGTCGTTCCGTGCCTGGGCGTGGGAAGATATGATGAAGCATAAATTCGTTGGCCGCCGTACCAGCGCGTCTCGGCTGTTGCTCATGGCGTCGGGCACATTGCTCGTATCGCTTGCAGGTGGCGCTCTGCCTGCGCAGGCGCAGTCCGGATCGAGTCAGATCATGCGGTCCTACGACATTCCGGCACAACCATTGAGAAGCGCGCTTCGCGACTATATGCGCCAATCCGGCGTCCAGGTCGGCTTTCCCAGCGAGATCGGGGAGCATGTTACGACCTCGACCGTCACGGGGTCGTTCAGTGCGGCTGAAGCGCTGTCGCGCCTGCTGACGGGTACAGGTCTGACCTACCGCTTCACGGGCGCCAATACGGCCACCCTCGAACGCGCTCCGCAGGCCGCCGCCGGAGCGATCCAGCTTGGTCCCGTGCGGGTCGAAGGCAGCGATGGCACCAGTGGCGTCATCTTTGACGAGACCGCAAACCGCGTGCCTGACAGCGTGGTCGCAACCCGCTCGGCGACGGGCACCAAAACCGACGCGCCCTTGATCGAGACGCCGCAGTCGATCAGCGTCATTACCGCAACCGAAATTCGCGACCGCGCTTCCGAGAGCGTCAAGGATGCCGTCCGCTACAGCGCGGGGGTGCATGTCGGCGGCAGCAGCGGCAGCATCCGTTCGTTCGACAATGTCGAGGTCAGGGGCTTTGCGCCCACTCCGCTCTACCTCAACGGCATCTACCTGCCCTATATCGGCGATCTGGGCGGGTCGCCTCAGATCGACCCATATCTGCTTGAGAAGGTGGAAGTCCTGAAGGGCCCCACCTCGGTCCTTTACGGGCAGAACTATCCTGGGGGCATCGTCAACATGACGACCAAGCGGCCTACCCCGGAGGCGATCGGAGAAGTCGTCGCACGCACCAGCAACCGGGGCCAGGCCTATGGGGCGTTCGACCTGAGTGGCCCGCTGGATACCGGTGCCGGTCTTTTCGGCCGGGTCACCGGCGTCGCTTCCACAACCGGCACGATCGTCGATCACGTTCAAGAACGTCGGTTGCTGATCGCTCCGTCCCTCGCCTGGCAGCCGGATGAGGATACAAACCTGACGCTGATCGGTCATTACCAAAGGGATCGGGGTCGTCCGGACTACCAGCCCCTGCCTTATGTCGGCACGGTGGTCCCCGCCGGATCATACGGGCGCATCAGCCGCTCGCTGTTCAGCGGGGAACCAGGCTATAATGATTATCGCCGGGATCAGTGGGCGATTGGGTATGAAGCGACGCACCGCTTCAACGACGCTGTGACCATCCGGGCGAACGGTCTCTATCTGGGGGTCGATGATCGATATCGGACCTTCTTTGCCGGCGGGTATGTCACCGCCGCTGACAATACTCCCGACTATACGCAGATGCGTCGCAACGCCACGGACTATGCGTCGAATAACACGGTATTTGGCGCCGACACCAAGATCGAGGCCCATTTCACGACCGGCGCGATCAGTCATGAAACGCTCGTCGGTGTCGATTACCGCTGGTTCGACAATGATTACACGGGACGCTATGGCTTTGGTAATACGACGCTAAATCCGTTTCGTCCCGTCTACGGCAGCTATAACGAACCTCGGTTGGGTGCGCGCTGGGACAATCAGGTCGAACAGATCGGACTGTATGTCCAGGATCGTATGCGGCTGGGTCCGGTGGTGCTGACGCTTGGTGGTCGCCAGGATTGGGCCGCGACAGATAATGACGATCTGCTCACCGGCATCCGGACGACGAACAACGACCGGGCGTTCACGGGTCGGGTCGGCATGACCTACATCGCCGATAACGGGCTGGCACCGTATTTCAGCTACGCCACGTCTTTCATGCCCTACGCTGGCTTTGATGGTGAAAGCCGTCCGTTCAAGCCAACGACCGGCAAGCAATATGAAGCTGGCGTGAAGTTCCAGCCGAAGACGATCGACGCGCTGGTCACGGTGTCGATCTACGACCTCCGGCAACAGAACGTCCCGACATATGATTTCTTCACCTATTTGCCGACTCAGAGGGGAGAGATACATGTTCAGGGAATCGAGTTCGAAGGTAAACTCGCTTTACGCAAGCGCCTCGATCTCATCGCATCAGCGTCCTACACGAACTCCGTCTATTCCAAGGCGACCGATGGCACGGAAGGTAACAAGGTACGGTTCATGCCGCCGTGGCAGGCTGCATTATGGGCGAAATACGACCTCTCATCCGTAAATCTGTTCGGTATATCGGCAGGTGTCGGCGTCCGTTACTCCGGCAGCGGGTATGGAGACGATATGAACACGTTCAAATATCCGTCCTATACGGTTTTTGACGGATCCCTGACCTACGACCTATATCAGTCGCCACTCCATCTCGCGGGCGCCGAGTTCAGCGTCGTTGCGGAAAACCTCTTCGACCGTAAATACGTGTCCGGATGTAGCAATATCAACAACTGCTATTATGGTAAGGCGCGCCTGCTGACAGCAAGCCTTCGCTATCACTGGTGACGACACGAAGCCGGTGACGCTCTACCCATCCCATGATCGCGGCAAGACATGCCGATATTCAGAACGGCCTGCGAGCTGGCGCTCAAGGCTGTTCGGAGTCGGCAGTGTGGTGACCATCGCTCTGATGGTGGTGAGTGGCGCGCTGTTTACATGGACGACCTACCACGCGGCACCGCCAGCTCCAGCTCCGGCGCTGGCGGTGTTCGAGGTGGCGCCACCCGCCGCCCCACCCGAACCGGCACGTGAGATGACGCCGGCCCGCCGGCAAGAACGCAACGAACGCCGTCCACCGCAAGCCGAACGTCCCATGGTCGAGCAGTCGCCACTGCGGATGCCGGTCGCGAATGCGATCCCGCCCCTCGAGGCGCAACCGGCGCTTGAACCCGCTCCCCCGGCGAAGGAGGCGTCCGTCTCCGAGGCCAAGCCGGTACCGCCGGCCCCACAGCCGTCCAATGCTGCGCCAACCTGGCAGGGACAGGTGCTGGCCGCACTCAACAAGGTCCGCCGTTACCCACGGGATGCGAGCGTTCACCACCAGCACGGCACACCCTATATTCGCTTCGTCATGGACCGCAACGGCAGGGTGCTATCTTCACGCCTGGAGCGTCCATCTGGCATTCGGTCGCTTGATGTCGAAGCGATAAGCTTGCCCAGGCGCGCAGAACCTCTCCCCAAGCCTCCCGATGAGGTCAGGGGCGATACGATCGAGTTGATCGTGCCTGTCGAATTTTTCATGCGTTGAGACGCGACCTATAACCGACGCAATTCCCAAAACGGGATGCCTGACCAGTTTCGGGAAAATCAGATCATACCCATTCGGCCATCCCCCACCCCCGCCATATCACCGATTTTCAACGCATTCGCGAAAACGCCAATGACGAGTGGTTGCACTCATTGGCGTCACATACCGGCATCACACGCGGTTTGTAATTTGTGTCCTGTGCTACCCAATCAGACCATTTTGCAGCAGTCACCGACGCTACAATATCGACTGCACCACGGTTGACGCCCCCATCTCGGCGGAGGGCGGAAACGTATGGGCCGCCCCGTCGGCAAGCGGTTTGTGTCAACTAATCTGATCAGTCTGCGAGAACGTATCCGGCCTTTTGACGCAAGGTCATTGGCCAAGATGGAGAGCCGCGTGTCCCGATCCTCATAAAGGGGCCGGCATCGAATGCCATTTTACGCCATAGGGTTTCAGGGCACCGGTCGACTGTCAGGCCATCTGTCACTTACCTCCCGCAGACATCATCCAGCCAGTGCGCGGGTAGCACCGGCCGATCCCGTTCAAGCCGCTTGCGCGACTGGTTCGTAGGTGCCTTCCTGACGCAGCGGTGCCCAGACGATGTGCGCCATTTTGGGGGCCAGCGCCACGACGACGGTGATGGCGTGGGAGCGTGACAGTAGGCCGCATAGCCAGGCACCGAGCCGCATATCGCTCGTGCTCATGGTCGGCAGCGATGCACGAGCACCCTGGATCAGGTTCTTGCGCAGATAGCGGCTGCCGCGCTCGGTTATACCGAGCAGCCGCGGCTTGCCCCCGGTCGTCGCCTACCGTGGCACCAGGCCCAGCCACGCGGCAAGGTCTCGACCGCGCTCGAGGGTCGCGCATTGCCGACCGCAGCCACCAGCGCGGTCGCAATGAGTGCTCCGATCCCGGGAATAGTCAGCAGTCGTCTTATCCGCTCATCCGTCCGTGCCGCATCGGTGAACTCGGCGTCGAGGTCCGCGATCCGCTCGTCGAGAGCTGACCAGCGCAGGCGCATGTCACTCACCAGCCGGTGGATGCCAGGGCCGAGGACCGGCTCGTCACCATTCAGCATCATACTTAGCCGCACGGCCAGCTTTGCGCGACCTTGCGGCACGATGTGACCGCGTTCGAGAGGCAAGCTTCGGATCTGGTTCATCAACGAGGTCCGGTCTCCGACGAGCTGGTCGCGGATGCGGGGCAGCGTCTGCATGTCGGGCTGATCCTCGGTTTTCAACTCGACGAACCGCAGGGTCGGCGGGTCACCGCTTCCGCGATCGCTTCAGCATCACGGTCGTCGTTCTTCTGTGCCTTGACGTAGGGGCGGACATATTCCGGTGACATCAACCGCACCGCATGCCCGTGTCGTGCCAGAGCGCGACCCATGTGATGCGCACCGCAACAGGCTTCCATCGCGACGACCCAGGTCGGCAAGGTCGCCGCGTAGATGTAACCGTCTCGCGCCGCATCCGCCGGCGCACGACGACCTTGCCCGTCGCATCCAGCCCGACCACGCTACAGCTGTTTTTGCCTAGATTGGTCCCGCGAACCGATACGTCCATGACCTTCGCTCCTTCCTCAAACGACCCGCTGTCGTGAGACAACAACGGCTCGGGCTAGGGCGGGCCATCCATAAAAGGGGGGGCTCATCGACGCCCTCTGGGCCGCTCGCTGGGCCGGTTGACCAGTAAGCTTCACTGCCGGCCAATGCCCTCGAACGACCGCTTGCCCTGCACCTGACCGGCGGCCAAGGCGGCAGACTGCAAGGTGTATGACACCCTGATCACTCTTCCCGAGCACACACCCGATGCGCTGCTTGCCGCCAAGAGCTACGATGCCGATGCGATCCGTGCCGACCTTGCCAAACGCAACATCGAGTCCTTTATTCCCGGCCGCTCAAACCGGAGGGTAGTCGGAAAGACCATTCCGGCTGCGGCCCGACCGCCGGGAACTGGCATGTACCCGCCCGCGCTTGGACGTACGCATTCCAAACCGCCTTCCTGAATTCGGTCCTAACTTCTCCCTTTCTCGATGTTGCGCCGCATAAGGGGAGTAGCAAATATTTTAGACATTGAACGCAAGCGAGTTTTCAAGAAGATCAGCAGTCCGCTGCCTAACGGTTGCGTTCCCTTTTTCGATACCGGTCGTCGGCTGATGGCCACTAACTACTTCACGAGGCGGCCGTCTTGGCGCTCGGCACGAATAACATTTCAAACTTTCGCTGCACGAGGGTCATTCACACTCGTTCCAGCATCATCGCAATGCCTTGTCCGACGCCAATGCACATGAATGCCATCGCGTAGCGGCCCTTTACGCGATGCAGTTCCTCGACCACGCTCATGGCAATGCGCGCACCGGACATACCGAGCGGGTGGCCGACGGCAATCGCGCCGCTATTGCGGTTCAGCCGTGGATCGTCCGTGGCGATGTTCAGTTCGCGAAGAGTTGCAATAGCCTGTGCGGCAAACGCTTCGTTGAGTTTGATGGCGTCCAGCTGGTCGATGCCGATGCCGGTGATGCGGCACAGCTTGCGTGCGGCTTCGATCGGCCCCGCCCCCATGATGCGCGGCGCGATACCGCTACTCGCCATGCCGAGGATGCGCGCACGCGGCGCAAGCCCGTTGGCCTTGGCTGCGGCTTCGGAAGCGATCAGCACGGCTGCCGCGCCGTCGTTCAGCCCCGACGCGTTGTCCGCCGTGATCGTGCCGTCGACACGGACGACCGGCTTCAGCTTTGCCAGTGCTTCCAGGCTGGTCGCGCGCGGATGTTCATCCTGTGCAAAGAGTATCGGATCAGCGGTAAGCGTGGTCAGCAGACCGCCTTGCGGTAGGGCCTGTGACTGAGATGCTTGTCGCCTTTGACGAGGGCGCGGGCGGTGCGGGAAGTTTTCGGTTCTACGACTGGTCATACGAGCACTCGCATGACTGGTCGGATGGAGGTGGTCGGCCGTGTGTCGGGTCGACGGCGATGGTCGGACGCGGAGAAGCTGGAGATCCTGGCGGAGGCGTTCCGGCCGGGGGTGCGGGTTTGCGACGTCATCGCCCGGCGTGAGGTGTCGAGCAGCCTGATCTACACGTGGCGCAAGCAGTTGCGGGAGGGCAAGCTGGCGAGTGCCGTGCCGTCGTTGCCGGTATTCGCCGAAGTGCAGGTGGCGGAACCGGTCGTGCGGACACCGCAGCCGGCACCATGTCCACCGGGGTTCATCCATATCGAACTGCCGGGTGGCGTGCGGGTGAGCGTGGATGCTGCCGTGGATGCAGGGGCGCTGGCACGGGTGCTGTCGGTGCTGCGATGAGCCCGGTGCCGTTGCCGACGCGGGTGTTCCTGGCATGCGGCGTGACCGACATGCGCAAGGGGTTCGATGGTTTGGCGGTGCTGGTGCAGCAGGTGCTGGTGCAGAACCCGCATTCCGGAGCGTTGTTCGCGTTCCGCGGCAAGCGGGGTCATCTGGTCAAGCTGTTGTGGTTCGATGGCCAGGGACTTTGCCTGTTTTCCAAGCGGCTGGACCGGGGCCGCTTCGTCTGGCCGGTGACCGCGACCGGCACGGTGGTGCTGACGCCGGCGCAATTGTCGATGCTGCTGGAGGGCATCGACTGGCGTCGGCCCGAGCGGATGTTTACGCCGACGCTGGCGGGGTGAGAACGGCGGTTTTACGCCGCTTTTGCTCGCTCGCCGACCTGCAATCTGCTATGAAGACAGCGTGTCGGAAGCGCCTGTTTCCCCTGCAGATGCCACCGCGCGGATCGCCGCGCTGGAGGCCTTACTCGCCCGGGCCAATGCCGCGCTCGCCGCCCGCGACCTGCTCATCGATACGCTGCGCGGACAGATCGCCCGGCTGCGGCGGATGCAGTTCGGCGCCTCGTCCGAGAAGCTGGGGCGCGAGATCGAGCAGCTCGAACTGGCGCTGGAGGAACTGGAGACGCAGCGCAACGCGCCTGGGCCTGAGATGGCCGACAGCGGCGTGGCGGTTCGGCCGGTGCCTGTCCGCAGTCTGCCCGCACATCTGCCACGCGAGGACGTCATCCATGAGCCGGCATCGGGTGCCTGCACCTGCCCGGACTGTGGCGGCGCGTTGCGCCCGCTCGGCTCGGACGCACACGAGATGCTCGACATCGTGCCGGTGCGCTGGCGGGTCGTGCGCAACGTCCGCCCCAAATACAGCTGCCGTTCCTGTGACAAGATCGTCCAGGCGCCCGCGCCGGTCAGCGCCGTGGCCAGGGGCAAGGCGACCTTCGCCACGCTGGCGCACGTC
>Ga0308172_1001630_pt1 | contig 14525 bp, 11 predicted proteins | sample PhyGR2_FD_202134 | JGI IMG/M metagenome (GOLD analysis project Ga0308172, IMG submission 202134) | Phyllosphere microbial communities from UC Gill Tract Community Farm, Albany, California, United States - DLSLSG.R2 | ecosystem: Host-associated > Plants > Phyllosphere > Unclassified | place: USA...
GAGAGATTACAGATTCCGCAGCGCGGCGACTACTGCGTCGCCCATTTCTTGCGTACCGACTTTGGTGCAACCCTGCGACCAGATGTCGCCAGTGCGCAAGCCCTGATCCAAGACCAGGCTCACGGCCTTCTCGATGGCATCCGCCGCGTCGCTCAGGTTGAAGGTGTAACGCAGCATCATCGACACCGAAAGGATAGTCGCCAGCGGGTTGGCAATGCCCTGCCCTGCGATGTCAGGCGCCGAGCCGTGGCAAGGCTCGTACATACCCTTGTTGTGGGTGTCCAAAGACGCCGACGGCAGCATGCCGATGGAACCGGTGAGCATCGAGGCCTGGTCGGACAGGATGTCGCCGAACAGGTTGTCGGTGACGATCACGTCGAACTGCTTGGGCGCGCGCACCAGCTGCATCGCGGCGTTATCGACATACATGTGGCTCAGTTCAACGTCCGGGTAGTCCTTGGCGACTTCTTCGACAATCTCGCGCCACAGTTGGCTGGACGCCAGTACGTTGGCCTTGTCCACCGAGCAGACCTTTCTGCCGCGCACGCGGGCCATGTCGAAACCGACACGGGCGATCCGGCGGATTTCGCTTTCGCTGTAGGGCAAGGTGTCGTAGGCCTGACGTTCGCCGTTGTCCAGCACGCGCACGCCGCGTGGGGCGCCGAAATAGATACCGCCGGTCAGCTCACGCACGATCAGAATGTCCAGACCCGATACCACCTCCGGCTTGAGGCTCGACGCATCAGCCAGCTGCGGATAAAGGATCGCCGGGCGCAGATTGCCGAACAGGCCCAGTTGCGCGCGGATTTTCAGCAAACCGCGCTCCGGACGGATATCGCGTTCGATCTTGTCCCATTTCGGTCCGCCCACGGCGCCCAGCAGCACGGCATCGGCGGCACGGGCACGTTCCAGGGTTTCATCGGCCAGCGGCACGCCATGCTTGTCGATGGCGGCGCCGCCGATCACGTCGTGGCTCAATTCGAAGCCCAGGCTGTACTTGGTGTTGGCCAGCTCCAGGACTTTGACCGCTTCGGCCATGATTTCCGGACCAATACCGTCGCCAGGGAGAATCAGAATCTGCTTGCTCATGCTTGCCTCATTTCATCGGGCGACCCATCCGCGGGACAGGTCGGAAAAATTAATCAGCGCTCGGCCCACACTACCAGCACGTCGGTGCTGAAGGTGCCGTCGGCTTGAATCTCGTAGTAATCGCGCACTTCCTGGCCCATCGCTTGCTGCAGCTCAAGAATCGCGGTGCGCAAGGCTTGTGGCGTGCGCATGCGCTCGACCCAAGAGGTGTATTCCAGACGCAGGCGTTGGCGGCTGCTGTTGCGTACGTGCAAACCGGCTTCGCTGAGCTGACGCATCCATTCAGCGGCAGAATAATCGCGTACGTGGCTGGTGTCGCGCAGCACTTCGACGGTTTGCAGGTAAGTGTCCAGCAGCGGGCTGCCGGGTGACAGCACATCGACAAAGGCCGCCACGCCCCCCGGTTTAAGCACCCGGCGTACTTCGCGCAGGGCCAGGCCGAGGTCACTCCAGTGGTGGGCCGAATAGCGACTGAACACAAAATCGAACTCGCCATCAGCGAACGGCAAGCGCTCGGCGGCACCGTTTACGGTGCTTATATTGGTGAGCCCGCGCTCCTGCGCGGCGGCGGCCACTACGTCGAGCATCTGCTGGGACAGGTCGTAGGCCACCACGTCCTTGACCAGCGGCGCCACCTGGAAACTCACATGACCGGCTCCACACCCCAGGTCCAGCAGTCGCGCACCGCCCTGCCCGGCCAGCTCGGCCTGGAGCAGCGCGAATTCGGTGCCTTGGGCGTGCACGGCGCTGCTCAGGTAGGCCGAGGCCTGTTCGCCGAATTGCTTTTGCACGACTTGGGTGTGGGCGGTGGCGGTCATGGTGGCATCCTTCATGGGTTGTGTTGATGGTACCGGCCCTATCGGGGCAAGCCCCCTCCCACATTTGAATGTATTCACAACTCAAAAGGTGGGAGGGGGCTTGCCCCCGATGAAGCCGGCCCTGCCTACATCAATTTACGCGTCACGAAACAACCAAGGCTGGCTGGCCCGGTGCTTGGCTTCAAACGCCGCAATCGCATCGCCGTCCTGCAGGGTCAGGCCAATATCGTCCAACCCGTTGAGCAGGCAGTGCTTACGGAAGGCATCCACTTCAAAGTGATACACCTTGCCGTCCGGACGGGTCACGGTCTGCGCGGCCAGGTCCACCGTCAACTGGTAGCCCACAGTGGCTTCCACTTGCTGGAACAGCTCGTCCACTTCGGCGTCGCTCAAGATGATCGGCAACAGGCCGTTCTTGAAGCTGTTGTTGAAGAAGATGTCGGCAAAGCTCGGCGCGATGATGCTGCGAAAGCCATATTCTTCCAGGGCCCACGGCGCGTGCTCACGGCTGGAACCGCAGCCGAAGTTTTCCCGGGCCAGCAATACACTGGCGCCCTGGTAACGCTCGGCGTTGAGGACGAAATCCTTGTTCAGCGGGCGCTTGGAGTTGTCCTGATAGGCATAGCCCACGTCCAGATAGCGCCACTCGTCGAACAGGTTGGGGCCGAAGCCGGTGCGCTTGATCGACTTCAAGAACTGCTTGGGGATGATCTGGTCGGTGTCCACGTTGGCACGGTCCAACGGCGCGACAAGACCTGTGTGTTGGGTAAAAGCTCGCATCGGGTATTCCTCAGATCAATTCGCGAACGTCGATGAAACGACCGTTGACGGCAGCAGCTGCGGCCATGGCCGGGCTGACCAGATGGGTACGGCCACCGGCGCCCTGACGCCCTTCGAAGTTACGGTTGGAGGTCGACGCGCAATGCTCGCCCGACTCCAAACGGTCCGGGTTCATCGCCAGGCACATGGAGCAGCCCGGTTCGCGCCATTCAAAACCGGCCTCAAGAAAGATCTTGTCCAAGCCCTCGGCCTCGGCTTGCGCTTTGACCAGGCCCGAGCCCGGCACCACGATGGCTTGCTTGATGGTCGAGGCGACTTTGCGGCCCTTGGCGATCACCGCCGCGGCGCGCAGGTCTTCGATCCGCGAGTTGGTGCAGGAGCCGATGAACACGCGATCCAACTGGATATCGGTGATCGCCTGGTTGGCGGTCAACCCCATGTACTTCAAGGCGCGCTCGATGGAGCCGCGCTTGACCAGGTCGGTTTCCTTGGCCGGGTCCGGCACGTTCTGATCCACCGCCAAGACCATTTCCGGCGAAGTGCCCCAACTGACCTGCGGCTTGATCTGGGTTGCATCCAGTTCGACCACGGTGTCGAACACCGCATCGGCGTCGGACACCAGGTCTTTCCAGGCTTCGACCGCCGCGGCCCAGTCGGCGCCTTGCGGGGCGAACGGCCGGCCTTTGACGTACTCGATGGTTTTTTCGTCCGCCGCCACCATGCCCACGCGGGCACCGGCTTCGATGGACATGTTGCAAATGGTCATGCGGCCTTCGATGGACAGATCACGAATGGCGCTGCCGGCGAACTCGATGGCATGGCCGTTCCCGCCGGCGGTGCCGATCTTGCCGATCACAGCCAACACGATGTCCTTGGCGGTCACGCCAAAAGGCAATTGGCCTTCGACGCGCACCAGCATGTTCTTCATTTTCTTGGCGACCAGGCACTGGGTGGCGAACACATGCTCCACCTCGGAAGTGCCGATGCCATGGGCCAGCGCGCCGAACGCACCGTGAGTAGAGGTGTGGGAGTCGCCGCACACCACGGTCATGCCCGGCAGCGTGGCGCCCTGCTCCGGGCCGATGACGTGCACGATGCCTTGACGCACGTCATTCATCTTGAATTCGGTGATGCCATATTCGTCGCAATAGTCGTCGAGGGTTTGCACCTGCAGGCGCGACACCTGGTCGGCGATGGCGTCGATGCCGCCCTTGCGCTCGGGAGTGGTCGGTACGTTGTGATCCGGGGTGGCGATGATGGAATCGACGCGCCAAGGCTTGCGCCCGGCCAGCCGCAGGCCTTCGAACGCTTGGGGCGAGGTCACTTCATGGATGATGTGACGGTCGATATAGATCAGCGACGAACCGTCGTCGCGCCGTTTCACTTCATGGGAATCCCAAAGCTTGTCGTAAAGCGTTTTGCCGGCCATCAGTCGGTCCTCATCAGCGGTCTTTCTATGCCCCGGGTTTTGAGACGTATCAATAACCCTTTGGCTTGTGAGGCTGATGGTATGGCGCTACATTAAATAACTCAAATTCATATTTTTTATGCTTTGGATTACCAACTGGAATACAACAATGGACTTGGCCAACCTCAATGCCTTTATTGCCATCGCCGAGACTGGCAGCTTTTCCGGGGCCGGCGAGCGCCTGCACCTGACCCAGCCCGCCATCAGCAAGCGCATTGCTGGCCTGGAGCAACAGCTCAACGTGCGACTGTTCGACCGCCTGGGCCGCGAGGTCGGCCTGACCGAAGCCGGGCGTGCCCTGTTGCCGCGCGCGTATCAGATTCTGAATGTGCTGGACGACACCCGCCGCGCCCTCACCAATCTCACCGGCGAAGTCAGCGGGCGCCTGACCCTTGCCACCAGCCACCATATCGGCCTGCATCGCCTGCCGCCGGTACTGCGCACATTTACCCGGCAGTACCCTAACGTGGCCCTGGATATTCAGTTTCTGGATTCGGAAGTGGCCTACGAAGAAATCCTCCATGGCCGTGCCGAAGTGGCGGTGATCACCCTGGCGCCCGACCCTCATCATCTAGTGCGCGCCACCCCCGTTTGGGACGACCCGCTGGATTTCGTGGTAGCGCCGGAACACAGCCTGGCCGGCGATAGCCCTGTGAGTCTGGCCGACATTGCCGGCCACCCAGCCGTATTCCCTGGCGGTAACACCTTTACCCACCATATTGTCAGCCGCTTGTTCGAGGCTCAGGGGCTCACGCCGAATATTGCGATGAGCACCAATTACCTGGAAACCATCAAAATGATGGTGTCCATCGGCCTGGCCTGGAGCGTGCTGCCGCGCACCATGCTGGACGATCAGGTGGCCAGTGTCGCTTTGCCAGGCATACAGCTCAGTCGCCAGCTAGGCTATATCGTGCACACCGAAAGGACGCTGTCGAACGCTGCGCGGGCCTTTATGAGCTTGCTGGATGCACAGGTCGATCTCCCGGGGATATCGGCATGACCTACTGCGTCCCGGTTTATTGAGCAGGACCGCGCTGTTTGCCCATTGAGTGAGCCAAGGCCCTTTGATAATGCGCACCCCCGTCGATTCCATGCCACCGCTGCCCCGCATCTACGCCCTCGACCCGCGTGAGGCGGAGCAAAGCTGGGAGAGCGCCCCGCAGTTGCTGGCGGCGCTCAATGCCGCGCGCCTGGGCGCATGGTGCTGGGAAATCGACAGCGGGCGCATCAGTTGGTCACGGGGCACCCAGGCGCTGTTCGGCTTCGACCCGCGCCAGCCACTGCCCAAGGACCTGGAATACCTGGAGCTGCTGGATCCCGCCGATCGCTCCCGGGTGGTGCGCGCCTTCCACGCCGTCTTGGCCGGCGAGCCGTTCGAGCAAGCCATGCACCACCGCATCCAGTGGCCCGACGGCAGCTTTCATTGGCTGGAGATCAACGGCAGTGTGGTGCCGGACAGCACCGGACGGGGCCGCATGATCGGGGTGATCCGCGAGATCACCGAGCAGCGCGAACGGGAGCACGCCCTCAGCCACTCCGAAAAGCGCTTCGCCACGCTGTTCCACCTGTGCCCGAACATGGTGCTGCTGACCCGCCAGGCCGACGGTTTGATCAGCGAGGCCAACCAGTATTTCGAAATGCTGTTCGGCTGGCCCCTGGCCGATGCGATTGGCCGCACCACCCTGGACCTGGGCCTGTGGCGCCATCCCGAACAGCGCGCGCAACTGGTCAAAGCCACCCAGCGCAAGGGCGAACCGATCACCATGGAAGTGCAGTTCTGCGCCAGTAACGGCCAGATCCACGACGGCACGCTCAGCGCCCAGAAGGTCGAACTGGACGGTGAGGCCTACCTGATCAGCACGTTCCTCGACACCACCGAACGCAAAATGGCCGAGGACGCCCTCAAGGACAGCCAGGAGCGTCTCGACCTGGCCCTTGATTCCGCGCAATTGGGCACCTGGGATTGGCACATCCCCAGCGGCATGCTCTACGGCTCGGCCCGCGCCGCCCAACTGCATGGCCTGCCGCCGGAGCCGTTCCACGAGTCCTTCGATGCGTTTTTCGAAGGCATGCCCGATGAAGAGCGCGAAAATATGCGCCATGCCTACCGCACCCTGCGCGAAGGCCCGGCCGGCAACTATCAGCTGACCTACCGCGTGCCGATGGAAGACGGCTCCTCACGCTACTTGGAAAGCCGCGCCCGCCTGTACCGCGACGCCCAGGGCGCGCCGTTGCGCATGGCGGGCACCTTGCTGGACATCACTGACCAGGTCGAACGGGAACAGCGCCTGAGCGCCTCCGAAGAGAAATTCGCCAGTCTGTTCCAGGCCAGCCCCGACCCAATCTGCGTCACCGGCCTGGATAGCGGCGCGTTCATCGAGATCAACCCGGCGTTTACCCAGACCTTCGGCTGGAGCGTCGCCGAGGTGATCGGCAGAAGCGCCGATGAAATCGGCCTATGGAACGATTCGAGCCAGCGCCTTGAGCGCATCGAGCGAGTAATCCGCGAGCAAGCGCTGAACAATGTGGCGGTGGTGGCCCATCACAAAGACGGCCGCAGCCTCACCTGTGTAATTTCCAGCCGCCTGATCAAAGTGGGGGAGCAACCGTGCATTGTCACAACCTTGCGCGATATCACCCAGCAACAACGTTCGGAGGCGGCGTTGAAGGCCAGCGAAGAAAAGTTCGCCAAGGCGTTCCATTCCAGCCCGGACGCTATCTCGATCACCGAACGCGACACCGGCCGGTATGTAGAAGTCAACGATGGTTTCTGCCGCTTGACCGACTACCGTGCTGAAGAGGCCATCGGTCTGACCCTCTACCAGATCGGCATCTGGGCCGACGACAAACAACGCTCGGCGCTGCTGGCCGAGCTGCAGATCAAGGGTCGCATCCATCATCTGGAGATGCTCTGGCACAACAAACGCGGCGAATTACTGGCAGTGGAAGTCTCGGTGGAGCCTATTACGCTGAATGAAACCCCGTGCCTGCTGCTGACGGCGCGGGATGTGAGCCTGCTGAAAAACGCCCAGGCGCAGATCCGCCACCTGGCCTATCACGACCCACTGACCAACCTGCCCAACCGCGCGTTGCTGATGGATCGTCTGAGCCAGCAGATTGCATTGCTCAAGCGCCATAACCTGCGCGGGGCGCTGTTGTTTCTGGACCTGGACCATTTCAAGCACATCAACGATTCCCTCGGCCACCCGGTGGGCGACACCGTGTTGAAAATCGTCACCGCGCGGCTTGAAGCCAGCGTGCGCATGGAAGACACCGTGGCGCGCCTGGGCGGCGATGAGTTCGTGGTGTTGCTTAGCGGTCTGGAAGGCTCACGCAACGAAGTCAGCCATCAGGTTCAGAACCTGGCCAATACCCTGCGTGAGTTGCTCTCGGAGCCAATGTTTTTGGACGGTCACCGCCTGCAAGTCACTCCCAGCATCGGCGTGGCGCTGATCCCCGACCACGGTTCGACCCCGGCCGACCTGCTCAAGCGCGCCGACATCGCGCTGTACCGCGCCAAGGACTCGGGGCGCAATACCACGCAAATGTTCCACAACAGCATGCAGAAGACCGCCAGCGAACGTCTGCGCATGGAAACCGACCTGCGCCTGGCCCTGTCGCGCGGCGAGTTCAGCGTGCATTACCAGCCGCAAGTGGACGCGCGCGGCAACCGTATCGTCGGCGCCGAAGCCTTGGTGCGCTGGCAGCACCCGCAATTGGGCGCGCAGTCGCCGGCGGAATTTATCAAGGTATTGGAAGACAGTGGCTTGATCCTTGAAGTCGGCACCTGGATTCTCGACGAGGCCTGCGCGGCGTTCGGGCAATTGCTTCAGGAGGGCAAGATCGACCCGTTGGACTTCAGCCTGTGTGTGAACATCAGCCCGCGGCAGTTCCGCCAGAGCGATTTTGTCGAGCGGGTGGAGCGCAGTCTGCAGCAGCACTCCTTGCCCTGCAGCCTGCTGAAACTGGAAATCACCGAAGGCATCGTGATCCAGAACCTCGACGACACCATCAGCAAGATGCGCCGCCTGAAAAAACTCGGCGTGAGCTTTGCGATGGATGACTTCGGCACCGGCTATTCATCCCTCACTTACCTCAAGCGCTTGCCGGTGGACGCGCTGAAAATCGACCAATCGTTTGTCCGCGATGCCACCCACGATCCCAACGATGCCGAAATCATCCGCGCCATTGTGGCCATGGCGCGCAGCTTGAACCTGGAGGTGATTGCCGAGGGCGTGGAAACCCCTGAACAACTGGCGTTCCTGCAAAAGCTGGGCTGCCATTTATACCAGGGGTATTTACACAGTCGTCCGCTGCCGATTGAAGGCTTCAGGCAGCTGCTGGTATAGCCGACACCCGCCCTTCAGCGCTGGTAAGCGACCCCTAGATCAAGGCTACTGCAACGCCCCGCCTCGGTGTCGAACCCTGCCGCCCCCACAACTCTTCACGTCCGTTGATAACCGCCACCGAATGCCCGGCTCGATTACACATGCCTATTTGTCCACGGGCGAGCTCACGCACGGAGACTCTTTTCATGTGCTTTTTCAATCCAAGCCGTTCAAACCCCTCACCCGCTATGAATTCATCCTCACCGTTGTTCAAGCTGTGGATCGCAGCACGGTAACTCCTGCCCGCCGTGCCGTCGTTATTGTCCAGTTGAGCACGCTTGGCGCTCACCGCAAACAGAAACTGCGCATCCTTGAGCATTCCTTTGTCTGGGCCAATAAACTTCGCGCCTTGTGCGCCCTCTCTCAACTCTTGGTCGCTCAAGGTCAGTTCATAGCCGTCGCGCATGACCACGTGATAACCCGTACTGGTTTTTTTCACCTCTTTATAAATATCCGTTGGGCTTTGACCGAAGCGATGCATCGCCGCCTTGATCGCCGAAACAGTGACACAATTGCCATCGGGGCCCTGACGAAAACCACTCCAAATATTCTCCGGCTTGGCACCATTACGCTTGCTTGAAAGACCCGGGATATCAGTGGCGGGTCCGGGAGCGGGCGGTGTCGGATCAGGTACGACCTTTGGCAGGACGTCAGGGGGACGCGGAACGTCAGGTACGGTTGTTTCTTTTTTATTGGATATCAAGCCAATTAATTGGTTAAAAAATGAAGTAAATAATGCCACCAATGAATTGACCGCATCCGCATTTTGGACAGCACTATTTTTTACATTCGCGACGGCGCTGGGCGACGCATCAAACTTTATGTTATTTCTGGAAGAACCGTGCGAGACGTCTTCATTCACTGCATTGAAAGCATCAACACCCAGGACCTGGCGCACATCTATCACACGCGCAACATTATTAATTAAAGGACATGGCATAACTGACTCCTTGAACAATGACCTCACCGAACCGAGCCGACACCGGAGAAGTCATTGTTTTACGTGAACGAACCTAGCCTGTTGTTTTCAACGCCTGAATGCAGGCCGCCTATTAAAACGCCAGTCCCTGTTATCGAATGTATTTTCGGCCGGGCCAGGGCTGGTCAAATCAGGTTCCGTTTTGTCAGGTTTAACTTCGACGAGGGTGTCCGGATTGACGGGTGGCGTCACGTTGGGTTTCGTATCCGGCTTCACATCCAACTTCACGGCCGGCTTCGTGTCCGGTTTCACATCCAACTTCACCGCCGGATTCGTGTCCGGTTTCACATCCAACTTCACCGCCGGGTTCGTGTCCGGTTTCACATCCAACTTCACGGCCGGATTCGTGTCCTGTTTCACCTCAGGCTTGACTCTCGGCACGGGTTTTGGCGTTACGCCAGGCGTTACATCGGGATTGGGCCCAACGCGCACGTCTGGGATAACCCTTGGCCTGATCCCACTATCAGGCAATACGCCGTGGTCGGGGCAGTGACAATGGCTGACGTTGACATTCACCTGTACGTTCGCCTTTGCATCGTTGGTCACTGCGACCTCAGGCCGGGGCACTTGCGGCATCACCGGTTTTGGGGTGTTGCGGGCGTCCGCTAAAACCATCGACTTCTCTGCGTCAGCCTTACCGGAGAGGTCCGTTGTCTGAGGGGTTACCCGACGCTTATCCAAGCCTGGTGTCACGGATGGGTCGGCAGCATCCGGCTTCACCGATTGCTTTTCCATATCCGGCTTTACCGATTGCTTTTCCATATCCGGCTTCACCATTCGCTTATCTGCGCCTGGCGTCGCCGGTTGGTCAGCGGCATTTGGCTTCACAGGTGTTTTGGTGACGTCCGGCGTAAGACCCGGCGAATGCTTCAAACCAGACATAAGATCAGGCGCATTATTTCGCCCAACAAACACTTCCCGCATAGACCTAAAGAACTGTTCGATCATGTCAAACATCTTGGAGAGTGCACCCGCGCTGAACATCAACTCGTTATTTTTAACGCTAGAATTTTCAAAGCGCGCCGTCGAAACATCAGAACGGGAAGTGCTACTAGGCGGGGTGGATTTAGCATCAGCGCTCGTCGGCTTGGACGACGGTTGATCGAGAATCGATGTATCAGGTTTTACAAAAGTAGAATTATTGATCGTTAGAGACATTCATAACTTCCTCAATTAACGCAACCTGACTCCGCTATAGGAACAGGAAAGCAATTAGTCTTATTGACCAGTAAGCAACAAAGCTGCTTCACAGTCCCTACTTTCGTGGAAAATAACGCTGTCGGGTTCCTCGAATCGCATTTCATATAAGGAAACCAAACCGAATTTTCAGATAATACCCCATGGCTTTTATCGGAAGTCCGCGAATCAAGCCGCCAAGCGAAAGCATTAACGGAAATACAAATTAATAAATCGACGCGCGCGCAACTCAGCGAAATAATTCCGGATACCGCCCAGTAATTGATTCTGCTAACAGCCTCGCAAGAAACAAATCAAGACAAACTGACACATGTGTATGAACTTAAATAAAAAGACACCCGGCGATACATCAGCTTGGTTAAATATAAAAAATACATCTCACTTGACGCCGCATCACTAATGCTGCCCATAAACAAAAAATGCCCCGCATCTTTCGATACGGAGCATTTCCTTAAAACATGCAGCCATTCACGCCATGCCGCCGACCCACTCCCCCGTCAGGGTTGATAAACCGGAGGGTGGGGCACGCCGAGCAAACGACTGACTTGCTCCAGCGATGTCTCACGCCGCAAGGCGGCAAACAACGCCACCGCTTCAGGGTAGTTACGCGTCAACATCGCCAGCCACTGCTTCAGGCGACCCGGCGCCTGGCGCTCGGTCAACTGCGCCACGCATTGCACCCAGAAATCCTGCAGCAGCGGTTGCAGTTGGGCCCAGGACATTTCCACCACGTCTTCACCTGCACGAGCAGCCGCGATTTGCCGCGCGAGATCAGGACGCGCCACCAAGCCACGGCCGAGCATGATGTCTTCGGCGCCGCTGACTTCGCGACAACGCCGCCAGTCTTCAACACTCCAGATATCGCCGTTGGCAAACACCGGAACCTTGACCACCTCCTGCACACGAGGAATCCACTCCCAATGCGCGGGCGGCTTGTAGCCATCGGCTTTGGTACGGGCATGCACCACGATATGGGCGGCGCCGCCCTCGGCCAAGGCCGTGGCGCACACCAATGCACCGTCGGGGCTGTCGAAGCCCAGGCGCATCTTGGCAGTCACCGGGATATGCGTCGGCACCGCGCGGCGCACATGCTCGACAATCTGGTTAAGCAGCTCTGGTTCCTTGAGCAGCACGGCACCGCCGCGCGATTTATTGACGGTCTTGGCTGGACAGCCGAAGTTCAAGTCGATCACTTCAGAGCCCAGCTCACAGGCCAGCGCGGCGTTTTCCGCCAGGCAAACCGGATCGGAGCCGAGCAATTGCACACGCAATGGCACACCCGCAGCGGTGTGCGCACCGTGCAGCAGTTCAGGCGCGAGCTTATGGAAATAGGCTGGGGTGAGCAGGCGGTCGTTGACGCGGATGAATTCGGTCACGCACCAGTCAATCCCACCGACGCGGGTCAGCACGTCACGCAGGATGTTATCGACCAGCCCCTCCATGGGCGCCAAAGCAATTTGCATGGAAAACACTCAAGAAAAATCGTGGCGCAGTTTACTGGGTTTCCCGCTGCAACCGTTAACCCCCTGTCAGGGCAGGGCCATAGCCATCGAGAAACTCCGCCGGCATGCGCTTGGGCTTGCCGCTGGACAGCTCAATGCAGACGAATGTGGTGTGCGCCCGCAGCAAGGTGGCGCCATCCCGGGGGCGGACCAGTTGGAAACGGCGGGTCATCTTCAGACGCTGATCCCAATCGACGATCCAGGTGGCCAACTGCAACTCATCGCCTTCGTACCCGGCCGCCAGGTAGTCGATTTCATGACGCACCACCGCCATGGCACGATCCAATCGACGGTACTCGGCAAGGTCCAACCCCAAGCGCTGCGAATGGCGCCAGGCGCAGCGTTCGAGCCAGGCGACATACACTGCGTTGTTGGCGTGCCCCAGACCGTCAATGTCTTCAGGGGCGACCTGCAGGTCGATGATAAACGGCGTTGCCAAATCCCAGCCCATGCACTGCTCCCGGTCGATTAATGTCAGGGGGCAGCAGTGTATCAGGCGCTTTGTCGCTCCTGTAACCGAGCGCCGGCCAACAACGTCAGCACACCGTCGATCACCCGTGGATCGGCCAGTACTTTCTGATGCCCGCCCTGCTCCAGTTGCAGCAAGCGGCTGTCGAACCAGGCCTCGTGAATGGCCTTGGCGGCCTTGACAGGCACAAACGTATCGTCCTCGGCGTGCACGATCAGCCCGGGAATAGCCATATCGTAGTGAGCGACATCCAGATGTTTGAGCGGCATGCCAAATGTCAGCTCGACCTCTTGGATAAATGCCAGCCGCGCCCGCGTCGGCAGGCCCACCATACGGGTAAAGCCGCGCAGCACATCCAGAAAGCGCGACGGCGCAGCAATGCTCACCAACGCGTTGGTGCGCAATCCCAATTGCACGGCGAGCATGGCACTCGCCCCGCCCATGGAATGGCCGATAACCGCGTGCAGCGGCGGCAACTCGGCGGCCGCCTCCAACATGGCTCGGGCAAACAGCAGCACATGGGCTTCACGCCCCGGCGAATGGCCATGGGCCGGGCCGTCCAGGGCGATCACGGAGTAGCCGTTGTCGATCAGTGCATTGATGAGGCTGGCGAATTGGGTTGGCCGGCCTTCCCAGCCGTGCATCAGCAGCACGGCGGGCCCTTCGCCCCAGCGCAGCGCCGACAAACCGAAACGCAACGTGACACGCTGCGCCTGCGCCAGCAGCGGCAACTCCCAATCACGGGGCGGCAACTCGCGCGGGGTCATGAACACACGCCGCATTCTGTTGGCCACCGTTCGCGGCGCCACGTACCCCAATGTACCGTTGACACCTCGCACCCAGGTTAACGCACCCATAACCCGCTCCTTTTCAGCGCACCGCCGACTTGGCCGCGCGCATCACCCGATCCGACAATTCACCCGGCCCGAGCGCACGCGCCAGGGTCAGTCCACCCACCATCAACGCCATGTCCGCCAGGGCTTTGTCGATGTCTTCCGGGCACGTCGCCAACTGTGCCGCCATCAATTCAACATGCTCGCTGAGCACCTGGCGGAACGCCTCTGGCAAGCGCCCCATCTCCCCGACTGTGGCGGGTAGCGGGCAGGCCTGAGAGGTTGAGTCGCGGTGTTTACGCGACAGATAAAACGCCGCCGCCAGGGCTCGGCGCTCTTCGCCGGTGATCTGCTCGTCCAGGTCATTGATGGAGGCCCGGCGCTGAGCCAGCAACTGACTGAATGCCTCCAGCATCAGCGCGTCCTTGCTTTCAAAGTGTGCGTAGAAGCCACCCACGGTCAGCCCCGCCGCGCCCATGACTTCACCGACGCTAGGCTCAGCCGGGCCACGCTGAATCAACGCAGCGCTGGCAGCCTGCAGAATGCGTTCGCGGGTTTGCGCTTTTTTGTCGCTCATCGTTGCCTCCGTGGTTCATGGATTGAATATTATTACCATAATAATATTCCGCAAGCGACGGGTATGACCACTGGTCAGAACGACAAGAAGAAAGGCAAGGGGGAATGGGCCAAACGCCAGACAAACAAAAGGGCCATTCAATAATTGAATGACCCTTAAAAATCCCGCAGAGCGGGTAATCGTGGCGTCCCCTAGGGGACTCGAACCCCTGTTACCGCCGTGAAAGGGCGGTGTCCTAGGCCACTAGACGAAGGGGACACAAACCTTCTATACAACTGATCAGGCTGAGACTGATCGATCCAAGGACGGTGTGGCCGGAACCTTGAACCTGTAAATTGGTGGAGCTAAACGGGATCGAACCGTTGACCTCTTGCATGCCATGCAAGCGCTCTCCCAGCTGAGCTATAGCCCCGGATTTTTCGTCT
>Ga0308172_1001634_pt1 | contig 14489 bp, 32 predicted proteins | sample PhyGR2_FD_202134 | JGI IMG/M metagenome (GOLD analysis project Ga0308172, IMG submission 202134) | Phyllosphere microbial communities from UC Gill Tract Community Farm, Albany, California, United States - DLSLSG.R2 | ecosystem: Host-associated > Plants > Phyllosphere > Unclassified | place: USA...
CCTCACCAAAGGTCGGGCTGCCGGGCGCATCGACGATACGCAGCTGCTTGAACACCGCCAGCGCCTCCTGGGCCTGAACGGGATAGATCGGTGGCGGGATGATCGACTGCCCGGCCACCAGCCTCTCGGCCCAGTCGGGGCATGCGGTCGTATAGAGCGGCACGCCCATATCAGTTCATCCTCGGCCGGGGTGGCGCAGAGGGGGCGAATCGGCCCGCCACCGCCTCGGCCTTCTTTTGCCTCTCCTCCTTCTTGCCGCCCTCACCCTTCTTCGCGTGGGTATAGGGCAGTGCAGCAGAGGCAGCCTTAACCTGAATAGCCGTAGCCGCGACCTGGCCAAGGGCGATCCGCTGGAGCAGGGTGAGCATGTCCGTCTCTTCCTGCTCGACAGCGACAGCCTTGGTGCGCTTCAAGGCACCGCCTTTCGGCTGGGGCTCCAGCTGGACCTCTACCGCAGCGGCCTTCTTGGCCGGCCCCGCGGCGGCCTTCGTATTTGCTGATTTCTTAGGCGGCGCGGGCGTTGAAAGCTTTGGCTTTCGACCGGCGCCAGGCCTTGCGCCGCCTGCGTTCTTACGCGCGCCGCCGCTCTTGCCTTTGACACCTGCCATTTGCTGATTTCCATTCCTGCGGGATTTTTTTCCACGCGTGCGGGGGGACGCGGTCTAGGTCCGAATCGCCCCCATACTTTTGACGCCCCCTACCGTACGGCGAGGGGTTGGGCGCGTGGAACACGCGCGAATGGCCGTTTGCTCAGGCGTGTTTCACGCTCGCGACGCGCTCCGCTCCAGCCTCTGCTTTGTTCCGTCGTGGCAAGGCTTGCACAGCGGCTGGTGGTTCTTCGGATCCCAAAAGAGGCGGTGGTCGCCCCGATGGGGAGTGATGTGATCGACGACCGACGCCGCCACCACCCGCCCCTGCGCGCCACACATCACGCACAGCGGATGCGCCTCAAGAAAGCCAGCTCGATACTTCTGCCAGCGGTATCCATAGCCGCGCTTGGCGCTGCTCGTCTCCGCGCCGCGCCAGCTTCCTGGAGTCACGCTCTTGATCCGCGTCGACACAGCGGTGATGCGCGGAGGGACAGTGCGGAGACGTGGCATCAGTAGGTATTCCCGTCCAGGTCACGCCGCTCAGATCCGGATCCCTCATCCTCCACCGGCAGCCCAGCTTCCTCGCCCAGCAGCTGTGCAACAGCCTGGACCAGCAGGCCGACGTGCACTCCAAGCTCGGCGATCTGCTTGCCCTGCTCCACGATGGTCGCGTGCTGCTGCTCGGCTAAGCCAAGCAGCTTGTCGAGCCGGCTATCGCTCACGATCCACCTCGATCACTTCTTGGCAGGCACTGACGTGGTCGTCGGCGTCTCGTCCGACTTGAACAACAGCGCCCGCAACCTCTGCTCGTAGTTGGGCCGCCTGGTCACGTTCGACGGCGCTGGCGACGGCTTGGGACAGGAGGCTGGTGCTACAGGTGGCGAGGTCGTCGCGCAGCTGGAGACGACCATCGCGCAGGTCAGCAACAACAGCAGCAGGGACGGCCTGGGCCGCAGTGCGATCTCCTTCATGCTTCGCTCCGATGGTGGCCATGTCGTCGGCCTGCTGGTGTTCGACCGCGCGGGCCTGCTGTTCAACTTGTAAGGCTTGCTTACCGGTTGCCACCTGGCTCAGGGCCTCGCTGCCCTCGGCGCGATCACCGCGCCACGCCCAGCCGGCACCGAACATGGCAGCGGACCAGAGGACGAGGCCCACCAAGAGCCTCACGACCGGTCCTCACACATGGCGCGCTCAGCGGCACGGCGGTTGGCCAACCCCTGCACGCGCTTACCGCCCGCGTAAACCCAGCGCTCCAGTTCGGGGCACCAGGCCGCTGCAGGCTGGCCTGCGTTGATCTTGCGCACCAGCGTCGAGTTGCAGGCTGCGGCCACGCCGACGTTGTAGGTCCAGCTCAGCACTGCCGCCCACTCGCGCTCGCCGAGCGGCACCTTGATGCACTGGCTCACGCTGGTCAGGTAGCTGCCCAGCCGGCTGTTGAGCTTCTCAGCACACTCCTGCTGCGTATAGACCGCCTTGTCCGGCCGGCTGGTATCGCCGTAGCAGTAAGTGGCCACCCCCACCATGTCGATGTAGGGGGTCGACGAATAGCCTTCCCACGGCTGCACCAGCGCGGTGGCAGCCAAGCCGATCACCGCTGCGGCGCTCGCGCCAATGATCTTGGCCTTCATGCCTGAGCCCTCTGCCGCCACTCGCGGATCCAGCGCCACCCCAAGTAGCTGATCTGGGCGACCAGATAGATGATCGTCAGTACCACCACCACGCGGTCGAGGTTCGCACCTGCGGCCACCGCGCCTGCCACCGTCACCGGTGGCACGGCCTTCGCTGCAGCGCCTGCGGCAGTGCCAATGATTTCGTCCTTCATGGTGGCCCCGTTGCTTATCCGGTTCGGCATATGCCCCTCCCGGTTGATAGGTGCCCGCCCCTAGCGCCGGCTGGGCACGAGAGTTAGTCCGGCTGGGACGCGGGCAAAGAAAAAGCCCCGGCTGGGCCGGGGCTTGCGATTGGATGGTGGCAAGAATGCCCCCTTTTCCGATGACCTAGGAAGTCATCGCTATGCGGCCTGCGTAAGGGCCTTGTTGAACTGGACGACAGCGCGCGCCTCAGCCGCGCTGAAGCTGGCCAGCATCCACTCGTACACCGGCCGCCAGAACCGGCTGTACGCCGAACAGTCAGCACCGATTGCCGCTGCACGCCTGCGCCCACTGAACGGGTCGTAGCCGCTTCCGGCGCAGCGCGGGCACTTCACGACGCCAGAAACATCTGGATCCGCAACGACCTTCTTGCCATCGCAGCCCGGGCACTCGCAGCGGCCGGCCATTTCGTCCATCACTGCCGCGGCCAGTACGCCGAGCTGCTCCATGGTGTTGTTCGGCCACGCTGCAGCGCGCGCGTCTTCCAGGGCCTGCTCCGTACGCCGCAGCTCCCGGCGCTGCTTATCGGTGGTCTGGCCGCCGGTCCAGCCAATGCAGGCCTTGGCAATGCCGAAGCTTGTCCTTGCGTCTGCAAGGGCGTGCATCTGGCGGGTGAACTCAGGCGCCACCAGCCCGATCACCTCCTGCCGCAGCTGCTCACGGCGGCGTGCCCCACTTTCGGGCCACCACAGCGCCTCCATCAGCTCACGGCCCAGCCCGTGGTGGACGTATGCCAGGGCGGCCAAGATCGTCTCCGTAGACGGCCCACCAGGGCTGCCGTCAAAACTCATTGCCTTCGGGCCCGTCCCGCTGGACAGCAGCTCGCGCGCGTCTTTCATCCCTTTCCCCTTAATCGATCTCGTCGGTTGATTTCGCGGCGCAGCGCGCGTGATCGGCGCAGCGCCTGCTCGGCCTCCCCGCGCTGGTCCGGTGCCGTCCACGCCCGGTTCCATCGCATTTCGGCTATCTCCTGCTGCAGGCTGCTCAGCAGCCCCAGCGCCTTGTCGTCATAGCGGGTCAGGTCCATTCACCCAGCATTGCTCGCGCCCGTCGCAACGGCCGCGACCACCCCCTACTGCGCAGTGCCAAACCGGGCGATCAGCGCCGCATCAGCCAGTGCCTGCCCCTCGGCCTTCTTCCCCAGCGCGTCCCATGCCGGCCAAAGCTGCACAGCGCGCGACCTGGCCGCATCCTTGTCCGCGCCGATCAGGCCCGCCCGCTTCTTCCATGCCTGCGGCGTCACCAACGTGGTTGGGATCATCAGCGCCGCCACCACGCCCTCAGCCACCCCCGCGGCATGGCCGAACCCGAAGGAAGACGCCACACCCTGGCGCGGCATGCTGTGGACCTGCTCGATGTAGGCGTGCTGCACGTCGTGATGCCCAAGGAACCGGGCCAGCGCGGCAGAGTCGAGTCGGCTCGACTTCCCCAGCCGCACCAAAGGGGCACGCATCCATTCCACCGGCACCAGGTCGCGGTCGCCGGCCAGCAGCACGATGGCGCCGCTGCAGCCCGGGTCGATTCCAACCACTCGCCTCATGCTGCCTGCTCCCAGCTGGCCGTCAGGATCTGCACCTTGCCGCCGCGCGCCTTGAACTGCTCCACCGTCTCGCATGGGCAAGCGGCGTTCTTCCCCGGCTTCGCGCGCTTGGGCCGGGATACCGTGTTGTGGTCCATCCGCCGTTCGCGAGGCGCACGCTGGGGGTTGACCCGGGGTGCCTGGGCCTTTGTTTTATTCATGCTGCTGCCCTCAGTTCGTTGATGTATGTCTGCTGGGCGATCAGGTCGTCATCGGATCCGAACGCCTCATGGAACTTCTTGGACCAGTGCAGCGGTGGCCCCCATCGGTCCACCATCTGCTGCTGGGTCATCCATTCGCGGCGGTAGCGCTGGTGATGCCATTGGCACAGCGCATACCCGTAGAAGTGGCCCCGCCGGATGTTTCCCGACTTGGCGTGGTTGTATTCGCAGCCGTAGACCACGTAGCGCTGCGCCATCAGGCCCTGCGAGTACCGCACCAGACAGGCCATGCAGGGGCCGGTCTTGGCCAGCTCAATCCGGGCCGACTCCTCCCTGCTCGGCGGCGGTGCCTTCGACCACATCAGCGCAGCTCCGGCACGGGGCCGGCATACCGGGTGATCGGGATCTGGCGCATGCCGTCACGCCACACGGTCATCCCACGGGTCGCGTACAGCACCAGCGGCTTAATCCCGTAGCCATAGGCCAGATACCAGCCGGCCTCTGCCACCGGCTCCGACACCGGCCGCACTTCCAGTTCGACGTGGTCCTGCCTCATGCCGCGGCGTCCTGGGCGGAGCCGAACAGCTCGGCGATTTCCGCCAGCCGCTTCCTGGTGCGCTCGTTCGCTTCCGGGCTGGCCTCCACTCGGCCGGCCAGCAGCGCCAGCGGGTTGAATGCGGGCGTGGGCGCCGGCAGTGCCAGGTGCTCGGCTACCTGCTGGTGCGCCAAGCGGCCGGCGTCGACCGCCAGCTGCAGCGCTGCGGCCCGGGCGCTGGCGTCGTGGCCCAGCGAAGGCTGATAGACGGCGCAGCCACCCACAGCGCGCGCGCTCTTCACCAACCGGGCGTACACCTCCAGGAACGCCTGCCGGGCTGCGATCTTGTCGCCCTCCTCGACCAGCGGCAGCGCCGCCGTCCATGCGTCCCGGGTCTGCTCGGTCCACACCAAGGTCACCGCCTCGTCAGTGGCGCGGATGGCCACGGCCCACGCTTCGTTCGGGGCCGGATGGCCGTCGTCGATGCGCTCCATGATCACGGCCAGGCTCAGCCGGCCCTTTACCTCGCGGCGGCACGCGGTCAGCGCCTCGGCCAGCACCCGCAGCGGGTAGGACACCAAGTCCAGCACCATGTACGTCGCCGCGTTGGGGCTGATCTTCTCGCCCATGACCTCGGCGGTAGTCGCAAGCATGTCGACCAGCAGGTCCTGCTCGGTGTCAGTGAGCATTGGTCGCCCCCCTCAGCTGGCGCAGCTTTGCCTTGGCCTCGTCGGCAGCGTTGGCGTTGCTCTGGGTCTGGTCCTGCTGCTGAGCGCTGGTCGCGGTCATCTGCCGGCCGGTGGCCCACTGCGTGCGGTAGGCCTCGCACTTCGCCAGCAGCGAGCCCAGGTCGTGCATGTTCTGCACCACGTAGCGCTCGTTGACGGTCAGGAACCACCCGGCCACCGCTGGTGCCTCTTCGCGGCCCAGCCGCTGTACCAGCTGCTTCACGTTGGCGTTGACCTTCGCGTTGCGGACCGGCGCCACCCCGTGGCGGATGCGGTAGGCGCTGGCGTATGCCGCCCATGTCGCCCTGCATGCGGCCTGCAGTTCCGTTTCCGGATCCACCACCGGCGGCGCGGCCGAAAGGCCCGCCGGAGATGACGGTTCTTCTGGCGGTTCATTGGCGGTTATATGATGGTTAGGCGGCACGGGGCGCACCTCCAGACCTGCGCCCGGTGCATCCCCTCCTGCAGCGGGCGCATCCCCACCTGCAGCGGGCGCACCCCCTGCATGGGGCGCAGCACCTGCGCCCGGTGCAGCACCCGATTTACCAGCCTTGCGAGTGCCCTTCGACGGCGCAGCGCCCTTGTCGAACTTGGCCGGGGTCACGTTGTAGACCGTGCTGCTGTTGTACCTGCGGTCGCGGGTCAGCAGGCCAACAGTCTCCAGATGGTCCATGGCCGTGCGCACAGCGCGCGGCGACATGCAGCAGCGCGCGGCAATGGTGCCCACTGCCGGCCAGCACACGCCGTCGTCGTTCGCCTGGTCGGCCAGCGAGATCAGCACCGCCTTCTGCGTGACGCTCAGACCCTGCAGTGGCCAGCACTGCGACATGATGATGGTCGACATGTCAGAGCCCCAGCGACAGGTTTTCGCCCGGTGCCACCGGGAACCACGTGCAGGCGCTCTTGCCCGTCGTGGCACACGGCGCTGCAGGGCCGCGCCAGATCTTCCCCTGGCGGGCCAGCTCCGGCAGGCGACGGCCGAGCATGTGGCGGTCAAGGCCGGTCAGTGCGGCCAGATGCAGGCTGCTCTGCCCAGGGTGACGGTGCACCGCTGCGGCGGCTCGGGTCTGCTGGTCCAGCAGCTTGCCGGACGCGATCAGGTCCGCAGCTGCGGCGTGGCTGCTGTTGGGATCGGTGATGCGGGCCAGCTCGTTCATCGGGCCACCCTCCCCTTCGCTGCAGCGCGCGCGACGTTGCGCTCCAGGCGATTGGCCATCGTGCGCAGCGCGCGGATCTCGGCAATCATCTGCTCGGCCTCGGCGTTCGTGATGGTCGAGTCGGCGATGGCCTCCACGGCCGTGCCGGACAGCTTCCCCACCCGGCTGGTGATCTCCAGCAGCTTCATCTGGATTGCGCCGATCTCGTCGGACCAGCCACCTTCCGGCGCCGGCGGAACCACGTCGGCGGCCATGCCGAAGCGCGCCACCAGCGACTGCAGCCAGCCCAGCGCGCGCTCACCGCCGCCAGCCTGTTCCTGCATCCACTCGGTCAGCAGTTCGGCGATCTGGAGCGTCACCGACTCACCCTCCAGACCGCGCAGCTTCGCGCGCAGCGTCTCGGGGTGCATCGACTTGCCCCGGCGCTGGGCCAGGTACGCGGCAGCAGCTTCCACACCACCCGGTGTCTCGCGGACGGAGTTGTAGAGGTTGTCGAGCCAGTTGAGCGAGGAGGTACGGCAGGTCATCGGGTCACCTTGGGAGGGACGGTGTTTCAGGGTTTCGGGCTGGGCCCGGGCGGCGCACGATGGGCGCCATGGATAGAGACAACTCAGGGACGACGGCCAGGGATGGCCTTTCAGGCGGTGTCGACAGGGCCAATGCGGTCGGCATCGGGGTCGAGGCTGACCGGGGCGACCGGGGCTTGGTCGCCAATGCCGAGCAGACGCAGAACCTGCGGCAGCGCGGGCACGGCGCCAGCGCTCGGCCAGAGCGCGACCTGCTCGACCGGCAGGGACAGCACGATGGCCAAATGGGCGTCGGTGCTGAGGCCGAGCTTTTCCAGCAGCTGCTGCTTGGTGACCGGAGCAAGGTCGGCGGCGGCGCCGAAGATCTCCGGGCAGAGCTCATGACGGGAAACTCCCGTGGCCCGCTCGATTCCCAGGACCTGGGCCGCGGGGATGCTGGACCGGGATTTCCAGTTGCTGACGGCGCTCTGGCGAACACCAAGGGCAGCGGCGAGAGAAGTCACGCCACCAGCGGCTTTTACGGCTTTGTCGAGAGCGTCCATGCGAGGAGAATCACATATCGTGATCCCTCAAGCAACACAATTCGTGTTAGCGCCGCATCACATACCGTGAAGAATCCCGGTATGGCCTTCTCCGACAACCTCCGCGCCGCCCGGATCAAAGCCGGCATGACCCAAGAAGCTCTGGCGCTCGCCTGCGGCTGGTCCGGCCAAAGCCGCATCGCCAACTACGAGTCATCAGCGGCCAGCGCGCGCGAGCCCAAGGTGTCAGAGGTGCCGCTGCTGGCCAACGCCTTGGGCGTCAGCATCGCGTCCCTGTTCGGTGAAGCGCCCGCGTCTCAGTCCCCGCGACCCGCTCCTGCAATCCTTGCCGAAACCCACCGGTTCCTGGACAAGGCGTTCGGAACACTCGGCAAGGCCTTCGATATCGAAACGGATGCTGATCTGTTCGCCGATGTGTACGAATGGATCTTGACCGACGAACGCCCCGCAGATCAGAGGAACCTGGTGGATTTCGCAGCATGGCGCGAGAAGCGCAATCTACACAGGGGAACCGCAACACATGAGCAAAACGGACGAGCTGCTGCACAAGCTGATGGAGCGGATAAGCGCCGCGCCTGACAAACAGCCTGCGCCCCGCCCGGTAACAGGGAAGCGCTCCGCGCACTTCGATGCTGTCGCACGCGAGAGCCATCTGCGCATGATCCGAACCTTGGCCAAGGTCTATAGCCCGTTCGGCGTTCAACTCATCATCGACCAGGCAACGCTGGGGCATGCATCAATCGATGATCTCGGCGATGACGATCTGATCGAACTGCACCGCGATCTGGACCGAGCCCGCGAGTGCATCCGCGACGACGTGTCGTTTGAAGACGCCGGCCTGATCCGTAACCAGTTCGGCTAGCCAGACCCCTATATTTCTGAACGGACCAAGCGCCGTTCAGAAATCGACACCGTCAACATCACGATTCGTGTTGCATCAATAATCACATTGTGTGATCTTAATCCCGTCGCCCAACGCAACCCCATCCCGGGGCTGGGCGCAGGAGATCACACATGGCCAGCCTGTCCCTCGGCGCCGCCAGCATCGCGCCCACCGTCCTCTCCATGGACGCCCTCGGCAAGGTCGCCGTAAAGCTCGGCTTTGCCTCGCTCTACCTCGATCCGGCCGAAGCCGACCAGCTCGCGCTGGAGCTGCAGCGCGCGGCCCAGGCGCTGCGCATGAGCGGCACCACCGCCAAGCAGTACACCGACGCCCTGAGCGGCAAGGACGCGGCATGAGCGCCGTTGCCTCCTACTCGCGCACACAGCGCGCGGCAGCCGCCGCTGCCATCGTCGACAGCGCTGGAAAGCGCTGGGGCCTCCTCCCCTACCAAGTGGCCAAGGCTTCGGACGCGGCCGCCGTGCGCGTCCTGCGCGACCAGAGCGTGGCCGGTGCGGTTGCGGCTGTGCGCAGCGCAGCGCGCGCCCAAGGCGGTGCTGCATGAGCGCGCTCGCTTCTAAGTGCTACGTCAACCGGACCGGCTTCCGCGATGACACCTATTACGTCGAAGTGTTCTCGGACGGGCACTCCATCGTGCACACGCTGGGCGGCCAGAAGAACCCGATGGCCTGTTCGTTCGAGCATCCAATCACCAACGGTGACTGGATCGAGATCGAGAACCCTGCAAAGCGCAGGGGGGAGCTCTGATGCACCACCTGGCCCTGCCCTTCTACTGCGCCGTGATCGTCGGCCTCCTCCTGGCGCTGCTCGCGCGCGCCATTTACACCGGCGCCGCCTCCTTCGTCCTGATCGCCGTGATCGGTATCGGCTACTTCGGCTGCCACGGCTGGATCGACGCACGCCGCGGTTGGCCCGCCTTCCGCGCCGAAATGCAGCGCCGCACCGCACGCCGCCGGGCAATGCCCGCCGACGACAAGCACTGAGCAACCGCCCGGCCGGCGCAACCGGCCTCCCACGCCGGCGGGACTTCCACACAGCCGGCAACCCATCACAGGGAACCGCATGCGCAACCAGCTCGACATTTTCAAGGACGACCCGGTCCGCATGGCCAAGGCCAACCGCGACGCCGCCGACCACGCGCTGACCGACAAGCAGTTCACGGAAAGCGAGCGCCAGGGGCGCGCCGCCTACTACACCCGCGAGGCAGAGCGCTGGGAATTCAGCGCCGCCCTCGGCGGCCAGCAGATCAACGGCGCAAAGGAGCCGCGAGCATGAGCAACGACCACAGGGCCACCGGCCACAACCTGGACACTAGCGAAGGCGCCCGCGCCTACGTCGCCGAGTTCTTCGCCGACCAGGTGCGCCGCCACGACTTCCGCGCCTACATCACCACGCGCCTGGCTGCCGACTTTGCCTGCGCGCTCGCAAAGCACCTCGCCGCCAGCCAACCGGGGGCCCAGGAGGCCGCCTACAACGCGGCTGGAATCTCGCTGACCGCCTGCCAGCTGCATGAGGCTTTGCTGATGGCGGGTGACCCTGAGCTGGATGTCCCGTTCGAGGATCGAGGCCAGGTTCGGATCTTCTGGATGGAAGCGGGTCACAGCAGCCCGGGCCTCTACTGCGAATGCGTAGACGTGGAAGAGGAAGGCTGCATCCTGCTGGATGGGACCGCGCCTGCCATTCGACAGACCGCACAGGCCGTGGACCTTCCCTACTCGCTCGATGCCGACCCGGCAGGTATCCGCGCCCGCGTGTGCGACGTGATCACCGGCACGTTGATGGTCGGCGCGCAGGGCCACACGCCGCCGCCGGCCGGTCACTGGGCTGAGGCGTTCTGGAAATCGGCGCGTGCCGATGCGGCAGCGCGGGCCGTGGACCTGGGGCAGTTCAGCGACCTCGCCGCGAAGTTCGATGGGATGGGCGATGAAGAAGTGGGCGACGCGTACAGCGGCCCCTACTACGAGTGCGCACGGCAACTGCGCGCCCTGATCGACAGCAAGGCGGTGGGCAATGGCTGAGCGCGAGCAGTGCTGCCCGAAGTGCAAGGGTACTTCCGGATACTTCTTCAACCTGACCACCGTGCACGGGATGGCCGCATGTGGATGGACGGCGGACGATGAACCTGAAGCCGGGGACGGAGTCCGGGGGAGCGGCGGGTCCGGCGTATCTCTTTTCGAGTGCATGGACTGCGGACACAAGATGCGCGAGGCGACCGTGCTGGCGATTCGCGGCGTGGACCATGCCTGATCGCAGTTCAACCGTTTCTGCCCAGCCCCTCGATGTGTCGCTCGATGGCCGCCATAGCCAGCTGCATGGCGTCACCCTTGTTGCGGATCACGCCGGCGGGCGGCGCGTCCACGGCGACACCTTCCACCGTGGCAGTGAACTCAAATTCGTCTTCCACCTGGCTGGTGATCTCGACGCGGAAACTGCGGCCGTCGATCAGGCCCTGCAGAGTCCGGCGAAAGCCCTCTGTCTTCATTTCGGCTCCCCAACCGTTAGCGATTGCAAATCTACTTCACGGCGAAGCCTGATAAAAAGGGCCAGATCTGGCGGCTCAGTACCAGTCGGCACCCATCATTTCGGAAAGCAGCGCCTCGGTCTTGGACGCCGCGTCCTCCCGCGACTCCACAGCTATGTCCAAGCCCAATCGGCTCGGGCCGTAGACCACATGGAAACCAATCATCGTCCCGCGGCCAAACCGGCCAATCCCATCCAGCACCACCCGGACCGTCACGTCGCGGCCCCGAATTTTCAGATTCCAGTCTTCTTGCCTGTGCATCCCATCGCCCTCGCACCTCCTCCAATCCGGGTGCGTCTCCGCGCGACTTTATCACCGGAAGCGGGCGCCCCGATTTGCACGGCAGTCGCCAGGGGAAAGGGTTTTTGCAATCGCGCGGGCAGCGTCGATACCACCGGCCAAGGCCGCCTCGCGGGTAGCAAACGCGGAGCCGGCATGCACTTGCTCAAGAAAGACGGCTTCCCCGGGCGCGTACACCAGGCCCATCGACTTCCACAGGTCCTGCGAGCAAATGTCCTGCCCCGCCACTGCCACCAGCTTAAACACACCCTCACGGTCGTCCATACGGCCCCCTCCCTGAGTCCAGCTGCCGACAGTACTCCACCCAGGGAGCGCGCCCGTGAAGACTGACCAAGCCAAGCACACCGCGCGCGTGTTCCTCTCGGAATGCCGCGCACGCCGGCACGGCCACGGCTTCTGGTTCGCCTTCAACGCTGCACAGCGCGCGCGCATGCGCGCCTCTGCGCCTACCCCACTGCCGGCGCCGCCGGCCCAACGGGATCTGTTCGCATGACCAACATTCAGCACCTGGTGAACGTCTCCGGCGGCAAGGACAGCACCGCGGTATACCTGCGCGCCATCGAACTGGGTCGCCCGTTCCGCGCCGTGTTCGCCGACACCGGCAATGAGGACCAGCGCGTCTACGACTACGTGGCCGACCTCCCGCGTCTGGCGGGCGGCCCGGTTGTGGAGACCGTGCGCGCCGACTTCACCCGGCAGCTGGCCCAGCATCGCTCCTACATCCTGCAGCAGTGGCCGCTGGAGGGCATTCCCGACAGCATCGTGCAGCGCGCGGCGGAGCTGCATGAGCCCACCGGTGTGCCGTTCTTGGATCTCTGCATCAGCAAGGGCCGATTTCCTTCCCGCATGGCTCAGTTCTGCACCGAGGAGCTGAAAACCATCCCGATCACTACCCAGGTGGTTGGCCCCATGCTCAAGGCTGGCCAGGTGCTGCAGTGGCTGGGGATCCGGGCGGAGGAATCCGCTAACCGTGCCAAGCAGCCCCGCTTCAACCGGCATGAATCTGGCTGCCACGTCTGGCGCCCCATCTTCGACTGGACTGTCCAGCAGGTTTGGGACCAGCACCGCAAGCATGGGATTAAGCCCAACCCACTCTATGCCCTGGGCATGGGCCGCGTTGGCTGCATGCCCTGCATCAACTGCCGCAAGAGCGAGCTGCGGAACATCGCGGATCTGTTCCCCGACCACATCCAGCGGATCCGCGAGTGGGAGGAAGTCGTCGCCTCGGCCAACAAGCGCCGCAGCGCCACGTTCTTCCCTGCCGTGACCGACCCGACCGACGTTGACCGGCCTGGCACCTATTCCCGAATCGACACCCTGGTGGAATGGAGCCGAACCAGCCGCGGTGGCCGCCAGTTCGACCTGTTCTTCCAGCAGCAGGCCGGCGGCGGATGCACTTCCGATCTCGGTCTGTGCGAGAGGAGCGCGGCATGAGCCAGACCAAGCTGCAATCACTGATCGAGGCGAACGTAAGCACCGCCATCGGGTTCGGGATCTCGTGGGCAGCCACGCCGCTCGTACTGGCTGCCTTCGGCTACACCGTTGGCGCCGGCAAGGCTTTCGGCATCACTGCGGTCTACACGGTCATTTCCATCATCCGCGGCTACTTCGTGCGCCGCTTCTTCAACCGAATTGAGGCTCGCCAATGATCCGGGCCGTCCGAGGTATCGCATGAACGCTGCAAGCTTCCCCACCACCCCGGCGGCCGCCGCTGACGCCTGCCAGGCATCCTCGCCCGTCGCCGCGGTCGTCGCCACCATGCGCCGCTTGGGCGCCGCCGGCGCGCCGATCTCGGCCGACCAGGTGCGCGAGTGGAGCGACACCCTGCTGCAGGAGCTGTATACCCAGCCGCCCGTCCGTTGGGAGTACCGGCACCAAGGCGACTCGCGCCCCGGCTGCTGGATGACCGCAACGCCGGAGCACGTCTATCACGCTCGAGTTCGCCGCTGGGTCGTCCGGGCCCTGTGGGAAACACCGCGCATCATCCAGCCCGAGCGCGACCACGCGTTCAAGGCCGGCGTTTGCACCAGGTGCGGCGATCCCGAGGACTGGGCCGGCCCCGACTGCAAGCCGATGGTCAAACCCGTGGACCCGCGCACCCGCCTCCCCATCGACCCCCGTTGGTTGGTCGAGCCCCTGAAATGGCTGCGCGATGCAGGGCCCCACGCGGTTGGCCGCTACGACAGAGAGCGCCGCGCCAGGGAAGCCGCCTTCCTGCTGGAAAAGATCGAAGCCCACATCCTGGAGTGCCAGAAGCCATGACCCAGAAGCACATCAGCCATTCCGAAGGCCTGCCGAACTGCGCCGCCGGACACCGCGCGCGCCACATCCACGACCTGCGCGGCCAAGCCGCCGGCGGCGGCCACCTGGTCGAGTGCGCATGCAGGGCGACCAGCAAGAGCCAAGAGCCGGAGAAGGCACTGGCCGAATGGCGCCGCATCAACCGCCCAGCACGCAGCGCGCGCCCGGCGCCTGCTGTCACCGACCACGTCGTGCAATTCAACCTGGGCTTGGTCGATCAGTCGACAAAGCTGCAGCGCGCGGGAGGCAATCATGGGCGCCGCTGAGCGAATGGAAGAACTGCTGTCACTGGATCGCGTGCGGCAGATGACCGGCATGGGCACGACCTTCATCTACGGCGAGATCAAAGCTGGCCGCTTCCCTCGCTCTATCCGCATCGGTCGCCGCGCACTGTGGATACAATCCGAGGTGCAGGGTTGGGTTCGGCGGCAGATCGCGCAGAATCGACCGCTGTAGGTGGATGGGTAGCTGGGCGGGTAGGAAATGTTGAGACAACAAAAAAGCCCCTATTTCTAGGGGCTTTTTTGAACATCTGGCGGAGCGAGAGGGATTCGAACCCTCGATAGAGCTTTTGACCCTATACTCCCTTAGCAGGGGAGCCCCTTCAGCCACTCGGGCATCGCTCCGGGGTTTTCTCCGCGTCTGGTGCAGTGCACCTCAGCGGGGCGTGAATCATAACGTTAATCAGACGCGAAGGTAAAGCTTTTATTCGCCGGAATTTTCACTTCCGGTGCTGCCGGCTTCATCACCACGCTGGATGCGCTGGTAGATCTCTT
>Ga0308172_1001642_pt1 | contig 14410 bp, 11 predicted proteins | sample PhyGR2_FD_202134 | JGI IMG/M metagenome (GOLD analysis project Ga0308172, IMG submission 202134) | Phyllosphere microbial communities from UC Gill Tract Community Farm, Albany, California, United States - DLSLSG.R2 | ecosystem: Host-associated > Plants > Phyllosphere > Unclassified | place: USA...
GAACACCACGACGGCAAGCTCAACGCCGCCACCGCCAAGACCGTCAGCGCCGCCGCCGCCATCAGCGGTGCCAGCATCGACGTGCTGGTGCTGGCCGCCGACCCGGCCGCAGTCGCCACTGAAGCGGCGAAGATCGCCGGCGTCGCCAAGGTCCTGACCGTGGCCAACGCCGCCAACACGCAGGCCATCGCCCAGGTGCTGGCACCGCAGATCGCGCAGCTGGCCAAGGGCTACAGCCACGTGTTCGGCCCGTCCACCACCTTCGGCAAGGACCTGATGCCGTGCGTTGCCGCCCTGCTGGGCGTCAACCAGGTGTCCGACCTGATGGCCGTGGAAGGCAGCCACACCTTCAAGCGCCCGATCTACGCCGGCAACGCCATCATCACCGTCGAAGCGCCGGCCGACCAGATCGTGGTCGCCACCGTGCGCGCCGCATCGTGGCCGGAAGCCGCCCAGGGTGGCAGCGCCGCCGTTGAAGCGGCCAGCGTCGATGCCGCCCTGCCGGCACACACCCGCTTCGTCGGCCTGGCCGCCGGTGCCAGCGACCGCCCTGACCTGCAGAGCGCCAAGCGCGTGGTCTCCGGTGGCCGTGGCGTCGGTTCGGAAGAGAACTTCAAGGTCATCTTCCAGCTGGCCGACAAGCTCGGTGCCGCCGTGGGTGCCTCGCGTGCCGCGGTCGACGCCGGTTACGTGCCCAGCGACCTGCAGGTCGGCCAGACCGGCAAGATCATCGCGCCGGAACTGTATGTAGCCGTCGGCATCAGCGGTGCGATCCAGCACCTGACCGGCATCAAGGATGCCGGCACGATCGTGGCGATCAACAAGGATGCGGATTCGCCGATCTTCGAGATTGCCGATATCGGTCTGGTGGGGGATCTGTTTGCGATCCTGCCGGAGCTGGAAGCAGCACTTTGAATCTGGACTCCGGCTTCCATCATGGGTGAGTACGCCATGCGCGCTGAGGCAGGCAATCAGAATCCCCCGGACAGTGGCCCCACCCCCGACGTTTCGGTGGTGGTGCCCGTGTACGGTTGTGAAGGTTGCCTTGAACAGCTTTCCGAACGTGTTGCCGGTGCGATCTCGGGCATGGGCCTGACGCACGAACTGATCCTCGTGGACGACCAGGGTCCCGATCAGTCCTGGCAGCGGATCTGCGAACTCGGGAAGCTGTCTTCCCGGGTTCGCGGCCTGCGCCTGTCCCGCAACTTCGGACAGCATGCGGCAATCAGTGCCGGGCTGCAGTACGCCCAGGGCAGCCGTGTCATTGTCATGGATTGTGACCTACAGGATGTCCCCGAGGAAATTCCCTCGCTGCTGGCAGGCCTGGAAGGTGACAACGAGATCGTGCTGGGCCAGCGGGTGGAACGCCAGGACACCTGGCTGAAGCGAAGCGGTTCCAGTGCCTTCTACAAGGCACTGGGATGGCTGACCGATACCGACTATGATCCTTCGACGGCCAATTTCGGTGCCTACAGCCGCAAGGCTGTTGATGCCATGAATGCGATGCCTGAGACGGATCGCTTCCTCCCTCTGATGGCCCGCTGGACTGGTTTTAAAACCCTGCGCGTACCGGTGTCGCATGGTCGTCGTACGGAGGGCAAGAGTGGCTACACGCTGCGCAAGCTCCTGCAGATGGCGACCCGGATCGCGCTGTCGTTCTCCGACAAGCCCCTGCGACTGGTCATGACGGCGGCATTTGCACTGGCCGCCATCGGTGCGGGCATCGCACTTCTGGCGGTCTACCGTTACTGGGCCGGTGACATCAGGGTGGCGGGCTTCACCAGCATACTCGCTTCAATCTGGCTAGTGGGCAGCTTCATCATGGGCAGCCTGGGCGTGGTCGGCCTCTACATCGGCCGCATCCACAGCGAATCGAAGCGCCGTCCCCAGTTCATCATCTGGCAAGACACGTGGCAGGGCACGCATTCGAATGTCTCTGAAGATTGATTTTTCCCCGGCCGACAGTGCGCGTTTCGGCATCCGTGTCGAGCGCGGTAGTTTCAATCCGCAATCTCCTCTTGCCGAGGTGGTTGACTGCATCGCCGCGTCATCGGCCGATCTGCTGATCATCCGCGTACCTGCAGGGCGGACCGATATCGCCCTGGCGCTGCAGCGGGCGGGCGAGACGGTCATTGCCGCCGATACACTGGTTTACCACGGCATTGACCTCACCCCGGAATCGGGCGAGTGGTCTCCCTCGGTGCGACGTGCGACCCCGGCGGATCGTCCGGCCATCATCGACATCGCTACGGCCGGCTTCCAGGGCTACCGGTCGCATTATTCCGCCAACCCGCTGATACCTCCCGCGCTGGTCCTGGAAGGCTACGTCGAATGGGCCCACAGCCGCCTGCAACCGCAGGATGAGCGCCAATCCACCTGGGTTGTGTCCGATGGACAGGCCATTGCCGGATTCGCAACCTGCGACATCAAGGACGGCGTCGCCGATATCCTGCTCAACTCGGTTCATCCGCGGTTTGAACGCCGTGGGCATTACGGCCGCCTGCTCCGCCACGTCATGCGTCATCATGCCGACCTGGGCAACCATCGCCTGGTCATTTCCACGCAGATATGGAACTACACCGTGCAGCGCCAATGGGCCCGTGCGGGTCTGTTGATCGACTGCGCATTCGACACCTACCACATAGATCGCCGCATGCAACGCGCCTCGATGCATTCCCTCGGTGAGGGGACACGATGAGCTACCTCTTCATTGCCCTCACGATCGTACTCACCGTCTACGGCCAGCTGATCCTGAAATGGCAGGTCGGCATCCACGGCCATCTGCTCGCAGCACCACTGCAGCCCTTGAACCTGGTGCAGCTGCTGCTCAAGCCATGGGTCATTTCCGCTTTTGCGGCGGCCTTCGGCGCGTCCCTGTGCTGGATGGCCGCCATCAGCAAGATGCCGATCAGCCGGGCCTACCCGTACATGGCGATCAACTTCTTCCTGGTCGCGCTGTTTGCCAGCGTGATCTTCCGGGAGCAGCTGGATGGATACAAGATCGCCGGAACGCTGATCATAATGCTGGGCGTGGTCGTGCTGTCACGATCGGTCGCCTGAAACCACTCCAACGCCCGCTGCGAGGCACTCTTTTGATTCCCTTCAACAAGCCCTTCATGACGGGGCGCGAGCTCTGGCACATCGCGCAGGCGCACGCCAACGGTCATCTGTCCGGCGATGGTCAATTCACCAAACGCAGTCACGCCTGGCTGGAGCAGCGCACGGGCGCCCAGCGCGCACTTCTGACCCACAGCTGCACGGCAGCCCTGGAGATGTCGGCATTGCTGCTCGACCTGCAGCCCGGCGACGAGGTAATCATGCCGTCCTACACCTTCGTTTCCACCGCCAACGCGTTTGTTCTGCGGGGCGCGGTCCCGGTGTTCGTCGACATCCGTGAAGACACCTTGAACTTGGATGAACGCCTGGTCGAAGCAGCGATCACCCCACGCACCCGGGCCATCTGCGCAGTACACTATGCGGGCGTCGCATGTGAGATGGATACCCTGGTCGACATCGCTGCACGTCATGGGCTGGCGCTTGTCGAAGATGCTGCCCAGGCCATCATGTCCAGCTACAAGGGGCGGCCACTGGGCACCATCGGGGAGCTGGGTGCCTTCAGCTTCCATGAGACCAAGAACATCATCTCGGGGGAAGGCGGTGCTCTTCTCTGTCGTGACGCTGAGTTTGGCGAGCGCGCCGAGATCCTGCGCGAGAAGGGCACGAATCGCAGCCGCTTCTTCCGCGGACAGGTCGATAAGTACACCTGGGTCGATGTTGGCTCATCGTTCCTTCCCGGTGAGATCACCGCGGCGTTCCTCTGCGCGCAGATAGAGGAAGCAGACCAGATCACCGCGCGTCGACTGGCAATCTGGGAGCGGTATCAGCAGTGGGCGGCTCCGCATGAGGCCGCCGGCCACCTGCGTCGGCCGGTCGTGCCGGACGACTGCCAGCACAACGCGCATATGTTCTACATGCTGCTCCCGGACCTCGATGCCCGCACGCGATTCATAAGCGAAATGAAGGCCCGCGGCGTGCAGACCGTGTTCCATTACATCCCGCTGCATTCCGCCCCGGCTGGACTGCAGGCAGGGCGTACACACGGCGATCTGCGCAACACCAACGAGCTCAGCGAGCGGCTGGTTCGCATGCCGTTGTGGATCGGCGTTGAGGATCATCTCGATGCGATCTTCGCAGCCGCCGATGAAGTCCTGGGCATGGCGGAATGACAAGCGCCTCCCAACCGGCCGCCGGATTGCTCCATCAGTGTTCCAGCTGGTGGCAGGGGTTGGCTCGGTTCCGTAGAGGCCAACTAATCGTTCTGGTCATCGCCGCGTTGCTGGTCGTGCTGGCGGGCTCACGCCGGTACAGCAATGCCGAGCTCACGCTCGACGTGGAACTGCCGGCTGCCGGCTCATTGCAGGTCTTCTTCGACCAGGGCAATGGTTTCTCCGAGGCCGGGTCAGTGACGCGGGAGCTGCCCGCAGGCAGCTCGCATCTGCAGCTGCAGCTCCCACCGGGACGTACATTCACGCTTCGCCTGGATCCTCCCACCAGCGCGTCGACCGTCGCTGTACGCGATGTGCGGATCGAGGGCTCAATGCCCTCGGCTGCGACCCCGCTTGTCCCGACCCATCTGAACGAGCTCGTTCCCATCGAAGCGCTAGGCCAGGATGGGCGCTACCAGTTGCTGCCAGGTGCTGGCGACCCGCAACTGGTGATGGCACTTCCCACGCCTGCGGAAAATGCATCGCGCTTGCAGCATCGACTTGCCCGGCTGGCCTGGGTCGGCCTCGGCCTTTGTCTTGCGATTGCGATGGGCCTGCAGATGGCTCATACCGGTGGCTATGCATGGCCATCACTGATCTGCGCATCGCTGGTGCTCGCGCTCGCAGGGTTTGCCACCCTCTCCCCCTCGGTCAGCCCTGACGAGGACCTGCATGAGGCGGGTGCACGTTATTTCAACAGTCATTGGCTGCCGCCGGCGCTTGATTCGCCGGAGATGCTGCCCTCGTACCAGGCGAGTCCCTACGGCGTCAGCTATCTCGCCGAATGGAACGTGACGTATTTGTTCGCAGGCAAAGCGAGCAACGTCGCAGCGCAGACTGGTCTGACCGAACGTCAGGGATTCAGGCTCTATCAGGCATCGATATTGCTATTACTGATCGCAGCCGTTTTCCTGCTGCGTCTCTCTCCGTTCACACTCGTACCGGTCCTGATCACGCCGCAGGCGTGGTATGTCTTTTCGTACATGAACGGCGATGCGCTGCCTCTGGCCGCCGCAAGCCTTGCTGCAGGCATTGCGTTGACACGCGAAAGTCCGCTGCGCAGCTACCTGCTGGGTGAGCGTCAGGCCGAGCGGGTGGTGATCATGCACGCCCTGCTGTTCGCGCTGTGCCTGGGCCTGCTTGTCATTTCCAAGCGGAACTATTGGCCAGTCGCGGTCTTCATCGCCACCACGCTGACCTCAGCCGGATTGCGCCTGCCCGTCCGCTCGTCGCTCGCCATGGCGATCATCTGCACGTCGGGAATTCTGTGGGCGGCCGCAGGACACGCACTTCATCAGGCTTACGGACTCGGCTGGCTCCTGGCCGTCCTGTCCGCCACTTCGGTGACGATCCTGGCTTACGACGGCTGGAGACTTGTCCGCAGCCGGATGCTGGCGCCTGCCTACCGCCTCGGCGCGCTGTTTGCGCTGGCTCTAGCGTTGGCAGCTCCATGGATCGCGGTGGATGTCCTGCGCAACGGCAGTGGCTCGCAGAAGGCGGAGCTGGTCGATCATCTACGTGAAGTCCATGCAGCTCCCGGTTTCAAACCCAGCGACGCGGCACCGGCCCCCGGCCTTCGCATGTACGAACAGGGCTATTTGCTCCCCCAGATGCTCCAGCCCCCCCTGCTATGGCAGGTGGCCACGGCCAAAAGCCTGTTCGGCGTCTACGGCTACATGCAGTACTACGCTCCACTGGCCTATTACCAGGCGATCTGGGGACTGACTACGCTGCTGGTGCTTCTGGCGCTATGCACTGCAGCGACGTCGCAGCCGCTGCAGCTGGGACGCAGCCAGCTCCTGCTGGCTGCCGGCGCGGCGGTCAGCCTGCTGGGCGCGTCCCTGCTGCACAGCTGGACCTATGATTTCCAGGCACAAGGCAGGTACGTGCTCGGCATCTGTGTACTGCTCGGCGCCCAACTGTCACACCTGAGACCAGGCTCGCAACTTGAGCGGCTGGCACATCATGCCGTGGCTGCAGCCGTGGTACTGGGCGCCTGTTCGTTTCTGTGGATCGCAATGCCGAACCTGACGCCTTAATCCAAGGCGCCACCTGCGGGTCTCCCGCAAGTGGCGTCACGTCAGGCAGTGATACGCAACCAACGCCGTTCAACCGCCTCGGCAAAACGCCCTTCACCAACGCAATGCTGGATACGTTGCCGGATCGGCTCCAGGATGGCCCTGCTGTCGACCACCTGCTGCAGGACATCCAGCCATGCCGCTTCGTCGTTCTCGACCAGCAAGCAGTCATCGGCTGCCCCGGCACTGTAGGCAGGGACGTCCGACGCAAGCGTAGGCACGCCGATCGCCGCGTAATCAAGCACCTTGATGCCGCTCTTTGCCCGGTTGAACGTGGTGGCCATCAACGGTGCCAGGCCGAGGTCAAATGGGCCTTGGCCGACGAACCAGCGCACGAACGCGGGATAGGATGCTCCTACATGAGCTGGCGGCGACTGCACATCGACCCAGTCAGGCAGTGCTACCGACGCCGCATTCACCCCGATCAGGGTCAACGAAAAGCTGCCAGGGCGCGATGCCTGCAGACGACCCAGCACCCTCTGTAGGAATGCGTAGTCCTCGTCGTGGGTCCTTGTACCCATGTACACCAGTTTCAACTTCGGCATTGGTTGCACTGGCGTGCGCGGGGCACCCCATAGGTCCGGATCCAGGGCGTTTGGCATGAAAACGGCGTTACCGCCGGCAGACCGGATTTCAGATGCCAGTATCTCCGTCGAGCACCAGACTTCATCAGCCACGTCGATCGACGCACGCACGGCGCTGATCAGCTTTGCGTATGCATCGCGCTCGGGGTGCTCATCTATCGCCAACAGGTTGTCGTCGATGTCATAGATCAGCCGCGCGCCGATCCTTCTGGCCAGTACGGCCATCTGCTCGATCCGGTCGGCGTCCTCGATCGCTCCCCGGTTCCACAGGATGGCGTGCGGTTTGAACGCAGCGATCTCTTCCCGCATCAGGTAGCGGACATCGGCAGCGAAGCGCTCGGTGAACGCGTGCAGGCGGATGCTCGCGCACGGCGACATCACCGTGCCGTAGCGCTCGGGGATCACTGCAATCCGCAGGGCGTACTGCGAGCGCAACGCAGGACGCAGCTCCGTGCCGAATCGCTGTTTCATGCGGTTTCCTTTTCGTACAGACCTTCCAGCCACGTCACCAGCGCCTGTACCGCATCGGCCGCAGTCGCGTCATGGGCCAGCATCAGTGCATTGGGGACGCCTTCCAGCCGCTCGGTGAACGCACCGAGGCGGTTGGCGGCAATCGGCCGGCCATCGCGCAGGGCGTGCGACAGGGTGTAGGAATAGGTTTCCGGGGCCTGGGAAAGGAACAGGAACGCATCGGGGTCGTGCGCCTCGATCAGCTCGTCCAGGTCCTGCTCCGCATAGGGACCGCTCCAGCTGAATCCCGGATTCCTGGGCATGTCCGTCTGTGGATAGCCGATCACGTGGAACGCGAGCGGTGCACGCACACGTCGCGCTTCCTCGGCAATGGCCAGCAGGTGATTCAGGCCCTTGTGCGCGGCCATCACACCCAGCAGCAGCACCCGGTACGGCCGGGTGCCTCGCCCAAGCCGGCCCGGATTCGTGTCGATGCTCGACTCGTGGTACACGGCCTGCACGGGAATGCCGGTGTAGCGCTGCATGCGCTGCGCCGCATCCCGGCTCGGTGCGAACACGGCCTGCGCACCCAGCAGCGGCCACTGGTTGTTGGCGCGCCAGTTGCGGATGTCCGCCGCGCCGTTGGACGGGCGCTCGGCGATGCAACTGTCACAGCCGTTTTCACCAGGCTCGCCGCAGTAGTTGCCGCTAGCGTCGGTCAGGGTGATCTGCGGACAGATCGCATAGTTGTCATGCACGTGGAAGCTGTAGGGCAGCCCGGTCAGCGCCACCGCGCGACGCACCGACGGGCCAAACCCGACCAAATGGTGGATCTGCAGCGTCCCGGTGCCTAGTGCCTGCAGCATCCCGGCCAGCTCGTCGGGCGTGCGGTAACGGAACAGGAACTCGAAGCCATCGAAGTCCGATGCATGGCTGACGTTGACCAGCCCCGACCCGTTGTTGTCCTCCATCGGCCGTACGATCACCACTTCGCCGGTTTCGGCCAGCGAGGCACGCATGGCCTGCACGGCACGCTCGGTGCCTCCGCCCCAGGTGTGGGTCAACAGCACCGAGACCGGACGCTCCCTCGCCCTCCAGACCTCCAGGGTCAGCCGTACGCGCGCCGAGAAGGCCGGATCCATCGAACAGAACCGGGCAACCTGCGAACCGTAATCCGGGTAGCGCTCGTCGATGATCTTCTGCGCGATGATCTTGCCGGGCTTGCTGTCGTCGGCGAAGCTCACTTCACCCACGTGTTCGACGAACACGTCCATGGCCAAGCGATGGCGGAAACCGAGACGACCCGAGCGCATGCAGAAGTCGTTTTCCTCGCCGTAGCCCTTGCCGAAAGCCTCGGCATCGAACAGGCCGGCCTTTTCCAGCGCGGCGCGGGAGATCAGCATGCAGAAGCCGACGCCGGTGGGAACATCCACGGCCACACCGGCATTGATGCGGCGGGTCAGGTTGTCCAGCGCCGACGCATCCATCGCCTTCGGCAGCGCGTTGGCGCCCAGCTGGGGATAGCTGCATATCGTAGCGTTGTTGGAAAGCGCCGTGACCGAGCCGACATTGGCCCCTAAGTGGGCAACCATGCGGTCGACCCAGTCACCGGTCACGATTGTGTCACTGTTGAGCAGGAGAGCTCCGATGCTATCGGCCTGCTGCAGAGCGTGCGCCATGCCGGCATTGACGGTCAGCACGAAGCCCAGGTTCTGCGGGTTCTCGGCCAGGCGTACCGATGGCTCGCGGCTGGCCAGCTCACGCAGGTAGGCGGTCACTTCCGGCTCGGGCGAGCAGTCGTTGTAGATGTGCAGCCGGGTACGGCTGCGGTTCTGCGAGCGCAGCACCGAATCGATGCAGTTGCGCGTCTCTTCCAGGCCGCGGTAGACCGGCAGGACGATGTCGACCACGCCGTCCTGGAGCGGCGCGTCGGCAGGCGCCACGGGCGCGGCAAGATCGGACAGCGAGAAGGGACGCTTGCCCAGCTCGCGACCACCGCGGCGCCCCACCGCCAGGTAGTGTGCCAGCGCGTTCATGCCGGTCAGCGCAACATCCGGATTCTGGTCCAGATACTGTCGCGCGTTGAATTCGGGCCCCGGGCTGCGTCCTTCCGCCGCGCCATGCGCGAAGAAATGTGCGAACGGGTCGTTGCCTCCCACATCCGGATAGGTTTCCAGATACCACGCCGGCGCGAAGTACGGATTGGGCAGGCGCCCTTCGGGAATGCCGTCGTAGAGGAAATGCACCAACGGATTGGCGCCGCTGTCGCGCACGTCCGGGTACTGGTTGAGGTACCAGTCTTGGTCGAACAACGGGTGTGGCGTTCCCGAGCTGCGGTAATCCACCAGGTACTGGCCGAGCACCGGCCGCAGGCCGCTGGACGACGGTGCGGTGCGCCGGCAGTAGCGCGGATCGAACCACGGGCTGGGTGCCAGGCCGAGGCGGTCGCCGATGCAGAGGTACTGCATCAGGGCATCAAGCGGGGACGCCCTGAGGCCGAAACGTGCGCAGTACCAGGCCGGGTCGAACAGCGGGCTCGGTGACTTCCCTTCGGCATTGCCAAAGGACAGGAAGTGACTGGGACCTTCAGCGGCCGCCCCGGGCGAACGCAGGATGAAGCGCGCATACCAGTGCCAGTCACAGCACCCCGCCCGACGGGCAACCAGCAGCTTCAGGCGATCGGGAACCGGTGCGAACCAGTTGATGGACAGCACCTTTGCCGCCACCCGCTTGAGGCCACGCTTGAGTAGGGTCTTGTCGATGGACATGTAGGTGCCTTGCGGGATCCTGTTTGTTCAGCGGCCAAGGGCACGACGCCACCACGGGCGCACGAGGAGATTGAGTTTCCGGTCCTGCTCGTCCAGGCGCGGGATCACCGACGCCACCACATTGGCGACCGAGGCTTCACGGGAATGGTCCAGCGCCTGGCGCGTCTCGCTCATCCCTTCGATGACGCGACGCTCCAGCAGTGACAGGCCCTGGGCCAGGCTCGGCAACTGCGACTCCACTATCGCGTAATGCTCCTCGGTGGCGTCGCTGCTCTTTTCCAGCAGTGCGCGCAGGCGTGCTTCCTCGGCGTTGAGCCGCCCGATCTCACCATGGGCGGCGGTCAGGCCCTGGTTCACCCGTTCGATCTCTTCCACGTTCTTGATGTTGCGACCCAAGGCGTCGAAGAACTGGTTGATGGTAGCGAACTGGCCATCACGCGCAGCCTGGGCGAGTTGCATCAGTGCCTGCGGCTGCTCCTCGCCCACCAGCAGCACGCCGAGCCCATGGGTGTGGGTGAATTCAAACGACGGGAATTGCGAGGAAACCTCGCTCCAGTACTGCCACACGCCAAATCCGCGCTCGCGCACGCAGCTGTCGTGGAACAACACCACTGCGCGCGGCGACAGCTTGCTGCGCCACGTCTCGAAGTCTTCGCGGACGGCTTCGTAGGTATGCAGACCGTCCACATGCAGGATGTCGACCGATCCATCCGCGAAGTACTCCAGCGCCTGGTCGAAGCGCATCCGCATCATCTCGGAAATGCCAGCGTAGTGGCGCTGCTGGTAATCGCGGAGCTCGGCATAGATTTCATTGCCGTAGAAACCGGCATGCTCGTCGCCTTCCCAGGTATCCACCGCGAACACCCGCGCACTGATCTGCTGGGTTTCCACCGCTTGGCAGAAGGCAAGGAACGAGGCGCCGTTGTGCGTACCCAGCTCCACGATGCTCTTTGGCCGCACCACTTCCACCAGCCAGCTGGCGAACGGAATGTGCCCAAGCCACGCGCTGTGCGGCAGCTTGCGGGGCATCATCAGCATGTTCGGCGACAACGGGAAATCGATCATCTCAGTCTCTATCACGTGAACGACGCCGCAGCGTCCGGGTCGGCCAGCACGGCCGTAATGAATGCGTCGATGCTTGAGCTGCACAGCAGCGATTCGAACTGCTTGATCCGCTCCACCGGCCAGTTCCACCAGGCTATCTGCAGTAACTGCTCGATCTGCGCCTCACTGAAGCGCATGCGCACAACACGGCCGGGGTTGCCCGCGACGATGGCGTAGGGCGGGACATCCCTGCTGACCACAGCACCGGCCCCGATGCAGGCGCCGTGGCCCACCGTCACTCCGGAGAGAACCAGCGCGCCATGGCCAATCCACACATCGTTGCCGATTCGGGTCACGCCCTTGCTGTGCGGATGCCCGTCCTGGCCCGCACCCGGCGAATTGAACGCGATGCGCAACGGATGGGTGGTGACCCAGTCCATCCGGTGCTCGCCGCCACCGAAGATCAGCACGTCTTCTGCGAAGGAACAGAACGCACCCACTTCGATGCGCTCGCCTGCGCTCCACAGTTTGAACGTAGCACCGCCGTAGGTGAAGCGGCCGATGCTGACGCGCGTGTCGTCGGTGGTCAGCGGCGGAATAAAGCCATGGTTCATTCCGCCCTCCCTACCCGCTTCATGGTGACCTCATCGAAGGGAATACCCACCAGGCCATAACGCAGCTTGGGCGAAGCGACCCTGATCAGCACAGCGTCATGTAGCCACGCGTGCTGAGTATTGGCAAACGGATCACCGTCGGCAATGGAAACGGTCATCGAGTAATCACCGTTGGGCAGCATCGGCAACGTGAAGCGGAAACTGGCCTCAAGCGTCGTACCGGCCTCGACCTGCATTGGCGGCTGGATGTAGGTGAAGGTGTGCTCACCGAACAGCGATTGACCCAGCCGGTCCTTCACGAAGAAACCGATCAACGGACTGGACAGCGCCTGGTGTGCAGTGGCGCGTACACGCAGAAGCACCTCCTCGCCACCAGCGAACGAGGTGAGGGTTTCGCCCTGCGGATCGCTGAGCAGCACCGAATCGATGCTGGCGACACCGGAATGCCAGCCAGCCGAATTGGCCACGTTGTCGAACATTTCCAGGCGCGTGTCTTGCTCCACCTGGGCCTTGGGCCGCGGCTTGGCCGACGCCGCATCACGCGATGCCTGGCGCGAGGTCAGCTTCACCGTGTCGCCGTACACCTCCTGCGAACAGTACTCGATGTAGGCGTTGCAGGTGTCCTCGGCAGTACCGTGCATGACCATGTCGCCACGGTTGAGCCACACCGCGCTCTGGCAGAAATTGAGCACCGAGGAGGTGTCATGGCTGACGAACAGCAGCGTGCCAGTTTCGCGGAACTTGCGCAGGAAGCGCATGCACTTCTGCACGAAGATGGCATCGCCCACGGCCAGCGCTTCGTCGATGACCAGGATGTCCGCATCGACGTGCGCGATGACCGCGAACGCCAGTCGCACGTACATGCCGCTGGAGTAGGTCTTCACCGGCCGGTCGACGAAATTGCCGATGTCGGCGAAGGCGATGATGTCGTCGAAGCGGGCGTCGATCTGCTCGCGGGTCAGGCCGAGGATCGAGGCGCTCAGGTAGACGTTCTCGCGCCCGCTGAATTCCGGGTTGAACCCCGCGCCGAGCTCCAGCAGGGCCGCCACGCGCCCCTTGACCTCGACCGTTCCAGAGGTGGCCTGCAGGGTGCCGCAGATGATCTGCAGCAGCGTCGACTTGCCCGACCCGTTGCGGCCGATGATGCCGACCGTGTCGCCGCGCCTCACTTCGAAATCGACGCCCTTCAGCGCCCAGAACTCGTCGTAGTAGCGGCGCGGCGCAAGGCCCGCGGCACGAAGCAGGCGCGGCAGCACGGCCTGCTTCAGCCGCTGGTGCGGCTGGTCATAGATCTGGAAGCACTTGGTGACGCCGCTGACCCGGATGGCGACATCGCTGGAGGGATCAGAGGACATCGGCAAACCCCCGGCGCATTTTCTGGAACGTCGCGAAACCGAACCACGCGACAAGCGCGGCGCCTACTGCGTACTTGCCCAACCCTATGAAGTCCGGGATATGGCCCCACAGCAGGACCTCACGTGCCTGTTCGATGATGAACGTGAGCGGGTTGAGATAGATGTACGGCTGCAGCGTCTCCGGCAGTGCCTGCACCGGATACAGCACCGGTGCCATGAACAGCATCACCGTGGTGACGATGCCGGTGACCTGGCCGATGTCACGCAGGTAGACACCCAGTGCCGCCAGCAACCAGGACACGCCCATGGTGCCGACCACCAGCGGGAGGATCACCACCGGCAGCCACAGTGCGGTCAGCGGGATCGAGCCGCGCAGGAGCAGCTGGGCGATCAGCAGGACCACCACCGAAACCATCGAATGGAACAGCGTGGCGCCCATCGCGACCCACGGCAGGGTCTCCAGCGGGAACACGACACGCTTCACGTAGCTGGCACTGTTGAGTATCAGCCCCGGGGCGCGGTTGATGCACTCGGCGAACACGCCGTGGACGATGATGCCGACGAACAGGATGACGGCGAAATCACCATGGCTGCTGGTTTCCACGCCCCAGCGCGCCTTGAACACCACCGAGAAAACGAAGGTGTAGACCGCCAGCATCAACAGTGGATTGAAGAAGGACCACGCCAGCCCGAAGACCGAACCTCGATACCGGCTGATGACCTCACGCTGGGTCAACTGCCAGATCAGCATGCGATTGGAGACCAGGCTGCGGACGAGCGCACCCAGCGAACTGCCAAACTCGGCTTGGATGCCGCTCATTCCGCGGCGCCCGCCAGCGCCCGTTCCAGATCCACCTGCAGATCCCCCAGATCCTCCACGCCCACGCTCAGCCTTACCAGCGCATCACTGATGCCCAGCTGTTCGCGGCGTGCCACGGGAATCGAAGCGTGCGTCATCACCGCCGGATGGTTGACCAGGCTTTCCACGCCACCCAGCGACTCGGCCAGGGTGAACAGCTCGGTCTTCTCGCAGAAGCGCTTGGCCGCCTCGAAACCGCCCTTGAGGACGATCGAGACGATGCCGCCGTAGCCGCCCATCTGGCGGGTCGCCAGCTCATGCTGCGGGTGCGACGGCAGGCCCGGGTAGATCACCTTTTCCACCGCCGGATGCTTTTCCAGCCACTGGGCCAGGGCCAGCGCGTTGGCGCAGTGCGCCTTCATGCGCAGCGGCAGGGTCTTCAGGCCACGCAGG
>Ga0308172_1001653_pt1 | contig 14349 bp, 14 predicted proteins | sample PhyGR2_FD_202134 | JGI IMG/M metagenome (GOLD analysis project Ga0308172, IMG submission 202134) | Phyllosphere microbial communities from UC Gill Tract Community Farm, Albany, California, United States - DLSLSG.R2 | ecosystem: Host-associated > Plants > Phyllosphere > Unclassified | place: USA...
CTTGTTGTTGGATACGCCCTGACAGGCGGCTGACAGCAAGGGGGAAGCGAGGTGCAACGATGCAGCGGATCAGAAGATCTACCATCATCAGGCCACGATCCACGGTGACCTTGCCAAGCTCAGCGAGTGCAACTTAACCCGAGCAAAACGAAAAATCAACTGTGAAAAGCTTTCACATGTCAACCCTATTTCCCAGACCATACCGGACAGCATGGACTATTCATTCATCTTCTACCTGGTAGCCGCCCTGCTGGTGCTGACCGGCATCGCAGGCATCATCCTGCCGGCCCTGCCCGGGATCCCCCTGGTGTTCGCCGGCCTGCTGGTGGCCGCCTGGGCCGATGGCTTCGCCCATGTGGGCTGGGTGCCGCTGACTCTGCTCGGGATCCTGACCCTGCTCTCCTTCGCCGTGGACATCCTGGCCACCGTGGTCGGCGCGCAGCGGGTCGGGGCCAGCCGCAAGGCGCTGTGGGGTACCGTGCTGGGCAGCATCGCCGGGCTGTTCTTCATGCCGATCGGGCTGCTGGCCGGACCGCTGCTGGGCGCGCTGGCGGGCGAGTACTGGCATACCCGCGAACTGGGCCGCTCCACCAAGGTGGGCTTTGCGACCTGGCTGGGCATCCTGCTCGGGGTGGCGCTGAAAATGGCGCTGGTGGTGGCGATGCTGGGCCTGTTCGCCTTTGCCTGGTTCTTCTGACGGCCGCGCTTTTCACGCCCCGCGCACGGGTCTGCCCGGCATAAACCCTGCTGCGGGACCACGGTCGGCGCTGGCGGGATTGGCGGGCAACGGCCACACTGTTCCCGAAACCCCATTCATCTTTGCCACCTGGCCTGCTTTATGACCTCTTCGCGCCCACGCTCCGCCCTGTTCACCGCCCTGGCCCTGGCCTCTGCCAGCCTGCCGCTGGCCGCACAGGAAGCGGCCCCTACCCCGGCCTCGCCGGAGGCGTGTGCGCTGGTCGACACCGACGCCGCGCGGCTGACCTGCTACGACAAACTGTTCGGCCACACCCGCGGGGTGACCGAGGCCGCCGATGCCGCCGCCGTTGCCGCGCAGCAGGCCCGTCGCGACGAACGCCAGGCCGCGCGCACGGCCGAGGCCGACGCCCCGGCAACGCAGCGCGCCAAACAGCGGCTGGGCGAGCTGTTCAAGAGCGACGGCCATGAAGATGCACTGGCCAACGCGGGCAAGGGCTCGCTGCTGGACAGCCGTTGGGAGCTGGCGCAGGACTCCAAGCTGGGCGCGTTCCAGCTGCGTGCCTACAAGCCGGTGTACCTGCTGCCGGCGTTCTGGACCAGCGACAAGAACCAGACCCCGCAGTCGCCCAACCCGGCCAACACGGTCACCACGCCGCAGCTGCTGGACAGCAACGAGTTGAAGTTCCAGCTCAGCTTCAAGACCAAGGTGGTGGAGAACCTGTTCGGCGACAACGGCGACATCTGGGCCGGCTATACCCAGAGCTCGCGCTGGCAGGCGTACAACGCCGAGAACTCGCGCCCGTTCCGCGAAACCAACTACGAACCTGAAATGATGCTGCTGTTCCGCAACGGCTATTCGATCGGCGGCTGGCGCGGGCGCATGAGCGGGATCAGCATCAACCACATGTCCAACGGCCGCCCCGACCCCTTGTCGCGCAGCTGGAACCGGGTGATCGCCACGATCGGCCTGGACCGCGAAAACTGGGCACTGGTGCTGCGCCCGTGGTACCGCCTGCCGGAAGACCGCAAGGACGACAACAACCCGGATATCGAGGATTACATGGGCCGCGGCGACGCCACCCTGACCTGGAACCGGAATGGCCACGAAGTCTCGCTGATGGCGCGCCATTCGCTGCGCGGCGGCGACCGTTCGCACGGGGCGGTGCAGCTGGACTACGGCTTCCCGATCAGCAACCTGCTGCGCGGCCACGTGCAGGTGTTCGACGGCTATGGCGAGAGCATGATCGACTACAACCACAAGGCCACCTACATCGGCCTGGGCGTGTCGCTGCTGGAGTGGTACTGATGGCGGTGACGATCTGGCACAACCCGCGCTGCAGCAACTCGCGCGGGGCGTTGCAGATCCTGCGTGAGCACGGCATCGAACCCACCGTCATCGCCTACCTGGACACCCCGCCGGACGTGGCCACGCTGACGGCGCTGGTGGCGGCGATGGGCACCGGCGCACGCGCCCTGCTGCGTACCAAGGAAGACGCGTATGCCACGCTCGGGCTGGCCGATCCCACGCTGGACGACACGGCCCTGATCGCGGCGATGCACGCGCACCCGTCACTGATCAACCGGCCGATCGTGCGTACCCCGCGCGGTGTTCGGCTGTGCCGGCCGCCGGAAACGGTGCTGGAGATCCTGCCGGCCTGACGTCGGCCCGCGGTGGCTCAACCGCCGCAGCGGCTCACGCAGCGGTCGCGCTCTTCACCGCAGCGCAGCGCCGGCGAACGGTTGCGGCAGAAGTCAGCACTGGCCTGGCACGAACGGCGCAGTTCCGGGTTGTCGATCTTGTCGCAGCGACCGTCGCGCTGGGTGGCCACCCCGGTGCCGCAGGTGTCGCTGCTGCCACTGCCCAGTGGGCTGGCCGCACAACTGTCGTACCGGCTCTGGCAGACCGCCATGCACTGGTTGGCGGCGGTCACCTCGCGCAGGCTGGGTGCCGGATAGGTATCACCGCCGCTGCTGCACGCAGCAAGCAGCAGGGTCAGCAGCATCACAGACAGCATCCTTGGCATGGTCGTGCTCCTTGTTGGGTCAGTGCGGATGCACCCTGCGCATCCCAGGCAAATGTAGCACCCGGCCGTCGCGGACGCCTCTTCCGCCCTGCGGGGGATCAGGGTGACAATGGCCGGGCCTTTTCACCGGGATGCCAGCGGATGGCCCGACCACGACGCTCTTTCTTTGCTTACGCCTCGGCCCTGCTCGGGCTGCTCAGCCTGCTGGGCGTGGCCTGCTTCCATTTCCCCGACCTGTTGACCAGCCGCGAGTTCCGCGCGGTCTACAACGAACAGTTCGCCCGGCACCTGCTGCTGGTGGGGCTGGCCGCCGCCTTCATCCTGGGGACGCTGGCGATCGTGCGCGACCGCAACAAGCGCATCGCGTTGGTGGGCGTATGCAGTGCGACGCTGGCGGTGCTGCTGGGCGGCACCAATGTGCAGTTCGATGCGATCGGCCAGACCCCCTACTCGCTGGGGCTGGACTGGTTCGTGCTGTCGCTGTTCTTCTCGGCGCTGGTGTTCGTGCCGCTGGAACGTTACCTGGGCAAGCGCGCGCTGTCGCCGCTGCGGCCGGGCTGGCGCACCGACGTGGCGTACTTCTTCATGAGCCATGTGCTGGTGCAGTTCATCCTGATCCTGGTCACCGCCTCCACCTCGACCGTGGCCGGGTTGGCGGCGTTCCCCACCCTGAAGCAGCTGATCCAGTCGATGCCGGTGTGGCTGCAGTTCCTGGCGGCCGTGTTCGTGGCCGACATGGCGCAGGCGCTGCTGCACCGGGCGTACCACAACGTGCCCTGGCTCTGGCGCTTCCATGCCGTGCACCACTCCAGCCGCCACATGGACTGGCTGGCCGGCTCGCGCATCCACTTCGTTGAAATCGTGCTGACCCGCAGCTGCGTGCTGTTGCCGCTGCTGGTGCTGGGCTTCTCCACGCCCGCGGTGAACGCCTACGTAATCCTGGTGGGGCTGCAGGCGGTGCTGGCCCATGCCAACCTGGGCATGCGGTTCGGCTGGCTGGAGTACCTGCTGGTACTGCCGCGTTACCACCATTGGCACCACGCCCGGCAGCAGGACTACGTCGACGTCAATTACGCCATCCACCTGCCGCTGGTGGACATGCTCATGGGCACCTTCAAGCTGCCCCGCGACCAGGCCCACTGGCCGCAGGAGTATGGGGTGATGAAGCTCGAAACGGTGCCCAAGGGCATCCTTCGGCAACACGTGATGCCGTTCCGCGCGCGCAAGACCTTCGACGCGTTCGTCGACTGAGCCGCACCGCCGAACCGGGTATCACCGCCAGTCGGTGATGCCTTCGCGCCGGTACACCTCGATGAAGGCCGGGCGCGCCTTGAGCCGATCGGCGTAGGCCTTGAGCACCGGCCAGGTGTCGCTTGGCACGGGCATGTTGCGCGACCAGCGCAGCAACATCACCAGCATCAGGTCGACCACGCTCAGCTGCGCGCCCAGCATGTACGGCCCACCGGCCTGCAGGTGGTCGGACAGCCGCTGCCACGCGGCCTGCAGCCTTTCGCGGGCCATCTCGCGGGTAGCGCCAGCGCTGTCCGGCCCGGCCATTTCATGGGCGTAGAACCAGGCGCGGTACGCCGGTTGCACGGTGTTGGCGCACCAGAACATCCAGCGATACGCTTCGCCGCGCTCGGCAGTGCCCGGCGCCGGCAACAGAGCCGCCTGTGGATGCAGGTCGGCCAGGTGCAGGGCAATCGCCGCCGCTTCGGTCAGCACGTGTCCATCCATCACCAGCGTGGGCACCACGCCTGCGGGATTGAGCGCCAGGTAGTCGTCGGACTTGTGCTGCCGAGTTTCGAAATCGAGCAGGACCAGTTCGTGCGCGACACCCAGTTCGATCAGCAGCCAGTGCACCACCAGCGAGGCGGTACTGGGGGAACCATACAAGGTGGTGGGCATGCGCGGCGCCTGTCAGGGGGAAGCTTTCGATTATGCGCCGTCCGGCGGTCTGCGATGGATACAGATGCACGCCTGCGCATGGCGGCGCTGTGGCTTTTGCGCCGCGCCGGGCAGGCCTAGCATGCGCAGCACCTTTCCCCCGGAGTGCGGCGATGCCCGAGCTGTCCCACCTGCTGGCATTCGGCCTGATCTCGCTGGGCATGGTGCTCACCCCCGGGCCGAACATGATCTACCTGGTGTCACGCTCTATCTGCCAGGGGCGCGCGGCCGGGCTGGTGTCGCTGGGCGGCATCGCGCTGGGGTTCCTGGTCTACCTGCTGTGCGCGGCGCTGGGCATCACCGCGTTGTTGATGGCCGTGCCGCATGCCTACGACACCCTGCGCATCGCCGGGGCGCTGTACCTGCTGTACCTGGCGTGGCAGGCGCTGCGCCCGGGTGGGCCGTCGCCGTTCCAGCTGCGTGAACTGCCGCGTGACAGCCCGCGCCGGTTGTTTGCGATGGGCCTGTTCACGGCGTTGCTCAACCCGAAGATCGCGGTGATGTACCTGTCGTTGCTGCCGCAGTTCATCCAGCCCAGCGGCCATGGCAGCGTGATGGCGCAATCGGTGGTGCTGGGGCTGGTGCAGATTGCTACCAGTCTGGGCGTCAATGCGTTGATCGTGCTGGCCGCCGGCAGCATTGCGGTCTTCCTGGCCCGGCGGCCGCGCTGGCAGGCGATGCAGCGCGCGCTGATGGGCACGGTGCTGGGTGCGCTGGCGGTGCGGATGTTGGTGGACGTGCGGCGGTGAGGGTGCGCGCCGACCAACGGTCGGCGCCTACCGGGGTTTGCGGTGCGTACCCCGGTCCGCGCGACACGCCGGGGGGCGCGGCGCGTACCCCGATCCGCGCGACACGCCGGGGGGCGCGGCGCGTACCCCGATCCGCGCGACACGCCGGGGGTCGCGGCGCGTACCCCGATCCGCGCGACACGCCGGGGGGCGCGGCGCGTACCGCGAACCGCACGGGACGCAGCGGTCCGCGCGCGTCCACCGCGATCGGCAACGAAAAACGGCGCCCTCGGGCGCCGTTTTTTCCTGTCTGCGTGCCGATCAGCGACCGGCATCTGCAGAGGTCAGGCCACCACCACCGGAATCTTGCCGATGCGGGCCTGCCATTCGCGCGGGCCGGTGATGTGCACCGATTCGCCGGTGGAATCCACCGCCACGGTCACCGGCATGTCCTGCACGGTGAACTCGTAGATCGCTTCCATGCCCAGGTCGGCAAAACCGACTACCTTGGCCGCCTTGATCGCCTTGGACACCAGGTAGGCCGCGCTCGGCCTTGCCGACCATGCCCAGCAGGCCGGTCTGTTCCAGCACCTGGCGGGTGAACTTGTCCATGCGGGTGGCGGTGGTCGGACCGGCCGGACCCACCACTTCGTCGCGCACCGGATCGACCGGGCCCACGTAGTAGATGAAACGGCCCTTGAGGTCGACCGGCAGCGGCTCGCCCTTGTCCAGCATTTCCACGATGCGCTTGTGCGCGGCATCGCGACCGGTGAGCAGCTTGCCGTTGAGCAGCAGGGTCTGGCCCGGGGTCCAGCTGGCCACGTCTTCGGGGGTGATCGTATCGAGGTCGACACGGGTGCCCTTGGAGGCGTCGTAGGTGATCTGCGGCCAGTCTTCCAGCGACGGCGGATCCAGCATCACCGGGCCGCTGCCGTCCAGGGTGAAGTGCGCATGGCGCGTGGCCGCGCAGTTGGGGATCATCGCCACCGGCAGGTTGGCCGCGTGGGTCGGGAAGTCCTTGACCTTGATGTCCAGCACCGTGGTCAGGCCGCCCAGGCCCTGCGCACCGATACCCAGCGCATTGACCTTGTCGAACAGTTCCAGGCGCAGTTCTTCGGCGCGGTTGGAGGCGCCGCGGGCCTTGAGCTCGTTGATGTCGATCGGCTCCATCAGCGATTCCTTGGCCAGCAGCATCGCCTTCTCGGCGGTGCCGCCGATGCCGATGCCGAGCATGCCCGGCGGGCACCAGCCGGCGCCCATGGTCGGCACGGTCTTGAGCACCCAGTCCACGATCGAGTCGGACGGGTTAAGCATGGCGAACTTGCTCTTGGCTTCCGACCCGCCGCCCTTGGCAGCGACGATCACCTCGACGGTGTCACCCGGCACCACCTTGACGTTGACCACGCCCGGCGTGTTGTCCTTGGTGTTGGTGCGCTTGCCGGCCGGGTCGGCCAGCACCGAGGCGCGCAGCTTGTTGTCCGGATGGTTGTAGGCGCGGCGCACGCCTTCATTGGCCATGTCTTCCACGCCCATGGTGGCATCGTCCCAACGGACGTTCATGCCGATTTCCAGGAACACGGTGACGATGCCGGTGTCCTGGCAGATCGGGCGGTGGCCTTCGGCGCACATCCGTGAATTGATCAGGATCTGGGCCATCGCTTCCTTCGCGGCCGGCGATTCCTCGCGCTCGTAGGCGGCGGCGAGGCTCTTGATGTAATCGACCGGGTGGTAGTACGAAATGTACTGCAGCGCGTCGGCGATGGACTGGATGAGGTCTTCCTGCTTGATCGATGTCACGACTTGCTCGCTTGCTGGAGGCTGGCGGGGATTCAGCCCATCATTTTACCCCCCCTCGCGCCGCCAAGGGGCATCGGCCGTGGCGCGCCCCCCGCCATCGCGCCGGCACGCCGTCTGCGGCACAGTGGCCCTACCCCTGTCACAACCGCGCCCCCGGCGGCGTCCTCCCGGCATGACCCCGACCGATACCTTCCAGACCCACCGCCCCCGCCTGTTTGCCTTGGCTTACCGCCTGCTGGGCAGCCGCAGCGACGCCGAGGACGTGGTCCAGGACGCCTGGCTGCGCTGGCAGGGGGCCGACATCGCCGGCATCCGCGACCCGGAAGGCTGGCTGGTGACCGCCACCACCCGGCTGGGCCTGGACCGCCTGCGGGCGCGGCGCAACGCCCGCATCGACTACGTGGGGCCGTGGCTGCCCGAGCCGCTGGAGATCGCGCTGGATCCGGATCCGCTGCACGACCCGGCCCAGCGCCATGCGCGGGCCGACGAGGTGTCGATGGCCTTCCTGGCCCTGCTGGAGCAGCTGGGGCCGGACGAGCGCGCCGCCTTTCTGCTCAAGGACGTGTTCGACTACGACTACCCCGACATCGCTCCCCTGCTCGACCACAGCCCGGCCAACTGCCGCCAGCTGGTCCATCGCGCCCGCCAACGCCTGCAGGCGGGCAAACCGCGCTTCGCCGTCAGCGCCGGGCAGCACCGCGACCTGCTGACCCGCTTCATGGATGCCTCCCAGCGTGGCGACCAGGCCGCGATCCTGTCGTTGCTGCATGCCAATGCCGAGATGGTGTCCGACGGCGGCGGCCGGGTCACCGCGGCCATCCGCCCGTTGCTAGGCGCCGAACGCATCGCGCAGTTGTACTGGGCGATCGCGCGGCGCAACGGGGCGCACCCGGCCCGGATCGGCTATGTCAACGGCGAGCCGGCCATCCTCCGTTTCCAGGGCGACCAGCTGCACTCGGTAACCCTGGTGAGCATCGACGGCGACCGTATCGCGCGGGTGCTGAGCGTGCTCAATCCGGAAAAACTCACCGCACTTGTCACAGCGCGCGACGCGGGCGCGTCCTCCTGATGAAGACGGCCAACGGGGCCGTCATGGAGTCCACCATGTCCGCTTCTCCCCGCGTTCCCTATTTCCGCTTGGCCAACGAGGCCATCAAGGGCCTGCTGGCCACCAGCAAGGCCGTGCATGAGAGTTCGATCGACCCCACGTTGATGGAGCTGGTGTTCCTGCGCGTGTCGCAGATCAATGGCTGCGGCTACTGCATGGACATGCACGGCACGGCCCTGCGCAAGGGCGGCATCGAACCGCGCAAGCTGGACACGCTGCCGGCCTGGCACGAAAGCCGTTTCTTCGACGCCCGCGAACGCGCCGCGCTGGGCTGGGCCGAAGCACTGACCCGGCTTCCCGACGGTGCGCCCTCGGACGCGGCGTTCGATGCACTGGCGCCGCACTTCGATGAAAAGGGCATCAGCGACCTGAGCGTCGGCGTGGCCGTGATCAATGCGTGGAACCGCCTGGGCGCGGGGCTGCTGCCGCCGCTGCCGTAACCCGGTAGTGCCGGCCGCTGGCCGGCTCCACACAAATCCATCCCGCCCGGTAGTGCCGGCCGCTGGCCGGCTCCACGGACATCCAACCCCCGCGCGGAGCCGGCCAGCGGCCGGCACTACCGTGTGATTTCCGTGCTGCGGTGTGCCGACCAACGGTCGGCACCTACCGGTGGGGATGGGTGCGCGCTTTGGTGGCGTGGCGTGCAACGCATTCATCCCTCCGCCACGGCGCGGGCGCGCACAATAGCGGCCATGCCTGCCTCCCCCGCTGCCGGTGCGCCCGGCCAGAAGAATCCCAGCCTGCGCGAACGCTTCCAGGCGATGCGCAACCTGCCCCCGTTCCTGCGCCAGGTGTGGCAGACCAGCCCCGGCCTGGCCAGTGCCAGCCTGGGCCTGCGCCTGATCCGTGCGTTGCTGCCGGTGGCGATGTTGTACGTGGGCAAATTGATCATCGACGCGGCGCTGCACCTGAGCCAGCACGAGGCCGGGTTCCCGCCGTTCGGCGAGGCGCTGTCCAGTGGCCTGCTCAATCCACTGCTGGGCCTGCTGGCGTTGGAGTTCGGCCTGGCGATCGTCTCCGACCTGCTGGGCCGCGCGGTGAACTACGCCGACAGCCTGCTCTCGGAACTGTTCACCAACGTCACCAGCGTGCGGCTGATGGAGCACGCCGCCGAGCTGGACCTGGAAGACTTCGAAGACCCCGACCTGCAGGACAAGCTGGACCGCGCGCGGCGCCAGACCATGGGCCGGATGAACCTGATGAGCCAGCTGTTCGGCCAGGTGCAGGACGCCATCACCGTGGCCAGCCTGGCGGTGGGCCTGCTGGTGTACGCGCCGTGGCTGATCCTGCTGCTGGCGGTCGCGCTGGTGCCGGCCTTCATCGGCGAATCGCACTTCAATGCGGCCGGCTACTCGCTCAATTTCCAGTGGACGCCCGAGCGCCGCCAGCTGGACTACCTGCGCCAGATCGGGGCCAGCGTGGAAACCGCCAAGGAGGTGAAGATCTTCAACCTCCACCGGTTCCTGATCGAGCGCTACAAGTACCTGGCCGACAAGTTCTTCCATGCCAACCGTGCACTCGCCCGCAAGCGTGCGTTCTGGGGCACGCTGCTGGCCGCGCTGGGCACGCTGGGCTACTACACCGCCTATGCCTACATCGCGTGGCGCACCGTGCGCGGCGACTTCTCCATCGGCGACCTCACCTTCCTGGCCGGCAGCTTCCTGCGCCTGCGCCAGCTGCTGGAGGGCCTGCTGATCGGGTTCTCGCAGGTGGCCGGCCAGGCGCTGTACTTGGACGACCTGTTCTCGTTCTTCCAGATCCAGCCGGAAATCCACTCGCGGACCGATGCCGTGGCGATCCCGCAGCCGATCACCCAGGGCTTCGTGTTCGAGAACGTGGGCTTCCGCTATCCCGACGCCGAGTCGTGGGCCGTGCGCCACCTGGACTTCGAGCTGCGTGCCGGCGAAGTGCTGGCCCTGGTGGGCGAGAACGGGGCCGGCAAGACCACGCTGGTGAAGCTGCTGGCGCGTCTGTACGACCCCGACGAGGGTCGCATCCTGCTCGACGGCCGTGACCTGCGCGACTACGACCTGGACGACCTGCGCGCCAACATGGGCGTGATCTTCCAGGACTTCGTGCGCTACAACCTGAGCGCCGGCGAGAACATCGGCGTGGGTCTGGTCGAGGCGATGACCGACGATGCGCGGATCCGCGACGCGGCCCGCCGCGGCATGGCCGACGAGGTCATCAACGCCCTGCCCAATGGCTACGACCAGTTGATCGGCCGGCGCTTCAAACAGGGCGTGGACCTGTCCGGCGGGCAGTGGCAGAAGATCGCCATCGCGCGGGCCTACATGCGCGACGCCCAGGTGATGATCCTTGACGAACCCACCGCCGCGCTGGATGCGCGCAGCGAGTTCGAGGTCTTCCAGCGCTTCAAGGAACTGTCCGACAACCGCACCGCCGTGCTGATTTCGCACCGCTTCTCCTCGGTGCGCATGGCCGACCGCATCCTGGTGCTGGCCGGCGGCCGGATCGAGGCCAGCGGCACCCACGCCGAGCTGATGACCCAGGGCGGCCGCTATGCCGAATTGTTCGAACTGCAGGCGGCGGGATACCGCTGACAGCCCCGTTCCACAGGCCTTCCCGGCCAGTCAATGAGAATTTATCTCATTTGAGATAAACTGGCCGGGACAAAACAGATCAGACCCCACCCCCATGTCTTCCGCTTTCGGCGCCGAAACGGTGCTTGAGGTCCGTCACTGGACCGACGCCTACTTCAGCTTCACCACGACCCGCGACAGCGGTTTCCGCTTCGAGAACGGCCAGTTCGTGATGATCGGCCTGGAAACCGAGACGCGGCCGCTGCTGCGTGCCTACTCGATCGCCAGCGCCAACTGGGAAGAGAACCTGGAGTTCTTCAGCATCAAGGTGCAGGACGGCCCGCTGACCTCACGCCTGCAGCACATCCAGCCCGGCGACAAGGTACTGGTTGGCAAGAAGCCCACCGGCACCCTGCTGATCAGCGACCTGCACCCGGGCAAGCACCTGTACCTGTTGGGCACCGGCACCGGCCTGGCGCCGTGGTTGTCGGTGATCAAGGACCCGGAAACCTACGAACGCTTCGACAAGGTGATCCTCACCCACGGCGTGCGTTACGAAAAGGACCTGGCCTACCGCGACCTGTTCGAGAAGGAACTGCGCGAGCACGAATTCCTCGGCGAGATGATCGGCGACAAGCTGCTGTACTACCCGGCCGTCACCCGTGAGGCATTCCCCAACCAAGGCCGCCTGACCTCGCTGATGGAAAGCGGCGAGATGCAGAAGACCCTCGGCCTGCCGCCGCTGGACCCGGAGAACGACCGCGCCATGATCTGCGGCAGCCCGCAGATGCTGGCCGACCTGCGCACCGTACTGGACAGCCGTGGCTTCCAGACCTCGCCGCGCATCGGCACCCCGGGCCACTACGTCTTCGAGCGCGCGTTCGTCGAAAAGTAATCGCCGCGCCGGGCTCTGCCCGGCTCACCAACCTGCGCCACCCCGTAGAGCCGGGCTCTGCCCGGCTGATCAAACAACCAGCGCCAACTCGTAGCGCCGGGCTCTGCCCGGCTGATCGACCGACCTGCTCGCCAGCCGGGCAGAGCCCGGCTCTACGGGGCTGATTCGCCGACCTGCGCTGCAGCCGGGCAGAGCCCGGCTCTACGGGCTGATTCGCCTACCGCGGCACTGCCGGGTAGAGCCGACCGTTGGTCGGCTTCCGCGCCAACGATCGCACGCACGTTCGGCTATATTCCGCGTCAGCCCGGCAACGGTCGGGCCTGACCTGGAGCCGTGCCGATGATCAGGAAGATCCGCCCCGCCCTCGCCTGCTTTCTGCTCGCCATGAGCCTGGCCGCCAGCGCCGCCGCGCCCGCAACACCCTCACCGAAAGCCGGCGATATCCCGCCGCAGATCCTCGGCAAGGACCGCCAAGGCAATGTGGTCGACCTGGTCAGCCAGCGCGGCAAGGTTGTCATCGTCACGTTCTGGGCCTCGTGGTGCGGCCCATGCCGCAAGGAACTGCCGATCCTGGGCCAGCTGCAGAAGGTCATCGGGCATGACGCGCTGCAGGTCTACGCGGTGAACCTGAAGGAACCGCGCGCCGATTTCGCCGCCATCGCCCGCAGCCGCAACGCCCCGCCACTGGACTACATCCACGACGCCAAGGGCGAGGTCAGCGACCAGTACGGCATCCAGGCCATCCCGCACATGTTCATCATCGGCCACGACGGCAGCATCGCCCGCGTGCATCGCGGCTATTCCGAGCAGAGCCTGCCGAACATCGTCGACGACATCCTCGCCCTGCTGCCCGAAGACGTGCGCAACCGCAAAGCAGGCGGCTGATTCCACCGCCGCGGCGTAGAACCACGCCATGCGTGGCTGCAACGTTGGCGAACCGGTGATGCGAGCCGGTAGAGCCTCGCCATGCGTGGCTGGAACGTTGGGCGAACCGGTGAAGCAAGGAGCCGGCCAGCGGCCGGCACTACCGGGATCACCGAGCCGGGCAGAGCCCGGCGCTACGCCGGTGCCGCCCTCGCTCCGGCGTTACGCCAGCGCCGCCTCGATGTCATCGTGCAGCGACTCGGGCTTGTCGGTCGGCGCATAGCGCTGCAGCACCTGCCCGTCGCGACCGACCAGGAACTTGCTGAAGTTCCACTTGATCCCGCGCGTCCCCAACACCCCGGATTTCTCCGCCTTCAGCCACTGCCACAGCGGGTGCGCGCCCTCGCCGTTGACATCGACCTTGTCCGACAACGGGAAATCCACCGCGTAGGTCAGCGAACAGAAACTGCGGATCTCCTCGGCGTTGCCCGGCTCCTGGTGCCCGAACTGGTCGCACGGGAACCCGATCACCACCAACCCGCGCGCCGCGTACTCCCGCCAGAGCGCCTCCAGCCCTTCGTACTGCGGGGTAAACCCGCACTTGCTGGCCACGTTCACCAGCAGCAGCACCTTGCCCCGGTACTGCTCCAGCGCCTGCGGCTGCCCGGTGAGGTCCACGAACGAGAAATCAAAGGCGGTGGTCATGGCCGAGCTCCTGCGCAAAAAAGCATCTTAGCGCCGTGGTGGGAACGGGGCGTGGGGTGGCGCTTACGCGGTGGGGTTGATGGGGAGCCGGCCAGCGGCCGGCACTACCGTCTGATTTACCACTCAGCGATGCGCCGGCCAAGTGTCCAGCGCTGGGCGGTTGGGGGTTCGCGGGGCCGTTGGGCGCCATGGATGGCGCCCACGAGCTTACAAGGGTGAGAGCGCAATGCTTGCGAGGCACTGCTTCGCGTGCGCTCGAACGCACAGCCGCCAGCGGCTGGGCCGGACCGCGGAGCGGGATTTATAGCGTGCCCCGCGAACCCCCAACCGCCCTGCGCACGCGGCAGACCCACCGCCGCGCCTTGCGCCCCACGCTTTCAACATGCCTTTCGACACAAGCCCCACCCCGCCACCCCGGGTTACCCTCGGGCACTTGTCTGACCGGAGAATTCCCCTTGACCACCCGTCTTGCCCTTGCCGTCGCCGTCACCCTCGGCCTGGCCCTGCCTGCCTATTCCGCCGTCGCCGCTGCCCCCGCCGCCGCGAACGCCCAGCAGGCCAACCCGTTCTTCGCCGACAGCCCGCTGCCGCTGCATTACCCGCAGTTCGACAAGATCAAGGACAGCGACTTCGCCCCCGCCTTCGACGCTGGCATGGCCCAGCAGCTCAAGGAAGTGGAGGCCATCGCCAACAACAAGGCCAAGCCGACCTTCGACAACACCCTCATCGCCCTGGAAAAGAGCGGTGACACCCTGGATCGCGCCACGACCGTCTTCTTCAGCCTGGTCGGTGCCGACACCAACGACACCCGCAAGAAGCTCCAGGCCGACTACTCGGCCAAGTTTGCCGCCCACAGCGACGCCATCGCCCTCAACGGCAAGCTGTTCGCCCGCATCCAGACCCTGTACGACACCCGCGCCCAGCTCGGCCTCGACGCCGAAGGCGTGCGCCTGGTCGAAAAGTATTACGAAAGCTACGTCCGCGCCGGCGCCAAGCTCAACGATGCCGACAAGACCAAGCTCAAGGCCATGAACGCCGA
>Ga0308172_1001663_pt1 | contig 14271 bp, 8 predicted proteins | sample PhyGR2_FD_202134 | JGI IMG/M metagenome (GOLD analysis project Ga0308172, IMG submission 202134) | Phyllosphere microbial communities from UC Gill Tract Community Farm, Albany, California, United States - DLSLSG.R2 | ecosystem: Host-associated > Plants > Phyllosphere > Unclassified | place: USA...
CTGGTAGGTGCGGACCGTTGGTCCGCACGATTTCGGCGCCCGCGAAAAATCATCCACGCATGGCGTGGATCTACCACCGCATCCGCCTTCGGTAGGTGCCAACCTTGGTTGGCACGCGCTTCATCGCGCCAAGACCGCGTGATTCAAGGGTCTCGCCAGCTTCACGACCGCTCGCGCAGCCTCAGGACGCCAGCTGCATCCGCAGCACTTGAAATGGAGCGTCCATCCCGATGAGTACCCGATTCGACCCACCCGAGCGCGGCCCGCTTGGTCCCGACGTCGCCACTGTCGTCACCGCCCCCATCGTCGCCCCTCCCAGCGAAAGCGCCGTTTCCTGGGGCGCGATCTTCGCAGGTGCCGCCGCTGCCGCCGCACTCTCCCTCATCCTGCTCATCCTCGGTGTCGGCCTTGGCCTCTCCTCGGTGTCGCCGTGGTCGTTCGAAGGCGTCAGCAAGGAAACCTTCGGCTGGTCCAGCATCGCCTGGCTCACCTTCACCGCACTGGCCGCTTCCGGCCTGGGCGGCTACCTGGCCGGGCGCCTGCGCACCAAGTGGACGCAGATCCATGGCGATGAAACCTATTTCCGCGATACCGCGCACGGCTTCGTGTCGTGGGCGGTGGCCACGCTGCTGACTGCGGGCCTGCTGACCTCGGCCATCGGCGGCGTGCTCGGCACGGGCGCGAAGGTGGCGGGTGCCACTGCAGGCGCTGCCGCATCCACAGCCGGCGTTGCGGCCGCAGGTGCCGGTAGCGCCGCCGCGGCCGCACCGGAAGGCGACCTCAACTATTGGGTGGATTCCCTGTTCCGCAATGCCACCAGCGCCGGTGCTGCCGATCCCGCGGCGCCGCCACCGCCGGGCGCGCCGTCGGATCCGAACGCGGCTCCGCCGCCGGCACCGAATGCGGGCCCGCGCGAGGCCGGCATGGCGCCGCCGCGCCCGATGCCGGGCCGTGCAGCGGCCGGCGACCGTCGTGAACTGCGCGCCGAAGTGAACCGCATCATCGTCAACAGCCTGCAGGGCGATGGCCTCGATCCGGCCGACACCCAGTACCTGTCGCAGCTCATCGCGCGCGAAACCGGCATGAGCCAGGCCGAAGCGCAGGCCCGTGTGACCGATGTGCAGACGCGCATGCGTGCCGCGCTGGAGAAGGCAAAGACCACCGCCAAGCAGGCTGCCGACGATGCCCGCAAGGCCGCAGCGTATGCCGCGCTGTGGCTGTTCATCACCCTGCTGATCGGCGCGTTCTTCGCCAGCCTCAGCGCCACCTGGGGCGGCCGCCGCCGCGACCTGTAACCCGCATTCCATGCAAGGAGACCTGTCATGAAAATGATTCTGCTCTGGCTGTTGGGCGTGCCGATTCCGCTGCTGATCCTGTACGCAATCTTCTTCTGAGATTGCATCGTTGAGTGGGACCCGTCAGGCCGCCGTAAGGCGGCCTGATGCCATCCCGTCGTGCGTGAGCATGTGTTTGCAGCGTCGAGCCCTGCTTGACTCATGCGCGCCGCGCGAACAGCAGTCGAGCATGGCTCGACTCTACAAAAGCATGGCTTGGCAGCTGAACTATGCCTCCGCGTACCGGTTGGGCGAACATCCCAGCGCACGCCGGAAGGCCGCAGAAAATGCGCTCGGAATTGATCCTGAAAGACGCGTCGGGTCCACGATGAATGGTTTCTGACATGGGATGTCGTTTTCACATCTTTTCGGAGTTATTGCATGGGCGTCACAGTCGAGGCGAAGGAAGCTGTGGGCACTTATTCCAGCATGGAGACCACCATGAACCGACGACTCACCCTTGCGCTCATCGCCACCACGTTGAGCCTGCTCAGCGCTGGGGCCTTCGCCCAGTACACCGGCCCGGGCGCCACCAGTGCCGTCACCACGGTTGCCGAGGCGCGCGCCCAGCGTGACGACCAGCCGGTGGTGCTGCGGGGCACGCTGGTGGCCAGGATCGGCCATGAGCGCTACCGCTTCAAGGACGCCACCGGCGAGATCGATGTGGAAATCGACGACAAGGATCTGCCCAGCCACCAGGCTGTCAGCGCGACCACCGTGGTGGAGCTGCACGGTGAGGTGGATACGCACCGCTTCAAGCCCACCGACATCGACGTGGAGCACGTCGCCGTGGTGCCCGCGCGTTGAAGGTCGTTCGCGATTTCTACACGTAGCGTCGAGCCGTGCTCGACTCATGCGCACACGGTGCGCCTCAAGCGATAGTCGAGTATCACTCGACGCTACAAATGCAACGCAATGAGGTTTCTTGCATTCAAGTCGTGAGGAAATTTGCATAATCCTCAAACATTGAACGCCCTCAAGAATTCTTCTTAACGTTCAGTTATTTAGGAATTGTTGCATGGCCTGCGTGCGGTAGGCCTACCTACCATTCTCTCGTCGCCCGTGACCACCTCCACGGGCGGCGCCTCCCTCCCTTTCTCCTTGGGGAGGGGGGCTTTCAAATTCCCCCTGTCCGAGAGAGACACACATGCACGCCATTCTGAAGAAGGCCACGCTCGCTGCAGCGCTGGCCACTGTTTCGCTGTCCGCCAACGCGTTCGACGCCGACATCAAGGTCTGGGCCAACGTCGACCCGACCCTGGCCCTGCTCAAGGCCGATGGCACCGCGCTGGATTCGGTGGTCAACATGGTCCACAACCCGGTCACCGGCCTGGTGCCGTGGACCCAGCAGGTGCGCATCTACTCCAACGACGAAGACAAGGACATCGAAGTGCGCGTCGGCAGCGCCCCGCAGCTGCTCAATACCGATGGCAGCGGCGCCCCGGTACCACTGACCGTCAGCCTCAACGGCAAGGCGCTGACCGTGGCCGCGCAGAATTTCGCCGCTTCTGATCTGTTTGACGGCGCGTTGCCGGGCGCATCCATCCCGATGGCGCTGCGCATCGCGCAGACCACCCAGGCGCCGATCACCAAGGGCGGTAGCTACGAAGGCATCGTCACCATTGCCATGCAGCAGAAGACCGCCAGCCCGTAAGGCGCCCGCGCCGGCCCGCATTCCGGGCCGGCCGCTTCCGGTAACACCCCCATGAAATTTCCCGCACCCGCCGTCACCCGGCTGGCGGTCGCGCTCGCCCTGTCGTTGGCCACGCCCCTGGTCGCGGCGCGAGGCGTTCCCGCCGGTTTCGAGGATCTGGTCGAAGGCCAGACCGAACAACTTGAGGTGCGCCTGTTCGGTCGCTCGACCGGGCTGGTGCCGGTGCGCGTGACTCTGGAACACGTGCAGCTGGAAGCCCCGGCCGAGGCGCTGCAGGCATTGCAGCTGCCCGCCGAGGCACAGGCCGCGTTGTTGCCAGCGCTGTCGCAGCCGCTGCCGCGCAACAGCCATCTGGCCTGCCGTTACGGCGGCGCCAGCGCCGGCTGCGGTTACATCGATCCCCCCGAGGAGCCCACCGCCGTGCGCGCGCTGTATGACGAAGGCGAGGGCGCGGTGCGCCTGTTCGTCGCCCGCCAATGGATTCCCGGCGAACCGGCCGCCGAGCGCTACCACCAGGTCAGCGCCAATGCCGAAAACGCCTTTCTGCACCAGCACACGCTCAATGTCAGCGGCGGCCGCGGCTACCAGTCGCTGGCCGCGCAGGGCATGGGCGCGCTGGGCGTGTTGCAGCGCGGGCACCTGTCTGCCGATTGGACCTTCAGCCAGCAGCACTACCGCGGCGGCCGCGCCAACCGCGACTTCCAGCTGGACAACGCCTATTACCGCCATGACCTGGGGCAGCGGCACTACCTGCAGGCCGGGCGCATGGACCGCCGCAACCTGAGCAGCCCGCAGGGTGGCACCTTCAGCTTCAGCATGCTGCCGATGGACCGCTTCCAGGGCCTGCGCCTCGGCACCACGCAGGCGTACGTGGATTCCGCCGCCGCCGTGCAGGCCACGCCGCTCACCGTGCTGCTGGCACGCGATGCACGGGTGGATGCCTTCGATGGCGAGCGCCTGCTGCAGACCTTCTACCTGCAGGCCGGTATCAACCAGCTCGATACGCGCCGGTTTCCGCTGGGCAACTACACCGTCACCCTGCGCATCTACGAAGACGGCGTGCTGGTGCGCAGCGAGGACGCGCCGTTCGACAAGGGCGGCGACTGGACCGACAGCAGCGTGCAGTGGTTCATGCAGGGCGGCCGCCGTAACGAGCGCCGCAGCGACCGTTTCAACGACGAGCTGGCAGCGATGGCCGGCCTGCGCGTGCCGGTATCGCGCAACGTGGCAGTGACGGCCGGTGTCGCCGACCTCGGTGGCTTCAGCTATGGCGAACTGCGGCTGGACCTGCGCCATGTGTTCGCCACCCAGGAGATTCGCGGCACTTTCAGCGGCATGCACGGCAGCGATGGCAGCCGTGGCCAGCAGCATCAGCTTTCGTATCGTCGCCGCGCCTCGTGGAATGTGTACCACCAGCGCATGCGCGGCCGTGCCTGCCAGTTCGAGGACGACGCACGCGACCGGCTCGGTTGTGCTGATTCGCTCAGCGCCTCGATGGCGCTGCCGGTGGCGGGCGGCAACGCCTACGTGGCCTACACCCGCCGTCAGACCTGGCGCGCAGGCACGCTGCAGCCGGGGCTGGGGGATGATCCGCTGGCCGGGCTCGACCCGCTGTTGCCGCCGTGGCTGCCACAGCCCACGCGCGTGCCGCAGCTCAGCCGCACCTGGCAGGCCAGCTACAGCCGCAGCCAGCGCTGGGGCGAGTTCAGTGTCTCCAGCCGCATCGGCGTGTGGCAGCAGACCAGTGGCGGCGGCCTGCGCGATGGCCGCGACCGCGGCATCTATTTCAACTTCAGCCTCAACCGCCTGCAGCGCGGTGATCGCGGTAGCTCACAGCGCCGCTACGGCCTGGATGTGCGCCAGCCGCAGCACACGCGACCCGACGTCAACTACAGCGCCGGCCAGACCCTGCGCCAGGAATACGAAGACCAGTACCGCGAAGTGTCGGGCGAACTGCGCGGCAACAACAACGAACGCTACAGCGCCACGCTGAGCGGGCAGCTGCAGAACCGCATCGGCCAGACCGGCGCCACGGTATCGCGCTACCAACACCAGGGCGGCAACGAGGTGGCGTACAGCGCTACGCACAGTTCCGGCCTGGCCATCGGCTCGCGTGGGCTTTACTGGGGCGCAGGCGTGGGCGCCGATGCCGGGCTGGCGGTGCAGGTGGATGGCACCGACGACCTGGACCTGACCGGCGTGGCCGCCGAGCTGCAGGTGGGTGGCCTGCGCCGGCAGCGGCTGAAGCTGGGCGAACGCCGCCTGCTGCCGGTGTCCGCCTACCAATCGCACCGCGCCGAAGTGCAGGACGCCAGCGCACTGGACAGCATCGCGGCGGTGCGTGTGAGCGGCGTGGGTGGCGCGCGCCCGCTGTTCCTCTCGCCCGGGCGGCTGGTGCGCATGCCAGTGCCGATTGAAGTGACCTACACCTTCATCGGCAACGCCCACGACATCGCCGGCGCACCGCTGCGCGGCGCCCGCATTCTCAACGCGCCGGTGCCCGGCACCGGCAGCAACGGAGGCTTCGTGGCCGACTTCCCACGACGCGAAAAGACCCTGTACCTGCTGCAGGACGACCGGCTGCTGCACTGCCCGCTGCAGGTGCGCGAGCGCCGCAGCGTGGTGATGCTGGTGGGCGCCGTGCAGTGCGAGCCCCTGGCCGTGGCGCAGCTGCCCGCCGACATCCGCCATCAGGCACGGGTGACGCGACTGCTGCAGGAGCAGGCATTGATTGCCGCCACGCCGCAGACCGCGGCCGCAGGAGGTGCGCAGTGAGCCGCCGGGTGTGGTGGGTGATGGCGGTGCTGTGTGCGCTGGTGGTATTGGCGCCGCGGGCGATGGCGCAGCGGCCGCCGGACTTGGATCCGGTTGGCGCCAGCCAGCAAAGCCATGTCATCTCATACGATCGATCCTCGATGCCGGGTGAGATTGTCCTGTATTCGCGAAGGACTCCCCTTGGATACAACCTCGATCAAGATCTTGGCTACGGTCGAATCCATCTGACATGCCGATCCGAATCGGACGCAAAGAGTGGGAAGTGCAGAACGATTGGAGATAGCACGACTGGATCCAGAGCGACAGAGATCCCGTTGCGGTTCGTTGAGCGCAGAAGTGGGCTCTGGACAGAAATCAACGTAGTTGGATCTCTCCAGCGCGCATATGGCGATCAACGTTGCTATCGCGGCTATTGGGAAGACACTGATAGGCCTATCCACACAACTTTCGGAGCGACATGTATTGATGCTCCCGCGGTTGGAACTGGCGTCGATCTTCGCATTCCTAATGGGGAGTTGGCGAAGCTTGTGGCTGGACACTGGGATGCTGAGCTAATCCTCGATCTGCATGTGGACGTCAACGGAGGCGTGATCGGTACCCACGCCTTTACCTTCGACTTCACCATCACCGACCACAACGCAGTCTCCATCTACTTCCCGCTCTTCGATCAGGTCACTCCGCACGTCGGCCTGAACCTGCAGTACGACCCGATCGCCCAGACCGTCGGCGGCCGAACTCAACTCGACATGTGCCTGTACGACGGACTGGGCTCGCAGAGCCAGTACCTGGGCGTCACCGTGCGCGACAGCGGACCACGTCCTCCGGGGCCTTCCGGCTATTCGGTCTGGCATACCGACGGCGGCAGTGACGCCACGCAACGCGTGGACTACACCGTCACCCTCGATCACAACGGCAGCGCCATACCCCTGCGCAACGGCGTGGAGCAGCTGCTGCATGGCATCGATACCGCAAAGCTGCGCCTGGTGCTGTTGCCCGGCATGACGCAGCCGGTGTTCTGCGTGCCCACTCCTTTGACGCTGGATACCCCCCGCGTGCCGGTCAGCAGCAAACGCCCCGGCTACTACGACGGCGATCTCAAGGTGGAACTGCGCGTTCCCACTGTCACGCCCTGATTCCCATGGAGCCCCCGATGAAGCCTCTCATTCGCTGCCTGCTTCCCCTGTCGCTGCTGATGGCGATGCCTGCCCACGCCAACCTCACCGTGCACCCCATGCGTACGTCGGTGGACGTGAAGAAGGGCGCACAGATCCGTATCTATTCGCAGTCCACCCAGCCGCAGTACGTGCAGGCCTCGATCAAACGCATCGTCAATCCAGCCGGTGCAGAAGAACACGAGGTCGAGGTCGAGCCCGGGGAAGCGGCCATCGCCATCACCCCTGGCAAGTTCGCGCTGGCCGGTGGTGGCAATCGCCTGATCCGGGTGATTCCGCTGCAGCCGGTCGAGAAGGAAACCGCCTACCGCGTGTACTTCGAAGGCGTGCGTGGCCCTGAAGGGATCGAGCGCGCAGGCGAGGGTGAGCGTGCACAGGCCAACGTCGGCGTCAGCCTGGTCTGGGGCGCGCTGGTCAATGTGCTGCCCGCGCAGCCTGCCATGGCGGTACAGGTGGAAGGCAATCGCCTGCGCAACACCGGCACGGTACGCGTAGGCATCACCAGCATCGCCGACTGCGATGGCGCGCGCTGCACGGCGCACGACGTGTCGCGAAGCCTGTATCCGGGCAGTGCGCTGGAACTGCCTTTCCCCGTGCAGCCGGGGCACACGCTGCAGATGCGCTACCGACTGACCCGCGATGGCTATCGCGAGCACGTACAGACCCTGGCGCCCAGCGCCGGTTGATTCCCCAGCCCCGCCAGCAGGGCTGGCGGGCTTTCACTTGAACTGGCTGTTAAGGAGTAAGCAATGAACCGTATCTACAGACGTGTGTGGAATCGAGCCCGCCAATGCTGGGTTGTTGCCAGCGAACTGGCGTCGAGCGCAGGTAAGCCGCGGTCAACGGCTGCGGGCGCAGTGTTGCTTGGGCTTGTTCTTGCGGTTCCCTCAGCAGAAGCTGGCGACATCATTGCGGCTGATGAGTGCGATGAATCCATCTGGCAGGCGCTGTGCTTGAACTCGGAGGTGCGCGCAGGATCTTCTTCCGCATACTCGCTGTTCTCAGCTACGCCACGTGCGGGCATCAATGCGCTGGAACTTGGCTATCAAGCGAAAGCCAATGGCTATGGCAGTTCGGCCGTGGGTCCGGAGGCGAGATCCGAGAACTTCTACTCCGCTGCGTTCGGCTGGAGGGCGCTTGCCGGTGAACACTACAGCGTCGCTGTGGGTGCCAACGCTCAGGCAACTGGGGGTTCGGCCATAGCGATGGGTAACGATTCAAAAGCATCCGCCTCGAGCGCAGTTGCGATTGGCCGACAGGCCAACTCCAGTGGGAAGTCGTCTGTCGCGCTTGGAGCTTCGGCCATTGCATCTGCAGATAGCGCTCACGCGCTGGGGTATCTGAGCCAGGCAACGGCAAATTACGCGACTGCGGTGGGAACAGTAGCCAAAGCATTCGGCGCATACTCAATCGCAGTGGGCAACCACGCGACGGCCATTGGCGACGACGCCATCGCAATTGGACGAAGCGCAAGGACCGTGGACAGTTCCGCTGGCGTGTCTCGTATCGCCATCGGCGGAGGCTCGTTTGCGGGCTCGGATGGATGGACGGGAGCAATCGCACTGGGCGGTCTGTCCAGGGCCGAGAACGATGCTATTGCCTTGGGCTATGAAGCGCGGGCCTTGGGCGAGGGGGCGCTGAGCATGGGGCGCGGGGCTCAGGCATCAGGGAAGGGGGCGACTGCCTTCGGGAAATCTGCCTTGGCCAAAAATGAGTATGGTATTGCGGTTGGCTACGAAGCGCTGACGGGTAGCACTCACGCAACCGCAGTCGGTACTCGTTCGAGTGCAACTGGAATTGGCGCTACAGCTTATGGAAATTCAGCCTATGTGAATGGGCGCAATGGTCTGGCAGTAGGTAGTGGCTCTCGTGTCGACAACGGCAGTTCAGAGGGCGCGATAGCGATCGGCGCCGATTCGCGCGCGGGCGCGGATGGATACAACGGCGCCATTGCCCTCGGTGGCAAAAGCGCTGCCAGCCACGACAGCGTGGCCATTGGCTACGGCGCATCTACGAGTGCTGCCGGCGCCATTGCGCTGGGTCGAGGTTCTGTTGCGACTGAAGCAAATACGGTTTCGGTAGGTAGCGGAACCACCAAGCGCCGGATCGTCAATCTGGCCGATGCGAGGCTGTCCAGTACCAGCACCGACGCGGTAACGGGCAAGCAGCTCAATGTCACCAACGGTAATGTCGCCAGTGCTCAGGTCGCAGCCGATGCTGCAAAGGCGACAGCCACCGCAGCACAGTCCACGGCCAATACGGCCAATACCAATGCCAACACAGCGTTGGCCAAGGCCAATGCGGTCAGCGGCCTGGTCAGCCAAGTCTCGGCCAGTGGTAACGTGCGCCTTGGCGGCGAGAACACTGGCACCGTGCTGGATGTCCGCAACAAGTCCAACGCTGTTCGCAGCATCACTGGCCTGAAGGATGGGGCGCTTTCTACATCCAGCACTGAGGCCGTGACGGGTAAGCAACTCAATGCAACCAACGCCAATGTGACGACTGCTCAGACGGCGGCCGACGCCGCGAAGACGACGGCCACAGCAGCGCAGACCACCGCCACTACGGCCAACACCAACGCCAATACGGCGCTGGCCAAGGCCAATACGGTCAGTGGCCTGGTCAGCCAGGTATCGGCCAGTGGCAACGTACGCTTGGGCGGCGAGAACACCGGCACGGTGCTGGATGCCCGCAACAAGTCCAATGCGGTGCGCAGCATCACCGGCCTGAAGGATGGGGTACTGAGCACGTCAAGCACGGAGGCCGTCACCGGCAAGCAGTTGAATGCCACCAACAGCAACGTTACCGCCGTGAAGTCCACGGCGGACGCAGCGCAGGCGCGCGTGGCGGTACTGGATGGCCTGGTGGGGCAGGTATCGGCAAGTGGCAACGTGCGCCTGGGTGCAGACAACACCGGCACCGTCGTCGACGTGGCCAACAAGAGTGGCGCCAAGCGCAAGCTGCAGAATCTGGCCAATGGCGTGCTCAGTGCGTCCAGCACGGATGCAGTGACCGGGCAGCAGCTCAATGCCACCAATAGCGAAGTGACCAGCGTGCGCACGGCGGCAACCGCGGCGAAGACGGCGGCCGACGCTGCCCGTGGCATCGCCGATGGCGCTGTGCAGAAGGCTGATGCCTTGGGCGGACTGGTGGGTCAGGTGTCTGCCAGTGGCAACGTCCGCCTGGGTGCGGAGAACACCGGCAGCATTGTGGATGTCGCGAACAAGACCGGAGCCAAGCGACGCATCTACAACATCGCCAACGGCACGCTGAGTACGGGCAGCACCGATGCGGTGACCGGGCAGCAGCTGTTTGCGACCAATGCCACGGTGGAGACACAGCGACAGGCTTTGGCTGGGCATGCGCAGCAGCTGACGGATCAGGACGGGCGTATCGCTGACAACCGGGTCGAGCTGGACGCGCTGCGTACGGATTTCGACAACTTCAACCCCGATCTGGATGGCGTGGTGAAGTTCAGTTCCGATCGTCTTCTGGTGGATATGGAGGGTGCCCGCGTATCGGGCGTGGCGGCGGGTGATATCAGTTCTGCTACCAGCACGGATGCGGTGAATGGCGGGCAGTTGTTTGCGACCAATGTACGAATGGCTCAAATGGAAGATCTGACTCGCTTCATTGCGGTGGGCGCAGATGGCTCTAGTACGGCCGCACTTGCTGGGGATCTGGGTGTTGCGCTGGGCGATGGCGCTATTGCATCTGTTGATAAAGAGGGTGCGACCGCGATTGGGGCATTCTCGACTGCGAGCGCAAAGAATTCAGTGGCTCTTGGGAGAGCTGCCAACGTTCATAGTGGCGCCGAGGATGGCTTCGCGCTGGGTGGAAGGTCTCAGGTAGCGGCGAAGTACGGGATTTCCCTCGGGGCGGAGAGTGAGGTCCATGCCTCCGCGATCGGATCTGTTGCGCTTGGATATCAGTCTATTGCGCGTGAGTCAGGAACCGTATCGATAGGTAATGACTCGCTTCAGCGCCGGCTGGTGAATGTTGCGCGTGGAAGAGGGAGCAACGACGCCGCCACCGCAGGGCAGCTGAATGAGGCTCTAGCCACTTTGGGTGGAGGTGCCGGACTGGACGGCGCTGGCAGCATCATTGCGCCCGAGTACAAGGTCCAGGGCAGCACCCAGAGTACCGTGGGTGAGGCACTGGTTGCATTGGATGGAGCGGTGGTAGAGGCGAGCAGTCGTTCGGAACGTGTCGAAAGTCAGCTGCGTGCGACGTTCCAACAATCACCCTCAACCCGGGCAGATGGAATTGTTCAACTGAATCTGGCCGGTTCGCAAGGCGTGGTCCTGTCGAATCTGGCCGATGGACGCATCGCTGCAGGTAGCCGTGATGCCGTAACCGGCAATCAGTTGTACGCCGCAGAGCAGAAGATCTCGCAGAATCGGAATGATCTGGAGGCCATGCGCAGAGAGCGGGAGATGGGTGAGGAGGCGATGCGTGGACGGGATGCGAGCGTCATCGACTATGGTGGCGCGCGCTTGACTGGTGTGGCTGAGGCGAAGCTGTCGGCTGACAGCGCGGACGTTGTGCGCGGTAGTCAGCTATTCCGGACCAATGAGGTGGTAGCTAGTTTGGCTGATCGTTTCAACAACGTGATCGTGGATCACGATGACCTAAGTACTCCGGCTGAGGCAGCGTTCCTATCCGTGGCCGTTGGTGGAGACACTCGGGCTTTGGGGGAAGGATCGACTTCAGTTGGTAGCTATGCATCTTCACGTGGTAAGCAATCCACCGCAATTGGATACGGTGCGCACATAGCTGCCGATGCACTTACCGGGGTTTCGCTTGGCCAAGCCGCAGGCGTGTTCGCAGATTGGGGTGTTGCTCTGGGGAGTTACAGTAGGGTAAAGGTGGGGGCAAGATTTGCAGTTGCTGTGGGTGCGCAGTCGATCGCTGAATCCGAGATGGAGGCTTCATTCGGTAACATGTCGTTGAAGCGACGCCTCACCAATATTGCCAACGGCACCGCCAACCACAACGCAGCCACCATCGGCCAGCTCCGCGGCGCCCTGTCCACCCTCGGCGGCAACATCGACGCCAACGGCAACGTCACCACCCCCGGCTTCACCGTCCAGGGCCAGCACCAGAACACCGTCAACGACGCTCTCACCACGCTGGACTCCGCCGTGGTCACCACCGGCTCCCGCATGGACCGCGTCGAAACCCAGCTCCGCTCGGTCTTCCAGGAAGCCCCGTCCACCCGCAGCGACGGCACCGCCCAGCTCACCCTGGCCGGCGCCAACGGCATGGTCATCTCCAACGTGGCCAACGGCCTGATCGCCGCCGGCAGCCGCGAGGCGGTCAACGGTGGCCAGCTGCATGCCGTGCAGCAGCAGCTCAATGGCCGCATGGACGGTCTGGAGCAGCGCGTGGATGGCCAGCCGCAGTCGCGTGCGCTGGCTGCGGCTTCGGCCGCGCCGACCGAACAGGTCACGCCAACGCCGGAAGCCAGCGATTCGCCGCAGGTGGCCTCGGCAGGCGAGGGCACGTCGCCCGCGCCGCAGCCGAAGTCGAAGAAGGACGACACGCCGTCGCCCACGCCACAGGTCGATACCGCTGAACTGGAGAAGATGCTGGCCCGCGCCAACGAGTACACCGATGGCGCGATCAGCAACTTCGAACGCCGCCTGGACAAGATGGACAAGCGCTTCAACCGCATGGCGGCGATGAGCAGTGCGCAGACGGCCATGGCCATGAACACCGCTGGCTTGGCCACCTACAACCGCCTCGGTGCGGGCGTGGGCTACGCCGAGGGCGAATCGGCCATGGCGGTGGGCTACCAGCGTGTGCTCAACGAAAAGGGCTCGGCCACCTTCAGCCTCAATGGTGCGTTCACCAATAGCGGTGAACGCAGCATGGGCGTGGGTGTGGGCATCGGCTGGTAAGCGATGGAGCCCCGGCGTGACGCGCGTAATCCACCCCGTCGCGCCGGGGTCCTGGCCAAGGAGATGGCAATGTACAGATGGGTAAGCGGCTTCATCAGCTATCGCACGTTCTATATCTGGCGGGCGCGCTATCGCTACTACACACGGAACCTGGATCTGTGGACGCTGATGAGCGGTCTGTGCATCGTCGGTCTACTGCTGGTCCTGTGGTACATGTGGCAGATGCTGGGCGTGCCGCCGCCGCGCATACATCCGGATACAGCGGCGCTGCGCATCGAGGGCGTCACCCACGAGGCGATCCATCGCATCGTGCTGGTGCGCCACGCTGGCAGCACGCGGGGGGCCGAGTTCACCACGCCGGAGGACGTGCGGGCGAGTACGCTGCGCACGATGCGGGTGCGGCAGGTGATGGACAGCGAGGTGGTGTGGCGTCTGAAGGCCGACATGCTGGCGGACATTGCTGACTACATCAACGTCACAGGCGGGTGCTTCCCCTACGACTGCCGGCAGATTCGGGATCGGTTGGATCCTGTGCGCAAGGCCGCTGTGGAGAATGCGCAGATCAATGCCTCACTGGCGACGATCCTGGACGTGCCGCTGGACCAGATGCCGCTCTTGAAGGGCGGCGAGCGTGAGCGGGTGAAGAGTGGGTGGTCGGATACGTTCAACGACGTCTACTTTCAGGCCGGCTTGCTGCGGGACCTGCAGGCCATGCATGCGCAGATGATGCGGGAGTATCCGCAGCGAGCCCCCGCGCCCTGGTTGCCGCGGTTGCTCAGCGACCCGCTGCGCGATACCCGTTTCGTCTGGTAGCGGGAGCATGATGGGCGCCATCTGCCGGAGCAGGTAGCGCAGCTTTTGTAGAGTCGAGCCGCGCTCGACTGCTCTTCGGCCAGCAATCGATTGCCTGAAGCACGGTGCGGACCAACGGTCCGCACCCACCAAAGGCAGGTACCGCTGCGCTCGCCGGCCATGGGCCGGCGCTGCCGTCATCCGCCAATGTATGCGGTGATCTCGGCCTCGGCCAGCACCTGCCGCAACTGCGCGACAGACGCGCGCCGCATCGGCTTCTCATCTACCGGCGACAACGGTGCCTGACGCAGGGCGTCGTACGGCAGCACGGCCAGGTCGAAGGTCAGTTCCTCGGCACTGAACACCCACACCGGCACGTCCAGGCAGCGTTCGCGGTCCATGCGCAGGCGGCGCGTCCGTGATTCGGCGGGGATGCCGTGCTCGTCCAGGAAGCGATGCACGGCTTCCGGGTCGTCGCTGTGCAGGTGCAGCTGCACGGGGCTGTTGGCGTCGGCGGTGCCGTCCAGCACTGGGCCAGCCAGACGTGGGGAGAAGCCGTGCAGGAACTCCAGTGCACGCATCGCGGCCTCGCGGCGGCGTTGCAGTTCGTTGCCGTGCTGGGGCCCGGAGAACAGCCGCTG
>Ga0308172_1001668_pt1 | contig 14248 bp, 10 predicted proteins | sample PhyGR2_FD_202134 | JGI IMG/M metagenome (GOLD analysis project Ga0308172, IMG submission 202134) | Phyllosphere microbial communities from UC Gill Tract Community Farm, Albany, California, United States - DLSLSG.R2 | ecosystem: Host-associated > Plants > Phyllosphere > Unclassified | place: USA...
CCCGGTAGGTGTCGACCGTTGGTCGACACGCCGAGCACCCCGGTAGGTGTCGACCGTTGGTCGACACGCGGCTCCGCACGGAGCCGACCATGGGCTCGGCCCTACATTTTCTCGCGCTGCAATTGCAATAAATTGCATGGAGATCAGTCGCCCACGCGGCGATAGTGCGCGCTTCTTTCTGGAGAGCGTACCCATGCACAAGATGATGATTCCCCTCACCCGCTATGCGCAGTTCAGCGGGCGCGCCAGCCGCAGTGAATACTGGTGGTTCCAGTTGTTCATCCTGATCGTGTTCATGCCGCTGCATGTGCTGAGCTTCATTGCCGGCTATACCGGCTCGGAGGCACTGGCATGGGTATCGATGGGCCTGGGCGTGGTGGTGTGGCTGGCGATCCTGGTACCGCTGGTTTCGGTCACCGTGCGCCGCCTGCATGACACCGACCGTTCCGGCTGGTGGTACCTGCTGCTGCTCGTACCGTTTGCGAACCTTGCGGTGCTGGTGTTCATGCTGCTACCAAGCACCCCGGGTGACAACCGCTTCGGCGCGCCCGTCCCGCACGTTTAACCTCGCTCTGGTAGACACGCCCTTCTCTGGTGGGTGTCGACCGTTGGTCGACACTCTCTTCTGCGCACTGCATTCCATTCCAGAAAACAGCCTGAAACTATCCAAGTAGTTGCATGGCAACCGCAGACACACGCATCGACACTCCATGGGGTCCCACCACCCACAGGAGATTCTCCATGCGTCACTCCCATCGGGCAGCACTCGCGCTGGCCATCCTCGGCAGCGTAGCCGCCTCCGGCACCGCGTTCGCCCACGGCACCCTGTCCAAGCCGTCCAGCCGCGTCTACTCCTGCTACCAGGGCAACCCGGAAAACCCGACCAACCCGGCCTGTGCCGCGGCAAAGGCCATCGGCGGTGCACAGCCCTTCTATGACTGGGCAGGCATCAACCAAGCGGCCGCCAACGGTAACCACCAGGCCGTCGTGCCCGATGGCGAGCTGTGCAGCGGCGGCAACAGCAAGTACCGCGGCCTGGACCTGAACCGCAGCGACTGGCAGACCACGCCCATCCGTGGCGATGCGCGCGGCCGCTACACCTTCGAGTACAAGGCACCGGCCCCGCATGCCACGCGCGACTGGAAGTTCTATGTCACCCGCGAGGGCTGGCAGCCGGGCAGCCCGCTGCGCTGGGCGGACCTGGAAGAATTCTGCACGCTTGGCAACGTGCCGCTCTCCGGCGATGTCTACAAGCTGGATTGCCCGCTGCCCAAGCGCACCGGCCAGCACGTGATCTACAACACCTGGCAGCGCTCGGATTCGGCCGAGGCGTTCTACACCTGCGCCGATGTCCGCTTTGAAGGCGGTGGCGGCGTGAACCCGCCCCCGCAGTGGCAGGATGCCGGCCCGGTCACCGCGCGTGGAGCGCTGGAGGTGGGCACCACCCTGAGCCTGCGCGTGTTCAATGCCAACGGCAACGATGTGGAACGCCCCGAGATTACTCTGGTGGCCGGCCAGACCGGTGCCACACAGTGGCCGCTGGCGCTGGCCCGCAAGGTCAATGCCAGTGCCCGCCACGCGCGCGTCGGCGTGCTGCAGAACGGCATCATCACGCCGGTGGCATCGGCCACCGAGAACCGCGTTTACCTTACGCCGGGCCATCGCTTCCAGCTCGATACGCGCGTGCCGGATCCCGATCCGATTGATCCGCCGCCGGGCGACTATGACTATGTCTACCCGGCCGGGCTTGGCAGCTATATCCCCGGCCAGACGGTGGTGAAGGGAACCGACGGCAAGCTGTACGCCTGCCGCCCGTTCCCGGAAGGCGCCTGGTGCAACATCAATGCGGAGCCCTACCGCCCGGGCACCGGCTCGGCCTGGCGGGATGCCTGGATCGAGTACTGATGCACCCTGCGAAGGCGGCCACTGGCCGCCTTCGTTGTATCAAGGTAGATCCACGCCGTGCTTGGATGCTGTTCGGGATGGCTCATCCACGCGCGGCGTGGATCTACTGCAACCCCGGCATCCAACCGCCTTGGTAGATCCACACCGTGCGTGGATGCTGTTCGGAGACTCATCCACGCGTGGCGTGGATCTACTGAACCGACGCCTGTATCCAACTGCCCTGGTAGATCCACGCCGTGCGTGGATGCTGTTCGGGATGGCTCATCCACGCGTGGCGTGGATCTACTGAATAGACGCCTGTATCCAGGTGCCTGGGGGCTATTCGGGGGTTCATCCACGCATGGCGTGGATCTACCGGGAACCGGTTTCCAGCCGCCTTGGTAGATCCAGCTCAGTCCTTGAAACGAACCGAAGCGGCCATCGTGTCCACGGCTTCTTCCACTTCGGGGCCGCTGCCTGCGGGGAGAATGGCAATCATGCGAACAAACCGCTCGCCCGGCCACAGCGCCAGGTAATGCCGGTAGCGGCTTCCTTCGGGCGCAATGCCGTCAACGCGGTAGCTCCGGATACCGGCAAAGTCCACCTCGCTGCGGGATACCACGGTGCCACCCTTGATCTTGACCGTGCCCGCGATCAACTGATTGGAAACCTCATCCAGATCATCCGAACTGAAAGGCAGCGAAAGCTGGGACGCGACAACCACCAACGGCTGCGTGCCCTCAGGGTCGGTATCCAGCGCGCCGGCGGTGAAGATCACTGACGAGCCCGCCAGCGTGTCGATCCTCCGGAACGGTAACGCTGCGCTGACAGTGAAAGGCAGTTCAGCGACCTTCTCCTCCGGCGTTGCCGGCTGCCGCAACGTGACCGATGCCAGGACACGCATGGCCTCCTTGTGGGTCAGTTTGCGATCGGCCGTTGCCTGGAGGGTCACCAGCACCGTCGGCGCCCCTCTGAAGAAGGCGACCCACTTATCAAAGGTGTAGCCATGCGCGATCTGGCTGCCAACGGCGACGGGGACAACCTGCCCGCCAACCGTGAGCAGTTCCAGGCAATCCACGCGCACGCCTTGGGTGGCGAAGCGCTCGCGCGCCGTGGCTTCGTCAGCAAACAGCGCACCAACGTCATCGCTGGCCTGGGCCGGCAGCTCCGCAATCAGAATGCTGGAACGCCCGTCCTCACTGACAAAGCCTGAGTAGTTGGGCGCCAACTCAAACCCAGGCGGTGGCGACAGGCTGACGACCGAACCGGGCACCGCCACTACCGGTTGCGCAGCCGGTGCGCATGCGTTGCCGAACAGCGGAAGCAGTGCGACGAGGGCGCAACGTGCGATGCGCCTGAGACGAGTAAACATCGGAGTTCTCCTGTGAACCTAGCCGTATTGACCGGCTAGGTTCACAGGCAAGCAGTGCTGTAGCAATGCAATAACTTGCAGTTCCGGAACGTGCAGGGCACAGAGATAATCGAACACGCCGCACAGTGCGCGTACAAGACGTTTCAAATTCCGCATGCGCGATAATCCACGCCGCAGGAAAAACCAACAATGCATTCAAATATCTGAATGTTTGCATGGTTTTCCATTTGATCGGCTCCTAACATTCTCTCCGTCGCCACGCTCCCTCACGCGGGCGACGCCCCTTCTTTGCGCTTCCACAGCAGGACGGGAACCATTCCAATCATTGTCCGAGAGAGACAACCTCCATGCACGCCATTATCAAGAAGGCCGCGCTCGCTGCAGCGCTGGCCACCGTATCGTCGTCCGCGTTTGCCATCGACACCAACATCACCCTCTACGCGAATGTGGACGCCACGCTTGCGTTCCAGAAGGAAGACGGCAGCGCCCTGGATGACATCGTCACCCTGACCTACCAGCCGGGCGGCCGCGGCCTCAGCCCGTGGCGCGAGAACACCCGCATCTTCTCCAACGACGAAACCAAGGACATCGAAGTCGCCCTCGGCAGCGATGTGGAGCTGATCCCGAACGTGGGCAGCCCGTCGGCAAAGCGCGTCCCGATGACCGTCAGCCTGAACAACATGAAGCTGACCACGACCGCGCAGGACCTGCTGGCAACCCAGATTTTCGACGGTGCCATTACCGGCCGTTCGATCGTGCTACCGCTGGTCATCGAACAGACTACCGCCGGCGATCTGGCATCGGCCCAGTACCAGGGCATGGCCACCATCGTGATGCGCCAGAAGCCGTAAGCACCACCCGCCGGCCCGCAATCGCGGGCCGGCCCTAATTCGATTGCCACTGCATGAACATTCCCGCCCCCGCCGTTACCCGGCTGGCGATGGCGCTCGCCCTCGCGCTGGCCCCCGCGCTATGCGAAGCGCGTACCGTCCCCGCCGGTTTCGAAGATCTGGTTGAAGGCCAGACCGAGCAGCTGGACATCAGCCTGTTTGGCCAGTCAGCCGGGTTGTCACCGGTGCGGGTCACGCTGGATGACGTGCAGTTGCTGGAGCCGCAGCGCGTAGCCGAAGCCCTCGGGCTCAGGGCTGAAGCACAGGCCGCCCTCCTGCCCGCGCTCTCGCAGCCGATGCCACGCAACAGCCACCTGGCCTGCCGCTACGGCGGCGCTGCGGCCGGCTGCGGCTACATGGCGCCGCCCGAGGAACCCGCTGCCGTACGCGCGCTCTACGACGAGGGTGAGGGCACGGTGCGCCTGTTCGTGGCCCGCCAATGGATTCCCGGTGACGTGCGCGAGCCGCACCGCTTCCACACAGTCACCCCCAACGCCGAGAACGCGTGGCTGCACCGGCAGACGTTCAACATGAGCGGTGGCCGCGACTATCAATCGATGAGCGCACAGGGCGCAGGCACGCTGGGCGTGTTCGCGCGTGGCCACCTGGCAGGCGAGTGGAACTACAACCGCCAGCAGTATCGCCATGGTGGCAGCCGTGATGACTTCCAGCTGGACAGCGCGTACTACCGGCACGACCTCGGCCAGGAGCACTACGTGCAGGCCGGCCTGATGGACCGCCGCAACCTGTCCAGCACGCAGGGTGGCACCTTCGCCTTCGGCATGCTGCCGCTGGACCGCTTCCGCGGCGTGCGTTTCGGCACCACCTACGCCTACGTGGATGCCGACGGCGCCGTGCAGGCGTCACCGCTGACCGTGCTGCTGGCGCGCGACGCACGCGTGGATGCCTTCGATGGCGAACGCCTGCTGCAGACCTTCTACCTGCAGGCGGGCGTCAACCAGCTCGACACCCGCAACTTCCCGATGGGCAGCTACAACGTCACCCTGCGCGTGTACGAGGACGGCATCCTGGTGCGCAGCGAGGACGCGCCGTTCGACAAGGGCGGCGACTGGACCGACAGCCGCATGCAGTGGTTCGTGCAGCTGGGACAGCGCGACGAGCGCCGCAGCAACACCTTCGACAGCGACCAGGCCCTGCATGCAGGCGTGCGCGTGCCGGTGGTGCGCGATATGGCCGTTACGGCGGGCATGGCCGACATTGCCGGCTTCACCTATGGCGAAGTGCGGCTGGATGTGCGCCGCCAGTTCACTACCCAGGATGTGCGCGGTGCCTTCAGCGTGCTGCGCGGCAGTGATGGCAGCAGCGGCCAGCAGCACCAGCTTTCCTACCGCCGCACGGCGGCGTGGAACGTATACCAGCAACGCATGCGTGGCAATGCCTGCCGCTTCCAGGACGATGCGCGCGACCGGCTGGGCTGCAGCGATTCGCTCAGTGCCTCGATGTCGCTGCCGGTGGCCGGCGGCAGTGCCTACGTGGGCTATACCCGCCGCCAGACCTGGCGGCCCGCACGCGAACTACCCGGCTTTGGCGATGACCCGCTGGAGGGGCTGCTGCCCTGGCTGCCGCCCGACCCGCTGCGCCCACAGCGCGAAGCACAGCGCAGCCGCACCTGGCAGGCCAGCTACAGCCGTACCCACCGCTGGGGCGAGTTCACCGTGTCCACCCGCACGGGCGTGTGGCAGCAGCGCAACGACGCCGCTGTGGGTGCAGCGGCAACGCGCGACCGCGGCGTATTCCTCAGCCTCAGCCTGAGCCGGCTGCAGCAGGGCGAACGCGGCAGCTCGCAGCGCCGCTATGCGGTGGATGCACGCCAGCCCGAACACCAGCGCCCCGACGTGACCTACAGCGTGGCGCAGAGCCTGCGCCAGGATGTGGACGCCAACTACCGCGAAGTGAATGGCGAGCTTCGCGCCACCAACAATGAACGCTACAGCGCCTCGCTGGGCGCGCAGCTGCAGAGCAAGGTGGGCCAGACCGGCGCGACGCTGGCCGGGTACCGCCAGCCGGGCCGCAACACGTATTCCTACAGTGCCAACCACGCCTCCAGCTTTGCTCTGAGCCGGCGTGGGCTGTACTGGGGCGGCGGCGCCACCGCCGATGCCGGCCTGGCCGTGCAGGTGGATGACACCGACGACCTGGACCTGAGCGGCCTGGCCGCCGAGCTTCAGGTGGGCGGCGCTCGCCGCCAGCGACTGAAGCTGGGCGAGCGCCGCTTGATGCCGCTGCAGGCCTACCAGAGCCACCGTGCCGAGCTGCAGGACGCCAGCTCGCTGGAAGGCATCGCCTCGGTACGGGTAACCGGTGCTTCGGGCATGCGGCCGCTGTTCCTCTCGCCGGGCCGGCTGGTTCGCATGCCGGTGCCCATCGAGGTGACCTACACCTTCATCGGCAGCGCACGCGATGTGGCCGGCCTGCCACTGGGCGGCGCCCGCATTCTCAATGCGCCGGTGCCAAGCACCAGCGCCAATGGCGGCTTCGTGGCCGAGTTCCCCCGCTTTGAGAAGACGCTGTACCTGCTGCAGAACGACCACCTGCTGCAGTGCCCGCTGGAGATACGCGAACGCCGCAGCGTGGTGTTGCTGGTGGGCGCCGTGCAGTGCGAGCCGATGGCCGTGGCGCTGCTGCCGCCAGAGATACGCCAGCAGGCCCGCGTGACCCGGCTGCTGCAGGAACAAGCGCTGATTGCTGTTGTTCCCCAGACCGCTGCTGCAGGAGAGACGAAATGAGCCGGCGTGTGTTGTTTGTGTGGATGGTGATGAGCGCGCTGACCGTGGTGGTGCCGAAGGCGTGGGCGCAGAGGCCGCCGCAGATGGAACCGCCCAGCGGGGTGATTACCCAGGATGTGGTGATGAGCTGGGATCGCTCTGCGATTCCGGCGGGCATAGAGCTGTGGCCGGAGCGAACTCAGATTGCACACGATCATCTTGATCTATCGAAGCAGTATGGCGCGCTGTTCTTTACCTGTGCGTCCGCGAGTGACTCGGCGACGGGACGGTGTGCTGTTGAGGATACGCACGCTACCGGAACAAGCGCACTAAGCAGAGTCCCGACTTCGATGGCAGAGCGAAGTGGCCTGCGACAGGACATAGAAGTTTCTGCAGGCTTGCAGCGCATCGACTCACGGAGTGGGTGTTCGAGTAACTACTGGACGGGCGTGCAAGTGGCCGAATCGTCTTATGGAATTACATGCTTTGGCAGTCCACCCGCGGGGACTGGTGGCGTTCTTGTCCTCACCACACAAAGCCTGCAGCGCCTCACCGCCGGTCACTGGAAAGGCACTCTCGAACTTCGCCTGCGCCGCCCACCGTCCGAGCACCTCGCCACCTACATCTTCAACTTCGATTTCACAATCACCGATTACGACGCAATCTCAATCTATCTGCCCGCCTTCGAACAGGGTAATGCCAACGTCAACATGGACCTGCGCTACGACCCGCGCAGCGGGGAGATCGGCGGCAGCAAGAATGTGGACATGTGCCTGTACGACGGGCTGGGTTCACAGAGCGAGTACCTGGGCGTTACCGTGCGCGATGACGGTGCCCGCCCAACTGGCGGCGATGGCTATTCGCTCTGGCACCGCGACACCACGGGTGATGACCGCGAACGCGTGGACTTCAACGTCTGGCTGAACTATGCCGGCAGCAGGCGCCGCATGCGCAACGGCGTGGAAGAACAGCTCTTGGGCGTGGATAGCACCGCGCTGCGACTGGTGAAGCTGCCCAAGCTGGACCAGCCCGTCTACTGCGTCCCCACGCCCATCACCCTGGAAACGCCGTCCTTCAAAGCGAGCACCAAGCGCGAAGGCGTCTACACCGGTGAGCTGAAGGTGGAACTGCGCGTGCCCACCGCCCGGCCCTGATTCCCACGGAGATTTTCATGAAAACGTTCGTCTACCTGTTGCTGCCGGTAGCGCTGCTGCTTGCAGTCCCGGCCCACGCAAATCTCACCGTCCACCCCATGCGCTCCTCGGTGGAAGGCAAGCGCAGCACGCAGATTCGCGTGTACTCGCAGTCCACCCAGGCGCAGTACGTGCAGGCCACGCTACGTCGCATCGACAACCCTGCCAGCGCCAACGAGCAGGAAAGCGAAGTTGAGCCGCACGAGGCCGCCATCGCGGTAACGCCTGGCAAGTTCGCATTGGCCGGCGGCGGCAACCGCCTGATACGCGTCATTCCGCTGCAGCCGGTTGAGAAAGAAACCGCGTACCGCGTTTACTTCGAGGGTGTACGCGGACCAGAAGAAACCACGATTGAAGGTGAACCCGGCTCGCAGGCCAATGTAGGCGTCAGCCTGGTATGGGGCGCACTGGTCAACGTGCTGCCCGCCGATGGCGAGGTGGCGCTGCAGCTGCAGGGCAACACTCTGCTCAACACCGGCAGCCTGCGCGTGGGCATTACCAGCGTGGCCGAGTGCACGCGCGCGGGTGCCTGCACGGCCCATGACATCACCCACAGCCTGTACCCGGATGCCGCACTGAAACTGCCCTTCCAGCCCAAGCCGGGCAACAGCCTGCAGCTGCGCTATCGCCTCACCCGCGACGGCTACCGCGAGCACGTGCAGACCGTCTCCGCGTCGGCCGGCTGACCTCCTCCATTTTCCGAGCCGCGCAAGCGCGTTGGGCGTTCTTTCCCCGTGTTGTTAAGGAGCTTCAATGAACCGCATCTATCGACGTATCTGGAATGCCACCCGGCGCTGCTGGGTAGTGGCCAGTGAACTGAGTTCGCCGCGCGGAAAGCCGGCACAGACGAGGGTGCTGATGTCGGCACTTCTTTTGACGGTAGCCAGCACCGCCTCGGCTGCCAATCATGCGGATGACGCTGAGGTATCCAAAGAGGAGCCAAAGCGTCTTGAAGTACAGAAGGAGCGAATTGTGCTTATGTCGGCTCCTCCAGTGAATGCAATGGCCTCGGCACCCATCTCACCGCGCGGATTGACCCTCCAGATGGCGATGGTCACCAGTGGCAACTACGCCGATGCTGTGGTCAGCGGCCAGGACACGCTCGCGCTGGGCTCACGCGCAAGGATCAGCGGCACCGAATCTACCGCGCTGGGCAACTACGCTGAAACCAGTAGTGGTTACGCTACTGCCGTGGGTCACTACGCCAGGGCATTCGGTGGCCACAGCACCGCGATGGGCACAAAGGCGTATGCAAATGGGAAGGGCGCAACGGCGCTTGGCCATGACTCGCAGGCATCGGCGGGAAATGCGATTGCCGTTGGCAGTGGCTCGCGTGCGTCCTACACCGACTCTGTTGCCATTGGTGCGAACTCCGTCACCTACGCATCCAGCACGGTTTCGGTAGGTGCCAGCGGTCGCGAGCGCCGGATCACAAATGTGCGCGAGGGTACGAATGGGACTGATGCGGTCAATGTGAATCAGCTCGGCAACACCAACCGTAACGTCGCGAATGTGGAAAGCATCGCGAATACCGCGAGAAGCACCGCCAACAGCGCTAAGAGTAGTGCCGATAGCGCATTGGCGAAGGCCAACATCCGTGAAGGATTGCTCAACCAGTCCTCAAGCAGCAGCACTGTCCGCCTCGGAGGCAGCAATAGCGGCGCACTCCTGGATATTCGCAACAGCAACAGTGGGAATCGCAAGATTACTGGCATCGCTGATGGCCAGATCAGTACCAGTAGCGTGGAGGCAGTCAATGGTCGGCAGCTGAACTCGACCCACCAGCTGGCCACGCGTGGAGATGCCACCGCGACAGCCGCAATGAGGAAGGCAGACGCAACCACTGCGCAGTTGAATGGCGTTTCGCTGGCGCTTGGGCAAGGCGCCAGTGCTGACAGCACTTCGGGAACAGCCGTGGGCGGCAGTGCCATTGCCGGCGAGTATGCCGTTGCCTTGGGTTATCAGTCTCTTGCCAAGGGCAAGAATGCCGTCGCGCTGGGCAATCTGGCCCGGGCATCTGCAGGCAGCAGTACAGCGGTCGGTGACAACAGCCAGGCCTACGGAGCTGCAAGTACTGCGGTCGGAACGTCCGCGCAGGCGGGTGGTAGTGGAGCCGCGAGCTATGGCTACGCCGCGAAGGCACTTGGTGACTACTCATTGGCCTTTGGCGCCTTCGCCAATGCCTCCCATGCTGGCTCCATAGCACTGGGCAAGGATGCGACTACCACGGGAGTCAATCAGATCTCCGTGGGCAACAAGGACGTGCAGCGCAAGATCGTGAGCATGGCTGATGGCCTGGTGGCCAAGGGAAGCACGGAAGCTGTGACCGGCAATCAGCTGTTCGATACCCACGCAACCGCGACAAGCGCAAAGACTGCAGCGGACGCCGCCGTGGCCCAGGCCAAGAACTCGGCCTATCTGCTGGCCAACGGCACACTCGGAAACGATACCACCAAAGCCAAAGCCACCGGCACAGGAGCACTGGCAAATGGCATCTATACCGAAGCAAGCGGTACGGCTGCCACTGCGGTCGGCCGTACGGCCAAGGCGATGGCTGATGGTGCGATCGCTATCGGCGACCGCGTGAAGATCGAATCAGCAACGTCGAAGAACAGCATTGCCATCGGCAGCTTTGCGACCACTGGCCCGCAGGAGGACCTGATGGCGATTGGCCGTAATGCGAATGCCTCGGGTGCTGTGGGAGCGATGGCACTGGGTGTCAGCAGTAGCGCCAGCCACCTGCGCTCGGTTGCCTTGGGCTCCGGCTCTGTGACCACAGCGCAGGATCAGGTATCGGTGGGCAGCACGGCCATCAAGCGCAGGATCGTCAACCTGGCCAACGGGGCCCTGTCTGCCACCAGCAATGAAGCGGTAACCGGCGCGCAGTTGTTCGCCACCGACAAAACCGCCCGCGATGCGGAAGTCTCGGCAAAGGGCGCCGTGGTTGCTGCAGATAGCGCGTTGTCCAAAGCCAAGGCATTGGAGGGGCTGATCCAGCAGACTACGCCCACCGGTGTGGTGCGGTTGGGCGCGGAGAACGAGGGCGTTATCCTCAACGTTAACAACAAGTCGGGCAAACAGCGCACGATCACCGGTATCGCGGCAGGTGCACTCAGCCAGCAGAGCAGCGAAGCGGTGACCGGCAGCCAGCTTTACGGTACAAACCTGCGCGTGGGCGCGCTGGAGGGCCTGGTTCGCGAGGACGCACCTGTGGGTAGTGTTCGCCTGGGTGGCAACAACACTGGCTCGGTGCTGGATGTACGCAACAAGAGTGACGGCAAGCGGAAGATCAGTGGTGTTGCGGACGGAGCACTCGTGACCGGTAGTGCCGATGCGGTAACTGGCGGGCAACTGGCAGCAACCAACGCGAGCGTGGCTGGCGCGGAGAAGTTGATTTCCGACGTTGCGACGCGCGTTGAGGCCACATCCAGGCACATCGCGGTTGGTGCCCCCATTGATGACGAGAAAGCTCAGGCGGGACGCCTTGGCATTGCAATCGGTGACTCTGCGTTTGCAGCACCCACCAAGGATGGTGCTGTTGCACTCGGCAGCTACTCGCGGGCAGAAGGGGAGGACTCTGTCGCACTGGGGCGGGCTGCATGGGTTCAGGAGAACGCGAGCCGTGGCTTTGCGCTCGGTTCCCGCTCGGCAGTCGAAGAGGCAGACGGTCTTGCGCTTGGTGCAAGCAGTCAGGTCGTGAAGGGCGCTCAGAATGCTGTTGCTATTGGTTCGGGTTCGGCTGCAACCGAAAGCAGCGCGGTTTCATTCGGTAATGACGTCCTGAAGCGCCGCCTCACCAACCTCGCCCGAGGCACCGCCGATCACAATGCCACCACCGTCGGCCAATTGAACGACACCCTCGCCACCCTCGGCGGCGGCGCGAAGCTCGACGCTACAGGCAACGTGACCGCCCCCACCTACACCGTGCAGAACACCCGCCAGCACACCGTGGGCGATGCGTTGACCATCCTCGATGGCGCGGTACTGCGCACCACGTCCCGCATGGACCGCGTGGAAGGCCAGCTCCGTTCTGTCTTCCAGGACTCCCCTGCGACCCGCGCCGACGGCCTCAATCAGATCGCCCTGGCCGGTGCCAACGGCATGATTCTCTCCAACGTAGGCAACGGCCTGATTGCGGCCGGCAGCCGCGATGCGGTCAACGGTGGCCAGCTGCATTCCATGCAGCAGCAGCTCAACGGCCGCATGGATGGCCTGGAGCAGCGCATCGACGGCCAGCCGCAGTCGCGGATGATGGCGCTGGCTTCCGACGATGCGGGCACGCCTGCCTCCACGCCGGTGGTTGAGGAACCCACCTCACCCGCCAGCAAGGACGACAAGGTCGCCGCCAACACCGGCAACGCACCGAAGGCCTTGCCGCAGCCCAAGGCGGAAGCGCCGGAGTCGCCGAAGCCGCAGGTCGACACCGCCGAGCTGGAAAAGATGCTGGCCCGCGCCAACGACTACAGCGATGGCATCGCCCGCGAAGTGGATGCGCGCCTGAACAAGATGGACAAGCGCTTCAACCGCATGGCGGCGATGAGCAGCGCGCAGACCGCGATGGCGATGAACACCGCTGGCCTGGCCACCTACAACCGCCTGGGTGCAGGCGTGGGCTACGCCGAGGGCGAATCGGCAATGGCAGTGGGCTACCAGCGCGTGTTGAACGAGAAGGGTTCGGCCACCTTCAGCCTCAATGGTGCCTTCACCAACAGTGGTGAGCGCAGCATGGGCGTGGGTGTGGGTATCGGCTGGTAAGCCGTGATGCCCCGGCGCGGCGTGCGGGAAACCGTGCGCTGTGCCGGGGCTTGGACTTTCAACGGCCAACCACCCTTACATGCCCAGATCGGACAGCCCCGGATGATCATCCGGGCGACGCCCCAGCGGCCAATGGAACCTGCGCTCGCTCTCCTTGATCGGCATGTCGTTGATGCACGAGAACCGGCGCTCCATCAGGCCGTCGGCACCAAACTCCCAGTTCTCGTTGCCATAGGAACGGAACCAGTTGCCAGAGTCGTCATGCCATTCATAGGCGTAGCGCACGGCAATGCGGTTTTCGGTAAACGCCCACAGCTCCTTGATCAGGCGGTACTCAAGCTCTTTCTTCCACTTGCGCGCAAGGAACTGGCGGGCTTCTTCGCGGCCGCTGGTGAATTCGGCACGGTTGCGCCACTGGGTATCGAGCGAATAGGCGAGCGAGACGTTGTCGGCATCGCGGGAGTTCCAGCCGTCTTCGGCCAGGCGGACTTTCTGGGTCGCCGATTCAAGAGTGAACGGAGGAAGCGGCGGACGGGACTGTTCAGCGGGCACGGTGGGGCCTCCAACGGGGATGGATACACGGGTTACTTCAGCGGATGGGAGTTGCCCGGGCGTTATCGCCGGGACTGTTTCAACAAGACCTGCGCCACGTCCCTGGCAGTGTCTGCAGCGTCGTAGTCGCCCATGACGCGCGATACGGTGATGGCACCTTCCATGAGAACCAGCAACTGCCGCGCCAGGGCGGCTGGCTGCTCGATACCCAGTTGCCCGGTAAGTTCCAGCGTGTAATCGAGCAGCTTCTGTTTGTGATGCTTGGCAATCCTGCGGATCGGATCGTCGGGGTTGCCGACCTCGCCCGCTGTGTTGATGAACGCGCAGCCGCGGTAATCCTCAGATTCAAACCAACCCTTGAGCACCGTGAACATGCGCAGGATGCGCGCTTCGGCGCTGTCGGCCTGTTCGCACTCGTGCCTGAACCAGGCCAGCCAACGCACGTCGCGCGCGCTCAGCGCCTCGGCGGCGACCTGGTCCTTGTTCTCGAAATGGCGGTAGATGCTCTTGCGCGCCACGCCGGAGGTCTTCACCAGAAGATCCATGCCGGTGGCATGGATGCCGTTCTGGTAGATCAGGGCCTCGGCGGTCGCCAGGATCTTCTGCTTGGTGTCGTTGGTGATGGTGTCCACGACGCCAGGGTAGAACGATCATTCTCCCCTGTCAAGGAGTGTGCATCGACCTTCAGGGGAGCTTCGCGGTGGGCATCTGGAAGGTGAACCGGGTGCCGCCACTTTCGCTGGACGCCACGGTCAACGTGCCACCGTGAGACTTGGCAATCTCCGAAGCGATGTAGATACCCAGGCCGAGCCCTGGACGGGGCAGCTCGCCCTTCTCGCGTGAGAACGGGCTGAAGATGGCGCCCAATCTGTCAGA
>Ga0308172_1001676_pt1 | contig 14196 bp, 14 predicted proteins | sample PhyGR2_FD_202134 | JGI IMG/M metagenome (GOLD analysis project Ga0308172, IMG submission 202134) | Phyllosphere microbial communities from UC Gill Tract Community Farm, Albany, California, United States - DLSLSG.R2 | ecosystem: Host-associated > Plants > Phyllosphere > Unclassified | place: USA...
CCACCGTCACGCTGGACAAGATCGAACTGAAGAGCGGCGCCACCGTTGCCGATCAGAACAAGGCTGCCGTCACCGCCATCAACTCCAAGCTCGGCGAAACCGGCGTGCTGGCAGAGCTGGATGACACCGGCAAGATCGTGGTCACCCAGGTCAAGGACGGCGTGGCAATGGCCGACGCTGACATCACCCTGACCGGCGCGGCCGGCTTTGCGCAGACGGCCGATGCCGCTGTCACCACCGCCAACGTCGCCAACCTGGACGTGTCCACGGTGACCGGTGCGCAGAAGGCCCTGTCGCTGGTCGACAACGCTCTGAGCTCGATCAACAACACCCGCGCCGACCTGGGCGCCGTGCAGAACCGCTTCACGTCGGTCGTTGCCAACCTGCAGACCTCCACGGAGAACCTGTCGGCCTCGCGTAGCCGCATCCGCGATACCGACTTCGCCAAGGAAACCGCAGAGCTGACCCGCACCCAGATCCTGCAGCAGGCCGGTACGGCCATGCTGGCCCAGGCCAACCAGGTGCCGCAGAACGTGCTCAGCCTGCTGCGCTGATCCCGTGTGATTCGAAGGCGCCGGGCAACCGGCGCCGCTTCCACCGCACCACGCTCCACGCACACCCGAAGGAAATCCCATGGCACAAGTCATCAACACCAACACGATGTCGTTGAATGCTCAGCGCAACCTGAGCACCTCCGGCAGCTCGCTGGCCACCACCATCCAGCGCCTGTCGTCGGGTTCGCGCATCAACAGCGCCAAGGACGACGCAGCTGGCCTGGCCATCTCTGAGCGCTTCGGCACCCAGATCCGCGGCACCGACGTCGCCATCCGCAATGCCAACGACGGCATCTCGCTGGCTCAGGTCGCCGAAGGCTCGCTGACTGAAATCGGCAACAACCTGCAGCGCGTCCGCGAACTGTCGGTGCAGGCTTCCAACGCCACCAACTCGGCCAGTGACCGCAAGGCGCTGCAGGCCGAAGTGACCCAGCTGGTCAGCGAAATCGACCGCGTGGCCAAGCAGTCCGACTTCAACGGCACCAAGCTGCTGGACGGTTCGTTCTCCAGCCAGCTGTTCCAGGTCGGCGCCAACGCCGGCCAGGCCATCGCCATCGACAAGGTGGTGGACGCCAAGACCAACGCACTGGGCGGCGCGCAGTTCGCCACCGGCACCATTGCTGCCTCGACCACCGCCGCCGATGACACCGACACCGCCGTTGCGGCGTTCACCATCACCGACAGCAAGGGCACCGTGGTCAGTTTCGACGCGATGACGGTCAAGAGCGTCGGCGATGAGGCGGCCAACCAGGCCGCTACCGGCAAGGCCATTGCAACGGCCATCAATGCCAAGATCGGCGAAGCCGGTGTGTATGCCGAAGCTGACGCCGCCGGCGCGGTGACGCTGAGCTCGGTGAAGGACAGTGTCAACAGCAGCGGCGCATTCACCGCGTTCACCACCACCGCCGCGGACTACACCGCAGGTGCCGCGCCGACCAAGGTGTATGCCGACAAGATCGACATCTCCACGGTCAAGGGTGCACAGCAGGCGCTGGAAGTTGTCGACAAGGCCCTGAGCTCGATCAACAACACCCGCGCCGACCTCGGTGCCATCCAGAACCGCTTCACCTCGGTCGTTGCCAACCTGCAGACCTCCACGGAGAACCTGTCGGCCTCGCGTAGCCGCATCCGCGATACCGACTTCGCCAAGGAAACCGCAGAGCTGACCCGCACCCAGATCCTGCAGCAGGCCGGTACGGCCATGCTGGCCCAGGCCAACCAGGTGCCGCAGAACGTGCTCAGCCTGCTGCGCTGATCCACGCGTCCACGCCGCCGGCAACCGCCGGCGGCGCGGGCAAACCCCGAAACATCCGTTCAAACGTCACGCAGGAACGGGCCATGGCCATGGGCCGGACTCTCTCTCCCGGCAGCCACATCCCCGTGGCCATGGCCCGCCCCTGCGGCAGAACCGTTATCAGCGCTGTTAGTTTGACTGAACATCCCGGGTGGCTTCGTCTCCCCCCGCTTTTTCAGTAGCCTGAGCCCTCCTCTACATTGGAGGAGGGTTTTTTACAGACCCCGGCCGGACCGTACTGCGTCCCGCCCGGATACCCCTGCAAAGCGCGTGCCATTCTTCCGCGCCGAGCCAGTGGCACAACTCCTGCATCAACGTGGTTCTAAAGACCCGGCGGCTACGGCCGCTACATTCGTTGACAGCACGGCCACGCGGCACCCCCGCGGCGGCTCACAGACAGGAGAAACAACGTGGCTGACTTTGGTTATGGTGGCATCGGTTCCGGACTGGATATTTCCGGCATGGTGGCCAGCCTGGTCGCGGCCGACCGCAAGCCGGCGGACAACGCACTCAACCTGCAGCAGTCCAAGGCCAAGATGCAGCTGTCGGCGGTGGGCACGGTGAAGTCCGCGTTCGACGTGCTGACCACCTCGCTCAAAGCGCTCAAGGCCTCCACCGCGTTCGATGCACGCCTGGTCAGTGCGACCAAGGCCGACACCGTGGAGATCCTGACGGTCACCAGCACCAACGCCGCGGCAACCGGCAGCCACGAGATCGACGTCACCCAGCTGGCCACGGCCAACAAATGGATCGCCGACACGTCGGTGTCCAAGACCAAGACCTTCGGCGCCGGAACCCTGACGCTGGACGTCGGCGTGGGCGACAAGAAAAAGACGCTGGAAATCCAGGTCGAGGCCGATGACACCCTGACTTCGATCCGCACCAAGATCGAAAAGGCCGGCCGCAGCCTGGGCGTGCAGTCCACCCTGATCGCCTCGGGCGACAACCAGTTCCTGTCGATCTCGCAGGAGAAGTCCGGCACCGCCAATGCCATCAAGCTCAGCGCCGGCGCCGGCAATGCCGACTTGACCGCCCTGGCGGCCAGCATGTCCGAACGCACCCCGGCTGCCGATGCCAAGCTCACCATCGATGGTGTTGAAGTGGTAGCCAGCGAGAACACCGTCACCGACGTGGTTCCCGGCCTGACCCTGAACCTGAAGGCCAAGGGCAAGAGCACCGTCACCGTCAGCACCGACGTGGCCGCCGCGCGCAAGGTCATGCAGGACTTCGTGACCGCCTACAACGGCGCCATCAGCGCGATCAACACCGCCACCAAGTACGACATCGAGAACAAGGAGCCGTCGTCGCTGACCGGCGATGCACAGATGCGTGGCGCGTCCAGCCAGCTGCGCGCCATGATGGGCGGCGTGCTCAAGGACCTGGCCGCAGCCGGCCTGGACCCCAAGACACTGGGGCTGCAGACCCGCGCCTACCCCAATGCCGATGGCAGCCTGGTGCTGGATGCCACCAAGTTCGAAGCGGCCCTGGTCAACCAGGCCGGCGCGGTGCGCCAGGCCCTGACCGGCGATGACGGCGCGGCCGCCAAGCTGTTCAACATGGTGGATGGCTACACCAGCACCACGGTGGGCAAGGAAGGCGCCTTCGTCTCGCGCACCAAGAGCATCAACGCCACCCTCACCGACATCGACAAGCGCCGCAAGGCCCTGGACGTGCGCATGGCCGGTGTCGAAGAGCGCTACAAGAAGCAGTTCCTGGCCCTGGATACGTTGATGGGCAAGCTCAGCCAGACCACCTCCTCGCTGAGCGCGCAGCTCAGCCAGCTGGCCGGTTGATCCCTACGGCAGCGTGCTCAAGTTAATCGCGCACGCTGCCGATACAGGTACCGACGCAGTACCAACGCAGGCTCCACCCCCGGTGCCGCAGACCTCGCGAGGCACGCGGCCCCGCACGAAGGAGACATGATTGATGTACGGTTCGAACCGTCAATTCACCGAGCAGTACCGGCAGGTCGGCGTACAGAGCGCGATCACCGATGCCGATCCGCACAAGCTGGTCGCCCTGCTCCTGGCCGGCGCGCTGGAACGCGTACGGCTGGCCCAGGCCTGCCTGGAAGGCGGCGACCAGGCCCGCAAGGGCAAGGCGATCGGCGAAGTCTGCGCGATCGTGGGCCACCTCAACGGCTCGCTCGACCACGAGGCCGGCGGCGAGATCGCCGGCAACCTGTCGGCGCTGTATGACTATGTGATGCAGCGGCTGACCGAAGCCAACCTGCACAACGACCCCGAAGCCCTGCGCGAATCGCTGGAGCTGCTGGGCGAAATCGACGCCGCCTGGAACGCGATTCCGCGCGACCAGCGCGTGCCCGCACAGGCCGCGCTGTAATGGCGACCACCCTGCTCACCCTGGCCGACCTCAACACCGAGCTGGACACGCTGGAAACCGCGCTGCTGGCCGATGACCACGAGCGTGCCAGCGACTGCCTGGATACGCTGCACGTCAACCAGGCGCGGTTCCTGGCCCAGCCCGGCGCCCTCGACGATGTGCCCGGCCTGAGTGCCCTGGAAGGCCGCCAGCAGCGGATCATGGTGATGATGATGAGCCAGCGCGACGAAGCCGGCCGCCACCTGCGCCACGGCGCCAACGCCAACCGGGCGGCGCACGCCTACCTCACCGCGGAGTCGCTGGCATGAACGACGCGCGCCCCGCGGCCATCCATCATCCGGCCGAAAGCGAGCTGTTCGATGAAACGTTGAGCTGCGAGGTGGCGCTGCCGGCCGAGTTCCGCCTGGGCAGTGCGGTGATACGCCCCGGCACGGCCGAAACCCTGCTGCGCAGCGTGGCCCTGGTGGAAGATGCACGCAGTGACGACGGCCACGACGACCGCGGCGAGTCCAGCGCGCAGATGCAGCGGCTGGAGGCCAAGCTGGACCTGACCATGGTGCTGCTGGGCCGGCTGGTGCGGCAAAGCGCCCAGGACCTGGACCTGCGCCCGCTGCGCTGGTCACGCCGGGGCATCCGCCTGGAACAAGGCGCGCGCAGCGGCGCGGCCGCCGGCAGCCTGGGCGTGATCCGGCTGCAGCCCTGCGACTGGCTGCCCGACCATATCGACCTGCCGGTCGCCGTCCTCGCCGAAGCGGCCACCGGCGCCGGCGCGCACTTCCTCTGGCTGCGCTTCGAGCCGATGAGCGATGCGCTGGAAATGGCGCTGGAACGCCACCTGTTCCGCCTGCACCGGCGCCAGATTGCCCAGGCGCGCCTGGCCGATCGCCGCCCGTAACCGGGGCTCAAGGGTGCCGGCCGGCGGCCGGCCCTGCACACCGTGACGCGTTCGGCTTGGCGGTAGGCCGCCACTCCGTTAAGGTGGCCGTCTTCTTCACATCCCCCCAAGCCTGCCTGTGCGCGTTCTCATCGTCGACGATCACACCCTGGTCCGCGCCGGCCTCAGCCGCCTGCTCCAGGGCTTTGCCAATGTCGAGGTGGTCGCCGATGCCAGCAATGCCGAACAGGCGCTGCAGATGGCCATCCAGCACAGCCCCGATGTCATCCTGATGGACCTGTCGCTGCCGGGCCGTACCGGCCTGGAAGCGCTGAGCGACATCCTGCTGCGCGCCCCCGGCACCCGGGTGGTGATGATGACCATGCACGACGACGCGGTGCACGTGCGCGACGCGCTGGACCGCGGTGCGGTCGGCTTCGTGGTCAAGGACGCGGCCCCGCAGGAGCTGGAACTGGCGCTGCTGGCCGCCCATGCCGGCCAGGTGTTCCTGAGCCCACAGATCTCGGCCAAGATGCTGGCGCCCATGCTGGGCAAGGAAAAGCCGGTGGGCGTGGCCGCGTTGTCGCCCCGCCAGCGCGAGATCCTGCGCCAGATCGGCCGCGGCGAAAGCAACAAGGAAATCGCCGCCGACCTCGGCATCAGCGTCAAGACGGTGGAAACCCACCGCGCGCGCATGATGGAGTCGCTGGGCTGCCGCCGCGCCAATGATCTGCTGCTGCTCGCCGCGCGCCACCAGCACGAACTGGAATGAATCGCGTCGGTTCTCCGGCAGCCTGAAGCCTTCAGGCGGGGCGGCGACGGAATTTTGAACGGCGCCGGGTCATCCGGGCGACCAGATACAGGGGTTCCAGCCGCAGGCGGCGTCAATTTCCCGCGTCGGTGTAGGGGATTTCCTGACTCACTGTCAGGAATCTGACGACAGCACTAGGGAACCCCCTGATTACGGTGTCGGGATAACACAAGCAAGATGTGTTCCATAACGCACCGGGGAGTCGGTGCGATGGGGAATACACATGAAGCCGACGATGTCGACCCAGCTGGGTCAGCAGCTCCACCTCACGCCGCAACTGCTGCAGTCGATCCGTCTGCTGCAGCTGGATGGCATGCAGCTGGAGCTGGAAATCCGCCGCGCCCTGGAGACCAACCCGCTGCTGGAGATCGAAGAGGCGCCTGAAGCGCCCGCCGCCGACACCAGCGACACCACCACCGTGCAGGAAGTGGCCGCGTTCGACGAGCTGCCCGAAAGCGCGATGTGGGATGTGCCCGGCGCCAGCTGGCAGGACGGCGACGATGACCGCATGCAGCGGATTGCCGCCGACGAATCCAGCGACCCGCACCTGCGCGCCCTGCAGCGCCTGACCCTGGAATTGGACGCACGCGAACTGGCCGTCGCCAGCTTCTGGCTGGAGCACTGCGACGACGCCGGTTACCTGGACGCGCCGCTGGCCCAGCTGCAGCTGCTGGCCAGCGCCCATCACGACGTGGACGCCGCCGGCGTGGAAGCGGTCCGCCAGCAGATCCTGCACGGCGACCCGGCCGGCCTGGCTGCCTGCGACCTGCATGAATGCCTGAGCGTGCAGTTGCGCGCCCTGCCCGGCCGCGTTCCGGCCCGCCACCTGGCCCAGCGCGTGCTCGACGACGGGCTGGATAGCCTGGCCGCGCATGACTACATCGCCCTGGCCCGCCAGCTCGATGCCGAAGTGGCCGACATCCATGAAGCCGTCCGGCTGATCCTGTCGCTGCAGCCGCGCCCGGGCGACAGCCTGCGCCCGGACGACAACGGCGTGGTCATCCCCGACGTCATCGCTTGGCACGCCGACAACCAGTGGCGCGTGGCGCTGAACCCGGCCACCAGCCGTCGCCTGAGCATCAACCCCAGCTACGAACATGCGCTGGCCGATGCCGGCGAGGCGGCCCAGCCGCTGCGCGACATGCTGCAGGAAGCGCGCTGGCTCACCCGCGGCCTGTCGATGCGCTATGACACCCTGCTGCGCACCACCCGGGTGATCATCGAGCGCCAAACCGGCTTCCTTACCCGCGGTGAAGAGGCCATGGCACCGCTGACCCTGAAGGAAGTGGCCGATGCGATCGGCATGCACGAATCGACCGTGTCGCGCATCACCACCGGCAAGTACCTGCAGACGCCGCGCGGCACCCTGGAACTGAAGCACTTCTTCGCCGTGCGGCTGGAAGGCGCCAGCGTCTCCGGCCAGGCCGTCAAGGCCATGGTGCGCCGCCTGATCGACGCCGAACCGGCCGGCCGCCCGCTCGCCGACGAAGCCATCGCCGGCCTGCTGTCGCGCCAGGGGGTGAACATCGCCCGCCGTACCGTTGCAAAATACCGCGAACAACTGGACATCGCCCCGGCGCGTGAACGCCGCCGGATCAATGCCAGGACCCCGCAACTGGCCCGGGTGGGCTGAAGGAAATGGAAGACATGAACAAGCTCACCGTCCTGCTGGTCGACGACCACGAGGGCTTCATCAACGCCGCCATGCGCCACTTCCGCAAGGTCGACTGGCTGGACGTGATCGGCAGCGCCGCCAACGGCCTGGAAGCCATCGAACGCTCGGAAACGCTGCGCCCGCAAGTGGTGCTGATGGACCTGGCGATGCCCGAAATGGGCGGCCTGCAGGCCACCCGCCTGATCAAGTCGCAGGACGATGCCCCGTACATCGTCATCGCCAGCCACTTCGACGACGTCGAGCACCGCGAGCACGCCCTGCGCGCCGGCGCTGACAACTTCGTCAGCAAGCTGTCCTACATCCAGGAGGTCATGCCGATCCTGGAAGGTCTGAAGGGGAATGGATCATGAGTGAGTCGCGCATCCTGGTACTGGACAGCGACGCGGTGCGTGCCGAGCGCACTGTCGCCCTGCTCGAATTCATGGACTTCAACCCGCGCTGGGTGGCCGACGCGGCCGATTTCGACATCACCCGCCAGCGCTCCACCGACTGGATGGCCGTGATCATCGGCGGCCTGGAAGCCGGCGCGCGCAGCGATGCGCTGTTTGCCTGGGCCGGCCAGGGCGCCCTGCCGCCGCCGGTGATGCTGATCGACGGCGACGCCCCGCGCTTCGCCCAGCAGCATGGCCTGCATGAAGCCAACGTGTGGCCGCTGGAAGCGCCGCTGCGCCACGCGCAGATGGAAGCGCTGCTGCGCCGCGCCAGCCTGAAGCGGCTGGACGCCGAGCACCAGGCCGGTGCCGTGCAGGAACAGGGGCCCACCGGCGAAGGTGCGGCGGTAAGCGCCCTGCGCCTGATGATCGAACAGGTGGCCGCGTTCGACACCACCGTACTGGTGCTGGGCGAATCGGGCACCGGCAAGGAAGTCGTGTCGCGCTCGATCCACCAGCGCTCGCCGCGCCGTGATGGCCCGTTCGTGGCGATCAACTGCGGTGCGATCCCGGCCGAGCTGCTGGAGAGCGAGCTGTTCGGTCACGAAAAGGGCGCCTTCACCGGTGCACTGAGCGCCCGCAAGGGCCGCTTCGAAATGGCCGAGGGCGGCACCCTGCTGCTGGATGAAATCGGCGACATGAGCCTGCCGATGCAGGTCAAGCTGCTGCGCGTACTGCAGGAGCGCAGCTTCGAGCGCGTGGGTGGCAACCAGACCATCCGCTGCAACGTGCGCGTGATTGCCGCTACCCACCGCGACCTGGAATCGCGCATTGCCGACGGCAAGTTCCGCGAAGATCTGTTCTACCGGCTCAACGTGTTCCCGATCGACGTGCCGGCGCTGCGCGAGCGCAGCGAAGACCTGCCGGCGCTGGTGACCACCATTGCCGCGCAGCTGGCGCGCACCGGTCGCGGCGAAGTGCGCTTCAGCGCCGAAGCCCTGCAGGCGCTGGCCAGCTACGACTGGCCCGGCAACGTGCGCGAACTGACCAACCTGGTCGAGCGCCTGGCCGTGCTGCACCCCGGCGGCACCGTGCGCGTGCAGGACCTGCCGGCGCGCTATCGCGGCGATTTCAGCGCCAGCGTACCGGCGCCCGTGGTGGCCCCGGCGCCGGTGGCCGACGAGCGCCTGGACCTGCGCAGCTTTTCCTTCCACGTGCCGACGCCGGGCAATGGTGCCGCCGCGGACGCCGGCCCGGCCGCCCGCGCCCCGGCCCTGCCCGACGCCGGCCTGGACCTGCGCAACCACATGGCCAACATCGAGTTGAACCTGATCAACGAAGCACTGGAACGCACCCAGGGCGTGGTCGCCCACGCCGCCCAGCTGCTCGGCCTGCGCCGCACCACGCTGGTGGAAAAGCTGCGCAAGTACGGGATCGAGCGCGACCAGGCCGAACTGGCTGGTTGAGCCCACCGCAGGCTGGAATGACGCAGAAGCCCGGGCCCGTCCCGGGCTTTGTCGTTGTGGCGTTCGCGGCAACGGCCGGCAGCCAGATTGCAACGTTTCCTACAGACACGCGCCATGCACTGACTAGCATCAACGGCACATCCCTCTGGAGGTCATCCGATGCGCCTGTTCCCCGTGCTGCTCGTCCTGGCCGTGCTGCCCACCCCCTCCCTGGCCACCCCGGCCTGCACCCTGCCGACCACGCTCGACGCGCGCCAGTTCATCAATATCAGCGATCCGCTCTATCGCCCCGACAACCCCAACGCCGGGCGGGTGGTGCAGGTGGATTTCGCAGCCGACCAGTACGTGCTGGAAATTCTGGGCACCCCGATCCACGTGCAGGGCACCTATCGCTACCAGCGCCACGCCCCGCACCTCGGTGAAGTCCGCATGCGCGAAGCGTTCCCGGGCGGAACCGCCGCCTACACCCTGCTGCTCACCTGCCTGACTGACAGCGAGGGCATGTTCGTCTTCACCCAGCACGCCGGTCCCATCGCTCCGGCCCGCCGCCAGAACAGCGGCCGCTGGACGCTAACGCCCTGGAAGAGCAGCCACACAAGAGCAGCCACCCATGGGGTGGCTCTACCCCCGATACCGTCCCATGGGTGGCCGCATAGCCGGCATACCGCCCGATAGAGCCACCCCATGGGTGGCTGCACGACACCCCGCCGGTTTTCCGACGCCGGCGCCCCGGCACGCGCGCCGCGTCAACGCGCCGCAGCAACATTCCGTCGCGCAACGCGACCGGCCGCCCCACCCGCCCTCGCCGCGTGAAGGCGCAAGCCCTTGTGCCACCAACAAAACTGAACCGGTAAACGGTTTCGGCACGCCACTTGCAACGTATTCACCCGAAACCCCATCCCAGCTTCGGAACGTTCCAGATGTCGCACTCCGTCACCTCCGTCCTTTCCCAGATCCGCTCCTTCCAGACCCAGATGGGGCAGTCCGCCGTCAGCCCGCTGACGGAGACGCCGAAGAGCAACGCCATCCAGGGCCTGGTGTCCCCCCAGGAAGTGCAGGGCCCGAGCTTCACCGAAACCCTGCGCGGCGCCATTGCCGGCGTCAACGAAGCCCAGCAGAAGTCCGGCGCCTTGGCCAAGGCCTTCGAACTGGGTGAACCCGGTGCCGACCTTGCCAAGGTGATGGTCGCCTCGCAGCAGTCCCAGATCGCCTTCCGCGCCACCGTGGAAGTCCGTAACCGTCTCGTCCAGGCTTACCAGGACGTGATGAACATGCCGCTGTAAGGATAGAAACGCATGGCCCTGTCGCTCTCCAAAGAATCGCTGAACACCGAAAAGGCTGGGCAGTGGTTCGACCGGCTGCAAAGCCTGCAGATCACCCGTCGGCTCGGACTGATGGCGATGATCGCCGTGGCCGTGGCGGCAGGTCTGTTCGTGTTCTTCTGGTCGCAGAAGCCGGGCATGGTGCCGCTGTATACCGGCCTGGACCAGAAGGCCACCGCCGAAGCCACCGACCTGCTGCGCACCGCGCAGATTCCGTTCGAGCTGGACCCGGCCACCGGTGGCATCACCGTGCCGGAAAAGAACCTGCACGACGCCCGCCTGAAGCTGGCCGGCTCGGGCCTGACCGACAGCGGCCGGCTCGGCTTCGAGCTGATGGAGCGTGATCCGGGCTTCGGCGTCAGCCAGTTCATGGAAAACGCCCGCTACCAGCATTCGCTGGAAACCGAACTGTCGCGCACCATCAACACGCTGCGCCCGGTGCGCGATTCGCGCGTGCACCTGGCCATTCCCAAGCCAAGCGCCTTCACCCGCCAGCGCGACGTGGCCAGTGCCTCGGTGGTGCTGGAACTGCGCGGCGGCCAGCAGCTGGAACGCGGCCAGATCGACGCCATCGTGCACATGGTGGCCGCCAGCATTCCCGACCTGGCCCCCGAGCGCGTGACCGTGGTCGACCAGAGCGGGCGCATGCTCAGCGTGTCCGATCCCAACAGCGATGCGGCGATGAATGCCGCGCAGTTTGAACAGGTGCGCCGCCAGGAAACCTCGTTCAACCAGCGCATCCGCGAACTGCTGGAACCGATGACCGGCCCGGGCCGGGTCAATCCGGAAACCAGCGTGGACATGGACTTCTCGGTCATCGAGGAAGCCCGTGAGCTCTACAACGGCGAGCCGCAGAAACTGCGCAGCGAGCAGATGAGCGAGAACAGCAGCAACGTGCCCGGCCCGCAGGGCGTGCCCGGTGCGGCCAGCAACACCCCGCCGGGCCCGGCCGCCGCGCCGGCCACCGCCGCCGCCCCGACCGAAACCTCGAAAAACGCCACCCGCAACTACGAGCTGGACCGCACCCTGCAGCACACCCGCCAGCCGGCGGGTCGCATCAAGCGCGTGTCGGTGGCGGTGCTGGTGGACAACGTGCCGCGAGCCGGCGCCAACGGCAAGACCACCGAGCAGGCACTGTCGGCGGCCGAACTGACCCGCGTCGAAGCCCTGGTCAAGCAGGCGGTCGGCTTCGATGCCGAACGAGGCGACACCGTGTCGGTGATGAATGCCCCGTTCGTGCGTGAAGTCACCCCGGTCGAAGGGCCCAAGTGGTGGGAGCTGCCGCAGGTGCAGGACGCATTGCGTCTGCTGCTCGGCGCGATCGTGGTGCTGGCCCTGGTGTTCGGTGTGCTGCGCCCGGCGCTGCGCTCGATCACCGGCCAGACCAAGAAAGACAGCGATGAGGCACTGGAACCGCACAGTGCCGATGTACAGCTGGTCGACGATGGCGAAGGCCTGCCCGCGCTGGGCAGCGAACGCCTGAACGCGGCCGGACATGAAACCCTGGCACTGCCGGTGGACTCCTACGAGGAACGACTGCGCATGGCGCGTGAAGCTGTAAAGACCGATTCCAAGCGCGTGGCCCAGGTGGTCAAGGGCTGGGTGGCCAATGACTGACGCCACCACTGCGCCGCTGAGCGGCGTACAACGCGCCGCCGTGCTGCTGCTGTCGCTGGGTGAACTGGACGCGGCCGAAGTGCTGCGCCACATGGAGCCCAAGGAGGTGCAGAAGATCGGCATCGCCATGGCCACCATGACCGACATCACCCGTGCCCAGGTGGAAGGGGTGATGGACCAGTTCAGTTCCGAACTGGGCTCCAAGACTTCGCTGGGCGTGGGCTCGGACGACTACATCCGCAACATGCTGGTGCAGGCGCTGGGCAGCGAGAAGGCCGGCAACCTGATCGACCGCATCCTGCTCGGCCGCAACACCACCGGCCTGGACGCGCTGAAGTGGATGGACCCGCGTGCGGTGGCCGACCTGGTCCGCAACGAACATCCGCAGATCATCGCCATCGTGATGGCCCACCTGGAAACCGACCAGGCCGCCGACGCGCTCAAGCTGCTGCCCGAACGCACCCGGGTGGACGTGCTGCTGCGCATCGCCACCCTGGACGGCATTCCGCCGAACGCCCTGAACGAGCTCAACGAAATCATGGAGCGCCAGTTCGCCGGCAACCAGAACCTGAAGTCGTCCAACATCGGCGGCGTGCAGTGCGCGGCCAACATCCTGAACTTCATGGACAGCGGCCAGGACCAGGCGATCCTGGGCGAGATCGCGCGCATCGACGCCCCGCTGAGCGGGCGCATCCAGGACCTGATGTTCGTGTTCGACGACCTGGTGGACCTGGACGACCGCGAACTGCAGCTGGTGCTGCGCGAAGTCAGCGGCGAGCGCTTGGGCCTGGCCCTGCGCGGCGCGGACATCAAGGTGCGCGACAAGATCACCCGCAACATGTCCCAGCGCGCGGCCGAGATCCTGCTCGAGGACATGGAGGCACGCGGTCCGGTGCGCCTGTCCGACGTGGAAGTGGCGCAGCGCGAGATCCTGGCCATCGTCAAGCGCATGGCCGATGAAGGCACCGTCACCATTGGCGGCAATGCGGAGGCGATGCTGTGAACAACGCCGTGCGCTGGCTTGCCCCGGACCTGCTGGCGGTGCCCGAACCGGCACCGGTGGAGGAGAGTTTCGAACTCACCGAACCGGATCCGGAGCACGAACCGGAACCGCTGCTGCAGCTGCCCACGCTGGAGGAAATCCAGCAGATCCAGGACGCCGCCGAGAAAGACGGCTTCGACCGTGGTCATGCCGACGGCCAGGCCCAGGGCCAGGCCGAGGTGCGCCGTCTGGTCGCGCAGATCGAAGGCATCCTGGACAACTTCAGCCGTCCGCTGGTGCGTCTGGAGAATGAAGTGGTGGCCGCGCTGGGCGAGCTGGCCGTCCGTATCGCCGGCACCCTGGTCGGCCTTGCCTACCAGGCCGACCCGGCGCTGCTCGCGCAGCTGGTGGGCGAGGCGGTCGACGCGGTCGGCGGCGCCAACCGCGAGGTTGAAGTTCGCCTGCACCCTGACGACATCGCCGCGCTCACCCCGCTGCTGCAGCTGTCGCCCACCCAGCGCCTCACCCCCGACGTCAGCCTGAGCCGTGGCGACCTGCGCGTGCACGCCGAAGCGGTGCGCATCGACGGCACCCTGGAAGCCCGCCTGCGTGGCGCGCTGGATGCGGTGCTGCGCAAATCCGGAGCCAGTGCATGAACACCGAACCCCTGCCCGTCCCGGCCGCCGAGTGGGCGCCCGCGCGCAACCTGCGCCTGGCTGCGCGCCTGGACAGCATCCAGCCCGACGGCAACCACGGCCGTGGCCTGATCCGCGAAGGCGTGCTGCGCCGCGCGGTCGGGCTGACGCTGGAAGCGGTTGGCTGCGAATCGCCGATGGGCGCCAGCTGCAAGGTGGAAGTGGCCGACGGCGGCTGGGTGGATGCCGAAG
>Ga0308172_1001682_pt1 | contig 14158 bp, 8 predicted proteins | sample PhyGR2_FD_202134 | JGI IMG/M metagenome (GOLD analysis project Ga0308172, IMG submission 202134) | Phyllosphere microbial communities from UC Gill Tract Community Farm, Albany, California, United States - DLSLSG.R2 | ecosystem: Host-associated > Plants > Phyllosphere > Unclassified | place: USA...
ACTCAGAAGTGAAACGCCGTAGCGCCGATGGTAGTGTGGGGTCTCCCCATGCGAGAGTAGGGAACTGCCAGGCATTATATAAGTGAAGAAGCCCCGCACGAAAGTGCGGGGCTTTTTTACGTCTGCATTATTTTGCGTCTGCGCTATGTCCCTTTAATACTATGCCCCTTTAAGCTGAAACATTTTCATTTTCCGCATGAAACCTCGACATCTCACAACGATCAGGCTAATGTTGGGCATCCAGATGTCTAAACGTTTATATGGTTGCGAGAGGTGAGCAGGTTATGCCAATCAGGGTTCCCGACGAATTACCGGCAGTGAATTTTTTGCGTGACGAAAACGTCTTTGTCATGACGTCGTCGCGCGCCAGTGTTCAGGAGATCCGACCGCTTAAAGTGCTCATACTGAATCTGATGCCGAAAAAGATCGAAACAGAGAATCAGTTTCTGCGTCTGCTTTCCAACTCGCCCTTACAGATCGATATTCAGCTGCTGCGCATCGACAGCCGCGAGTCACGCAATACGCCCACTGAGCACCTCAACAACTTCTACTGCAATTTTGAAGATATCCAGCATGACAACTATGACGGCTTAATCGTGACAGGTGCGCCACTGGGGCTGGTCGATTTTAATGATGTTGCTTACTGGCCCCAGATTCAGCGCGTGCTGCACTGGGCAAATGAGCACGTCACCTCAACGCTGTTTGTCTGCTGGGCCGTGCAGGCGGCGCTTAATATTCTGTATGGCATTCCCAAGCAAACCCGACATAACAAACTGTCCGGCGTCTATGAACATCAGATATTGCATCCTCATGCCTTACTGACCCGGGGTTTTGATGATAATTTCCTCGCACCACACTCTCGTTATGCTGATTTTCCTACTCAACTGATCTCGGATTACACCGATCTTGAGCTGTTTGCTGAATCGGAACAAACCGGTGCCTATCTGATGGCGAGTAAAGACAAACGCCTGGTATTTGTTACTGGCCATCCGGAGTATGACGCGCTGACGTTGTCTGGTGAGTATCATCGTGATTATGAAGCGGGTGTGAATCCGGAAGTCCCCTATAACTATTTCCCACAGGACAATCCGGCCCTGCCACCGCGCGCGACCTGGCGTAGCCACGGTAATCTGCTGTTCTCGAACTGGCTCAACTACTACGTTTACCAGATCACGCCATTCGATCTGCGTCGCATGAATCCAACGCTGGAGTAGTCCCGCCCGAAGATCAACTGAACCGTGTTAGCCGATGGCAACACGGTTTTTTTTCGCCTGAAAAACAGCAATGAAAGTCGTTCCTTTAATAAATAAAACTTTAAATCCATATAAAACATCAGGATAGCTGGGTTGGTGTATAAAAATGGAAATAGTTTTTGATTTAGAAAAATAAATGCTTATGCTCTGCTCCTGTAGCTCACAAAATAAACACCGTGTGGATCCGCTGCATTCGATCCTTTGAATACAGGAGAACGCCAGCATGACAGACTCAGTGATCAGCCCTGCGCTGAATTTCAGCCAGCCCTTTAGCCATGCCGAACAACAGCTGTTAACGCCCGAAGCGGTTTCTTTTCTGGAAGCGCTGGTCGCACGCTTTGCATCGCAACGCAACGAGCTGTTGTTGGCACGCCAGCAGCGTCAGCAACGCTATGACCAGGGCTATCTGCCAGACTTCGATATGGAAACTGCTTCCATAAGAGAGGGTGCGTGGCGTATTCAATCCATTCCGGCCGACTTAGAAGATCGTCGGGTTGAGATCACCGGCCCACCGGATCGAAAAATGGTCATTAATGCCCTGAACTCAAACGTAAAAGTCTTTATGGCCGACTTTGAGGATTCGCTGTCACCGGAGTGGTCAAAGCTGATGGAAGGGCAGCTCACACTGCGCGAGGCGGTGCAGGGCACGCTGAGTTACACCAGCGACAAAGGCAAAATTTATCAGCTCGGCGCAAACCCAGCGGTGCTGATGTGCCGGGTTCGCGGTCTGCATCTGTCAGAAAAACATGTCAGCTGGCAGGGTGAGGCGATTCCGGGCGGGCTGTTTGATTTCGCGCTCTATTTCTTCCACAACGTCCGGCCTTTACTGGCCAAAGGCAGCGGGCCTTACTTCTATCTGCCGAAAACAGAGAGCTGGCAGGAGATCGCCTGGTGGCGTGAGATCTTCAGTTTCAGCGAGGATCAGTTCGATCTGCCGCGCGGTACGATCAAGGCTACCGTCCTGATTGAAACGTTACCCGCCGTGTTTCAGATGGATGAGATCCTGTGGAATCTGCGCGATCATATTGTGGGCCTCAACTGCGGCCGCTGGGATTACATCTTCAGCTACATCAAAACCCTGAAACAGCATGCGGATCGCGTTCTGCCGGATCGCCAGTCAGTCACCATGTCGCAGCCGTTTCTGGATGCTTACTCACGTCTGCTGATTAAAACCTGTCATCGTCGGGGAGCCTTCGCGATGGGGGGAATGTCAGCCCTGATTCCTGCTAAAGACCCAACACGTAATGCCTGGGTACTGCAGCGCGTGACGGAAGATAAACAGCGTGAGGCGGGCAACGGGCATGACGGTACCTGGATTGCGCATCCGGGCCTGGCAGACACCGCTATGGCGGTCTTCAATGCCGTGCTGGGCGACCGACCCAACCAGTTGCATGTTATGCGGGAAGAGGATGCACCAATCACGGCGGAGCAGTTACTTGCGCCCTGTCAGGGTGAGCGCACCGAAGCGGGGATGCGCGCCAATATCCGCGTCGCGCTGCAATACCTTGAAGCCTGGATCAGCGGTAACGGCTGTGTGCCGATTGACGGGCTGATGGAGGATGCCGCCACCGCTGAGATTGCACGCACCTCAATCTGGCAATGGATTCGTCATCAGCAAATCCTGAACAACGGCCAGCAGGTTACGGCCGAACTGTTTCTGCGCTGGCTGAACGAAGAGCTGCACCTGCTGCAAAACGCGCTGGGCGAAGCCCACTTCAGTGCTGGTCGCTATGACGACGCGGCACAGCTGATGGCGCAGATCACCACCGAACGCGAACTGGTTTCCTTTCTTACCCTGCCAGGCTACCGCCTGATCCCCTGAACAGAGGAGCTATTGCCATGACACGTACTCAACAGATCGATCAACTGGAACAACTCTGGCAGACCGCACGCTGGGAGGGCATTATCCGCCCTTACAGCGCAGCAGAGGTGGTTAATCTGCGCGGCTCGGTTCTGCCTGCCTGTACGCTGGCAGAGCGCGGTGCCGAAAAGTTATGGGCGCTGCTGAACGGCGAGGCGAAGAAAGGTTACATCAACAGCCTGGGTGCGCTCAGTGGCGGGCAGGCACTGCAACAAGCCAAAGCGGGCATTGAAGCGATCTATCTCTCTGGCTGGCAGGTGGCTGCGGATGCCAATGTGGCAGGACAGATGTATCCCGATCAGTCGCTCTACCCGGTGAACTCCGTACCGGAAGTGGTGACCCGCATTAACCAGACGTTTCAGCGTGCCGATCAGATTCAGTGGTCCAGCGGCATTGAAGAGGGCGACAGCCGGCATACTGATTTCTTCCTGCCGATTGTTGCCGATGCTGAAGCCGGTTTTGGCGGCGTGCTCAATGCCTATGAGCTGATGAAGGCGATGATTCAGGCGGGGGCGGCGGCTGTCCACTTCGAAGACCAGCTGGCGGCGGTTAAAAAATGCGGTCACATGGGTGGCAAAGTGCTGGTACCGACCCAGGAAGCGATTCAGAAACTGGTAGCGGCACGACTGGCGGCCGATGTAATGGGTGTGCCAACCGTGCTACTGGCTCGCACCGACGCCGACGCCGCTGACCTGATTACCTCAGACTGCGATGAATACGATCGTCCCTTTATCCGGGGCGACAGGACGGCAGAAGGCTTCTTCCGCACTCATGCCGGTATTGAACAGGCGATCAGTCGCGGACTGGCCTATGCACCTTATGCTGACATCCTGTGGTGTGAAACCTCAACACCGGATCTGGCGATGGCGCAGCGTTTTGCCGACGCTATTCATGCGCGTTTCCCCGGCAAGCTACTGGCCTACAACTGCTCGCCCTCGTTTAACTGGAAAAAGAACCTCGATGACCGCACTATCGCGCAATTTCAGCAGGCGCTCAGCGACATGGGGTATCGCTTCCAGTTCATCACGCTGGCAGGCATCCACAGCATGTGGTTCAACATGTTCGATCTGGCCCATGCCTATGCGCAGGGTGAAGGGATGCGCCACTATGTGGAAAAGGTTCAGCAGCCTGAGTTCGCGGCCCGCGATCGCGGTTATAGCTTCTCGTCACATCAGCAGGAAGTGGGCACCGGCTATTTCGATCAGGTGACCAACATCATTCAGGGCGGTAAATCCTCGGTCACCGCGCTCACCGGCTCGACCGAAGAGCACCAGTTCTGACGCTTTTTCTCTGATGGGTTCCCCGCCCGCACCATGCGGGCGGGCATTGACCGGAGCTGACTATGCCGCCACGCGAATCGCTGATTGCACACACTATCCTGCAGGGATTTGATGCTCAGTATGGACGCTTTCTGGATATTACTGCCGGCGCGCAGCAGCGCTTTGAGCAGGCAGAATGGCAGGCAGTGCAGCATGCCATGAAGGCTCGCATTCATCTCTATGATCATCACGTCAGCCTGGTTGCCGATCAACTGCGCGTGCTGAACGGTGCGGCAAGCTGGGATGCGATGTTCTGGCTGAGGGTTAAAGATCACTATCAAAGCCTGCTACCTGGCTATCCGCGGCACGAAATTGCCGAAAGCTTCTTTAATTCCGTCTATTGCCGGCTACACGGACATGCCGACCTGCAACCTGAACGGCTGTTTATCTTCAGCTCTCAGTCCCTGACCGCGCCGGTCACACCTCTGCGCCCCTTATCACGGCGTTACCAGCCGGAGCGGGGCTGGCGGGCATTGGTAGATCAGATACTGGAGGATCTACCGCTGACGCTACCGTGGCAGCACCGCGCGCGCGATGTGGGCTGGATTGTCCGCCACCTGGAGTCGCATTTTCCCCGGCTGAGCGAGGGCTGGCTCGAGGTCAACAGTGAACTCTTTTATCGCAATAAAACGGCCTGGCTGGTGGCGCGTCTGCATCTGCCAGCGGGTATCTTTCCCTGTCTGCTGCCGATCCAGCGGACGGAAACCGGCGAACTGTGGATCGACACCTGTCTGACGGATGTAAATGACGCCAGCATTGTCTTTGGTTTTGCCCGCGCCTATTTCATGGTGTATGCCCCGGTACCTGCGGCACTGGTCGCCTGGCTGCAACCCATTCTGCCCGCCAAAACACTGGCCGAACGCTATATGGCGATTGGCTGCCAGAAGCACGGTAAAACAGAAAGCTATCGCGAATATCTTCAGGCGCTGGCAGAGAGTGAAACAGCCTTTGAGATCGCGCCTGGCGTGCGCGGCATGGTGATGCTGGTCTTCACGCTGCCGGGCTTTGACTGGGTATTCAAGGTCATCAGGGATCGCTTCGCACCGCAAAAAGAGGTGACGGAAGCACAGGTCCGCGCCTGTTATCAGCAGGTCAAAGAGCACGACCGCGTGGGGCGCATGGCAGATACCCAGGAGTTTGAACAGTTTGCACTGCCGCTGGCGCGCATCTCACCAGCGCTGCTGGCGGAACTCCACGCCTGTGTGGCAGAGAAGCTGTATATCGAAGGCGATCGCCTGATTATTCGTCATCTGTGGCTGGAGCGCCGTATGCAGCCGCTGAATCTCTATCTTGCCCAGGCCAGCCCAGCCGAGCGACGTCATGCCATTGAAGAGTATGGCAATGCCATTCGACAGCTGGCGGCAGCCAATATCTTTCCCGGCGATATGCTGTTTAAAAACTTCGGCATAACCCGTCATGGGCGGGTGATATTTTACGATTACGATGAGATCCGCCCGATGCAGGAGCTGAACTTCCGGGAGGTGCCCGCGGCACGCTATGAGGAAGATGAACTCAGTGCCGAGCCGTGGTACAGCGTGGGGCCAGACGATGTCTTTCCCGAAACCTTCCGCTATGCGTTATGCAGCGAAACCGCGACCGGCGCTTTGCTGCTGGAACTGCATCCGGAAATATTCGACGCCAGCTGGTGGCGCACACAGCAGCAGCGCATCGCGCAGGGCCATGTCGAAGAGGTGATCGCCTGGCGGCAGACGCAGCGTTTCAGCGTCTGCTATACGCCAGAGAGGGTTAGAGACCGCTGTACGCCAGCGTAACCTGACGCGCTTCGCGGATGACCAGCGCACCTAATTCCGTAATCCTGTCGTCTGTCATGCGGGCGATAGGGCCGGAGATGGAGAGGGCAGCAAACGCCTCGCCATGTTCATCATAGATGGGTGCAGCGACACAGCGCAGTCCGAGTGCATGCTCTTCATCATCCAGCGAAAAGCCCGCTTTACGCACCTGTGCCAGATTCTCTTTCAGACTCTGTGGCGACATCAGGGTTTTTGGCGTGTAGTAGTGCAATCCTTTCTGATGCAGCAGGGCAGTAATCTGTTCTTCACCCAGATGGGCCAGAAAGGCTTTGCCTGCACCTGACGCATGCATCGGCAGCTTGCCGCCAATCGGTGCTGACATCCGCATCAGCTGGGTGCACTGCACCTGATCAATGATCACCGCCTGATAGTCACTGAGATCCAGCACCGCCAGATTCACTGTTTCACCGGACTGCTCCATCAGGCTCCGCAACACCGGATGAACCAGCGCCAGCAGATTACGGCTTTGCAGGAAACTGCTGCCAACCACAAAGGCGTGTGCGCCAATCGTCCATAGCCCGAGATCGCCCACCTGGCGGACAAAGCCCTGCTGCTGCATGGTGCTGAGCAGGCGATGCGTGGTGGAGTTAGGCAAACCCGCCTGCTGCGCGAGCTCGGTCAGCGCCACGCTGCCATGTGAATCTGCAATCAGCTCCAGCAGCGTGAGGCCGCGCGTCAGTGATTGAACCTGACCGCCCGCGGGTGCGGCGACAGGGGTGCCGCGGGGTTTCTTACCGCGCTTAACAGGAACGGGCGTGGCCATTGTTGTCTCTCCTTTTGCATTGTGGAAATCATTTTCGTTTTAATCGCGCGGTTTGCAAACGCTGGTTTTCTGGTCAGACCTGTGAGGCGATGATCTGAAAATCTCTCAGGTGAGGTTACTTTGTCGCCAGACAGGGTTGTGCCAGAATGGAAAACAGGGTTTTCCGCCAGCAGACTGACGTGAATGGGGCAACAGTGAGCAATAAAATCGACGCGCTACATCAGCAGCTCGCACAACGCATTATGGTGTTGGATGGTGGCATGGGCACCATGATCCAGAGTTACCGGCTGGAGGAAGAGGATTATCGCGGCAGCCGTTTTGCTGACTGGCCCTGCGATCTCAAAGGCAACAACGATCTGCTGGTGCTGAGTAAACCGGACGTGATCCGCGAGATCCACGACGCTTATCTGGCTGCAGGTGCAGATATCCTCGAAACCAATACCTTTAACGCCACGTCGATTGCGATGGCGGACTACCAGATGGAAAGCCTGTCGGCGGAGATCAATTATGAAGCGGCCCGGCTGGCGCGAGCCTGCGCAGATGCGTGGACGGCGAAAACACCGGACCGCCCGCGTTATGTCGCGGGGGTACTCGGCCCGACCAACCGCACCTGCTCGATCTCACCCGACGTCAACGATCCGGCTTACCGAAACGTCACCTTTAATCAGCTGGTAGAGGCATACCGCGAATCAACCCGTGCGCTGGTGGAGGGCGGTTCCGACATCATTATGATCGAAACGGTGTTCGATACGCTGAATGCCAAAGCCGCCATCTATGCAGTGCAGACCGAGATGGAAGCGCTGGGTGTTACGCTGCCGCTGATGATCTCCGGCACCATCACCGATGCGTCAGGCCGGACGCTCTCCGGCCAGACCACGGAAGCCTTTTACAACTCGCTGCGCCATGCCGAACCGCTCTCTTTTGGCCTGAACTGCGCGCTGGGACCGGATGAACTGCGTCAGTATGTGGCGGAGCTGTCACGCATTGCTGAAGGCTACGTGACTGCCCATCCTAACGCCGGTCTGCCCAACGCGTTCGGCGAATACGATCTTGATGCAGAGTTGATGGCGCAGCAGATTGGTGAATGGGCGACCTCGGGTTTCCTGAATATTATTGGCGGCTGTTGTGGTACGACGCCGAAGCATATCGCTGCCATGGTCGCAGCGGTTGAAGGTGTTGCGCCGCGTCCATTGCCGACGATTCCAGTGGCCTGTCGTCTCTCGGGTCTTGAGCCGCTGAACATCACCGCAGAGTCACTGTTTGTTAACGTTGGTGAGCGCACCAACGTCACTGGCTCCGCAAAATTTAAGCGGCTGATCAAAGAAGAGAAGTACAACGAAGCGCTTGAAGTGGCGCTGCAGCAGGTGCAGAGCGGCGCACAGATCATCGACATCAACATGGATGAAGGGATGCTCGATGCTGAAGCAGCGATGGTGCGCTTCCTGAATCTGATTGCAGGCGAGCCCGATATTGCCCGCGTGCCGATCATGATCGACTCCTCCAAATGGGAGGTCATTGAGAAAGGGCTGCAGTGCATTCAGGGCAAAGGGATCGTGAACTCGATTTCGATGAAAGAGGGTGAAGCCGCCTTTATCCACCATGCGCGGCAGGTCCGGCGTTATGGGGCGGCGATGGTAGTCATGGCGTTTGACGAAGTGGGCCAGGCGGATACGCGTGCCCGTAAAATTGAGATCTGCCGCCGTGCTTACCACATCCTCACCGAGCAGGTCGGTTTCCCGCCGGAAGATATTATCTTCGATCCCAACATTTTTGCAGTCGCCACCGGCATCGACGAACACAACAACTACGCCATGGATTTCATCGGTGCCTGTGAAGATATCAAGCGTGAACTGCCCCATGCCATGATCTCCGGCGGCGTCTCCAACGTATCGTTTTCATTCCGGGGCAACGATCCGGTTCGTGAAGCAATACACGCGGTGTTCCTCTACTACGCCATCCGAAACGGCATGGATATGGGCATCGTTAACGCAGGTCAGCTGGCCATCTATGACGATCTGCCGACAGAACTGCGCGAGGCGGTAGAAGATGTGATCCTTAACCGCCGGGATGATGGCACCGAGCGGCTGCTGGCGCTGGCGGAGAAATACCGTGGCGGCAAAAGCGATGGTGCGCAGGAAAAGCAGCTCGCCGAGTGGCGAAGCTGGGACGTGGTGAAGCGACTGGAGTATTCGCTGGTTAAGGGGATCACGGAGTTTATCGAGCAGGATACCGAAGAGGCGCGCCAGCAGGTGCCGCGTCCGATAGAAGTGATTGAAGGTCCGCTGATGTCCGGCATGAACGTGGTCGGTGACCTGTTCGGCGAAGGCAAAATGTTCCTGCCGCAGGTGGTGAAATCGGCACGCGTAATGAAGCAGGCGGTGGCTTATCTGGAGCCTTTTATCGAAGCCAGCAAAGAGGCGGGGCGCAGCAACGGTAAAATCGTGCTGGCCACCGTTAAAGGTGACGTACATGACATCGGCAAAAACATTGTCGGCGTGGTGCTGCAGTGTAATAACTACGAAATTGTCGATCTTGGCGTGATGGTGCCGGGCGAAAAAATCCTTAAAACGGCGCGCGAAGTGAATGCGGACATCATTGGCTTATCCGGTCTGATTACGCCGTCGCTGGATGAGATGGTCAATATGGCGAAAGAGATGGAGCGTCAGGGGTTTACCTTACCGCTGCTGATTGGCGGCGCGACCACCTCAAAGGCACATACTGCCGTCAAAATTGAGCAGCACTACAGCGGCCCGACGGTCTACGTGCAGAACGCCTCACGCACTGTTGGCGTCGTTTCATCACTGCTCTCCGCCACCTTAAAAGACGATTTCGTTGCCCGAACGCGCAAAGAGTACGAAACCGTACGCATCCAGCATGCGCGCAAAAAGCCGCGCATGCCGCCGGTCTCGCTGCAGACGGCGCGCGATAACGCCACGTCGATTGACTGGGAAAGCTACTCGCCGCCGGTGCCACACCGTCTCGGTGTCAGCCAGGTGGAGGCCAGCATTGCCACGCTGCGCCACTACATCGACTGGACGCCATTCTTTATGACCTGGTCGCTGGCGGGCAAATATCCCCGCATTCTTGAAGATGAGGTGGTCGGTGAAGAGGCGCAGCGTCTGTTCGCCGATGCCAATGCGATGCTCGACAGATTAAGTGAGCAGTCACTGCTGAAACCGCGTGGTGTGGTCGGTATTTTCCCGGCTAACCGGGTCGGCGATGATATTCATCTCTACAGTGATGAGCGGCGCGATGAAGTGTTGTGTGTGAGTCATCACTTACGTCAACAGACCGAGAAAACCGACTTCGCCAACTACTGCCTGGCGGATTTTGTCGCGCCGAAAACCTCCGGAAAAGCGGATTATCTTGGCGCGTTCGCGGTGACAGGCGGACTGGAAGAGGATGCGCTGGCGGAGGCCTATGATCGTCAGCACGACGACTACAACAAGATCATGGTGAAAGCGCTGGCTGACCGTCTGGCGGAAGCCTTTGCCGAATACCTGCACGAGCGGGTGCGTAAGGTGATCTGGGGCTTTGCGCCCAACGAGAATCTCAGCAACGAAGAGCTGATTCGCGAAAATTATCAGGGGATACGTCCGGCGCCAGGCTATCCGGCCTGCCCGGAGCATACCGAAAAAGCCGCTATCTGGCGTCTGCTGGCAGTGGAAGCGCAGACCGGCATGAAACTCACCGAATCTTATGCGATGTGGCCGGGTGCGGCGGTGTCTGGCTGGTACTTCAGCCATCCTGACAGCCGCTATTTCGCCGTGGCGCAGATTCAGCGTGATCAGGTGGAAGATTATGCGGCACGCAAAGGGATGTCGGTTACGGAGGTGGAGCGCTGGCTGGCGCCGAATCTCGGCTACGACGCGGACTAAATAAAAAAAGCGGCCTGAGGTGGTTGATAAAGCCTGGTCCGCACTGCTGTGATACCGGAGCGGCGCAGAAAACACGGTCAGATCGGAAAGGCGCTAAAGCCAGTCTTTGGCCGCTCGGCCCGCGCAATTACGCACCTCATTCCTGAGGTGCGCCCGCAAACGGACCAACGCGTTGCGTTGTTCAAAAACGCTCCTGGCGTTTTTTGCGTCTTTACGCAGGGCGTTTGCTCCCTGAGCCTGCTTCTGTAAACAGCGTTGAGCGGCCCGAAGGCCGCCTCTGCTTAGTTGAAGCGAGCATCGCGATCCGACGTCAGATCATACAGCTGGTACTTACGGCCCAGCATCTGACCACCATCACGCGTCAGCGGCACCCAGTTCACCTGCGCGCGACCACGCGTTGGCGTCACGGTGAACAGATCCATCGGGATGGAGATATAGAAGCCTTTGGTGAAGTCGCCTTCGCCATACTCTTCAGACGACACATTAGTTTTGGTAGCATAAACACCGACCATCACGCCGCTGTCGAAGCGCTTCGAGACATCAACCGTCACGCCTTTATCTTTCGCCAGATACTGACCGACGCTGGTTTTCACCAGTACATCCTGCATGAACCATGGACGCCAGTAGCCCGTCAGGTTGCCGGTTGCCGCTTTATAGCGGTTAAACTGCATCATATTGTCCCAGTCACGCTGACGAACGTAGTTGGCATCGACGCCCACCGCCCAGTTCGCATCGACCGGACGATAAAGCACCTCGCCACCCACGCCGCCGTACATCGTCTCCAGATAGCCGCCGTAGACCTGACCATAGAAGCCATTACCGAGCTGGCCCATATAGTTCGCCTGCAGATCGTTGACGTAGACATTGTTCTCAACGTAGTCGCGGATATGGGTACGCACGCGCGGCAGGGAAGAGTCCGCCGGTGCGCCGTTGTAGTTGAACTTGTCATAGTTGTTGGCGAGGTTACCAAACAGACTGCCACCCACCAGCAGGTGGTCCGTCAGCCAGTAATCCGCGCTGGCCATCACGCCGACCTGATACATATAGAAGCTTTCCGGGCCGCCCACCGACTGATTCAGCACCGGCGACAGGCTGTAGTTCAGGCGATCTTTACGGATAAACATCCCCTGCTCAGTGGTACCCGGATCGACCGGTTCTTTGCGTGTCTGTTGCAGCGGCTTCTCATGGCCCAGCGGATAGCCTTCCAGATCGTTACGCAGGCTGGCGACTTTCGTCTCCGTGGTTACCTGCGGCATGTTAAAGCGCGACTCGGTGACATTGATCGTGTCGATGCCGTCAGGCAGGTGGTTCATGATAATGCGGTTAGCGCGATCCACCCCTTCACGGGTATCGCGATACTTCGTCTGCTCGCCTGACACATAGAGCGTATGGCCCTGAGTCTGAATACGCGGACCGTCGAGACCGGCGTTGTATTTCAGATCGGTCAGCTGAGAACCCACCACCGTTGTCTCCAGCAGTTTTGGCTGCGGCTGCGGATTGTAGGCCGGCTTCTCGCTGTCGATGTGCGCCTGGCGCAGATCGTTGAAGTTGGTTCGGATGGTGACACCAAACATAAAGGTATTGCCGCGTTCGTAGCTGGCGTTGATGTCGGCCCAGTCGGTCACACGATAGATTGCCCCGACGTTGAGCTTGCTGCGCTGATCAAGGCGGCCAGCAAAGTCATTCTGGTAGTCGTTGCCTTCATATTCCATCTTAAGGCGCAGCGGCTGCCAGGGCGTCTGATACTCCACGCCGCCAAACAGCGCCGTCGGACCATGGAACATCTGCGAGCCATTGATCGAACCCGCTTCGCCCACTTTCGGACGCTGACAATAGCTGTCGCTGTATGAGCAGAAGGGGTTTTTCAGCGTGCCGCTGTTGCCGAGGTAGCCCCAGCCGACACCCAGCGTAAAGTCGAACGGTCCCCAGGCTTTGGTTCCCACCAAGTATTCGCTGTCGAACAGGCCAGTACCGCCGAGATCGCGGGTTCCCACCGCCACCTCTGGCAGCCAGAAACCTTCCTGCCAGAGGCGCAGTTTCAAATCGAAGGCTTTATCTTTGTAGCTCTGTGTGCCGCTGAATTCTGATACCGCACTGTATTGACGGGTCCGCACGTCGGTATAACGCACCGTAGTTTCCAGCCAGGGGAAGAGCTGCAGTGAGGCAGAGTAGTAACGATACTGATCGTTGTCGCGGGCGTTGAGGCTGAATTCACCCTCTCTGGACATGCGCGCCGTCGGCACCTGCATCAGGCCAACACCACCGAAATCGGATTGTGAAGGACCCACCGGCGCGGGGAAAGTGTCAGCCTGCGCCTGACAGGCTGCCGCCACGGAAACAGCCAACAGGCTGAAGAGATAACGTTTTTTCATCAGTCTGGTATCCGGTGAGTCAGTACGGAAAGGATGCGATCGTTCAGGTCTTCATCACTGCCTGGCAGGCTCCATGACGAAAAGCCCAGCCAGATAACGCTGCCTGGCTCCACTTCCGCATGGCGGCGATTCCAGTAAGCAACCGGCACCTGCTGTGTGGCGCCTGAAGGGGCAATCACCGTGACAAAATTGCGTTCTGCCCCGGAGAGTGCGTCATGACCATCCAGATAGTCGCGTACTGATTTACCCGGCTGCCAGCTCACCTTGCCTGCGCCGCTCAGTGCGCCGAGCAGCAGCACTGAATCGGTGGGCGCCTGCAGATAGAGGTCATAGCTGCCTTCCAGCCGACGGTTGTCCGCCGGATGTAAGCGGATCCAGTCCGGGTCGAGCGACGTGAACTGACGACCAGCCACTTTAATGGCGCTCAGCTGGCGAATCACCTCATCAATGGCCGCCGCCCGATCGCCGCTGCTGTCGGCACGCCAGGCCCGTAACGCGCCCAGCGTCTGTTGATATTGCTGCCGGGCGACTGCGGTTGCACCGCGCTCGGCAATAAAGGTACTGCGCCAGTCCGTGTTGACCTGCAGTGGAGGCAGGGTCACCAGCTGTGAGAGATCAGTGATCTGGCTCAGCTCAGCCTGACCGCCATTGTGCGGTGTATGGACAGTAACCTGCGCAGCAGCCTGCGCCCCTGCGACGCTGAACAGGCTCAGCCCGGCCAGCAAAATAGTGATTTTTTTCATGATTTCGCCGGCTTCAGAATAGTGATATCAACAGGGAAGGCATCGGCCGCCAGCATCTGATGGGCCTGCACCACATCGCCGCTGCTGTTATCGATCCAGAAGGTGTTTTCCCACTCGCGGTTACTGCTGTCGATGCTCACCTGCTCATGCCAGACACG
>Ga0308172_1001685_pt1 | contig 14139 bp, 10 predicted proteins | sample PhyGR2_FD_202134 | JGI IMG/M metagenome (GOLD analysis project Ga0308172, IMG submission 202134) | Phyllosphere microbial communities from UC Gill Tract Community Farm, Albany, California, United States - DLSLSG.R2 | ecosystem: Host-associated > Plants > Phyllosphere > Unclassified | place: USA...
GACCGCTTCGGCCTTGAACTCATCCGTGTACTGCTTGCTCGCCATAGACACCTCTCTCGCTTCCATTGATTATGGCTCTGAGATGTCTACGAAATCCTGGCCGGTCCAGACATAGCTGCTCGAGCGACAACAGGGCGCTTCTCTGCGGTCGACCCGGCTGGTTAGTATTCCGGTGAAGCAAGCCCAAAGGCGGAAAGGACCGCAGTCCGGCGATTGAGGTGTTTTCGTCGCCCTCCGCGCCCTCTCACGCTGATGATCTTAAAGACTGCAACCTTCGCGTCCCGTTTCAGGGATGAGCGGAAACTCGGGGTTAGCGAAGATCCAGCTTGAGTTAGTCTTCATGGATCTTGGGCATCTTGCGGGGAAGTAAGTTCCGGCCCGCACGGCGATAACGAGATCGTGGGCTTGCGTGGTGACGGATCGCTTGACGGCTAGGATGTCGCCATCATTCACATCGAGGCCGAGCATTGACCAGCCATTGCACGGTGTTGTGGGCCTCTAGCCCAGGGAGGCGTCGGCAGCACCGTCCGTCAAGTCATCTGCTGTCAAATGGATGCCCAGCCGGGCTGGGTCGCCGGTCATCGGCGCGTGGCAATTAGGGGAGTTAAGAAGGTACATCCGACCAGAGACGCCGTGGTGGTGGGATCGGAGAGGGGCTGCGCAACGGCCAACTCAACACGTCATCGTCTTAGGCTTAGTTTGTAAAAATAACAATGATGGGCTCGGACCTTCTTCGCATATGCGCCGGAGGCCTGCCGCCTGAAACCGAAGTGGCACCGTCGCCTTGCGGACTACTGCACGGACTCTAGTTCGGCTATTCTCTGTCTATTGGCCGGCACATCGGTGTCGCCTTGCCACTGGAGGCAGTATGTTTCAAGCAGTTTGTGTTGATCACGATGATCGAATTAAAGCTTGGTGCGTAACTGCGCACGTCAACTACGGATGGTTCTTGGAAGCCGTTCGTGGATCAGAAGAGAACTTGAAGATTCAGCGAGGTGTTATTCGTGGCCGTAAATCATACGCCACATTGCGTCAGGACTTGAAGAACGGCTGTGTTCTTCCGCCCATCGTCCTGGCGCTAGCTGGTGCATCAGTTAATCTTTTCACCGCCCCCGGGCAAATGAAGGATTTGGCAATCCTATCGAATGAGCTGGGGGGCATCAAAAGCGAATCTGTTTATATTATCGACGGATTACAACGCACAAACGCTATAAAGATGACGGCGGACGAGCTGACTGGTGATCCGACGGCATTTGCTGAATTCCTTGCCAGGAAGCTAAGGATAGAGTTCTGGGTCGATGCATCTTTTGGTGCGATTGCTTACAGAATGTTGTTACTCAATGCCGGTCAGCGACCAATGTCCATGAAGCATCAGATTGAGGTGCTCAGCTCGCGCCTCGGACAGTCTCTGGAGGGGATTGATGGGATAGATATATTCTCAACTGGTGATAGTCGCCGCCGCGCGAACCCCGGTCAGTTTCAGCTGGCCAAGTTGAGCCAGGCATTCCAAGCTTGGCTGCAAGGCAAGCCAAATATTGATGTCCGTAACGTTGTGATGGAAGAGCTGCTTGCCGAAGGCGCTATTGAGACTCTCGGGACTACTTTGGACGAGCAGGTGCAAGGCGATGAGCACGATGGTTTCAGAAAATTGGTCGCTTGGATCGTCGCAGTCGATATGGAGCTCGGTCGAGATAATCTTGCATTCTTCGGCAACGAAACAGTGTTGCAGGGCCTCTCTGCCGCTGTAGGAGGCGCCGAACGTCATGAAAAGATTGCGAGTCGAGTCTGGCCCGCCCTTGATGACTTGCTGCATAGGTGTCAAGAGGGCAATGCAAAAGAAGTGCTTGACGTAGATCTTTACGATGCTCTTCGAAAGAGTTTTGACGTCAGCAAGGTTAATGTCGGATCCGCAACTCGCGAGCTGGTTAATGGGGCTTTTCAAGAGCTTTTCTTCTCCGGCGGAGTTCGGTCCATGCGTGAATGTTGGGAGTTTGCAGCTTCTCGGGTGGTGTAAACATGAGTATTCCTACGCACATTTCGGACGTGTTGGGCTGCTCAGCTGACTTGAGTGAAGATGATTTTCGGAATTACGTAGATAGCCTGAATGGAGATCGGACTCCTTGGTTTTTAGCGGGGGAAGCCGCTAAAGAAGCATTAGTTAAAGCCATTTTTCAGGGGGATGCTCGGCTCGTTGCGCATGCAGTTCCATATGAATTAGAAGACGCGCCCGATGCGCGCTATTACATTGCGACAGAGAGTGGATCCTACGCCTATTCATTAATATATTTTGGCAGTTCATGCTCATCTTCAGATGATTTTCCGACTGCGGCATTGGTTGAGTTGGCGGGTGCTTGGCCTGGCCTGCCAGATGTCCTGACATCGGCTCCTGACCCCGGTCCAGCTGGCAATGCTCTCCCAGAAGTTGCCACACCTGCCGGGGTTGGAGAGATACCCGTAGCGTTGCGCGGGAGAGCCCTCATCCTGAGGCGGGGTGTTGCAGAAAATTCTCCCTCTCACCTAAATATTCACCCTGTGCTTCTGGCGCTCGCAGGGCTTCGCGTCGTGGTCGATCCTATTCGGGACCCGCAATGGACTGAATGTAATTCTGTCGAATTAGATGCAAGTGGTCTGGTGCACAGGCCTGAAATGATGAGCGGCAACCTTTTGCAGGAGGCTCTCTGCGAGACGAGACCCCGCTGGAGATTTGTAGCGCTATACCGGGTCTTTGAGTCAGCGTACTTGCTCGCTGTCAGGGATGCATTTATGGATACATTTTTCTCAAACCCAAAGGCCGCCACAGATAAAACAAAGAAGGCGTTAGAGGCAGAGGTCAATCAGTTTGAGGAGGTTGTAAAGCTTCATCAGCTTCAGTCGTATTTTGAGGCTGTTACGGCGGAGGTTGATGCGCTTCCGGCGAACGAATTTCTTCAGGCTGTACGAAGAGATATCGCCCCGCCGAACCGTCCTCCTGTTGCCTGGGAAACTGGCGTGGCGATTATCTACAAGCTAAGGTGCTCCATAGTCCACGCAGGTCAGAAAAGTGTTATCTTCGATAGATATCCCGATGGTAACGTCGCTTTGATCGCGCTGACTCCACTGCTGGAAAAAGCCGTGCTGGCTCTGCTCGGTTTAAGGGTGGATTGAGTAGCCCATTTGAATCACAGGGCTGAATCGCCTGCACTTTAGAGGCCGCCAGTCTCATGGCGCGTCCAGTATTGGCCGCGAGCGACCGCAAGTCTGGGGCAAGTGCTTTCGTTGTCATCAGCTGTGTAGGTCAGTTACCACTGAATGTAGAAGGCGCGGAGCAGGAGCTTGGGCCGCGCTCGCACTTCTTGTGGTTTGCCTGCCCATTGGTAGCGTGCGACTTCCCAATCACCTCTTTCGCTGTTTGTTGACTGAGGAGTGTGGCGTCTCGGGACATGAGACCATGCCCAGGTAACGTGACTTGGCCCAACAAACCGTGTATTCATCGCCTGAGGATTTCTAATGTCCACGCGCGCAGCTCGCAGGCTTGCCGTCCCTTTTGGAATGAAGGACGGGCGGCTTGTTTTCGTATCCGACGTCCCTTCTGGCTCTGCGTGTAAATGTGTGTGCCCGGAGTGTGGGGAAGCGCTTGTGGCACGTAACCGGGATTTTCCTGGACGACGTCGCGTCCGACACTTTCAGCATATGCGCGCATCCTCCTGCCCAGGTGGTTATGAAACAGCTGTACACCGGATGGCGAAGGATGTACTGGCCACGGCAGATGCAGTCCTGCTTCCGCGCTGGGCTAGCGGTGATGTTGCGATCGAGCGGGAGCCGGTGGGAATCGTGAGCGCTGGGATCGAGGTGCCTTTGCTTGACGGGGCTGTTCGGCCCGACGTGCTCGTGCATGGAATGGCATCGGAGATCGAATTCAATGTGCTTTGCTTTGAGGTCCGCGTTCGGCATGCTGTTGACGAGCCCAAGCGTGGCCTTTTGGCCGCCAACGGTATGGACTCGATTGAAATCGATCTCTCGGGCTTGGATGACGAGGCCGTCGCTGATACTGCAAAATTTCGACGCGAAGTACTTGAAAATCCAGAAAATAGACGCTGGATTCATTTGTCGAACGCGTCCTATGTCTCCCAACACGCTGATAAAGCTCTTATTGAAGTTGAGGACCTGACTATTACGGAACGCATGCTGATCACGAAGGCTGGGCGACATTTCACCATTCGAGAGCAGTGGGCGTTCCTGGTGAAACCCGGGTCCCGCGACCGAGTGCGGATTCAGATCCCGGACGAAACGGTTGGCGAGCAGGTTCAGCCCTACCCCCGCGGAATGCATACGATATCGAGTCGCTCAATCTCGGTCGACGAGTGGGGGCGCTTGCGACTACGTTACAAGATGTATCTCGATCAGATTGAGATGAACCCTCCCAATCTTGACACGCCCCAGTTCGGTCTTTTTGAAGCATCCAAAGAGGAAGCAGCAGGGCCTGGCTTTAGAGTACGGGTGCGCGACTGGAAAGGGAGCCCCGGCTACTGACAGTCTTCGCCTGACGTGATGCTCTGAAGCTGTCTGCAATAGCGATGCCGCAAGCTTCTTGGAGAGCAGGCAATGTGGGCGACTGTCTGAGATTAGGAAGATTACTGCAATTGCTATTAAGGAAACCTCGTGCCGAGGATTGATTTTAGAGAAATTCCAGCGCCAGCAGAGCCCTCATCGGATATTGACGCTTTCGAGAAGTTCTGCCGTGAGTTCTTTGTACATGTTTTTCAGTGGACTGTTTGCATCCAGCCCGCTCGCGGAGTAGATGCCGGACTGGATCTGCAGCTCAACGATATTGCTGGTAATCGCTGCCTAGTCAGCTGCAAGCACTTCGCCAGGAGCCAACGTTCGGTCGGACGGAATGACGAACAAGACATACTTGACCGGCTCTATGAACATGACTGCTCTAAGTTCATTGGCTTCTACTCGACAATGGCGTCTACGGGCCTGAGAGAGAAACTGACCAGGCTCCGCGAACGAAGGGGAGTCCAGTTCGAAATTTACGACAGCGAAATGATCGAGCGATCACTATTGGAGGGTACGCGCGGGTTTGATGTTGCCAAGCGCTTCTTCCCGGTGTCCGTAGCGAATGTCGCACCGAGGATAGTAACGCTTCTGCCAACGTACGGGCCCCAGGATGCAATCCCGTGCTCAGGCCGCTGGAAATTCTTTGACCCTTCTGGACAGCTCATTGTCATTGGGGATGACCGCGAAGATCTCGCAGAATTTGCGAATGAGCGGGCGATGTTCGAGTTCCACGCACCTGCCTATCTGCGCGCCTGGAAGGATGCTGTAACGCTCTTTCCCGGCTTCTTCGTGGTGCCTGCGCAAGGCATAGAGAGGGCGACGACAGTCAGGAGTCTGCGACCGGCGTGGGATAGAGCCGTTGGCATCAATGATCTTTGCCCCATGGAGCGCTCTTTTATTGGCGCAGTTTGGGGCCTTTATAATTCGCAAAAGGCAACTGAGGCGATAAGAATCGCCGAGGTCGATACCATAGGAAAAACTGTGAGCGCTCCTACCTTCGACCACCTGGCGTGTTCGGCCACGGTGCGGAGGGATATCCTTGCCCGACTGCTTGCGTTCTACACTACAGCGGCATGAACGCCAAGGCAGGGCATGTGGCTACAACTCTAGAACAATCGACGTGGCAGCAATGGATATACAGATGCCAGTGACGCTGAAGGGGCTAATGGGTGGCGCATTGGTGCAGCTTCCGAGCGCTAAGTTCCGGAATAGCCCATCTATAAGGCGCTCTGCACCCTACGAAAATCTGTGATGTAACTCGGCGCCGGCACATCCCGCAAGGCTGCATCGGGCTCGACGTGCTACGTCGGCGCAATACGCGAGCAGAGTTTCCGCTTTACCCCTTCACCCCTGGATCCAGGACCAGCGCCCACAGTCACCGCCCCTATCCGGAAGACCCTCGCCGAATGGAGCGGCCTAGAGCTCGCAACGCGACCTCGTTGGGCGCCAATGCTCTTTCGTCTTGGCGGCAACCTCATTTAGCTGCGTTAAGCGTCCCGATCGGGTGCGCTTCTGCCAGAATCAGGCCCCGCTAGGAAGGGCACCTCGGGTCGGAATAGAGTGAAGTGCACAAACTATGCGCCACGCCGGGCACATTATGAATCGAACTAACTATTTGATTGAACGAGCTAAATTGTGGGCTGAACGAACTATGGTGTACATGGACACCATAGTTGGCACCTGAAATGCCCCGATCTGCACGAACTATGAGTTCGGGCGCCACACGAACTATGGTGTAAGACCCACATGCGCGTACGCGGCTATAGCGGCTGAGCTGGACGCAGACAACCCCGCCACCAACCACGGATCGCCGATACGGATGCGCGTAACGCTCTCCCGTCTGCTGGTCCGCCATGCTCGCCCCTGAAGGAGTGACTCGAATGAGAGTGCTTGCCGCGGCAGTTCTTTTCACGTGCGCCCTCTCCGTCGGGGCGCCTGCCCGCGCCGCGGACAAGAAGGGTGGCGCGCCACCTGTGGCACCGCATACCTCCGATGGCATAGCCTGTGACAGCCCCGACCCGTCGCAGGCCGGCCTCAACCAGTGTGCAACTAACAGCGCCAAAGGTGCCGATGTCGAGCTCAACTGGATCTACGCAAAAGTGCTGGCCGCCAATGCAACCGACTCGGCCTTCCTGGAGAAGTTCAAGGCCGCACAACGGGCCTGGCTGGTGTTTCGCGATGCGCAGATCGCGCCGCGATACCCGAGCCCCGCCGATTACGGCAGCGTCCTGCCGATGTGCGAAAGCGGAGAGTACGAGCAGCTGACGCGTGATCGGATCAAACAGCTCAATGCGTGGATAGAAGGGACGGAGGAAGGCGACGTCTGCGCGGGTTCCTATCCCATGAGTAGACGGTAGAGCGTCCGCTCTCGGCCTTGGATTTCGAGCGGACGCCGCCGGGGCGTCGTCGTTGCGCCCGTGGTAGTGTCCGCTTCCGACCCAAACCCCAGCACGCACGCGTACATTCATGGAACCCAGCAAGATCGATCCGGCATGGCCAAACGCCCTTCGTTGGTTTCTCAGTCAGGGACTGACCCGGTTCACGCCATGGCATTTTTTGTCCGACGCCTCCGATTTTGCATTCGCTTCCCGCGCTTTCCAGCGCGAGGACGTAAGCGGCGAGGAGGTCTTTGTTTTTGCTGCCCGGCAAGATCGCGACGACTTCGCGGGTCTATTGATCGTTGATGGCCGCATCACAGATCGGGTTGTGTACTTCCATCCGGTTTTCGCCGACAGCAGCCAGCCATCGCCCAGGACATGGAACATCGTCTGCGACGCCTACGAAGACGTGTTCGAGTTCGTCGAGGCGCGGGTGATTGAGGACATGAAGGATTGCGCGCTCGACGAAGACGCTGCGGATCTTTGAGCGACGATCGCTTCATGCCGGACGCGAACGCGCCTCTCACATTGCCCAGGGTATGTCCGCCTCGCGCGCCGCACTCTCAAACTGCGGCCGGCCGAACCAGTAGCCTTGCATCAGGCGGATGCCCAGATCGGACAGGCAGTGCGCTTCATCGCGGGTCTCTATGCCTTCGGCAATGACATGGATGCCCAGTTGCGCGCACATGGACACCACGCCGGCCACAATCGCGCGACGCGGCGGGCTCTGGTCGATTCCGCGGATCAACGCCATGTCCAGCTTGACCATGTCCGGTTGGAAGTCGGCCAGCAGATTCAGGCCCGCAAAACCGGCGCCGAAATCATCAATGGCCGTCTTGAAGCCGATGCGTTTGTACTCGCTCAGGATCTCCGCCAACCATTTTCCATCGCTGACCTGCTCTCCCTCCACTGTCTCAAAGATGATGCGCTCAACAGGAAAGCCATACCGCTCGGCTGCCTGAAGCGTGGAGCGTATGCACACCTCGGCCCGGTAGATCGCATTGGGCAGGAAATTGATGGAAAGATGGGACGTCAGATTCAACGAGGCAGCGATCCGGATCGCCTTTTCACGGCAGGCCTGGTCGAACGAATAGCGGTTGTCGGCCGTGATACGTGACAGCACCGTACTGGCGGGTTCGCCGGCCGGGCCGCGTACCAGCGCTTCATGCGCAAACACCTTGCGTGCATCCGTATCGACGATGGGCTGGAACGCGTAGCTGAAGTCGAACGGCAGCGGATCCGCATTGCGGCACTGTGCACATCCAGCACGCATGGCGGGGGAAGGCATGCGGTTGATTCCATGTTCGGGCTGACGCCATGAGAATAGCCGACGCCCATCACGGCCATGTGGACGTCGTCTCAGCCGTAGCCTGCCCGCAGCCCGCATTCAGTACGGTGGTCGCCCGTTCTCCAGGCTACAGCGCCTGCGCCGCACCCGGCTCCTTGCGCAGGAACGCCACGAGCGCGGCCACCTGGCAGTACTCCGCCGCGGCCATGAACGTGGTCGGCACGTGGTCTTCGGTCTGTTGCGCGGTACGCATGCTGTCGATCGGTTCGACGATGGCCGGGAAGTCCTTGCCCTGGTCGTCGAGGACGCGTTTGAGCCGGTCGAACAACGGGCTTGTGTAGCCGAACCCCGGGGCGACGATGCACATCTGCGTGCCCGGGCGCACGGCGATTTCGCGCAGTGCGCCTTCGAACGCCTCGGCGTGGGCGGCGTCGTCGCGCTGCAGTTCCAGGTTGGCGGACTCCCCGGTCACGCGGTAGTACACACTGCCGGGCTGGAACAGGAACGTATACAGGTGCGCACCCTCCACCTTGCCGGTCTGCGGCGAGCGCTGCCGCTCCCGTTCGCTGCGCAGCGGGGTGGAGCCGCCGTCGGCCAGCAACTGCCGGGCAGTGATGCCGCATCCCTTGCCGTCGGTGCCGAAGGACACTTCGTAATCGGTGCCCGGCTCGGCGGTGAACGACAGCGACGGGCCGGGCGCGAAGCGTAGCGCGTCCCGCGATTGCCCTGCGCCCGCACCGGCCGGGATGCAGCGGCGGTTGCCTTCGAAGTTGGCCGAGATCCAGACCCGCTGGCCGGGCACCACGGCCACTTCGCGGTAGAAGGGCTTGGCACCGAAGCCGGTGTTCTCGTTCAGCGTACGCGTGGCGAACGAGGCGGGCATGCCGATGGCCACGTTCTCGTTCTTGCGGGCCATGGAGAACAGCGCCCCGACCGGGGTGATGCTGTTGGACGCCTTGCCTTCCACCGCGACGTACCCGCCCGTTGCAGCCCCGCCGATGGCGGCGGTGTGCAGGGTCAGGCGCACCTGGTTGCTGCCGAACAGGCGGATGCGCGGCGGTTGCTCGAGGTCGATCGGGGTCACGGCCGGCGGGGGCGGTTCGTCGGCTATGGCCGGGAGGCCGAAACCGAGGCCGAGGCCGAGGGAAAGCGCCAGCGGGGCAAGGCGACATGTCATGGGGCGGTTCTCCGTGTCGGTACAGGCGCTTCATGCGCCATCTGGCAGAGCGTAGCGGCCGCATGACCGGAATCTTGAGCGGCGGACGCTTGCGGGCGCCTCCCTAACACTGTTAGATTCGCCCCCTAACAGCGTTAGTCCAGGTCCCCCGTGCGCCAACCCATCGCCCGCGAGAACATCGTCGAGGCCGCTTTCCGGATCCTCGACGAAGCCGGCCTGGAAGGCATCACGCTGCGTAAAGTGGCCTGCTCGCTGGGCATCCGAGCGCCGTCGCTGTACTGGCACTTCAAGAGCAAGCAGGCGCTGATCGACGCCATGGCCGACGCGATGATCTGCGACGTCGCCCGTGACATTCCGGCCGGCCAGCCGTGGCGGCAGACCCTGCTGCAGATCGCGCGTGAGTTCCGCCTGGCGTTCAAGGCCCGTCGCGACGGCGCGCGGGTGTATGCCGGCACCTTCCTGGCCACCGAGAACGTGCTGCGGGTGGGCGAGGCCAGCCTGGCCGCGCTGATCGGTGCCGGGTTGCCGGCGCGTTTCGCCGCGACCGCCGCGATGGACCTGGTGTACTACACGATGGGCTTTGTGATTGAAGAACAGTCCTGGCCCGGCGACGGCAGCGTGGAAGCCCTCGGTGAGACGTTCATGGCACTGGCCGAGCAGCGTTTCCCGCATTGCTGGTCCGCCCGCGAGTTCTGGAGCGAGGTCGATTTCGACGCGCGCTTCGAACAGGGGCTGGGGCTGATGCTGGACGGCATCGCACTGCGCCTGGCTGCTACCTCCTGAAACCGCTGTTTCCCCGCTGTTCCCGCTGCTCCGACACGGAAGCCCCACCGATGCGTGACCGAATTCTCCGCTGCTCCTCCCTGATCCTGGCTGCCGCGCTGCTCAGCGCCTGTGGCGACAAGGACGACACCCCGTCGGCCGAGGCCGCCGCCGAGACGTCGGCGTTGCCGGTGTCGCTGGCCACCGCCCAGCAGCAGACCATGGCGCGCACGGTGCTGGTGTCCGGGCCGGTCAGCGCGTACGAAGAGATGCAGCTGGGCGTGGAAATCGGCGGCCAGCGCGTTACCGCGTTGCTGGTGGACGTGGGCCAGTGGGTGAAGAAGGGCCAGGTGCTTCTGCAGCTGGATCACCGCACCCTGGACAGCGAACTGGCCCAGGCCGAGGCGTCGCTGCGCCAGGCGCAGGCCTCGCAGGAACTGGCGCGGCTGAACTACCAGCGCAGCGAGAAACTGGCGGCGCAGCAGCTGATCAGTGCCAGCAGCCTGGACGAACTGCGCGCCACCCGCATCAATGCCGAGGCGCAGACCGCCACCGCGCGTGCGTCGCGCGATGCCGCCCAGCTGCGACGCGACTTCGCCGACCTGCGCGCGCCGGCCGACGGGCAGATCTCCAAGCGCCTGGTGCAGCCCGGCCAGGTGGTCTCGGCCGGTACCGAGCTGCTGCGGCTGATCCGCGATGGCCGCCTGGAATGGCGCGCCGAGCTGCCGGAGAACCAGCTGGCCGACGTGGTGGTGGGCAACACCGTGGAACTGCCTTATGCCGGCCAGGTGGTGCGCGGCCGCATCCGTGCCGTAAGCCCCGGGGTGGATGCGCAGACGCGTACCGGCACCCTGTACGCCGACCTGCCCACGCCGGAGCCGCTCAAGCCGGGCATCTACGTGGAAGGCCGCATCGTCACCGGCGACGGCCAGGTGCTCACCATTCCGACCGCGGCGATCGTGCAGCGCGACGGCCACAGCTACGTCTTCAGCGTGAACGACACGCAGCAGGCGACCCGCCACCGTGTGCGCACCGGCCAGGCCGTGAACGGCCACACCGCGATCCTGGAAGGCCTCAAGGCCGGTGACCGCGTGGTGGTGGATGGCGCCGGTTTCCTCGGCGAGGGCGACCGCGTGCGCGTAGTGGCCAACAACAAGGCCGCCGCCCGATGAACATTTCCGCCTGGGCGATCAAACGCCCGCTGCCGGCGCTGCTGATCTTCTTCGTGCTGTGCGTGGCCGGCCTGTGGGGCTTCTACCAGCTGCCGGTGGCGCGCTTCCCGGACATCGCCTTCCCGATGACCACCGTCACCGTCACCCAGCCCGGCGCGTCGCCCAGCCAGCTGGAGGCGGAAGTCACCCGCAAGGTCGAAGACTCGGTGGCCACGGTCAACAACGTCAAACGCGTGATCTCCTCGGTCAGCGAAGGCGTCAGCACCACCACCATCGAATTCCAGCTCGAAGCCGATCTGGCCACCGCGTTGGACGACACGCGCGATGCGGTGACCCGTATCCGCACCGACCTGCCGCAGGACATCCAGGAACCGGTGATCTCCAAGGTGGACATCGGCGGCTCGCTGATGACCTACGCGCTGGTCGCCCCGCACATGACCCCCGACGAGGCCAGCTGGTTCGTTGACCGCGACGTGTCGCGCGCCATGTACGGCGTACCGGGCGTGGCCCGGGTGACCCGCGTGGGCGGCGTGCAGCGCCAGGTACGTGTGGACCTGGACCCCAACGCGTTGATCGCCATGGGCATCACCGCCGGTGACGTCTCACAGCAGCTGGCCCGCATCCAGGTCGAGCGCGCCGGCGGCAAGGCCGAGATCGAAGGCGCGCAGCAGACCATCCGCACGCTGGGTACCGTGGGCAACGCGCAGGCCCTGCGCGACTATTCCATCGCGCTGCCGGACGGCCGCGCGGTGCGCCTGTCCACGCTGGCCACGGTTACCGATGCCGCCGCCGACCCCACCGAAGCGGCGCTGCTCGATGGCGGCGAGGTGGTGGCGTTCTCGATGTCGCGCACCCGCGGCTCCAGCGAAGTGAAGGTGGAGGCGGGCGTGCATGCTGCGCTCGACATGATCAAGGCCGCCCATCCGGGCATCGACTTCCGCCTGGTCACCACCGCTATCGACGAGACCCACCGGTCCTACGATTCGTCGATGACCATGCTCTACGAAGGCGCGCTGCTGGCGCTGCTGGTGGTGTGGTTGTTCCTGCGCGACTGGCGCGCCACCTGGGTGGCCGCACTGGCGTTGCCGCTGTCGATCATCCCCACCTTCGCGGTGATGTACTTCTTCGGCTTCACCCTCAACATGATCACGCTGCTGGCGCTGTCGGTGGTGGTCGGCATCCTGGTCGACGATGCGATCGTGGAGATCGAGAACATCGTGCGCCACCTGCGCATGGGCAAGCCCCCGCTGGAAGCGGCGCGCGAGGCCGCCGGCGAGATCGGCAACGCGGTGATCGCCACCTCGCTGACCCTGGCGGCGGTGTTCGTGCCGGTGGCGTTCATGCCCGGCATCGCCGGCAAGTTCTTCCGCGAGTTTGGCTGGACCGCGGCCACCGCCGTGCTGTTCTCGTTGCTGGTGGCGCGCCTGCTCACCCCGATGATGGCCGCTTACCTGCTCAAGCCCCACGGCGAAGAGAAGCCCGATTCGAAGCTGATGGTCTGGTACCTGGGCTGGGTGGACGCGGCCCTGCGCCATCGCGGCCGCACGTTGTGGCTGGCCACCGGTCTGTTCGTGGCGTCGCTGGCGCTGGTGCCGTTCATCCCGGCCACCTTCATTCCGCAGTCCGACCTGGGTCGCAGCAACCTGAGCCTGGAACTGCCGCCGGGCACGCGCCTGCAGGACACCGTGGCCGTGGCCGAACAGGCACGCGCGCTGCTCAAGGACATGCCCGAGCTGAAGCAGGTGTACACCGCCGTGGGCAGCGTGCTCGACCTCGGCGACCCCAGCGCGACCGGTGTGGGCGAGGCACGCAAGGCCACGCTGGTGCTCGACTGGGGCACCACCGACACCCGCGACCGTGACCAGCGCGTGCTCGAACGCGACGCCCGCGCGCGCCTGGCCAACCTGCCCGGCGTACGCGTGAGCTATGTCAGCTCCGAACCGGGCAACCTGCTGCAGCTGGTGCTGTCCGGGGATGATCCGCAGCGCCTGCAGGACGCATCCACCGCACTGGAGCGCGACCTGCGCGGCATCCAGGGGCTGGGCAGCGTCACCTCCACCGCCTCGCTGCTGCGCCCGGAAGTGCAGATCGTGCCCAACGCGGCGCGTGCGGCCGACCTCGGCGTGGCCACGGCCGACATCGCCGAGGCGGCGCGCATCGCCACCGCCGGCGACTACGAACAGCGCCTGGCCAAGCTCAACCTTCCCGACCGCCAGGTACCGATCCGGGTGGGCTTTGCCGAGGCCACGCTGGCCAACCCGGCGCTCATCGGGCAGCTGCGCGTGCCCGGCCGCAACGGACCGGTGCCGCTGGCGGCGGTGGCCGACATCCAGCAGGGCAGCGGCCCCTCGCAGATCTCGCGGTACCAGCGCCAGCGCAACGTCACCCTCACCGCCGAACTCAACGGCCGTCCGCTGGGCGAGGTGATGACCGAGGTGCAGGCGCTGCCCAGCGTGCAGCAGCTGCCGCCGGGGGTGAGTTTCCTCAACACCGGCGATGCCGAGGTGTTCGTCGAACTGTTCATCGGCTTCATGCTGGCCATGGCCGCCGGGTTGATCTGCATCTACATGGTGCTGTTGCTGCTGTTCAACCATGCGCTGATGCCGGTCACCATCCTGGCGGCGGTGCCGCTGTGTGCCGGTGGTGCATTCGGCGCGCTGCTGATCACCCAGAACATGCTGTCGCTGCCGGCGCTGATCGGCTTGTTGATGCTGATCGGCATCGCCACCAAGAACTCGATCCTGCTGGTCGACTACGCGGTGATCGCCGAAGACGAACACGGCATGAGCCAGCACGATGCGCTGATCGATGCGTGCCGCAAGC
>Ga0308172_1001687_pt1 | contig 14123 bp, 8 predicted proteins | sample PhyGR2_FD_202134 | JGI IMG/M metagenome (GOLD analysis project Ga0308172, IMG submission 202134) | Phyllosphere microbial communities from UC Gill Tract Community Farm, Albany, California, United States - DLSLSG.R2 | ecosystem: Host-associated > Plants > Phyllosphere > Unclassified | place: USA...
GTGGTGCTGATCGGCCACGCCGGTCACCCGGAAGTGGAAGGCACCATGGGCCAGTGGAACCGCGAAGCCGGTACCGGCCAGATCTACCTGGTCGAGGACGTGGAGCAGGTCGCCACGCTGGAAATCAACCAGCCGACGAACTTCGCCTACACCACCCAGACCACGCTGTCGGTGGATGACACGCGCGGCATCATCGAGGCGCTGCGCGAGCGGTTCCCGGAGATGCAGGGCCCGAAGAACGACGACATCTGCTACGCCACCCAGAACCGCCAGGACGCCGTGCGCGATCTGGCCAAGCGCTGCGACCTGGTGCTGGTGGTGGGTTCGCCCAACAGCTCCAATTCCAACCGCCTGAGTGAGCTGGCCCGCCGCGAGGGCGTGGAGAGCTACCTGATCGACGGCGCGCACGAGATCGACCCGCGCTGGGTGGAAGGCAAGCAGCACATCGGCGTGACCGCCGGCGCCTCGGCACCGCAGGTGCTGGTGGATGGCGTGCTGGCCCGCCTGGCCGAGCTCGGCGCCAACGGCGTGGGCGAGCTGGACGGCGAGCCGGAATCGATGGTGTTCGCGCTGCCGAAGGAACTGCGGCTGCGGTTGGTGGATTGACTGCGGAAGGTGCTTCGCCGGGCATGGCCCGGCGCTACCGGGTGCATGTCATCCACGCATGGCGTAGAAAGGGCATCGCCTGTCCGCGGCAGTAGATCCACGCCATGCGTGGATGAGCTCTCACCGATGAACCTCGGCCATTACGGAAAATCTGTACCTGGCAGCATGAGGGCTACTACGATGCGAGGCATCCTCGCTGATTTCGTGAGAGTGCCAGTGAAGTCATTGCTGATCCTGTCTTCGCTCATTCCCCTCGCAGCGGTTGCGGCGACACCTTCTTCTCAAGCATGGAGTCCCGCTGCAAGCGCTTCGCAGCTGGCAGCGCTGGATTACATCGAGAGGCTGGAGGTGGCGCGAAGCGCCGGGCCGCAGGCCGCCGCTGATGCGTTGGGTATCGAGAGCGGCTCCGGCGCGGACGCTGCGTCGGTCTCTGGGATCGCCCGGAATTTCGGTGGTATTGAACTTGCTGCCGAGCTTTCACAACAATCAGGCCAGACCGTGATCGTCGTGAAAGCATCGGGCGGGTGTGTCGAGCGGGAGAATGCGAGGGCGAAACTGGCACTCGGCAGGATCGTATGGGCTCCGCTGGCCGATTCCCTTGCGCCGGTAATAGGTTATGCGCACTTCCAGGGAGGCTCGGCGTCGACGGTATTTTTCGATGCAACCGGCTCGAGGTGTTTGACCGGTGTCAGGATCGAAGATCCGGCGAGATTGAAGGCGGCCATTGAGGCGGCTGGGAAAGAAGAGGCGTCGAATCAGCTTCCGTGATGGATGTGCCTCAATAGTTCTCTCGACCATGACCTTCGGCCATGGGGTTGGGCACGCCACAGGCCTAGCATCAAAGGTTCTACCGTAGCTGGAACCTGCCTGATGAAGACCCGTGCCCTGGTGATGTCCGTGCTGTTCGCGCTGGCTGCCACGCCTGCGCTGGCGCAGACCTCGCCGCCGGGCGACGCCGCGGCCCCTGGCCTGCTGCGCATCGATGTAGATGCACGTGACCTTGCCCGTCGCATTTTCAAGGTGACCGCCACCGTGCCGGTCACGCCCGGTCCGGTCACTCTGCTGTACCCGCAGTGGATCCCCGGCAACCATTCGCCCACCGGCCCGATCGACAAGCTGGCCGGCCTGCGCGTGACCGCCAACGGCAAGCCGCTGGCCTGGCAGCGCGACCAGTTCAATGTCTATGCGTTCAAGGTGGACGTGCCCGACGGTGTCAGCGAGATCGTCGCGCACTTCGATTTCCTCTCCTCGCAGGGCGGCAGCCAGGGTCGTGTGGTGATGACTCCGGAAATGCTCAACCTGCAGTGGAACGCCAACTCGCTGTATCCGGCCGGTGTCGATGCGCGCAACCTGCAGACCCAGGCCAGCGTGATCCTGCCCAAGGGCTGGGGCTATGCCACGGCGCTGGAAACCGCGCGCCGCGATGGCGACACCGTGGTGTTCAAGCCGATCTCGTATGACCACCTGGTCGATTCGCCGTTGTTTGCCGGCGAGCACCACCAGCGCATCGACCTCGACCCCGGTGCGAAGGTGCCGGTGCACCTGAACGTGTTTGCCGACGACGCCAAGTCGCTGAAGCCGACCGACGAACAGATCAAGCTGCACCGCGCGCTGGTGCAGCAGGCCGACAAGCTGTACGGCGCACGCCACTACGATCACTACGAATTCCTGCTGGCCCTGACCGACCGCCTCGGCGGCATCGGCCTGGAACACCACCGGTCCAGCGAGAACAGCGCCGCGCCCGGCTACTTCACCGAGTGGGACAGCAACGCGTGGATGCGCGACCTGCTGCCGCACGAGTACACCCACTCCTGGAACGGCAAGTACCGTCGCGGCGCGGACCTGGCCACCGCCAATTTCAACGTGCCGATGGGCGACAGCCTGCTGTGGGTGTACGAGGGCCAGACCCAGTTCTGGGGCCAGGTGCTGGCCGCGCGCTCGGGCCTGTGGTCGAACGAGCAGACCCGCGACATGCTGGCCAACGTGGCGGCGACCTACGACCGTGGCCGCCCGGGCCTGGCCTGGCGCGCGCTGCAGGACACCACCAACGACCCGACCATCGCCCAGCGCCGCGGGCTGGCCTATCGCAACTACCAGATGAGCGAGGACTACTACTCCGGCGGGCAGATGCTGTGGCTGGAAGTGGAAGGCAAGCTGCGCGCGCTGAGCGGCAACCGCCGCAGCCTGGATGATTTCGCGCGTGCGTTCTTCGGTGTCGGTAACGGCGATTGGAACGTCAAGCCGTACACCTTCGAGGATGTTGTGACGACCCTTAACGGCATCGCACCGTACGACTGGGCCAGCTTCCTGCGGCAGCGCCTGGACGGGCATGGTTCGCTGACCGGTGGCCTGGAACTGGCGGGCTGGAAGCTGGCCTACCGCGATACGCCGAACGAGGCCTACAAGGCGCAGGAAAAGCGCGCCAAGGCCGCGCTGCTGGCGTACTCGCTGGGTGCCACCGTGCTCGACACCGGCGTGGTCGGCGATGTGATCTGGGACAGCCCGGCCTTCAACGCCGGCCTGGCACCGGGCATGAAGGTGATTGCCGTGGGTGGCCGCGAGTACAGCAGCGAGCGCCTGAAGGACGCGGTCTCTGCCGCGGCCAGGGACAAGGCGCCGATCGTGCTGCTGGTCAAGCAGTTCGACCGCATCGATACGATGAACATCGATTACCACGGAGGCCTGCAGTACCCGGTGCTGGAGCGCATCGCCGGCAAGCCGGACCGCCTTGCCGAGCTGTGGAAGGCGCGATGATGTGGTGATTTCTGTAGAGTCGACCGTTGGTCGACTGCCTTTGGCAGAAGCAGCCGAGCATGGCTCGGCTCTACAGAAGAGCAGCAGCAGCCGAGCATGGCTCGGCTCTACAGAAGTGCAGGAGCAGCCGAGCATGGCTCGGCTCTACAGAAGAGCAGAAGCAGCCGGGCATGGCTCGGCTCTACAGAAGAGCAGAAGTAGCCGAGCATGGCTCGGCTCTACAGAAGAGCAGCAGCAACCGAGCATGGCTCGGTTCTACAAGAGCGGCAGCAGTCGACCAACGGTCGACGCTACAAAAGCGTTTATTCGACGTCGGCCGCGCTTTCGCAGATGCGCTCCGGCGCGCACAGGCGATCCAGCAGGGCCAGGGTCACGCCGTTGCTCCAGCCGAAACCATCCTGCAGCGGGTATTCGCCGCCGCCACCGCCGCTGGCCGAGCCGTCCACCACGTACTTCTCCACCAGCTTGCCGTCGCGGTCGTAGACCGATTGCACCGTGTGCAGGAAGCGCACGCCCAGCGTCCGCGCCAGCGCCTGCTGGCCGTACTGCTGCAGCCCATCCACCGCCACCCACTGCAGCGGCGCCCAGCCGTTCGGGGCGTCCCATTGCTGCCCGGTATCGCGCTGGGTGGTCAGCAGGCCACCGGAGCGCAGCAGGCCGGCTTCCACGACAGCGGCGGTGCGTCGCGCCTGGGCAGTGTCGGCAATCTTGAGCCACAGCGGGAACAGCGTCGCGGCGGTCAGGGCAGGGCGCTGCTGGCCGCTGTCCAGGTCGCGGTCGACGTAGTAGCCCTGGCGCGCATCCCACAACTGCGTATTGATGGCCGCACGGCGCGAGGCCGCCAGCTGCTGGTAATGACGCGCATCGTCACGCGCGCCTGATGCGGTGCTGGCATGCGCCAGCGTCTGTTCCAGCTGGAACAGCAGGCTGTTCAGATCCACCGGTACGATGGCGGTCGTGCGGATGCTGGACAGCTGCGCCGGGTCATCCAGCCAGCGCGAGCTGAAATCCCAGCCGGATTCGGCACCGGCGCGCAGATCGCGGTAGACCTGCGATGGCGGTCGCCGTGATGCCTGCGCCGCGGTCGCCAGATCATCCGTCCACGATTCGGTACGCGGCACCGCGCGCGCATCCCAGTAGCGGTTCAACAGCTGGCCATCGGCCAACCGCACCACGCGTTCGCGGGCCTGGCCCGGGGCAAGATCCTCTCCGCCGTGCATCCAGAACGCGTGTTCGATGCGCAGCTGCGGCAGGTAGCGCCGGTACGCGTCGTCACCTTCGTGGCTGGCCAGCAGTTCCACCATCAGGCTGAAGAACGGCGGCTGCGAGCGGCTGAGATAGTAGCTGCGGTTGCCGTTGGGGATGTGGCCATACTGGTCCAGCTGCCAAGCGAAGTTGTCGACCATGTCGCGCACCTGCTGCCAGCGTTGGCTGGATGCCAGGCCGAGCAGGGTGAAGTAGCTGTCCCAGTAATAGACCTCGCGGAAGCGGCCGCCGGGCACCACGTACGGGTGCGGCAGGGGCAGCAGTGAACCGTGCGGATCAACGGTGGTGGTGTGCCGCTGCAGCATCGGCCACAGGCCTTCGATGTGCGCGCGCAGTGTTTCCCCTGCGGGTGGTACGTAGGCCGGTGCATCGCCCGGTACCGTGAAGCGGGTCGCGACGAAATCGCGCAGTGTGTAACCGGGTTGCCGCTGTGCGGCCTGCCAGTCGGCCAGTACGGTCGCAGCTGGTTGGCGTGGCACGGCGTCGGCGAAGGTCTTCTGGTCGGCAAACAGGTGCGCGCGTTGTGCCTGCTGGAACAGCGGCGCCAGTTGCTGGTCGGGAGGCGCAGTGGCGTGGGCGGGTTCTTCGGCGGCTGCAGCGGCCATGCTGAGCAGCAGTGCCAGCGACGCACCGGCCTGGAACATCGGGGGACGCATGGCGTGCCTCCAGAAGGGTGTGTGGCCACTGTAGGTGAGGGGGTGTGAACGCGGTTTGCCTTTTGTAGAGCCGAGCCATGCTCGGCTCTACAAAAACCGGTCAGCGGAACTGCAGCGTCAGCAGGAAGTAACGCCCCAGCGGATCATCCAGCCCGGCCATCTGCCCGCCACTACCCACCAGGTAGTTCACCGGCGCGGTATCCAGTACGTTGTGCACGTCCAGCGCCGCCACCACGCGCGGGCTCAGCTTGCGTGCCACGTGAAGGTTCCAGCGCAGCTGCGCAGGGTTCATGCAGCGATGCGCCTCGCGCTGCTCCGCCGGGCAGTCCTCGCCGGCCAGCCACGCACGGGTGCGGCCCACGCGGTTGCCACGCAGGGCGATGTCCCACGAGGGGTTCTGCCACTGCACGTTGATGATGCCGCCGAAGGTGGGCGTGGCGTGCCCGCGCAGGTCCACCGATTCACCGTGCGCGCGGTCGCGGCGCAGCTCCTGCTGTTTCAGGCCATCCAGCGAGAACAGCCACTGGCCATCGCGGCCGGCATCGATGCGGTACTCGCCGCGCAGCACCCAGTTGCGCGAGGTGGTGCGGCCGATGTTGTCGAAGGACAGGCGCAGGTCGCGCAGGCGGCCCTGCTCGTCCAGTTCCCACGTATCGGGGTTCCACAGCGCATCGCTGGGCTGCAGCGCGAGGATCTCGTTGCGCAGCTCGACGATGTTGTGGGTCAGCGACAGCGAGAAGGCATCGGTGGGCGTCCAGCTGGCGGCCAGCGAATGGCTGCGCGAGGTTTCGGCGCGCAGCGCATCATTCTCCACCACGTCCACTTCCACCGCGCAGCCACCGCCGCGCAGCGTGCGAGCACACGGCGGCAGGGTGTCCGACGCGGGCAGCGCCAGCAGGCCGAAGTAGGCCGGTGGCCGGCGCCGCTCGAACAGGCTGGGGGCACGGAAGCCGCGGCCACTGGCCAGCAGGAACGACCAGTGCGGGCTCGGGCTCCAGCGCAGGCCGGCACGCGGCGAGAACGCGCTGTCGCCATCATCGCGGTCCAGCCGCGCGGCCAGGTCCAGGCGCAGCGTCGAGGCCAGCGGCAGGCCGAGTTCGGCATACGCCGCGCTGCTCGGCCGCGACAGCCGCCGTTGTTCCAGCGGCAGGCCCAGCGCCAGTTCGCCCTTGCCCAGCAGCGGGTCGGGCAGCGAGGTCCAGCGTTCCTGGCGCAGGTCGAGGCCGGTGGCCAGCTGTGCCTTGCCGCCGGGCAGGTCCATCAGTTCGCGCTGCACGCCCCACCAGCCCTGCAGCTGGGTGGTGCGCCCGCGGTTGCGGATGGTCGGGAACAGTTCGTCGGCCAGGCCCGGTGGCAGGGTGGAAAAACCGGGCAGGAAGTCCAGCGCGAGCGCGGCCTCCAGCAGCCGTTCGCTGCGCACGGCGCCGCCGGTACGCAGGTCCACCTGGCTGCGCTGCGCACTCAGTCCGGCCTCCCAGCTGCGGCCGCGCTGGTCGCGGCCGATGCCAACGGTCAGATCGCCTTCGCTGGCGCGCACCCGCGGCTGCACCTCGCCGCCCTCCTGCAGCACCACGTTGAGCAGGGCATTGCGGTTGAAATCCAGCGCCACCGCGGTCGGGCCCAGTTCGAAGCGCTGGCGGTTGTGGCTGGCACGTGCTTCGACATAGGCGTAGCGGCCTTCGCCACGCTCGTGGCGGTAGCGCAGGTAGCCGGCCACCGTGTCCGAGGCCGGCTGCAGCGAACGCGGGCGCACGCTGTCGTACCAGCAGCCGTCCTCGTCCTCCTGCAGCGGCGCATGGCATTCGCTGGCCGGGTAGTAATCGCCGTTGGCCAGGATCAGGCCGATCGGGTACAGCGCGCTGTCGGCATGCCAGCTACGGCGGTCGCCGGCCACGTGGCGCAGGCGGTGCAGGTCGAGGCCGGCGAACCAGCGGTCACCGTTGTCGCGCACGCCGCCGGTGGCGGCCTGCACGCGATGCTGGTCACCATCGCCGCGGCCGCTGACGCCGGTCTGCAGGGTGGCTTCCGGGCCATCGGCCTGGTCGCGCAGGATGATGTTGACCACGCCGGACATCGCGTCGGCGCCATAGATGGCCGAGGCGCCGCCGCGCACCAGTTCGATGCGTTCAACGAAGCTGAGCGGAATGCCGCCGAGGTCGGTCAGGCCGCCTTCTTCCAGCGACACCATGGGGTAGCGCGGCAGGCGGCGGCCGTTGACCAGGAACAGCGTGGCGCGCGGGCCCATGCCGTCCAGGCTGGTGGTGGCGGCCGCGCCCACCGGCAGGTACAGCGAATCGCCGCCGCGCGAGGTGCTCAGCGGCGGGTGGCCGTTCATGCCAGGCAGGTGGCGCAGCAGATCGAACAGCGTGCCGTAGCCGCTGCGCAGGATGTCCTCGCGCTCGATCACCGTCACCGGCAGGGTGGTCTGCACGGTGGTGCGTGGCAGGCGGCTGCCGGTCACGTGGATCGGTGCCAGGTCCACCTGTGCCGGCCGCTGTGGTCGCGGCGGCGGGGCGGGCGCGACCACAGCAGGCGCCGATGCCGCCACCGCATGGCGACGCAGCACGTAGCCACCGCCGACGGTGCGCAGGATGTTGACCGGCCGGTCGGCCACCAGCGCCTTCAGCGCAGCGGCAGGCTCCTGCGGTCCCTGCGTCCCGGGCGTGCGCAGGTCGGCCAGCTCGCGTGCATCGAACACCAGCGATACACCGCTCTGCCGCGCCCACTGCTGCAGCGCCGGGGCCAAGGGGCCGGCGGCGATGTGGTATTCGATCGGGGCGGCCGCGGGCGATGCTGCGGTGGCCGTGGCACCGGCCAGGGCAAGCCACAGCAGGACCGTCAAACGCTGCCGCAGTGCCCCGGGGCTGGGCATCGGCGCCGCCTCAGTAAGTGCGGCGCAGTTCCAGCGCGCCATCCTTGCGCGGCTGGCCAGCAATCGACCACCCCAGCTCCAGGGCAGACAGCAGTTCATGCGGATCGCCGGCACGGAAGCTGCCGCTCACGGCCAGGTCGGCGATGTCCGGGTCGGCAATCACCAACGGCGTGCTGCCGTAGCGGTTCATGCGCTCGACCACGGTGGACAGCGGCGTGGCATCAAACACCAGGCGGCCCTCGGGCCAGGCCTCGGCCGCGGCGGTGGTGGCCAGCTGCGGGCCCGGCTGGATGCGGCCGGACGGCGACACCTGCAGCTGCTGGCCCGGGGCGAGCGTGTGCTGGGCGCTGCCGCTGGTCACTTCCACGGCGCCTTCCAGCAGCGCGACTTCCACCCGACCATCGCTCAACCGCTCGACCTGGAAGGTGGTGCCGATGTCGCGGATGCTGCTGCCGCCGGCCTGCACCCGCAGCGGGCGCAGGGAGGCGGCCACCTGCAGCTGCATGCGGCCGCGTTCCAGTTCCAGTTCGCGCTTGCGCCAGCCGAAGCGGGCGCTCAGCGTGGTACCGGCATCGAGGGTGGCCACGCTGCCATCGGCCAGCGTGCGCACCTGCGGCAGGTGGCTGGCGTTGGCGTAGCGCTGCGGGGTGGGATTGCCGTCGGTGTAGACCATCCAGCCGATGCCCACGGCCAGGCAGACACCGGCCGCCGCCGCCACCGATGGCAGCCAGCGCCGTGCAGGCGCACGTGCGGCGCGGGCAGCGGCGGTGCGCAGCCACGGGTCGCCGGACAGGCCAGCGCTGCGCAGGTGCAGCTTCTCGGCCTGTGCCCAGGCGGTAACGTGGGAGGGGTGCTCGGCCAGCCAGTCCTCGAACGCGTCGCGCTCGATCGAGGTGCAGTCGGGGGCCTCCAGGCGGGCCACCCAGGCGCTTGCGCGCTCGAACAGCAACGTGTCATCCATGTATGCGTCGCGGGTCACTCACTCTCTCCATCAGTGTGGAGAGGATTGCTGCCCAGCTCCTTGCGCAGGCCCTGAAGGGCACGGGCGATGTGTTTTTCCACCGTCTTGGCGGTGATGCCGCAGTGCCGGGCGATCTGTGCATAGCTCATGCCGGTGATGCGGTTGAGCAGGTACACCTCGCGGGCACGTTCGGGAAGCTTGAACAGTGCCTGTCGCAGCAGCGCGATCATCTGGCCGGATTCTGCCTGACGCAGCGGATCGGGAGAAGTGCCGTGCGGCTCCTCGCTGCCGTCGCGTTCACCCAGCGGCAGGTGACCGCGCGCGTGTGGCGAACGGCCGCGGTCAGCCAGGCGGTTGCGGGCGATGCGGTACAGCAGCAGGCGCAGCTCGTCGGTGCCGTGGCCGCGGTAGCGGATCAGCCGCTCGATGCTGTCCTGCGCGATGTCCTCGGCATCCTCCGGGCCGACACCGCGCATGCGCAGGAAGGCGCACAGCGGCGCACGTTCCTCACGGATGAAGGTGATGAAGGCATCCGGAACCCCGGCCGGGTCCGGCGCGCGCTGGGGCAGGGGGGAGGGGGCGGACAGGGGGAAGGCCTCGAACGACAAACGCGTCATCGAGTTTTACAAGACGAAGACCGCGGGGGGAAGTGCGTGTCGTTTGCGACATGCCTGGATGAATGAGTTCAGATTTTCGCGTGCGACGCACTGGGGGTGTGCGGCGCGCTGCGGCGTTCTGCTTTCGTCCCGCGTGGTGCGGGTTGGAGAGAGAGACCGCAATGAAGCATTCGAAGTTGAGCCTGGCCCTGGCCGGCCTGGTGGGTATGGCAACGCTGGGCGCGATGGGTGACGCAGCGGCGATGAACTACCACGTGCAGGACGACCGCGTCGTTCTCAGTGGTGGGGTGACCTTCGCTGATGTCGTCGCGCTGCCGGCGCTGCTGGCCAAGGCGCAGGAAGAAGGCCGCCCGATCCGCGAAGTCGTGCTGCGCACCTCGAACGGTGGCGCGCTGATCGCCGGTGAGTGGCTGCAGGCCATCATCCGCACCCAGGGCCTGGACACCATCGTGTCTGGCCACTGCATTTCGTCGTGCTCGATCATGCAGTCCGGCGGCGTCAACCGTTACCTGGCCGGCGACCTGCCGGTGGTCGATTCGGTGCAGATCCATGCCGCCAGCAGCGGCGGCCGCATCACCTACAGCCCGTCGCCGCGCATGACCCAGATCTACACCGGCAACTACGGCGGCGGCATGGATGCCGGCCTGCTGCACAAGGCCATGTATGAAGTGGTGGCGCCGAACGGCCTGCTGGTGTTCCGCGACCCGTCGCGCACCAATGGCACTTCGGTCAGCTTCGACCCCGATGGCAGCGGCCGCAACCTGCAGCTCTTCCCGGGCCAGGACATCCGCAGCAACAACATCATCACCGAGGCCGGCTACCGCGACCCGGGCGATACCCTCACCCTCACCGGCAACGTCAGCGGTGACATCAACCCGGGCTACATGGCCACCGCACGCAAGCTGCAGGCGCTGGTGGATGATGACTTCGCGCGCTGGAACGACGACGAGTACGAGACCACCTACATCAACTATGCGGTGACCCTCTACAACCTCGCGTCCAACGGCCCGAATGGCGTTGGCCAGTTCTCGTTGCAGGACTACCTCAACGATCCGGGCAACCAGGCGTTCCTGCAGGGCCAGCTGCGCCTGGCTGATCTGGATGCCTCCGCGCTGGCCAACTCGGCCGGCGTGATCCGCGTCGCCAAGGGCGGCACCTGGCGCACCTCGGCCACCACGGGGGCTGATTTCATGCTGGTCGACGGCGGCACCCTCGCCCTGGAAGGCGGCGCACTGCGCGCACCGGAAGTGCGGGTGATGGCCGGCGGCCTGGTGGTCGGCCATGGCGACATCGCCTCGCTGGAAACCGACACCGATGCACTGCTCGACGCCACCGGCCCGTCGCTGCGCGAGGACGGCTTCAACCGCCTGCGCGTGTACGGCACGCTGATGCCGCGCGGTGGCGACCTGGTCACCCACGGCTACGTCAACATCATGCCGGGCGGCAACGTGCTGTTCGATGTCACCGAAGCCGGTGGCAGTGCCGCCGGCCGCCTGCGCGTGGGCAGTTTCTTCGACGGCGGCCAGAACGATGGCGCGCTGGTGATCTCGCCGGGTGCGCACCTGGAATTGAACGTCGCCCAAGGCTTCTACGCCGGCAACTACCAGCGTGAACTGGTCACCGGCCCGATCTACGAGGATGGCTTCGCCGATGCCGTCCGCCTGGGCGATACCGGCTACAGCGCCAGCATCACCGACAACGAAGTCTTCCGCCCGCGCCACAACTCGCTGCTCAGCTTCAACATCCACCAGAGCGAAGACGGCCTGTCGCTGACCGCCAACCCGGGCTTCGACCAGCTGGCACAGCTGACCGCCAGCAACGGCAACCAGAGCCTGGGCGTCGCCCTGGCCGCCGCAGGGGATCGCCAGGACGCGCGCCTGAAATCGCTGCTGGGCGCCCTGCAGTTTGCCGACCGCGATGTCATCGCGCAGCAGGCCGGTGCCCTGCGTGGTGATGCGCATGCCAGCCTGCGCCTGGCCGACAACGCCCTGCTGGGCAGCATCGGCAACGTCGTCACGCAGCACCAGGCCGGCCTGCGCAGTGGCAGCGGTGATGCCGGCGGCCTGGCCGCGCAGGCGGCACAGGCGGCGTCGGCACAGCCGGGCATGGCCAATGGCAGCCTGTTCAACCAGCTGGCCATGCACCTGGTGGAGCCGGCCGCGCAGGCGGTGGCCGGTTCGAGCGGCGTCAACTATGGCCCCGCTGAGCGCAACCACGGCTTCTGGGGCCGCGGCTTCGGCAGCCATGGCCGCATCGATGGCGACGGCGGCGTGGCCGGCCTGACCCATACCGTGGGCGGCATCGTGCTGGGTGCCGATACGCGCGTGGCCGATGACCGCGTCAGCCTGGGCGTGAGCGTGGCGGCGGCTGACATGTCGACCAAGGCCCGCGATGGCTCCGGCTTCACCGGTGACGTGCGCGCGCTGGATATCGGCGGTTACATCGATGCAACTTACGCGCGTGGCTACCTCTCGGCCGCCGTGCGTTACACCGACCTGCGCCACGACACCCGTCGCGGCATCGCCGGCATCGACGGCCTGGGCGATCCGCTGCGCGCCAAGTACAACAACGATGCGATCTCCGCGCGCCTGGAACATGGCTTCAGCTTCACCACCGGCAACGGCCTGGTGGTGCAGCCGCTGCTGCCGGTGGTGGATTACGCGCGCACCTCGGCCACGCGCTTCAATGAAGGGCAGGGCGCCGGCGCACTGGCCGGCCGTGGCGACAGCCTGGAAAGCATCCGCGTCGGTGCCGGCCTGCAGCTGTTCAAGACCTTCGACGGCAACAACGGCGAGCGCATCACCCCGCGCGCCCGCGTGGTCTGGCAGAAGGAACTGGGCGACACCCAGGCCCGGTACAGCACCGGCTTCGCCGCCGCCCCGGACCTGGTGTTCGGCAGCAGCAGCCAGACCCTGGGCGAACAGGTGCTGGCCTGGAACCTGGGCGTCACCAGCCGCGCCAGCGACCGCTTGTCGGTGATGGTCGACTACGTGGGTGAGCGCCGCGACGGCCAGGTGCAGAACGGCGTGATGCTGGGCCTCGGCTACGCGTTCTGAGTAAAGGGCACACCGGCGGCAGCATCGCCGCCGGTGCGCTATGGTCTGCGCAGGATTCCCGTGCAGGCCCGCCCATGCAGATTGCCGTGTTCAGCGCCCGTCCCTACGACCGCCGCTTCCTGGAAGAAGCCAACGCGCGCGACGGCGCCGGGCAGGGCTTCCAGTTCGTCCATTTCGACGCCGCACTGGATGAGCACACCGCGGCACTCGCGCAGGACTGCGCCGCCGTCTGCGTATTCGTCAACGACCGCCTCGATGCCCCCGTGCTGCACGCGCTGCATGCACAGGGCGTGCGCGCCGTGCTGCTGCGCTGCGCCGGCTTCAACAACGTCGATCTGGCCGAGGCCGTGCGCCTGGGCCTGTTCGTCGCCCGCGTGCCGGCCTATTCGCCCGAGGCCGTGGCCGAACACGCGCTGGCGCTGGTGATGACCCTCAACCGCCACACCCACCGGGCCTACAACCGCGTGCGCGAAGGCAACTTCATGCTGGATGGCCTGCTGGGCCGCACCCTGCACGGGCGCACCGTGGGCATCGTCGGCACCGGCAAGATCGGCCTGGCGACTGCGCGCATCTTCCGTGGCATGGGCTGCACCTTGCTTGGCCATGACCCGTACCCGTCGCCGGACTTCGACGGGGTGGGGGAGAGCGTGGGGCTGGACGACCTGCTGGCGCGTGCGGACATCGTTTCGCTGCACTGCCCGCTGACGCCGGACACCCAGCACCTCATCAACGACGCCTCGCTGGCGCGGATGAAGCCTGGCGCGATGCTGGTCAACACCTCGCGCGGCGGGCTGGTGGATACCCACGCGGTGATCCGCGCGCTGAAATCGCGCCGGCTGGGCCACCTGGCCATCGACGTCTACGAGCAGGAAAGCGCGCTGTTCTTCCAGGATCTGTCCGGCGAGATCATCGACGACGAGGCCTTCCAGCGCCTGATGACCTTCCCCAACGTGCTGGTGACCGGCCACCAAGGCTTCTTCACCGTGGAGGCCCTGCAGGAGATCTCGGCCATCACCCTGGGCAACCTGGCCGATTTCGCCGCGGGACGGGCGTGTGCCAACCGGGTACGGGCGGATTGACCAGCGGGGTAGGCTGCCCGTAAAATCGCCTGCTCAGCCGGAATAGCTCAGTTGGTAGAGCGGCGCATTCGTAATGCGTAGGTCGCAGGTTCGACTCCTGTTTCCGGCACCAGTTGCATGAAAAGCCCCGACCCAGGTCGTAATGCTGTTCACTTAAGCGGTGCAGCCTTGCGATCTACCGGATAGCGGGTCTTGGAAATCTTCACCGTCCTCGGCGTTGTCGGCCGGGGACGGTGTTCCAGGAATAGGCTGGCAA
>Ga0308172_1001691_pt1 | contig 14080 bp, 20 predicted proteins | sample PhyGR2_FD_202134 | JGI IMG/M metagenome (GOLD analysis project Ga0308172, IMG submission 202134) | Phyllosphere microbial communities from UC Gill Tract Community Farm, Albany, California, United States - DLSLSG.R2 | ecosystem: Host-associated > Plants > Phyllosphere > Unclassified | place: USA...
AAGGCCAGCCCGATGCAATCCCTGCCCCACTGGGTGCCTAGGGTCTGCATGGCGTGACGCGGCGTTTTGCCTTGCAGCCATTCGCACGGCGTCTCCTTTAGCTCCCCTTCAATCTGCGCTTCGCTCAGACCTATCGCCCGCAGCATATCCTTCAGCGGCCCTGCGAACTTCACGAGCTTGTAGCCGTGCTTCTCGACCAGGTACTTTCTGGCCGTGCTCTTGCCGCTGCCAGCCAGGCCGGTGAGCGCGATAACAGGCGGTAGAATAGTTGTGCTGGCCTTCCCAATCGCCGCACCGAGCGCAAGCAGTTCTGCAGGGACGTTATCATTCGCCGGTACGGCTGTGAGGCAGCCGGTGTCTTTGGATGTGATGGTTTCGCCGAGCGTGAAGTTTCTTCGAAAATCTTCCATGGCGGCCTCATAAACAATTGATGATTTCGCGATTACCGCATTCATTCGTTCGATCAGATCCGTCATACCGTCTCCTCAATCTTCTTCTTGGTCTCCACCTTCGGCTTCACAACCGGCTTAAATCGCCGCACCGCAAACGGCGGATCCTCCTCGCCGAATTGCGGGCAGACGCCGCGATTAACGCCAGCCAGCCTGATTCCAAAATAATCGCCGCCAAGATATGTGCGGCACATGCCTACCCACGTTGCCGTGTAGGTCTCCCCGGCACGGATGCCGAGGTATTGCTCTGGAAGGGTGGTGTCGTCGATGCAGACGACTTCGTCGCCGGGTTTGATGGTCAAGCCGCCCTCCCCGCCATCAACGCATCAAACGTTGCCAGGAATTCTAGCTCCGCCTCCTCCGGAGACCAGAAGCGCAGCTTCACGCCGAGCGGCTTATCGTGACGGGCGTGCCACGGCATCTGGCGCAGGTTGACCAGCTCGTCGGCAATTATCCGGTTGTCTGCGTCGTGCACCTCGCGTGGCAACTCTTTCGGCAAACCGAACCGAGCCGCAATCACCAGCCAGTTGTCCTGCTCAATCGCTCGGTAGTTCGTCAGGTACGGCTTGAGTGGGCGCGGAATGTCCACGCAGTAGGCTTCAGGCGCGTCGTGCAGAAGGCCAGCCAAAGCCACCTCCGGCGCATGCGTCGACGCGAGGTGACGTGCGATGAGGACGGAATGCTCTGCGACCGAATAGAAGCGCAAAACATGACCAGCATATCGGCATTGCAGGCTGAGCGAGTGCGCGATGTCTTCAATTTGGACTTCGTGCGGGCGCGGGTCCATCGGCCAGTATTTGCGGCCGGTGAACGTTTGCATGAAGTCACCGGTGCGGCGTGGTTCGACTGGCGTGTTGCGGGTCAGGCCGATGTACTGGCCGCGCTCGTTGTCATTAGCCGCAACGTACTTTTCGGCCGGCTCGTAACGGTGATGCCATTTCGGTAGGGCGCTGTTATCCATGGTCAGAACGCCTTCCCACCAGCCTTAAGCCGGTTCTCAATCTTGTGGTCAGGACGGTTGGCATTGAATGCCATCTTCTCGACGACGGCGCCGCCGAGGTCGTAGCCAAGGAACGCTGCCAGATCGCCGATCCGGATCATCGCGTCGGCAAGCTCAACCTCTGCCATCGGCCGATGCGGTAGCTTGTCGTCCATCAGCACCTTTCCAGGTTTCGACTTGCGATAGCCTTCCATCGCCTCGCTGATCTCACTGTGGATCAGGCAGAGCATTTCAGGCACGTTGCGGTCCAACGCCTTGCCGGTGGTGAGATCGGTATACCAGCCTGCTCTGCGGCTTGCTGCGTGGCAGTCGGCTGCGAAAATGTTGATGGCTGCGGCGTGGTTGTGGGGTTTGTTGTCGTTGGCGAACGCTGCTCTCGGCGCAGGTGGGCGGTCGCCAGCGCCTGTTGTCTCTGGTGAAAATGCCATTCTTCATGTCTCCTCAGTGGTGTGGTGGTTGACCGCCAGTTGGTGGCTGGCGGGGCTATTCTCCTTGTGGATAGGTGCCTGACTTGTTCACGGAAACAATATTTTCAGATATAATAAAGATCCGATTCAAGCATAGGACTTAGCCCGTGAAGCAATACCGCTCTACAATGCCGAAATTTGACGGCACCATAGTAATATTTATCGCCCGTGATATTAATGATTTATGCTGGTCCTTTGTTGAGTGGCATAAACCGGTCGAGGAAGAACTTGGTGATTGGGCCAACATCGCACAGATTCGAACGGAGGTGGCTCGTCAAGGCTATACGTTTGGTCAACCGGTGATAGATAGGTTCAATGGCCCCAAGCGCCTCGCTCACTGCTATCTCTAAGCCACCGCACTCCGTTCCACCTGCTCATTGTCGTTGGCAGCGTCCATCATCGCCACACGGACACGCGAAACCTCTCCGTATTCATTGTGGTAGCTGATCGACTGCATCGACCGGCCAGAAAGGAAACCCGAGCCAAAGTGCCATGCATCCTGCGGCGTCGGTGTTTGGTGCGATTCGGAAATGACCCCGCCACCCTCAGAAGCGAACTTGCTAGAGTGGTGGATATGGAAGCCATGAACGAATCTGTGGCGAGTTGCCCCCCAGTCCTCGGCGCGACGGTGCGCCATGATACTCGCCATGTCCTTGAGCTTGACCGTGTGGCCATGCGTGGCGCCAATCATCACCTTGCCGAAACGGAACCAGAAGAACAGCGATGGATCTACGTCGACGGTTACGCGCGGCTCGTTGCGATACCAGGCGAGCAAAAAGTAGGCGACCGCAACAGAAGCGTGCTCATCGTGATTGCCGGGAAGAATGCGCACAGTCACGTGCCCATGTTGGCGAAGGTTAGCATCGATCGCACGCACAACTAGACGGCACGCCGTCATCAACACCTTCTGATAACGCCCGTCGACCTGAAGAACGTTGCCAGACCGCGCCGTCTTGTTCTCGTTATTATCCGAGTGGAGCAGGTCTCCGCCGCCCAAAACAATGGCATTGGCAGAAGGTGGTGTGCGCGCGATCAGGTCTTCAATCGCCGAGCCGATGACGCTCTCCGCAATCTTCAAATCCCAGTTGGTATCGGTCTCGCGATGCCACGAGAATAGTCCAATATGCCAGTCTGCAAGGGGTGTCAGCGTCAGCAGATCATCGTAGACCTGCGCGGGCGCAGCGATCGGCTCGGCAGGAGCAACGTCGTTGAATGCTTCTTTCAGGATAGCAGCTATATCAACCGGGGAATGCTCCACCGCCGTCTTCTGCCACTGCTGGATGACGCGCCCGTCAGCATCCACAAGGGCAGACACTCCTTTGACGACGTGCCCGGTCGGGACTTGAAACCGATCGCCGCGCTCTGGCGCTTGCTGGATGAAGGTACCGCTCGGCGTATTGCTGATGCGGCTGATGCGGAATCCTGGCAGCACCGGCTCTGTGCCAAGCAGGCCAGCCTCGGCGGCGCGTCTTAGGCTGTCATGGAGAGCCGACTTGCCGATGCCAAGGGCGGCAGCCGCCTTGATCAGCGTGCCGTGCTCGCGGTAGGCGTCGGCTCTTCGACGTAGTTCTTCGGTGGGTAGTGGCATGTAGTCCCCTCGTGGTGGTTGAGGCCGCTTGGTGGGCGGCCTTGGTGATATTTATTTGCGCGCCAGCAACTCACAAACAGCAGTCGAAGGCACGACATACCCATATCCAACCAGCGAGCCTGAGAAGCCAATAGGCGCCGCCATGACGCCGACGGTGATGCCGATCAGGTCGCCGTTGTCTGTAAAGACAGGCCCGCCGGATTGCCCCATTACAGTCGTGATGTCGGTCACATAGACAGCGTTCCACGGACCTGCTTTGCGAGGCTCGCCAGCAATCTTGCCGTATGCAGCCACGAATTCGATACCGAGAGGATTGCCGTAAGCGGTGATTGGATCGCCAGCCTTCGCAGAACCGCAGGACAAGTGCGCCGTACCTAATCCAGCCGACGACGTGCGCAGCAGTGCGATGTCGTTGGCCTTATTGACCCAAAGGACATCCGCCTTGCGGAACTCGGCGCCCTTCGCCTTTAGCTGGACTTCCTTCGCATCGCCGACGACGTGCGCAGCAGTGATGATAAAGCCGTCGCCTATGTGGACGCCGGAGCCGTGGCCGTCGTTGACTTGGATTTTGACGGTGGCGCTCTCGGTCGTCGGCAGAGTGGGCGGAGGAAGGAGCGCGTAAGCGGCCGCAGAGGTAGCGGCGACGATAACGAATAATGCGACGAGGAATGCTGTCGGCGAAAGCCGCAATGAGGCACGCAGGAACCGTCTGAGCATGATATCCCCTCTTTCTGGCGTCTGGCGCCAATGTGGTGGTCTCGGTTGGCTGCCGAGTAGCTGGTAAGGCCGATATTCACGCTATACGCTTTTTACAAATTTGTCAAGAATCAACGAGTAATGTATGGGTATGCGACTTGCTGTTTATGTACAAAGATACCGCACGAAAAATTCCAGCCGAGTGTTTCATGTGCTAACAAGCAATGCCCACTAGCGAAAGGAAGCTCGGTGAAGACGGAATACTGTACTCGGACGCAGTCAAGAGATTCAGCACCAAAGCCAAAAGTTGGAGAGATTCGTGCGCTGACTGGCCTGCGAGGCGTTGCGGCTACAGATGTTGCGCTGCTCCATATCGGTGGCGTTGCACCGTTAAGTTTATTTGCATTCCACAATCAGGCCGTTGATATCTTCTTTTGTTTAAGCGGTTTCACGCTATCTCTCGCCTATCGTATAGAATCGGCTCGGCATTTGAATTGGAAAGCTTTTTTTGCTGCTAGGTTTGCGAGGGTCTATCCGCTTTGTGCAATAGCACTGATTTTATGTACAATTTATAGCGCTTTTTGGAACTTAAACAATTTTTCGGCCTATGGAAAAATAGAATTCATTGGTGACTTCGTGCGCCAACTGCTCATGATAAATGCCCTTCCTGTAATCGGTTCCAGCGTTCACTGGATAGCGCCGATGTGGTCGCTCTCAATTGAGGCATTTTGCTATGTTGCAATTTTCCCCATCTTGTTCGCCATAACAATGCCAGCTGGATCTTTGAGCCCAAAATGGCGTTTGGCAATTATTCTTATGCTCAGCGGTTTCACCTACGCATTCTATGTACTTTTCATGAATCCGGGGGTTTATTCACATCTTGTTCCGCCGGCAACAGGGCCCTGGATACATTGGGTCGCGATAGTGCGGGGAATCTGCATGTTCACCTGTGGCTGGCTGGTTTATACCCTCTATACCAATGCACCCGCAATTTTGAATGGCGCAATCGAGATGGTTGACATTGTAGTGTTTGTCGCTGCGCTTATTCTAGTTGGCCGGATGTTTGGTGTGGTTGATGTCGCCCTCATCGTACCCTTAGCGCCCTTTTTAGTTCTTGGCATTTCCAGCGGAGATTCCCTGACATCCCGAATTCTATCAGGTAAAACACTGCATTATCTCGGGAAAATTTCCTATTCTCTCTACATCCTGCATTGGCCTGTAAAAGAATTATACGACTTGCTGGGTGGCAGCTCACAGCCAGAAATAAGGCTCGCCGCAATTTTTATCGCATCGTTGGCCTTATCTGGCTTATCATATTCATATTTAGAAACACCAATGCGAATATATTTGTTTAAAAAAATCACGCAAAAACTTAGCAAGCATGGCTAAGCCACGCACGTTTCCAACTACTCGCCGCCCTGTATAGTCCGATGCAAGACTCCGCTTGACTCCTCTCTAAAATGAGAACATTTGTAGAACAAACGAGGAGTACGCGAGATGGCCGATGAAGAAAAAATCATCGTAGTGCAGTTCAAGAAAGGCCGCGCAGGCATTGTGCCTGGCGAAATGCGACCCGCCTCTAACGCCGCATCCGCGGAAAAAATGGCAGGCGCAATGGCATCGCGCCACATCGGCGTAGCGGCCTACGCTGTCACCGTAGACGAGGAAAGCGGGTCGATGGGCAACCCGCGCCTGCTGGTTTCACATGGGCAGATCTCGGACTTGATGCCAAACTGATTTACCGGCGCGGGGGCGCGCGCCTTTTTCATGACAAGGGAAGTTTTTGCGGCTCTGAAGAAGGAGAATGAGAACGTGCGCCCAGAAAGACGAGACCCCGAAGCAGATCCGGTGGACCACATCATTGCATGGCACGATGGAGATAGCCGAGCCGCCATTGAGACGCTCATGGAGGACATTCTGCATCTGAGGATGCAACTCGCTCTGGCGACGGCTGCGATGGGCACAGGATTTACGAGAGGATGGAAGCCGGACGCTGATCGAGATGCCAGGTAAAGGAGCTTATGTGCTGTCCGAATACGGCGGCGAGCCTGTCGGAGTTTTATGCGAGGATTGCGAGCTTCTCAAATTCATCTGCTCGGGAGAGCTTATGATCGAATATGGCGACCATTCAATGCCATCCCTGCTCAGCAAGATAGCGAAAGATATAATCAAATGCCCCCGCCCCTTCGAAGGATTTTCGGATCGATGCAGACTTAGATACCACGCCCGCGCAGGCAGCCTCATCGAAACATTGAAACAAGCGCCGCCGACGGCCGTTAAGGTCAAGGAAATCCGGAACTGGGAGATTATCGTTGCCAAGTGCAACTACTGCGGTCACGTTTCGAATATCCAGCATTGGCAACTGAACCGCGTGGCTAAAACCGATACCACCGTCGACGACATTGCCAAGCGGCTAAAGTGCAAAAGGTGCAACACCAAGGGTGACGTCAAAATCACCATAGCCAAGATGCCGAGGTGAGCATGTGTAATCTGTACCGTGTGAAGACCAATCAGGAATCTATCCGCGACATCGTGGGTACCATGCAGGAGCGGCTTAATCTGGAGCCAGACGTTGAGGTCTATCCAGATCGGCCGGCACCAGTGGTGCGCAACGGTGAAACCGGCAGGGAGTTGGTCGGCCTAACGTGGGGTATGCCCTCGCCGCAGTTCGTCACACAAGGCAAGCCGGACACCGGCGTCACCAACATCCGCAACGTCACTTCACCGCACTGGCGGCGCTGGCTTCGACCAGAGAACCGCTGCGTGGTTCCGTGGACGACCTTTTGCGAATGGGAAGATACCAAACCCCGAAAGACGAAGCGCTGGTTTGCGATCAACGAGGAAACACCCCTCGCCTTCTTCGCCGGCATTTGGACGAACTGGCATGGTGTTCGGGGATCGATGAAGAACCCGCGCGAAGGCGATCATCAGCTTTTTGCGTTCCTGACAACCGACCCGAACGGCATTGTTAAACCGATCCACCCGAAGGCCATGCCGGTAATCCTGACAAACAAAGATGAAATTGAGACATGGCTTACGGCGCCGTGGGAGGAAGCGAAAGTACTTCAGCGACCATTGCCTGACGACGGCCTCGTGCTGCTGCCAGTTGAGGAAGAAAGGCCGCAACAGGATCTATTTGGATAGGAGGCAAACATGCGCATTCGTCCATACCTGCTTGAAAAACATGGCGTATACGCAAAATTCCCGATGAATGAAGGCGACTTCGTGGGCGCAACGAAAGCCAGCCACGACGCCCTTGATCCGCGCATCCTCGATGAAGTCGACCGTGATTCTGATCTCACAGCCTTCACCGGTTACGTTGCCACAGAACTACTCGCTGACAATGACGACATACCGACAGGCGCAAGAACGGAGATTTTGTTCAGCCAGCGCAAGGGGATCGCTGCCATCCTATACGACCACCCTAACATTTCAGACGCATTCATCGAATGGGTCTTTTGTTCCTCCGCTGAGGATGCGTTGGACAAATGGAAAAAGAAAGTTCGCTGGCCGTTGATTGAAACGTCTAACGGGCCCATAGACATCACTGGAAACACCATCATATGAGCGACCAATCCAAGAACAGCGACGGCATTCACGAGAATCACTATTGCGAGCATCCTGGCTGCAAGAAATGGGGCGGCTTCGGATATTCTCGATCGAAGGCCGAGAAATCCACCTGGCATTGCTGGGCGCATTATCCGCATAAGGAGCCACTACAATGATAACCCGCATTTCCCGCCAGAAGAACGCGGAACAACGGTTGGCAATGGCCCTTCGCCAGTTAAACGATGCCATCAAAGAAGTTCACAAGACCGGCCTCGACGTCGATATCAGCACCCTGACGATGCATACATCTCGTGGCCCAATGACGCAGGTAAATCTAAAGACGTTCAGAGCTGAAGGTGCGCCGCCGGTGCTGCGTGTGGTGGAATAACGAATTTTTTCGGAACCGATTTTCTCGTCGCGAGTTTTTAAGGCCGGACGGACCCTTTCCCCCTCCGCCCATTGCTCCTAGTGCCCTTTAGTCGGCACGATTAGAACCCTCCCTGCCGGAGGGTTTCTTTTTAGGTGAGCTCGAATAACGCCGAGCGTTCTGCATCTGCAGGGGGCATGAAGCTGCGGAACAATATCAAGTGACTGGTCGTTGATATCGAAATTCTTTGAACGCATGCCGGGAATTTCGCTATGCCGCGGTACTTTTTCCACGTCCGAGACGCTGAAGGGCTTTCCGTGGATATGGAGGGTGCAATTCTCTCTACTGATGAGCAGGCCAGACACGAGGCCGTGCAAGCCGCGAGAGAAATGCTCTCAGAAAAAATCCTCAAGGACGAAGTCGTAGATGGCAGCTCATTTGAAGTTATTCGCGGCGACGGCCATTTGATCGCGAGAATCCCCCTTAAATCTGTTATGCGCTTTAAGTAAATTCGGCGCGTCCTCACACTCGACCATATAGATTTCACACATAGACTCTTCGCTTATCGCGTGTTCTCATTTGAAGAGGAGAGAACATAGTGCAGGTGGGAGGGATGAACGTATGCCTAGGGGGCTTATTTCAGAGTTGGAGCAAGCGGCGTCCGAAGTATCTAGCCTCACTTCACATCAAGTGAGAACGCTGCTGAATAGAACGATTAATATGGTCCAACGACTTCATGAGGAAGTACCGGGCGAACCGATCAATCGTGATTTGATGAGCTATCTCCGCACCGCATCTATGGAGACCGGCCGGCTCTCCGAAGATGAAAAGGTGCACGTACTGCTTGATGCAGCAGAAGGTATACGAATGCTGTTGTCGAAGCGACCAACGAGCTTGGGAGAGCTGAGACGGACGAGTTGAAGCGGTAGCTAGAAGGGGCCGAAGCCGCGCTCAGCAAACCATAACGGTTCTCAATAGCGCTATCGAGGTGTTTTTGATGTTCTCGATTCGTGCCTGACCAAACAAAAACCCGCCTACCTCTCGGCAAGCGGGTTGAATCAGGAAGCCCGCGTCGCGCGCGGCTTTGATTGATTTTCGACGATGCGATCCACGCGCAACGTCATCTTGTCGACGGCATCCTTCACGGCGCCGATAGCGCCCATGATCTGCTCAGTCTGTTCGCGAAGGCCGGACTTTGAGACGTAGGTTTCCGCCACATGCAGGCGGTGAGCCGCGAGCTCTTCCCTTGCAAGGGACGCCATTGCCGAAGCCGCAGATGCCGCGCCAGACGCCTCCATCTTTGCGGCGCTGATCTTCGCGTCGACGTACTTCCAGAGGCCGAAGAGGAAACCGAACAGCAGCACGAAGAACCCGCCGACAGCCATGATCTCGGGGCCGGTCATGGCTTCACCCGGCAGAGCTTCTGCAGCTTCTCATTTTCGATGAGGATTTGCCGTTTTGTTTCCGGCGTGAGGCTATCCTCGAAGGAGGGCCGCACCGGTCGCGCGATGTCGCAGTAATTACCGCTTGTCGCGCATCCACTGAGTAAGACGACGATCAACATCATCGTCGCCAAGATTTTTGATTTCATGTTCGACGTCCCCGGCCTTCTTGATAGCCTTGGCATTCGCCGCAGCCTGCTCGTCCTTCGCCGCGGTGCGCCCTGCCCGCTGGCCATACAAAAAGACGCCCGCAAGGATCGCGAGCGCCGTGCCGATTGCGGCTAGGTAACCAGAAATGCGGGACCAAAGCCCCACTAGAAAAAGTGGCATGCTAGCCTCCCGATCTGATGCGCTGGATGAAGTAGACGAGACCGACGATGCCGCCCGCGATCATCAGGATCGCCAGTGCCCACTGGATAGGACCAGCGCCGGCGAAGATGGCACCCGCAGCCGATAGGAGGCCGCCGAGCGGACCCCATGCTTCTGGCTTCTTGAGGACTTCTGCGATGCCCGTATCCTGCACGACAGCCTTTGCCTCAGCTTCAACTGGCGCGATGGTCGGTAGAGGCGTGACGGAATTCACCATCTTTAGGGCATTACCAACAACGCCAGCCTGCTTTTTGAACTTACCGAGCGGGTCGACACCAGTGACGCGGATGGTCCATCCCCTGCCATTTACAGGAAATCCCGTCTTCGCGTTCGTCAGGCTGCGCAGGTAGCGCATGCGCTCCTCGCAATAGTCGATAATCAGTTCTTTGACGCCGCCAGGATACGCCGACATGGCCGCAATAGTTTGCTCGCCGATGTGACCGTCGATGTTGCCGGCGTAGACCTTCTTCGCTTGGAGAACCGCCTGCAGCTTTTTCACTGCGGTCTGCGGCCCACTGTTCACACCGAAGTCGAACGCCGCATAGTCCAAGCCAGATGGCAATAAATCGCCACCACCCTGCGCCCAATAGGACCGGCGATAGATTTCGACCGCTTCCTCTCTGGTCATCGCCTTGACCTGGGCGGCAGTGACCGACGTGACACCACGCGCCGCCGCGAGTGTCTTGTGGGTGATGCCATACTTGGTCGGGCCTCCGCGGTCGCTCTTGACGTTTACATATCCGCCTTCGTGGCCGAACATGAGATCGAGCGAGACGGCAAGATTTTCTCTAGCCATGTTGGCGGCTCCTTTCGTTACAGCCCTCGTGCAGACGCACGAAAGCCCTCCCGTGTGAGGAGATTTTTGTGATTGGCATTTGGGATTCCTGATTTTTACGGGTCGTTTCTCGCCCCAGACCAGAGGCGAGTCGTTCATCTGCGGTTCGTGCGGCCGAGGCCACCTTGCGCGTGGTCGCTCCGCCCAGCGACCTGACAGAGGCCAGCAGCAAACCCCAGCCGCTGCGGGCCTCTTTTTTTGCTCCTGCGCCTGATTGTGGGTTACCGGTGCCGTGTTAGTTGTGTCATCTACGCGCAGTGGTTGACATCAGCCGGTTATACCGATTTTAGTTTTTCTGGTTTTATGAACGAGACGAGCCGAAACCGGTTCAACTGACAAAGCTGAAACTGGAGCGCAGATGAAACTTATTTCGCGTCTAATCAGGAAAGTTTCCATGGCCCCCAAAAAAGGGCTCGACGAGCAGAAATGGCCATCAGAATTTTCTTCGATCGTCCCGCATCGCTATTCCGTCAACGTTCATCGTTATGAAAAATTTGAGAAGAGCCTCAACCCAGCCGCTCTAACTGATGGGTTCTTTCATAATGAAGATAACAACAAGGGAGACATGGGCCGTTTCTTCACTTTTACCCTTATCTATGACCAAATAAGGAAAGAGAACATCCAAGGAGATTTGGCTGAACTCGGGGTTTATAGGGGCAATACAGCTTACATTCTGGCCAGCTTTGCGCGGATTCTTGATCGGACCGCTTACTTGTTTGACACGTTTGAGGGCTTCGACCCCAAAGACCTGAAGGGGATTGATGAAGCGATCCCACACCAATTTTCCGACACATCGCTTGAAACCGTCCGGAATTTTGTGGGTGAGGAAAACGTTGTGTACGTAAAGGGTTACTTCCCAGAATCGGCGGCGCAAATTCCCGACGACAGGAGGTTTGCAGCGGTTCATCTGGATTGTGACTTGTACAGTCCTATGATGAGCGCGCTGGAATATTTCTACCCGCGGATGTCGGAGGGCGGATTTATAATCATCCATGATTACTCCAGCCTCCATTGGGATGGGGCAGAGAGCGCGGCCGATGAGTTCTTTTCCGACAAGCCAGAATGTCTTATGCCAATTGCGGACGCAGGTGGCAGCGCAATAGTTCGGAAGGCGCGCACATCATCCGACCAATTCAACAATTGGCGAATGGGACGGCTTCATGAGTTGTCCGTTGGGTCTTGGGTACCGCCCCATATTCTGAAAACTTACCTCAAAGAAGGGTGGGCTGACATCGAGGACTGGGGAGTATGGGGCCTCGGTGAAAGCCACACCTTATCACTGGTAATTCCTTTTGTACCTCAATCGGAAATCAGCTTGAGTTTTGATGTCGATGCTCTTCTGCTCGGCAAACAAGCAGCCCAGAGAGTTGCCGTTTCTGTGGAAGGAATACCAATTGCCGATTGGACGTTCACAAATGAAGATAAACGCGGACAGAGGGAGTTGACTATCCCGCTGGAGATAATCCAACAAAAAGTGAATGATAAAGCTCCACCGACGTTCCTATTCGAATTCAGGCCAAAATTCCATTCGGCTCCGAACTCCTTGGAGCCCTCCAGTACTGACACGAGGCCTCTTGGTCTTGCACTGCACAGTTTCAAAATTTGCCCGGGTATCCCTATGGCCAAGCGATAGGCGAGATCTCGGCAAGGAACTGGTCGACAGTAGGTTGTGGTCGCTGGCCTGCCTGAACTTTCGCAAGCTCACCGTTAGCGTAAAACCAGACGTTATCGCGCCATGCGACAAAGGCCTGGGCTTCTGCCGCCCACTTCGGTTTGGTAGACGCCGTGTAGGAAGCCAACGTCACACCATCGCGGAACTGACGCTCACGAGCGCTGCTGTCAACGAGTTCTTGGATGGCGTTTTCATAGTCGGTGATGGTGGGTGGCGCGGCTGGGATCGCTTCGAGTTCTGCGATCTCATCAGGCGTTAGTGGGCGATCGACTGTTTCGCCGGTCTCGGCGTCGTAGATAGATATCTTCATCGTTAGCCCCTAATCGCGAATAGTTTAGCCTTTCCAGACTGCCAAGTTTGATCAGATGTGAGCCTTATGGCGTTCCTTGCCACTGCTGCGCTTCTGAAGCCAAAACTCTTTTCATAACGATACGCGCCGCCTTGGTGCTGGAACGCCGCTTCAGAAACGCAAGTCATGGGACCGGCAACGTTAAGACCATACATAAACGTATTAGTGTTGACCCAATTTCCGGCCGCAACCTGATCATGAGTCAAGGCTATATGCGCTGCTGAAATTGTGTCGGCTGCACCTATTGCGTTCGCTTCTGCACCTATTCGGCTATACCCATAATCACTAGCGCCAACATCAAAGGTTGATCCATTATTAGTGCTCGTTCTAAGCACAGTAATACTTGCATTTGTTGCGTTCGCCCGCAGGAACGTAACCAACCACAACATGCAAAATGGAGAAAGACCGATCCAGTCAATAGTATTTTTGCCTGCTAAATCGATAAGCCCACCTATAGGCTCCCACCCACCAAGCATTTGGTTGGCCTGCGCAGGTGTCAAATCCTCAACGTCGCCGGTTCCCGCCGTTAGCCGCCCTTTAATTGCAGGCGCGGTGAGTTGTGACAAAAGTGCGTTGCCGATAACGTTGTTCGGGGACTTCTTGAGAAGTTTGCCGGTAGCGTCAGCAAAGACCGCCAAGTCATTGATCGCAACACCGCCGGTAGGCCCAATAACATCACCCGTACCAGAGCCATCCGTCCCCTTCCGAGCTAGCAGGCGCCAATAAGCATTGCTCTCAGTCGGCAAAGTTGGCGGTGCATTGCCCGTGGTCGGCTGAAGCGCAAGCCATGTCGAGCCGTTGTTGAGAACGATGTCATTCGCGTCATAGGCCGTCGCGCCGCTATACGTGCCGCGGTCCACGACGCCCGGAGTGCCAGAGCGAGCGAACAAAAGCCATTGCGTGTTTTCGGTCGTCGGAAGTGTCGGAGGCGCATTGCCTGTGGTCGCAACCTTGGCGATCCACGTAGAACCGCCGTACTGAACGATATCGCGGATGGCGTAGGCGGTACCTGCGCTGTAGTTGCCGCGCTGATTAACGCCAGCGGGACCGACAGGGCCGGTTACATAGGAAGGCGCACTCCAGTCCCCCGACGTTGCCGAATTCTTGAAATACAGCGCCGACCGGCCGTCTCCAATATCGATGACGAGAACGGAGAAGCCAGCAGCAGCGCCGTTATAAGCCGCCCTGCCCGCAAGGTTCGGTACGAATGCGTCGTATTCGACGCCTTGAACCAGCGCGGCCTTGTTGATCGTGCTAAAGACGCCGGGACCGATACCGATCGGGATATCATCAGTGC
>Ga0308172_1001694_pt1 | contig 14037 bp, 8 predicted proteins | sample PhyGR2_FD_202134 | JGI IMG/M metagenome (GOLD analysis project Ga0308172, IMG submission 202134) | Phyllosphere microbial communities from UC Gill Tract Community Farm, Albany, California, United States - DLSLSG.R2 | ecosystem: Host-associated > Plants > Phyllosphere > Unclassified | place: USA...
TTGGCACCACTCTTCTCCCGTTCACAGCGTCAGTGCCATCTTTTATTGCTGCTGTTTCTGCCGACACCTTTGCTTACGCTTGAAAAAGTCTGCCAGCTGAATGGCGTCGATCCTGCCGTTGCCCGACAGGATATCGCGGATGTGGGCCTTGAGATACAGCGATATCACCAGCTGGAACTGCATCAGATGGTGGATGGCAGCTTTCGTCTTCATGGAACAGAGTTGGATCGGCGCCTCTGTCTGTTGCACAACCTGCGACGCAGTCTGCGTCTGTCGCAGGCGTTCGTCTGCGAGCATTTTGCCGCTCCTCTGCGTCAGCGCCTGAAGGTGATGAAGATTGAAAAGGCGCTATGGGATGAGACCAATTTACAGGCACTGATTCAGCACTGCAGCCTGCGTCTGAAGCGCGACTTTAGCGAACGCGACCGGCTGTTTCTGCAGATATTCATGAAGTACGGGTTGTGCCAGCGTCAGCCGGTGCTGTTCAGTGAGGCGCAGTGCCTGTGGCTGCATCAGAAGCCTGAGCGGCAGGCTGCCGAGGATGTGATCTACCACTGGCGCAAACGCTGCCACATTGCCCCGCCCGTCAGCGAAGCCGACTTCTGGACGCTGCTGTTCAGCCAGATCCATACGCCCGTCGTTGACGCCATTGCCCATCCTGCTGAGCAGCAGTTAATGAACGCCGTTCAGCAGCTGATCAATGACTTTGAAGCCTGTGCCGGGATTACCTTCGCGGACCGCGACGAACTGCTAAACCAGCTCTATCCTCATCTGGCGCAGGCGCTGGATCGCACTCACTTCAATATTGGTATCGACAATAGCGTGGCACTGGATGTCAGCCGCCTCTATCCTCGCCTGCTGCGCACGACGCATGAGGCTCTGCAGGCTTTTGAGCAGCATTACAACATCACTTTTACGCCGGAAGAGGTGAGCTTAGTCACTATTATTTTTGGTGCCTGGCTGATGCAGGAGAGTGCGCTGCAGGAAAAGCAGGTGCTGATCCTGACCGGCGATGACGCCGATCTGGAGCAGGATGTGGAGCAGCAGATCCGGGAGATCACCCTTCTGCCTGTCAATATTACCTATCAGGACATAAAGCAGTTTCAGCGGGATGGTGCGCCGCGGGATGTCGATATCATCATCTCGCCCTACCCGACTTCGCTGCCCTTGTTCTCTCCGCCGCTGGTGCATGCCGAACTGCCGCTGACGTTACACCATCAGCAGCGCATTCGTTATTTACTGGAGTCGTAGCCCGGACGCAGGAACAGCGCGGGCAGCGCCACCAGCGCCATTACCCAGAACAGATGTCCCTGCAGATGGGTAAACAGCACGCCGCAGATCATCGTCATCACCGCTATACCCCCGCCCATCGCCAGCGCGGAATAGAGCGACTGCAGGCGAATCACTTCTGCGCCCTGACGCGCCGCGATAAAGCGCATCGCCGCCAGATGACAGACGGTGAAGCTGCCACAGTGAAGGATTTGCGCCACAATCAGCAGCGGCAGCGCGGTCGAGGCCCCCATCAGGCTCCAGCGGATCAGCGCGCAGATGCCCGAAAGCAGCAGCAGATCGCGCGCGCTCCAGCGGCGGAACAGCCGGTTGCTCAGGGCAAACACCACAATCTCCGCCACCACGCCCAGCGACCAGAGATAACCCACGGTCGAGGCGGAATAGCCGCTCTCCTGCCACCAGATAGCACTGAAGCCGTAATAGGCGGCATGCGCGCCCTGCAGCAGCGTCACGCAGAGCATGAATCGCCAGACTGCATTCTCACGCAGCAACGCACGCCACACCTGCCAGCCGCCGCCCGCCGCGCCCTGCCGCTCATTGCCCTGCGGCTGAGTAACGGGTGTCAGCATCATGCCCGCCAGCATAGAAATCACACCGACGGAGAGCAGCAGCAGAATGGCATTAGAGGAGTAAGCACTGACCAGCACGCCGGTTAACGCCGAGCTGATGACAAAAGCCAGCGATCCCCACAGCCTGACCGGTCCGTACGCCAGCCCAATCTGCCGGGTCCAGGTCGCGGCCAGCGCATCGCTGAGCGGGACCAGCGGCGAGAAAAAGAGGTTAAAGCCGATCATCACCGTCAGCAGCCACATCCACTGCTCACCCACCCAGAAACCGGCGGCGAACAGGCAGGTCATCAGCGCCAGCAGACGCAGCGCCGTAATTAATTTTGAAGGATTTTTGACCTGAGAAGCGATAAGCAGACTGCCGACAAAGCGTGCCACCATGCCACAGCCGAGCAGGAGGCCAATCTTTTCAGCATCCAGTCCGGTGCCTTTCAGCCACACGCTCCAGAATGGCAGATAGATGCCGTAACAGAAGAAGTAAGTGTAGTAGCCCAATCCGAGCCATCTGGCGGAGCCGATTGCCATATTCCCTCCAGCAGGTTTGCTGCCTGGCAGCATAAGTGGGCGCTACTCTGGCAGAGCCCTGCGGGACAGGCAATAAAAAAGGATGGCAGATGCCATCCTTTTTATGCTGTCTCACAACAGGTTAACGATTAAGCGTAGACCGGCAGACGGCTGCAGATATCCAGCACTTTCTTCTTGGTGCGCTCAATGGTCGCTTCGTCATTGACGTTATCCAGCACATCGGCGATCCAGCCAGCCAGCTCGCGCACGTCCGCTTCGTTAAAGCCACGACGGGTAACGGATGGCGTACCGATACGGATACCGGACGTCACAAACGGGCTTTTCGGATCGTTTGGCACGCTGTTCTTGTTAACGGTGATGTTGGCACGGCCCAGCGCCGCATCCGCTTCTTTACCGGTCAGGTTTTTGCTCACCAGATCGATCAGGAACAGATGGTTATGGGTGCCGCCAGAAACGATGTCATAGCCACGCTCAATCAGCACCTCAACCATCGCTTTGGCGTTTTTTGCCACCTGCTGCTGGTAGGTTTTGAATTCCGGCTCCATCGCCTCTTTGAACGCAACCGCTTTACCGGCGATAACGTGCATCAGAGGACCGCCCTGACCGCCAGGGAAGACAGCAGAGTTCAGCTTCTTGTAGAAATCTTCGTCGCCGTTTTTCGCCAGAATGATACCACCACGCGGACCCGCCAGCGTTTTGTGGGTGGTCGATGTCACGATGTGCGCATGCGGGATCGGACTTGGATAGACGTCTGCGGCAACCAGGCCAGCAACGTGCGCCATATCCACAAACAGCCATGCACCCACGCTATCCGCGATTTCACGCATTTTCGCCCAGTCGCAGACGCCGGAATACGCTGAGAATCCGCCAACGATCATTTTTGGCTTGTGGGTTTTCGCCAGTTCAGCCAGTTCGTCGTAGTCGATTTTGCCGGTCTCATCGATACCGTAAGCAACCACATTATAGAGTTTGCCCGACAGGTTAACCGGTGAGCCGTGAGTCAGGTGTCCACCGTGCGCCAGGTTCATCCCGAGGATGGTATCGCCCGGCTGCAGCAGCGCCGTGTAAACCGCGAAGTTAGCCTGTGAACCTGAGTGCGGCTGCACGTTAGCGTAATCGGCACCAAACAGCGCTTTTGCACGGTCAATGGCCAGTTGCTCAACGATATCAACGTACTCACAGCCGCCGTAGTAGCGTTTGCCCGGATAACCTTCAGCGTATTTATTGGTGAGCTGAGAACCCTGTGCCTGCATAACACGCGGGCTGGTGTAGTTTTCAGAAGCAATCAGTTCAATGTGCTCTTCCTGACGCACTGTCTCCTGCTCCATCGCCTGCCACAACTCGGCATCGTAATCGGCAATGTTCATATCACGCTTTAACATCCGGATCTCCTGACTCAGCTAACTTTCTGACGGTATTTACCCCCCTTCAGGGGCGAAGGCCCACAGTGTAAACCGTTTTAACAGGTGAAGGTAGGGTGAACCGCCTCTTTTTACGCAAACGATTGGCTGGCTACTGGCAGCGCTTTTTTACACCTTTTTCCCCTGTTCAGGCGCCACATTTTTTCTCCAGGATGTGACGGTGGCTTGTGATCATGCACCTGAAACTTGCCACCGGGACAACCAGAAAGTTTGCCGGGTTATTTACACCACAGGCGAAGCGGCTATAAGATGCATTTAAAATACATGTTTATAAAGAGGCCACTGATATGCTTGATGCACACACTATCGCCACCGTTAAATCGACCCTGCCTGCCCTCGCCGCCTGCGGTCCAAAGCTGACCGCCCACTTTTATGACCGCATGCTGTCGCAGCATCCGGAACTCAAAAACGTCTTCAACATGAATAACCAGCGCAACGGCGATCAGCGCGAAGCCCTGTTTAATGCCATCTGCGCTTACGGCGCGAATCTGGAGAATCTGGCCGTGCTGCTGCCTGCGGTGGAAAAAATTGCGCAGAAACATACCAGCCTGAATATTCAGCCTGCGCAGTACGCCATCGTGGGTGAAAATCTGCTGGCAACGATCAAAGAACTGCTGAATCCGGGCGAAGAGGCACTGGCTGCCTGGGGTCGGGCCTATGGCGTCCTGGCAAATGTCTTCATCAATCGCGAAGAGGAAATTTATCAGGAGACCGAACAGCAAACCGGCGGCTGGCGTGGCACCCGTGCGTTTCGTATCAGCGCAATTGAGCAGCAGAGCGAGGTGATTAAAAGCTTTACCTTCAGTCCCGTGGATGGCGGCCCGGTCGCCGCCTTTAAGCCCGGTCAGTATCTGACAGTACACCTTCAGCCTGCGAGCTTCGAACATCACCAGATTCGTCAGTATTCGCTGACTCATCTGAGCAACGGCAAAGCGTACCGGATTGCGGTCAAACGTGAAGCGCAGGGCACCGTCTCCGGCTGGCTGCATCAGAATGGCAAAGTGGGTGATGAGCTGATGCTTGCCGCGCCGCATGGCGACTTCTTCCTGGAGGTCGATCCTGGCACACCGGTAGCGCTTATCTCCGCAGGCGTAGGTCAGACGCCGATGCTGGCGATGCTGCATGCGCTGGCGGCCCGCCAGCACCGCGCGCCGGTCAGTTGGCTGCACGCCGCAGAGAACGGCAAACAGCATGCATTTGGCAAGGAAGTTATTGCTAAAGGCGCACAGCTCGCCGATTTCGTCAGTCATGTCTGGTATCGCGAACCCGCCGTTGAAGATGCCGGTCACTATGACGCGCGGGGTCTGATGGATATCAGCGCGATCTACGCACGTCTCGCCTCACCCGACACTCACTTCTGCCTCTGCGGCCCGCTGCCCTTTATGCAGCATGTGGTGGCGCAGCTGCGTGATGCCGGTGTGGCAGATGTACGCATTCATTACGAACTGTTTGGCCCGCATAAAGGCATGTGATTGAGCGATAAAATAGTCCGCGCTACAGGCTTAGATAACCGGCACTCCGATGTGAACCGGCAGCTACGCATAAGCTAAAAGCGAAGGGAACATGGGCAGAATAGGAAAGCGTCCCGCGACATGGACAAAAACGCCGGGAGCGTTTTTGAACAACGCAAAGCGTTGGCCCGTTTACGGGCGCACCTCAGGGATGAGGTGCGTAATCGCGCGGGCCGAGCGTGCCATGGACGGCGGGTTTTGCGCCTTTCCGATCTGACCGTGTTCCCTTAGCTAGCTCGATTTCACCGCTGAAAATATTCGACCACCAGGCATAAAAAAAGCCCGCAGCGCGGGCTTCTTTATGCTCATAAAGAGCGGATAAAAAGACGATCAGATCGCCTCTTCATCCTCTTCGCCAGTACGGATACGCACTACGCGCGCCACGTCGAAGACGAAGATCTTACCGTCACCGATTTTGCCGGTCTGCGCGGTGCGCATAATGGTCTCGACGCACGTATCAACGATATCGTCGCCCACCACCATCTCGATTTTCACTTTAGGTAAAAAATCGACCATATACTCTGCGCCGCGGTACAGCTCGGTGTGCCCTTTCTGGCGACCAAAGCCCTTCACTTCACTCACGGTCATCCCGGTGATGCCGACTTCCGCCAGAGCTTCACGGACATCATCGAGTTTGAATGGTTTGATAATCGCATCAATCTTTTTCATGTCAGACCCTTTTTCACTCCCTCCATGGTCAGAGGGTTTATCAAGTATAAATGTTGCTGGCGCTGTCGGGCGGTAATATCCGGGATTCTTCAGGCTGCCGCAAGCGCTGTCACATCATGCTGACCGCACCCTGTCTGATTCGGGCCTGAGCAGGCAACCTGCCGGTATCACTTCGCAGCCTCCGCTACTCTTTGAAATCACTGGCGTCCAGTTCATGACGAGACAACAGCTTATAGAACTCCGTGCGGTTGCGCCCAGCCAGACGTGCGGCGTTGGTCACATTGCCTTTAGTCATCTGCAGCAGCTTACGCAGATAGTTCAGCTCAAACTGATTGCGCGCCTCCGCAAAGGTCGGCAACGCGCTGTTTTCGCCGCTTAACGCCTGCTCCACCAGCGCATCACTGATCACCGGCGATGAACTCAGCGCGACACACTGCTCAATCACGTTAACCAGCTGACGCACGTTGCCCGGCCAGCTGGCGGCCATCAGACGCTTCATCGCATCGACCGAAAAACTGCGAATCTGCGGCTTATGCCGTTCCGCCGCCTGCCGTAACAGATGATTCGCCAGCAGCGGGATATCTTCGGTGCGCTGATGCAGCGCCGGAATCTTCAGATTCACCACATTCAGACGATAGAAGAGATCCTCGCGGAACTCCTTTTTCTCCATCGCTTTGGGCAGATCGCGATGGGTGGCGGAAATGATCCGCACGTCGATCTCAATATCATGATCGCTGCCCAGCGGCCTGACCTTACGCTCCTGCAGCACTCGCAGTAACTTAACCTGCAGCGGTTGCGGCATATCGCCAATCTCATCCAGGAACAGCGTGCCGCCGCCAGCGGTCTTAAACAGACCGTCACGGGCACTGACCGCGCCGGTAAACGCCCCTTTGGCATGGCCGAACAGCTCTGACTCCAGCAGCTGCTCCGGCAGTGCGCCACAGTTAATGGCGACAAAAGGCTTGCCGTTACGCGGACTGGCTGCGTGAATCGCCTGCGCCAGCATCTCCTTACCGGTGCCGCTCTGACCGTTAATCAGCACGCTGACGTCCGACTGCGCCACCATGTGCGCCTGCTCCAGCAGCCGTAACATCAGCGGGCTGCGGGTAACAATCGCCTCACGCCACCGGTCATCGCTGACCGGCGCCTGCTGTGCCAGCGCCTCATCGATGGCTTTATAAAGCGCATCTTTATCCACCGGCTTGGTCAGGAAGCTGAAGACGCCCTGCTGCGTGGCGGAAACGGCGTCCGGGATGGAGCCATGCGCCGTCAGGATAATCACCGGCAAGTTGGTATGGCGCTTCTGGATCTCGCCAAACAGCGCCAGACCATCCATCTCATCCATCCGAAGATCGCTGATCACCAGCTCGATTTTCTCTTTCTGCAGCAGACGCAACGCTTCAGGTCCGCTGCCTGCCGTGGTGACCTGATACCCTTCGCTGCGAAGGCGCATGCCCAGCAGCTTCAGCAGGCTGGGATCGTCATCCACCAGCAGCAATTTTGCCGCTTGTCTCACCATTATTGCTCCTCATCCTGCGGCAGCGCCGTGCCATGACTGCTGTCGGACACATCCGGGGCTTTGCGTGATGAAAGCTGGCGCTCGATGTCAGTCAGCCGCTCCAGCTTATGCTGCGTATCGCTGAGCTGTTGCTGCTGTTTCACCATCTGCAGGCGCATCGCCTCCAGCTGCGTATCGCTGCTCTGCTGCAGATGAACATAACGGGTGCGCGCTTCACTGAGGTCAAGCTGCGCAGTCTGATTGCTGCGCCACAGCTGAATCAGCGGGCGCACAGACTGCGGGAAATCGCTGCTGTAGCGATCCAGGGTTTCCACATAGCGACGACGCTCCACGGGCGTCACGTTGCCGTTGGACATCAGCACGCCCTGTTTAAAGGCGCGCGACCAGTTCTCTGCCGGCCAGCGATGGGCTTCGGCACGGGCCCCGGCGGGTGAAAGACGCTCAGCACAGTCGATCGCCCGCATCCAGTAAAGGGTATTCCCCAGCGCCGCACTGTTCTCTATCGTCCACAGGTCACTGCAGGGTGTCGCCAGATAATCAGCAATTCTGACCTCGGGTTCCGCCACCTGATGGCCTGACGGCAAAGAGGAGGTGGCCGGGGAGGTCGTACATCCGCTGAGGAGCAGCGTAGTGAGCGTGCTCAACAGCAAAGCGGGTAAATATTTCATCGGTCAGACTTTCCCGGCTGTGGTGTTCAGTTCAATTCGAAAACAGACGTCAGCCTGCTCGCAGGGGACCAGCGTCAGGTCGCCGTGCATCCGGCGCAGGCAATCTTTGGCAATACTCAGTCCCAGCCCGCTGCCTTTTACCGGCCCTTTACGCTGCTGGCTGCCCTGGAAGAACGGTTCGAAAATCATTGCCTGCTCTTCCGGCGGAATCGGCGTGCCGCTATTCGCGACCTCAATCCAGATCCGATCGCCCTGCTGCTGACTGCGAAGCCAGATGGTACCGGATTCGCTGCCGTAGTTCACGGCGTTCGAATAGAGGTTATCGATGACCCGCATCAGTAACGTCGGTTCGGCAAGGCAGTGGCTGACCTCAAGACTGACCACCGTCTGCATCAGTTTGGCACGCGCCGACAGCGCATGTGCATTCACCACGCCCTCCACGATCTCCGCTACGCTGACCGGCTTGAGCTCAATCGGGCCATCCGCCAGTTTACGGTTGTAATCGAGCAGCTGTTCAATCAGCCGCTGCAGATGACGACTGCTGCCGTCAAGGATCGTCACCACCTCTTTTTGATCGGCATTCAGCGATCCGGCGACTTCGTCCGCCAGCAGTTCGGTGCCTTCACGCAGGCTGGCCAGCGGCGTTTTCAGTTCGTGAGAGAGATGGCGCAGAAATTCATGACGCTGTGATTCCAGCCAGGCAAGCCGTTCGCTGAGCCAGACGATGCGCTGTCCCAGCGAGCGTAACTCGCGCGGGCCGCGAAAGATCACGCTGTTACCCAGTTCCCGCCCTTCGCCAAGCCGGTTGATCATCCGCTCGATGCGCTTGACCGGGCCGATAATCATGCCGGTAAACAGCGTCATCAGCGCCAGACTGATGATAAACAGAATCAGCGCCTGCCAGCCAAAAAACTGGCCGCGATCGGCAATTTCACGTTGCAGCTGTAAGCCGCGCGAAAAGACCACTTCGCGCGTGTCCTGCACCATCTGTGCGTTTGTGGCAGAAAAACGATCCAGCGCCTCTGCGGCAGCCGGAACCGGGTTGCCGTTATCGCATTTCAGGGGCGTCAGCAGCGGCAGCGTCGCCTGTAAGGTCTGGAAGGCGGGCAGTTCGGGCAGGCTGGCGCTGTGTGAGCTCAGCATCTGACTGTAGCGGGTGTGCTGAGTCTGATAGAGGCGCGCCAGCGAGGCATCATCCAGCACGCAGTACTGGCGATAGCTGCGCTCCAGCTCAACCGCCGTTCGCGCCATCGCCTCACTTCTGCGCACGTCGGTGAAGGTATTGCGGTTAGTGTCCGCGGCCTGTTCGCTTAATGCAGAGAGACTCTCCCACGCCTGCCAGGCCAGCACCAGCAAGGGCAGCAGCACCAGTACAAACGCCATCAGCACCAGCTGACGCAGAGAACGGGGAAATAAACGCCATTTTTTCACGCAGCCGCTTCCTTAAGATTTGCTGTCTGGATGCTAGCGGACTATTTCAGCGGAAGAAAGGTGTCGGCAGAAGAAAGGGAACAAAAGAAAACGGCAGGCTCAATAGCCTGCCGCTGGCACGACGCGTCATGCATCGCGTAAGAATGGGTGGAGCCTTACTCAACGTTACGTCCGGTGTTTGATAACGCAAGCGATTATCGGTCAGGTGGACGGCAGGCTCCGTTTGGTGCGTCATTCGGGCTTTATGAGCTCTTTTCCGCTAAGCGGGGCAATCATAAACAGGTGAATGAGCAGCTGCAGGAGTATAGCAAGTTCCATGCCAGGAAATAAATCATTATATTTTTCAGCGGATTGAATCAGCCTGCCCGATCACTCTTGCGAAAATTCCGATGTAAACAGGGACAAACTGTCTCCGCACGGCGACAGTAATTCACGCCCGATGCACGCGCATTTAAAATCAACGAGATAGATGTCGCCATACAGAGACAGCGCGATATCCTCATTGTCGCCATTTCCCAACAGCGGCGTAAAAAAGAACAGGAGGCACACTGGCCTCCTGTTCATTTTAGCGGATTAAATTAACCCAGCTGTCTGCGCGCATTGCGGAAAATACGCATCCACGGGCTGTCTTCGCCCCACTCTGCCGGATGCCAGGAGTTGCTGACGGTGCGGAACACACGCTCCGGATGCGGCATCATGATGGTGACGCGACCACTTTCATTGGTCACGGCGGTAATGCCGTTCGGAGAACCATTCGGGTTGGCCGGATAGGTTTCTGTCACCTTGCCGAAGTTATCGACGAAGCGCAGTGCCACCAGTCCTTTCGACTCCAGCGCTGCCAGATGCGTCGCATCACGCACTTCAACAAAGCCTTCACCGTGCGAAACCGCGATAGGCATATGCGAACCGGCCATACCGTCCAGCAGCAGTGATGGACTGGCGGCCACTTCGACCAGGCTGAAGCGTGCTTCAAAGCGCTCAGACTGGTTACGCACAAAGCGCGGCCAGAGATCGCTGCCTGGGATGAGTTCACGCAGATTCGACATCATCTGGCAACCGTTGCAGACGCCCAGCGCCAGGGTCTGCGGACGGTGGAAGAAGGTTTCGAACTCGTCACGCACGCGTGGGTTGAACAGAATCGACTTCGCCCAGCCCTCACCGGCACCCAGCACATCACCATAAGAGAAGCCGCCACAGGCCACCAGCGCCTGGAACTCTTCCAGACCGCGACGACCGGCCAGCAGATCGCTCATGTGAACGTCAATGGCGGTGAAACCAGCCCGATCAAAGGCGGCGGCCATCTCCACATGGGAGTTGACGCCCTGCTCACGCAGCACGGCGACGCGCGGACGCGCGCCGGTAGCGATCATCGGCGCCGCCACATCTTCCTGCGGATTAAAGGTCAGATGCACGTTCAGGCCAGGATCGCTGTCGTTCTTCTTCGCTTCATGCTCCTGATCGGCACACGCCGGGTTATCACGCAGGCGCTGCATCTGCCAGGTGGTTTCTGCCCACCAGGTGCGCAGCGTGTTGCGGCTTTCACTGTAAACCGCGCTGTCACCGGAACGGATCACAAAGCGATCGCCCGGCTGCGCGCTGCCCAGCAGATGCGTGGCGGCGGCCAGGCCGTGATCCGCCAGGATCTGCTCCACCGCGGCGCGATCGGCGGCGTTGATCTGAATCACCGCGCCCAGCTCTTCGGTAAACAGGGCGGCCAGCGCATCGTTACCCAGCGAGGCGATATCAACGTCGATGCCGCAGTGACCGGCAAAGGCCATCTCGGCCAGCGTCACCAGCAGACCGCCGTCGGAACGATCGTGGTAAGCCAGCAGTTTCTGCTCAGCCACCAGCGCCTGAATCGCATTGAAGAAGCCAGCCAGCTGTGTGGCATCACGCACGTCGGCAGGTTTGTCACCGAGCTGACGATAAACCTGCGACAGCGCGGTTGCGCCCAGCGTATTCGCGCCGTTGCCCAGATCGATCAGCAGCAGCAGGTTGTCCTGCTCGGCCTGCAGCTGTGGCGTGACGGTGCGACGAACATCTTCGACGCGGGCAAAGGCGGTAATCACCAGCGACAGCGGTGAGGTCATCTCACGCTGCTCTGTGCCTTCCTGCCAGCGGGTTTTCATCGACATCGAATCTTTGCCGACCGGGATGGTGATCCCCAGCGCCGGACACAGCTCTTCGCCGACCGCTTTCACCGCCGCATATAAACCGGCATCTTCACCCGGATGACCGGCTGCAGACATCCAGTTTGCCGAGAGTTTCACGCGCTTCAGCGAACCAATCTGCGTTGCCGCCAGGTTAGTCAGTGCTTCACCGACAGCCAGACGGCCCGACGCGGCGAAGTCCAGCAGCGCAACCGGTGAACGTTCGCCCAGGGCAAAAGCTTCACCGTGATAGCTGTCGAGGCTGGCGGTGGTCACCGCACAGTTGGCAACCGGGATCTGCCACGGTCCTACCATCTGGTCGCGCGCGACCATGCCGGTCACGCTGCGGTCACCGATGGTGATCAGGAAGGTTTTTTCCGCCACGGCAGGCAGATGCAGTACGCGATTCACCGCGTCGACCAGCGTAATGCCGTCGCGCTGGAGGGCCGTGCCCTGCGCCTGCTGCGTCACCACATCCCGCGTCATCTTCGGCGTTTTGCCCAGCAGGACATCAAGCGGCATGTCGATCGGCTTATTGTCAAAATGGCTGTCTTCCAGGCTCAGGTGCAGCTCTTCTGTCGCTTCACCAATCACCGCAAACGGTGCACGTTCGCGCTGGCAAATCGCCTCGAACTGCGCCAGCTGGTCAGGTGCCACGGCCATCACATAACGTTCCTGTGATTCGTTACACCAGACTTCCAGCGGACTCATGCCGGGTTCATCACTCAGGATGTCACGCAGGTTAAACCGGCCGCCACGGCCGCCATCGCTGACCAGCTCCGGCATGGCATTGGAGAGCCCCCCTGCGCCCACGTCGTGGATAAACAGGATCGGGTTCTCATCGCCCAGCTGCCAGCAGCGGTCGATCACTTCCTGGCAACGGCGTTCCATTTCCGGGTTATCACGTTGTACCGAGGCGAAGTCGAGATCAGCATCAGACTGGCCCGACGCCATGGATGAGGCCGCGCCGCCGCCCAGGCCGATGTTCATGGCCGGACCGCCCAGCACCACCAGCTTCGCGCCGACGGTGATTTCGCCTTTCTGCACGTGGTCGGCACGGATGTTACCGATGCCGCCCGCCAGCATGATTGGCTTGTGGTAGCCGCGCAGCTCAGTGCCGTTGTGGCTGGTGACCTGCTCTTCATAGGTACGGAAGTAGCCATTCAGTGCCGGACGACCAAATTCATTGTTAAACGCGGCGCCGCCCAGCGGCCCATCGGTCATGATCTCCAGCGCGCTGACGATGCGGGCCGGTTTGCCGAAGTCCTCTTCCCACGGCTGTTCAAAGCCTGGGATACGCAGGTTCGAAACCGAGAATCCAACCAGGCCCGCTTTAGGCTTGGAGCCGCGTCCGGTTGCGCCTTCATCACGGATTTCACCACCGGAACCGGTCGCGGCACCTGGCCACGGCGAGATCGCTGTTGGGTGGTTGTGGGTTTCCACCTTCATCAGGATGTGCGCCGCTTCCTGATGCCAGCGGTATTCGCTCTCTCCGGCGTCAGCAAAGAAGCGACCCACCTCTGACCCTTCCATGACGGCGGCGTTGTCTTTATAAGCAGAGAGCACGTAGTCCGGCGTCTGCTCCATGGTGTTTTTGATCATCTTAAACAGCGATTTCGGCTGTTTCTCGCCGTCGATAATCCAGTCGGCGTTGAAAATCTTGTGGCGACAGTGCTCAGAGTTCGCCTGCGCAAACATATAGAGCTCAATGTCGTTAGGGTTACGACCCAGTGCGGTAAACGCCGCCACCAGGTAGTCAATTTCATCGTCTGCCAGCGCCAGACCCAGGGAGATATTCGCCTGAACCAGCGCCTGACGACCCTCACCCAGCAGATCGACACTTTTCACCGGCTGCGGCGTGTGGTGCGCGAACAGCTGCTCAGCCTGCGCCAGATCGCTGTAGACCGTTTCCATCATGCGATCGTGCAGCAGTGTGCCCAGCGTTTGCCACTGGGCTTCGGTCAGCTGGGGAGCCTGGACATAGAAGGCCAGACCGCGTTCCAGACGACGCACCTGCGGCAAACCGCAGTTGTGGGCAATGTCGGTGGCTTTGGATGACCAGGGCGAAATGGTGCCGGGACGTGGCGTCACCAGCAGCAGACGACCCTGAGGGGCATGTTCAGCGAGAGAGGGACCATATTTCAGCAGGCGTTGCAGACGGCTCTGTTCGTCAGCGCTTAAGGGCGCGCTGACATCAGCAAAATGGATGTACTCAGCGTAAATATCACTCACCGGCAGATGAGCGTCCTGAAAGCGGGTCAGCAGTTTGTTTACACGAAATGCCGAC
>Ga0308172_1001699_pt1 | contig 13989 bp, 6 predicted proteins | sample PhyGR2_FD_202134 | JGI IMG/M metagenome (GOLD analysis project Ga0308172, IMG submission 202134) | Phyllosphere microbial communities from UC Gill Tract Community Farm, Albany, California, United States - DLSLSG.R2 | ecosystem: Host-associated > Plants > Phyllosphere > Unclassified | place: USA...
CGGGTCAGACGGTCAGCGTGACGCTCAACAATGAAACCTACACCACCACCGTGAATACCAACGGCACCTGGTCGGTGAATGTTCCGGCGGACGACGTGGCAGCCCTGAAAGACGGCACGCTGACGGTTACCGCCAGCACTACCGATGTGGCGGGTAATCCGGCATCTGCCAATACCTCGGTGATTGTCGATACGGTTGCGCCAACGCTGACCATCAGCACCATCGCCGGTGATGACATCATCAACACAACCGAGCAGCTGGCGGGTCAGACCATCAGCGGCACCACGTCGGCGGAAGCGGGACAGATTGTCACCGTGACCTTTAACAATCGCGAATACCACGCCACCGTCACTACCGGCGGCACGTGGAGCGTGAATGTGCCTGCGGCGGATTTCAACGGCGCGGCAGACGGCAGTTATACCGTCACTGCATCCGTGAAAGATGTGGCGGGTAATCCGGCGGCGACAGATTCTTCTGTCAGCCTCAGCGGTGCCGTACCTGAAATCACCATCAACACCTTCGCGCAGGACGATGTGGTCAGCGCGGCGGAACACAGTGGTCCGCTGGCGATCACCGGTACCTCAACCGCAGCGGCCGGTTCGACCGTGACCGTGACCCTGAACGGCGTGACGTACACCACGCAGGTGGCAAACGATCAGAGCTGGACGCTGAACCTGAGCGCCAATGCCGTGAATGCGCTGGCGGATGGTGAGAATTACAGCATCACCGCATCGGTCACCAACAGCATCGGTAACAGCGGTTCGGCCAGCCACGACATTGCGGTGGATACCACCGCGCCATCAATGACCATCAGCATTGATTCGGTCAGCGATGACACCGGTCGCAGCACCAGCGATTTCGTGACCAGCGATAACACCATCACGCTTAAAGGCGCGTTGTCTGCGGCTCTGGGTAACAACGAGTCCGCGCAAATCAGCCTGGATGGCGGGGTGACCTGGACCACGCTGACCGTGACCGGAACCACCTGGAGCTACGCGCAGGGAAGCGCGCTGTCGGATGGCAGTTACACCTATAACGTGCGGGTGATTGACGCGGCGGGTAACGTCGGGTCAACGGCGTCGCAGACGGTGGTGATTGACACCGTGGCACCGGACGCCAGCCAGACCATCAGTATCGATGCGATTTCGCAGGATACCGGCCTGAGCAGCAGCGACTTTATCACCAGCGACACCACCATCAATCTGCGCGGCACGCTCGGTGCAGCGCTGGGGGCGGATGAGTACGCACAAATCAGCCTCGACGGTGGCACGACCTGGAATGACGTCAGTATCAGCGGCCTGACCTGGACGTACATCGACGGGCGCACGCTGACCGACGGGGATTACAACTACCAGATGCGGGTGGTGGATCTGGCCGGTAACGTCGGCGCGACCGCCAGTCAGGTGGTCACGATTGATACTACCGCACCGGACAGCAGCAAAACGGTCAGCGTTGATGCCATCAGCACGGATACCGGCCTGAGCAGCACTGACTTCGTGACCAGCGACACCTCGCTGACCGTCACCGGTTCGCTTGGCGCAACGCTGGCTGCCGATGAAGTGGTGCAGGTGAGTGTCGACGGCGGTCTGACGTGGGCGAACGCGACGACGATCGGCACCGGCTGGACATTTACCGATGGCCGCACGCTGACCGACGGTGATTACACCTACAACGTCCGCGTGGTCGATGCGGCGGGTAACGTCGGCAACGTGACCTCGAAAGTGGTTACCGTAGATACCACTGCGCCGGACAGCAGCAAAACCGTGACCATCGACAGCATAACGACGGACACCGGTTCTTCAGCCAGCGATTTTGTCACCAGCGATACCTCGCTGACGGTCAAAGGGTCAATTGGCGCGGAGCTGAGTCCGGGTGAAGTGGTGCAGATCAGTATCGATAACGGCGCAACCTGGACCACCGTGACGCTGCAGGGCAGCACCTGGACTTACGTTGATGGCCGCACGCTGACTGACGGGCAGACGCTGTATCAGGTTCGCGTGGTGGATCAGGCCGGGAACGTGGGTCAGACCGCGCAGCAGGTGGTGACGATTGACACCACCGCGCCGACGCAAGTCATCACCATTGAAGCGATCAGCAATGATACCGGCGATTCCGCCAGTGACTTCATCACCAGCGACAATACGCTGACGATGACCGGTTCACTGAGCGCGGCACTCGCCACCGATGAAAGGGCGCAAATCAGCCTCGACGGCGGTAAAACCTGGTCTGACGTGGTGGTCAACGGTCTGGGCTGGAGCTATGACGCGACCGGCACCGTGCTGGCGGACGGCAATTACAACGTGCAGGTTCGGGTTATCGATCAGGCGGGCAACATCGGCACCATCGGCAGCCAGACCGTGGTTATTGACACGCTGAACCCTGAAGCCGTGGCGACCATCGTTCAGTATTCCGATGACGAAGGCGATCGCACGGGTTCGTTCGGTTCCGGCACGTACACCGATGAAACCGCACCGACGCTGAGCGGCACGCTGAGCAAGGCGCTGGCCGATGGCGAAGTGCTGAAAATCTACCGTAACGGCGTGTATGTCGGCGTCGCCACGGTGGTCGGTCTGGCGTGGACCTTCTCCGATTCAGCGCTGGCGGACGGCACGTATATCTATGTGGCGAAATCGCAGGATCTGGCGGGAAACACCACGTCATCCACTGATTTCACCCTGACGGTAGATACGTCGATTCCGACCACGATTGCCACCGTGACGCCGGAATCCACGCAGGATACGACGCCGATCATCAGCGGTACCTTGTCCGAAGCGCTGGGCGAAGGGATGTATGTGCAGGTGGTGGTGAACGGCGTGACCTACACGTCGGAAACCGGCGGCGCCGTGGTGGTCGATCCGCTGAACAACACCTGGTATCTGCAGGTGCCGGGCGCGCTCGGACTGGCAAGTTATGACGTGACCGCGCAGGTCAGAAGCAGCGCAGGTAACGGTAACGATGCCGGCATCAGCACCAGCGCGATAGTGATTTATGCAGAAACGGCGGTGGACACCAGCTGGGCAACCACTGCGGGTGCCACATCGACCAATGCCATGGCTTTCAGCCTGAACAGCGGCGGTTTGTGGAACATTGTCACCGGTATTTCCGATTACACCAGTTCTGGCCTGAACAGTTATACCGGCACCACGTTGACCAACTCACGCGGCAATATCGTGGTGAGCTACACGCTGGCGGATACCGACCGTAACGGCACGTCAGACATTTATGCGACGGAAACCAACTACGGTGGCTATATTCAGGGCAAATGGACGGCGAACACGGACGGCACTTATACCTACGGGCAGCAGGCGATCGGCACGCTGATCTGGTACGGCGGCGTGATTGCTTACGACAAAACCGGTGACGGCTGGGTTGATCTGGCTTACGGCGATGCGGGCGGTGACTCCCGTACTTATCTGGTCAACAACAATGGCGTGGTGACCCCAGACGGCACCAACGGTGCGGCGGGCCTTGCCGGAGTTTCTTATCGTGAAATCTCCGGTGTGGATATCAATAACGACGGTACCGTGGATATCGTTCAGCACACCAACCGCAACGGCGTGTACGCCCTGACGGTGGTGAACAATAACGGGACCGGCACATTGTCGGAAACGCAGAGCATTGCCAACGTGTTTGTGCCAAATGCCGCAAACACCACCACGGCCGTGTCTATGACCTGGGCGGATTTCAACGGCGACGGCCTGATGGACTTGTACATTTCCTCCGGCCTGAATCCGAACGGAACGTACAACTATGGTGGCGCGATTTACTACAACAGCGGGCAGGGAACGTTGCTGACTACGCCAACGGCGGTGGAAACATCGACCACGAACGCAGCGTCAGCCGGTTATCTGTCAGCCGCCGTGGACTGGGACGGTGACGGTGATATGGACATCATCAAGTTCAGCACCTATTCCGGCAGCCAGACCGCCACGTTGTATCTGAACGACGGCACCGGCAAAGGCTGGACAAACAGCGCGCTGGCGTCATCGCTGGTCAACGTAACGGGGATTGCGACCCTCGATTACGACTGGAACGGGACGCAGGATCTGCTGGTATCGCAGGCCAACGGCAAAGTGGTGTACATCGCTAACAACAGCACTATTGCTGACGGCACGGCGATCCACCTGCGCATTCTCGACGGCGAAGGGATGAACGTGTTCTACGGCAACACTGTGCAGCTTTATAACTCAGCCGGTGAACTGGTGGCCTCGCAGATCATCAACGCCCAGTCAGGTATCGGTATTAACGATGCCTCGGCGCTGGTGAATTTCTACGGGCTGGATCCGAATGAAACCTATTCGGCAGTGCTGGTACGCAACATCAACGGCGTGTCATCCAATGCGACCTGGAATGACCTGACCGCAGGCGATGGCACCAGCAGCTACTCGTTAACCGCAGATGCGGCAACCGGCGGTAACAGCGGCACGATCACCGGTACCGGCTACAACGACACGTTTATCGCGGAAAGCGGCACCTATGTGTACAACGGCTCCGGCGGCTGGAGCACCACGTCAGACCATGCGACATGGAGCGCCACCGGCGGTCAGGACATCGTCGATTTCCGCAATGCCACCAGCGGCGTCACGGTGGATCTGAGCAGCAGTAACGCGCAGAACACCGGGTTCAACACGTCAACCTTCAAGGATATCGAGGGAATTGCCGGATCGAACTATGACGATGTGTTCACCGGCAGTGCGGGCGATAACGTGTTCGAAGGGCGCGGCGGCAACGATACCTTCAACTTAGGCAACGGCGGGCACGACACGCTGCTGTACAAGTTGCTGGACAGCGCTGACGCCACCGGCGGTAACGGCTCGGATACCATCAACGGCTTTACGGTCGGCACATGGGAAGGCACGGCGAACTCAGACCGTCTGGATCTGAGCGAACTGTTGCAGTCCGGCGGTTACACCGGCACGGGCTCGGCCAGCTACGTCAATGGCGTGGCGACGCTCGATGCCTCGGCGGGCAACATCACCGATTACCTGTCGGTGACCACAGAAGGCAACAATACCGTCATCAAGGTGGATATGGATGGCAGTGGTTCAGCGCAGTCGATGACGACCATCGCCACGCTGAATAACGTGCATACCGATCTGGCGACGTTGCTGGCGAACCATCAGCTGATTGTCGGTTAATCAGTCGCAGAGCGGAGCAGGGGAAAGACCCTGTTCCGCTTCTGCGGATGGCCTGTTCATGTTCCGGAATGAGCGTGAAGGAAGAATGAATTAGGGAAGAATGAAGATGAAAAAAGAGACCATGTTAGATAAAGGCTACACCGCCTGGCTGAAAGCCATGCTCGATATCGCGAAACACTACCGTCTGGATTATTCAGAAGAACACGTTAAAGCCACTATCGCGTGGGAAATGGGTTCACCGGCTGACGTCGTGCTTGATGAAATGGCAAAAAAGCTCGGGCTGGGACGCGTGACCCGTGATTTGCATCCGCGTGATTTGGATCCGGTCAGTGTGCCGTTTGTGGTCACGCTCGATAACGGCCGGCTGGGTGTGGTGACACATCTGGACGCCAGCGGCCAGTGCGCCGTGCAATTTACTGAAGATAACGGGCTGGAAACCACCCTGACGTCTGAACAACTTTCTGAGCGGGCGCAGAGCATCACGCTGCTGCGACCGCTGCATACCATTCCTGATGCGCGCGTTGATAACTACATCAAACCGTACAAGAAAAACTGGTTCTGGGATCTGGCACTGAAAGACTGGCGTCGTTACAGCGACATCATGCTGGCGTCGATGATTGCCAACGTGCTGGCGCTGGCGGGCATGCTGTTTTCCATGCAGGTGTATGACCGCGTGGTGCCGTCGCAATCTATCCCGACACTGTGGGTGTTATTTGCCGGTGTGATGCTGGCGATCACCTTTGAATTCGTGATGCGCATGGTGCGTGTCCATATCTCGGACGTGGTGGGTAAGCGCGCCGATTTGCGTATTTCCGACCGCGTTTTTGGCCGCGCGCTGCGCATTAAAAACGGTGCCCGTTCCAAATCCACCGGCTCCTTTATTTCGCAAATCCGCGAGCTGGAATCGGTACGTGAACTGATCACCTCGACCACCATCAGCGTGATGGCCGACCTGCCGTTCTTCCTGCTGTTCACGGTGATTTTGTGGATGATTGGCGGTCCGCTGGTGTTTGTCGTGTTACTGGCACTGCCGCTGTTGCTGATCCCCGGATTACTGATCCAGAAACCGCTGGCGAAACTGGCCAGTGAAGGGATGCGCGAATCGGCGGTGCGTAATGCGTCGCTGGTGGAAGCGGTGGAATCTCTGGAAGACATCAAACTCATGCGCGCCGAACAACGTTTTCAGAACCAGTGGAATCACTGCAATGAAGTGTCGGCGGATATCAGTATGCGTCAGCGTTTTCTGACCAGCATGCTGATGACCTGGACGCAGGAAGTGCAGTCCATCGTCTACGCCGTGGTGCTGCTGGTCGGGTGTTATCTGGTGATGAGCGGCGATATGACCACCGGTGCGCTGGTGGGTACCACAATTCTGGCTTCGCGTACCATTGCGCCGCTGGCGCAGATTTCCGGTGTGCTTTCCCGCTGGCAGCAGGCGAAAGTCGCGCGTAAAGGGCTGGATGAACTGATGCAGCGCCCGATTGATCAGGAAGACGGTCAGAAGATGGTCCACAAGGCGCAAATCACCGGCGACTACGCGCTGCATGACGCGGTGTTTTATTACGATGAGGAAGAGAAAGTCGCCAATCTGACCATTGCAAAACTGCACATCAAACCGGGTGAGAAAATCGCCGTGCTGGGCAAAAACGGGGCGGGCAAATCGACGCTGTTGCAGGTGCTGGCGGGTATGCAGCAGGTTCAGCAAGGGCAGGTGGTGCTCGATAATGTCAATATTAAACAGATTGATCCGGCGGATTTACGCCGTGACGTCGCGCTGCATAACCAGAATGCCAGCCTGTTCTTCGGGTCGGTGCGCGACAACATCACTATGGGACGCCCGCAGGCCACTGACGAAGAAATTCATCAGGCGCTGGTTATCAGCGGTGCGCTGACGTTTGTGCAGCAAAAAGAGAACGGCCTGAATTTCCTCATTCATGAAGGCGGTGTCGGACTTTCGGGCGGTCAGCGTCAGGCACTGTTGCTGGCGCGTAATATCATCACCCAGCCGCAGGTTCTGTTGCTGGATGAACCGACCGCATGGCTGGATGAGATTTCTGAATGGAATCTGATCAATCAGCTCTCCGGCTGGGCAAAAGACAAAACGCTGGTCGTCGCCACGCACCGTCTGGCGCTTTTACAGCTGGTGGATCGCATCATCGTCATGGATAACGGGCGCATTTCTCTCGACGGCAACAAAGACGAAATCCTCAACAAGCATTTCAGGCAAAAAGGACAGGCACCGGCAGCGGCGCAACAGCCCGTGAAACCGCCGGTTAAACAGGAGGCATCATGATGAACGGACGCACATCATTCCAGCGCCAGCAGGCAGAAAAAGCGCTGCCACGTTCCACCCTTCTGGTGTGGGCCTTATCGCTGATGCTGCTGTGTTTTTTCCTGTGGGCGAATTTCTACACCCTGGATGAAGTCACCACCGGCACCGGTAAAGTCATTCCTTCTTCTCATGAGCAGATCGTGCAGTCGCTGGAAGGCGGGATTGTTCACAGCATCGACGTGCAGGAAGGCGAAGTGGTGGAACGCGGGCAGCGTCTGGCGCAGCTCGACCGGACCAAAACAGAATCCGGCGTCCAGGAAAGCGTGGCGCGTTTACATGCCGCGCTGGCGACCGCGGCGCGTTTGACGGCGCAGATCAACAACACGCCGCTGGTGTTCCCGCAAGAGCTGGATGACGAGCCGGAGCTGGTGAAATCAGAAACCGAACTGTACAACTCCAGCCGCAACAGTCTGGAAAAGCAGTTAACTGGCCTGAAACAGGGCGTGACGCTGATCCGTCGTGAGCTGTCGATGACCGTGCCGCTGGTCAAACAGGGCGCGGCCAGTGACGTGGAAGTGCTGCGTCTGCAACGCCAGATTAATGAAATGGAAAGTAAGGCGACCGATCTCGAAACGCAGTATCACGTGCGCGCCGGTGAAGAGCTTGCCAAGGCCAACGCTGAGATTGAAGCGCAGCGCTCGGTGATTTTAGGGCGTAAAGACTCACTGAATCGTCTGGAATTCTTCTCGCCGGTCAAAGGGATTGTGAAGAATATCGACGTCAATACCGTTGGCGGCGTGATCCCGCCGAATGGCAAGCTGATGACGCTGGTTCCGATCGACGATCAGATGCTGGTGGAAGCGCAGATTTCCCCGCGCGATGTGGCATTTATTCATCCGGGGCAAAAAGCCAAAGTGAAGATTACCGCCTATGACTATTCTATCTACGGCAGTTTCGACGGCGAAGTGACCACCATTTCTCCGGACACGATCCAGGATGAAGTCCGCCGTGATGTTTACTATTACCGGGTGAATATCAAAACCAGCGCTAATTATCTGGAAAATAAACACCACGAGAAGTTTTATATTTTCCCCGGCATGATCGCGACGGTAGATATCAAAACCGGCAACAAAAGCATTCTTGATTATCTGCTGAAGCCGCTCAACAAAATGAACGAAGCGCTCAGGGAGCGTTAATCTTCCTTCCCGCCTTCTGAAAAACTGCAGCCTGAGTGCTGCAGTTTTTTTTCATTACTGCGCCACTTCAGCTTCGGCAAGAAACATAAAAACGCGGTCGTCGTTTTACAAAATCCTTTCAACGGGCGTAATTACATGGGTCATGATCTGCTGCTGAAAATGGCGATGGCTGATGATTATCGTGAAAAATGCGCAGGGCGGGAAAATTCCTATAAATAGAAATGAGATCCTGACGGTTAATAATGTTTAACGCAGATAAATCATTGCGTTGGTTTATTTTTATATTAAGATTTACATATTAAATACTTTTTATTTTCAATGTTAAATATAGAATGCCGCCACGTAATTTTAAAATATCAGATCCTGAAGATTATTGTATGACAAGTGTTATGCAATATTATCCGTTTTGTAAAACTTAACTCTTTCAAGGAACCTTATGTCCCTCTCCCGCAAAAAAGGAATTTACCTGTTCAGTGCCCTGATGATGTCAGGAATGACGCTATCTGCCAGCGCAACTGAACCGGCCGCGGCGCCAGTGACGCCATCAGTGACGGCACCGGTTGTGGCTCCTGCTCCGGCACCCGCACCCGCCGTAGATCCTGCACCTGTTCCCGCACCTGCATCTGCACCTGTTCCCGCACCAGAACAGACGCCTGAGCCAGTAGCCACCCAAGCACCGGCTGCTGAAGCGACGTTGCCAACCGCTTCGGCAGACATCACGCCTCCGGCACCGGAACCGGCAAAAAATATCATCCCGGAAGAGGTCACCGCCGAAAGCATTAACGCCGCCGGAATAGCCCCGGCACCGGCGCAGATGCCCGACAGTGAAGAGCAGAAACGCGCGTATGCCAGCGGTGTCATGCTGGCGCACTTTATCGAAGAGCAGCTCGCTAATCAGAAAAGCCTGCATATCACGCTGAATAAAAACATCCTGCTGGCGGGTATCGCCGATACGTTCGCCCATCAGGGGAAAATGACCGACGAAGATATCCGGGCGACCATGTCCGCGTTTGATGAGCAGGTTAAAGTGCTGACGCAGGCGCAAAACGAGAAGAAACAGGCGGAAGATAAGGCCTATGTCGATGCGTTTGCCAAACGCGAAGGCGTCAAAAAGACCAGGCAGGGTCTGCTGTATTTCATTGACAATAAAGGGGAAGGCGCTGCGCTGAAAGACACCGATACCGTACAGGTGAACTACCAGGGGGTACTGGTCGATGGCACCGTCGTGGATGCACCAAAGATCGATAATGCCAACGAAATTTTCCGCGTGGCCACTATGCCGCCGGTGCTGCGCGACAGTGTGAAACTGATCCGCAAAGGGGGGCAGATTACCGTGGTGATCCCACCGGCGACGCTGGAAAAAACCAAAGACGCCAGGGGTGAATCGCCGCTGAATAACGTCGTGATTTACACCATTTCCGTGGTTGATGTGAATCAGTCTAAATAAAATTTTCGTTCTTTAAGCCACGGGACCCGCAGGCCCCGTTGCTGGTGTTCAGCCAGCTGAATCAGCGATGCACAGCAATATACCGTTCGTACTTCGCCGGTTTTAGCTGGCTGAGATCCACCAGCACCAGACCATCAATACAGTTGTTGAATTCCGGATCACTGCCGAAATCAATGAACTGCACGCCGCCGCTTTCACATAGTTCTGAATACTGCTTATACAGCGCCGGAATACTGCATCCGAGATTGGTCAGTAAGCGCTTCAGACGTAGCAAATCTTCCTGATAATCGTCGCCGCAAAACTGTGCCAGCACATCGGGCAGCGAAGCCGGATACGGGCGGCGCGAGGTCGCCAGCGGTAACGCCGGTGCGAAATACAAACGATAAAATGCCACCAGCAAATCGCGTGCAGGCAGCGGCATGCCGCCGGAAATCGACACCGGACCAAACAGATAACGCGTCTGCGGATATTTCGCCAGATACGCGCCAATGCCCAGCCACAGGTAATCCAGCCCGCGTTTGCCCCAGTAAGCGGGCTGAATAAAGCTGCGTCCGAGTTCGATGCCCTGCGCCAGAATCGGGTCCATCTGATGGCCGTACTGGAACAGACTCTGACTGTAAATTCCGTTCAGTCCTTTGCTGGCGACCTGATCGGCGGTCGGGATAAACCGGTAAGCGCCGACGATTTCCAGCGCCTGCGGATCCCATAAGACCAGATGATAATAATCGTCGTCGTAGCCATCGAGATCACGGCGGCGACCGCTGCCTTCCCCGACGGCGCGGAATGCAATTTCCCGCAGACGCCCCAGCTCGCGCAGAACAGGAACGTAATCCTCGCCGTGACGACGATAGAGATAAATCATTTTGCCGTCCGGCGTTTTGCCCAGCAATTCGCTGGCTTCCAGCGCGTGTTTCAGTACGGCGCGATCTTCCGCACGCGCAATCGAGGTTTCAGTGTGGAACAGCCCCGGCTTACCTGCGCCGAGGCGGTAAAGATGTTTACGAAAACGAGCCGCCAGATCGCCTGCCTGCATTTGTCCGTCGTGCCAGCTGGAATACGGAATGCGTGCGCCGATTTTCAGCGTCAGACTGTTGCCGCGCTGGCCGAACATTTCATGCACCAGCAACAGCGTACTGAGCGGGCGGTAAATCATCGACGTAAGATAAAACAGCGCGCTGTTGCTGCCGCTGATATGTACCGGCACCACCGGCGCACGGGCTTTGGCGGCCAGACGGATAAAACCGGTGTGCCATTTGCCGTCGCGCACGCCTTTGGAACTCATGCGCGACACTTCACCAGCCGGGAACACAATCAGCACGCCCTGATTTTCCAGATGTTCCTGCATCTGTGTCACCTGATTGCGCCGCGTGCGGTTGCCCATATTGTCCACCGGGATCATCAGGCTGCCGAGCGAGGACACCAGCGACAACAGCTGATTCGCCACCACTTTGACATCCGGACGCACCGACGCCACCGCGTGCAGCAGCGCCAGACCGTCGAGCGTACCAATCGGATGGTTGGCGACAATCACCACCGGGCCGTAACTCGGGATTTGCTCGCGGTCACGTTCCGTCAGTTCACAGCGAATAGTAAAATGCTCCAGCACCTGCTCGGCCATATCAATCCCTTTCAGGTGCTGATACTGACCGGCAAAGCGGTGAAATTCTTTTTCGCGGAATAAGATTTTTAACAGACGGCGTTGCCAGGAAGGGGTTTTGTGCTGCGGGTCGAGATCCTGAAACAGGGTATCCATGCTGAACATAGGATGTCCTCCGGTTGAAGTCTCCCGACCATAATCAGGGCGCATGACAGTGATGTGTCACTTTGATGGCAGTACGGGGAAGCGTGAATAAAACAGCGGTTCAATTTGTTGCGAAAGTCATCAATTGCTAATAAAGTCAAAGACTCATTTACGGCTTCGCAACATGCCTGAACCTTCTTCGTGAGACATGAATTTCCATGCCTGAACCTGCTTCGCCCGACCTTGCTGCGGTCAGCCCGTCCAAGACCACGCTGCGAATTCTCTCCATTCTGGTGTTCAACTTTGCCAACTATCTGACCATCGGCCTGCCGCTGGCGATTTTGCCGGGTTACGTCCACGAACATCTTGGTTACAGCGCGTTCTGGGCCGGGCTGGTGATCAGCCTGCAATATTTCGCCACGCTGCTGAGCCGTCCGTATGCCGGGCGTTATGCCGATAAAATCGGGCCGAAGAGGGTGGTCATGTTCGGGCTGAGTGGTTGCCTGCTCAGCGGGGTTTTTTATCTGCTGGCGCTGGGATTTGATGCGTCACCGGCAGTCAGCCTGGCGCTGTTGTGTGCCGGAAGGATATTACTGGGCGCAGGGCAAAGTTTTGCCGGAACCGGCTCAACGCTGTGGGGCATCAGCGTGGTAGGTTCGCTGCATATCGGCAAAGTGATTTCGTGGAGCGGCGTGGTGACGTATGGCGCGATGGCGATTGGCGCACCGCTCGGCGTGCTGATTGTTAGTCTCGGCGGCCTGACGCTGCTGTCGGCCTGCATCATTCTGGTGGCACTGGCGGCGTTAATTACCGCATGGCGCAAACCGCCGGTAACCGGCACTGCGTCTGCGCAAATTCCGTTCCGTCAGGTGCTGGGCAAAATTCTGCCGTACGGCATGATGCTGGCGCTGGCGTCCACCGGCTTTGGTGTGATCGCCACCTTCATCACCCTGTTTTACGCCGCCAAAGGCTGGTCCGGCGCGGCGTTCTCGCTGACTTTCTTCAGCGTGGCGTTTGTCGGCATGCGGCTGTTACTGCCCAACAGCATTACGCGTTTTGGCGGATTGCAGGTGGCGCTGGCCTGTTTTGTGGTGGAAATCGCCGGGCTGATGATGGTGTTTTTCGCCCCGACCGCGTGGGCTGCGATGGCCGGTGCGTTTATTACCGGCGTGGGATTCTCGCTGGTGTATCCGGCGCTGGGCGTGGTGGCGGTGAAGAAATTGCCGCAGGAAAATCAGGGCAGCGCGCTGGCGACCTATTCGGCGTTTCTGGATTTATCTCTGGGAATTACCGGCCCGCTGGCCGGTGTGCTGATGGCGCAGGCCGGGATTGATGCGATCTATCCCGGCTCGGCTTTGCTGGTGTTTATCGCGATGGCGCTGGGTCTGCGGTTGCTGTTACGTCAGCCCTCGCCGGAAACCAGCGCCTCTGTCAGTACCGATTAAACCGCCTGCCGGAGGCCACGGATGCGCCCCATATGCAGCGTATCCACCAGCTCGCCGTCACGCAGGGCGTAGCACGGGCTGAGGCCTTCAACGCTGAAACCGAACTTTTTGTACAGCCCGATAGCAGCCTCGTTATCGGCATAGACCGTCAGTTCAACGCGGGTCACGTGCAGCCATTTGTCGCATAACTCAAGGGCAGCTTCGATAAGCTTGCTGCCGACGCCTCGCCCCTGAAATTGCGTATCCACACCAATCCCGAACGTTGCCACATGGCGGCGTCGCCACGGCTGCTCGACCATTAAGGTCAGATTGCCGACCAGTTTACCGTCGATGCACGCCACCAGCGCGAACCGGCCGGGCGCGGCATTAGCAAGCCGGTCTTCCCAGAGCGTGGCGGGCGGATAAGGTAGTTGTAGTGTGTCGCTGTAAACAGGAACCTGAGCGTATAGGTGCTGAAGCGCCTCTGCATCTGCGGCTTCAGCGTGACGAATGACTATTTCGCTCATGGCGACACTCCTCTTTTTGTGGTTACTGTTTGAATATCCTCTACATTTATCAGGAATAGGAAAACTGTCAATTGAATGTTTGGTGAAAAAAAAATGCTTTACAAGTGCGAATGATAATGATTATTATTGCCATGCGTTCCGGGGATGGCCTCACACCAAGGTCAAACGGGTCCCCATGAATGCACGACATTGCTCACATTGCTTCCAGTATTACTTAGCCAGCCTTAAGCGCTGGCTTTTTTTT
>Ga0308172_1001710_pt1 | contig 13925 bp, 10 predicted proteins | sample PhyGR2_FD_202134 | JGI IMG/M metagenome (GOLD analysis project Ga0308172, IMG submission 202134) | Phyllosphere microbial communities from UC Gill Tract Community Farm, Albany, California, United States - DLSLSG.R2 | ecosystem: Host-associated > Plants > Phyllosphere > Unclassified | place: USA...
CCGGGGATGCCGCGAACCTGGCGCCCGCGTCTCCGCTGCTGCCCCAGGCGATGACGGTGTTGTCGCCGATGAGACACCGGGGACCGCCGCTCGCGGCGTGATCTCGCGTCCGCGGTGCGCGGCGTGACGTCGTGCCCGCGATGTGCGGCGCCCGTTGCGCTCGCTGTTCGCGGCGCGACCTCGCGCCCGCCGCTCGTGGCGCGACCCGACCCTCTCATCCTTCGCGCGAAGGCCTCGTGGCCGCGCGCATACGCAGAAAGCAGCACCATGTCTCGTTCAACCACTCTTCGTCGTGCCCTCGCGGGCCTGGCCGCCGGCGCGGCCCTCGCGATCGCCGTGCCGTTGGCGGCATCCGCCCACGTCACCGTCAACCCCAACACCGCCACCCCCGGCAGCTATGCCACGGTCAACTTCCGCGTCCCCACCGAGTCGAAGACGGCATCCACCGTCAAGCTCGAAGTGACGCTGCCGACCGACACGCCGCTGACCTCGGTGCTCGTGCAGCCCGTCCCGGGCTGGACCGCCAGCGTCGAGAAGGGCGCGCTCCCCGCGCCGGTCGAGGTCGACGGAAACACCATCACGGATGCCCCGCTGAAGATCGTGTGGCAGGCCGACCCCGGTGTGGGGATCGGGCAGGACCAGTTCCAGATCTTCTCGGCGGTGCTGGGTCCGGTGCCCGACGTCGGACACCTCGTGCTGCCCGCGGTGCAGACCTACTCCGACGGCTCGGTCGTGAATTGGACCAACACCCCAGAGCAGGTCGCGGCCGACGACTCCCTCGAGCCCGCACCCGTGCTGTACATCAACGACACCCCGCCGTCGGGTGGGCACGGCAGCCACGGCAGCGCCTCGGCATCCCCGTCGATGGACCACCACTCGGCCGAGGCCGCGTCGGCGAGCAGCGACTCGTCGGGTGTCTCGCTCGGCCTGAGCATCGCGGCCCTCGTGATCGCGGTGGCCGGTGCCGTCCTCGGCGCCGTCGCCTTCTCACGTCGCCCGAAGCGCGGCTGAGCATGGGGTCCCGGAACGCGTTGCGCCGGGCCCTGGTCGGGGCGGTGGTCGTCGCTGCGGCGGCGGCCTCCGCCCTCGGCGGGGCGATGGCGGCCTCGGCGCACGACAGTCTCGTGTCATCGAACCCGTCCGACAACGAGAACGTGTCGTCGCTGTCGGAGGTCTCCCTCGATTTCAGCGCCAATCTGCTCGGCTACGACGGCGGCAACATCGTCATCGTGGTCGGACCCGACGGGCGACACTACGAGAGCGACTGCGTGGCGCTGGCCGGGCCCACCCTCACCCTTCCCGTCGCCCTCGGTGCGCCCGGGGACTACCGGATCGAGTGGCGCGCCGTCTCCTCCGACGGCCACCCCGTCTCGGGCGTCATCCCCTTCACCTACACGGGAGCGAGCACCTCGGCCGGGTCGGATGCCTCGCCGTGCAAGAGCGCCGACGGCGTGGCCCAGGCCGCGGAGTCGGAGCCCGCTGCCACCGATGGCGGCGGAATCTCGGGCCTGACCCTGGGGCTGCTGATCGGTGGCGGCGCGGTGGTCGTCGTCGGCGGGCTCCTCTTCGTCATCCTCCGCACTCGCCCGCGAGAGGGCGACGACGACGGAGTCGCCTGAGATTCAGGATGCCGTGACTCCGCGCGGCGGCGATGCGGGCCGTCTTGCGGAGTGTGTGGGCAGCGCGCCTGGCCGTCTGGCGGAGTTTGTGGGCGGCGCGCCCGGGCCGTGGCATCCGGGGTCGGTATGTCGTGTGGGGGTTCCGCGGGACGGTTCGGGGACGTCGTCTGAGCGGGTCGTGTGCCGTCACGCGGAGTGCGTCGCGAACGCGCGGGGTGTCGGCATCCCGAGCCGGCGTGTTGGTGCCCGACTCCGCAAGACGGGCGCGCCGCGGGGCGTGACTACAGGCTCTGCCCGGGGACCGAGAACGTGTCGCAGGCGTTGACCCCGCCCTCGCGGCCCGCGTCGAACCACCGCTGCCGTTGCTCGCTCGAGCCGTGCGTCCAGCTCTCGGGGTTCACGACCCCGCCCGATTCGGCCTGGATGTGGTCATCGCCGACGGCCGCCGCCGCAGACAACGCGTCATTGATCTGCTGCTGCGTCGGCGGCTGCAGGTAGGGCGTTCCGTTCTCGTCGACCTGCTCGCCGGCGGCGGCGACCCACGCGCCCGCGAAGCAGTCCGCCTGCAACTCGGTGCGTACGCCGTTGCTGTCGGGGCCCGTGCCGTTGTTCGGGTGCTGCTCCATCACGCCCGTCAGATGCTGCACGTGGTGCCCGTACTCGTGGGCGAGCACGTACAGCTGCGCGAGGGGACCGGCGGTGGTGTCGTACTGCTCGCGCAGCAGGGCGAAGAAGGTGGGGTCGACGTAGACGGTCTCGTCCGGCGGGCAGTAGAAGGGGCCCGTGGAGTTGGATGCCGTGCCGCACGAGCTCCCGGTGGCGCGGTCGACGATGACGAGTTGCGGTTCCCGGTAGCCGTCGAGGCGTTCCTGCCAGAATTGGTCGATGTTGAGCGAGGCCGCGGCCAGTCGACAGGCGTCGTCGCTGTTGGCATCCTGGCCCGTCTGACAGTTCGTGAGCGCTTCGCCCTCGCCGGAGGGACCGGCGGGCGCGCCGCCGTCACCGAGGAAACCGGTCAGATCGGTGCCGGTGAAGAACGAGAACAGCAGCACGACGATGGTGCCGAGGCCGACGGCCCCGCCACCCACAGCGGCCACGGTTCCGCCCCGGCGCTTCGCGCTGTTGCCGCCGACGCGCGCATTGTCGTTGAATGTCACGTCGGCCACGCTAGCGGGGGCGTCGGCGGGGAAAAGAGGGGGTGGACTTCTGCGCGGCCGCTGCTCACGCTCCCCAACGTCCGGGAGCCGACCCGCTTCAGTCGAGGAATTCGCGCGCCGCGACGACGAGGTTCTCGACACCGCGATCGATCGTCGGCTGCATGAGGGGAGCGAAGAACGGCGAGTGGTTCGTCGGGATGTCGCGCTCGATCGTGCCGCCCGACAGCGCGGCCGCGAATCGCTGCGGGTCGACGCCGCCCCAGAACCAGAACACCAGCGGGGCGCCCGACTCGCGGGCGAACCACGACACGTCCTCGCTGCCGGTGAACATGCCCGGGTCGACGACCGACGTCTCGCCGAATGCGCGCCGGAACGCGGCGGTCAGGCGGGCCGTGGCATCCGGGTCGTTGATGGTGGGCGGCAGCGAGTGGTCGGTCGTGATCGTGGGGGTCTGCTCGGCGCCCGACGCGTCGGCCTCAGCGCGGATGATGCGCTCGACCTTGCCCATCACGCGCTCGCGCGCGGCGTCGTCGGGGTAGCGCAGGCTCAACTCGAGCTTCGCCTCGGCCGGGATGATGTTGTTCTTCAGGCCCGCGTGAATCGAGCCCACCGTGACGACGGCGACATCGCGCGGATCGACCTCACGCGACACGACCGTCTGCAGGCGCATGACGGTCGCCGCGGCCATCACGACCGGGTCGATCGTGGAGTGCGGGCGGGAGCCGTGGCCGCCGCGCCCGTGCAGCACGACGGTGAGTCCGTCGGATGCCGCCATCTGGGTGCCCGGGCGCACGCCGATGACGCCGGCGGGGAGGGGCGTGACGTGCTGGCCGAGCACGATGTCGGGCTTGGGATACCGGTCGAGCACGCCGTCGTCGATCATGGCCTGCGAGCCCGCACCGTACTCTTCGGCGGGCTGGAACACGGCCACCACGGTGCCCGACCATTCCTCGGTCGTCGCCAGCAGCCGTTCGAGGGCTCCGACCAGCGCGGTGACGTGCATGTCGTGTCCGCACGCGTGCATGACGGGAACGGCGTTGCCGGCGGGGTCGGTGCCGCGCGCGGTGCTCGCGTAGGGGAGGCCGGTCTGCTCCTCGACGGGAAGGCCGTCCATGTCGGCGCGCAGCCACACGACGGGCCCCTCGCCGTTGTCGATCCGCGTGACGAGGCCCGTGCGCCCCACGCCCTGCTCGACCTCGAGGCCGAGGTCCGCGAGGTGGCGGGCGATGACACCGGCCGTACGCGTCTCCTGGAAGGAGAGCTCGGGGTGGGCGTGCAGGTCGGTGTAGAGGCTTTCGAGGTCGACGCTCATGCTTTCGAGCCTAGTTCTCCCCGCTTTCCCGCGCCTGAGGGCGGCGTCGATGGTCGAGTGTCCCGGACACGCCGCGCGGGGTGGGGTAGTGCGGCGTGTCCGGGACACTCAACCGAGCCGGGACCCGCTACCGGATGCCGCGGGCGCTGGCAAGCCGTCCGGTTCGGCCAGGTCGGGCGGCGAGGCTGACGTCATGACCGGCACACACTTCGACTACCTCATCGTCGGCGGAGGGATGGTCGCCGACACCGCCGCCCGCGGCATCCGCGAGCTCGACGAGACCGGGTCGATCGGCATCCTGAGCAACGATGTCGACGAGCCGTACACCCGCCCCGCTCTGAGCAAGAAGCTGTGGACCGACGAGGACTTCACGTGGGACAAGGTGCCGCTCGGCACCGCGGACGACACCGGCGCCGACATCCGGTTGCGCACACGCGCGACGGCGATCCGCCCGGGGGCGCACGAGGTGGATGCCGACGGCGAGACGTTCTCGTACGGCAAACTCCTGATCGCCACCGGCGGGACGCCCGTCCCGCTGCCGGTCGAGGATCGCTCGAACGGTGAGCGCGCCTTGTCGTTCCGCACCGCGGAGGACTACCGCCGCCTGCGGGCGCTGGCCGAGGAGGTCGACCGCATCGCCGTCATCGGCGGCGGATACATCGGTTCGGAACTGGCCGCGGCACTCGTGCAGAACGGCGTCGACACCGTGCTCGTGCACACCGGGTCGGTTCTCGGTGACGCGGTCTTTCCGGCAGCCCTCGCGGAACGGTTCGAGAAGCTCTTCCGCGACGCGGGCGTCGAGATCGTCGCGGGGTCGAAGGTTCAGGGCGGAGAGGTGGATGCCGCCGGCGTGCGGCTCTCGCTCGAGGGCGGCGACGAGGTGCGCGCCGACGCCGTCGTGAGCGGGCTCGGCATCGAGGTGGCGACCGAGCTGGCGGAGCAGGCCGGCCTGGACGTGGATGACGGGGTCGTGGTCGACGTCCAGCTTCGGTCCTCCGCCGAGGACGTCTGGGCTGCCGGAGACGTCGCGAGCTACCCCGACCGGCTGCTCGGGCGTCGTCGCGTCGAACACGTCGACAACGCGAACGAGCAGGGCAAGGCCGCCGGGCGGAATCTCGCCGGCGCCGCCGAGGCGTACACGCACACGCCGTACTACTACTCCGCGGTCTTCGGCATCCGGTACGAGGCGGTCGGCACCCTCGATCCCTCGCTCGAGACGGTCGAGGACTGGATCGACCCGGAGCGCGGCGTCGTCTACTACCTCGACGACGGTCGGGTCGTGGGTGTGCTGCTGTGGAACGTCGCGGACGCCCGCGACGCGGCCCGCGCGGTGCTCGCCGCCGGCAACACGCTCACGCGCGACGATCTGGTGGGGCGGATCCGCTGAGACACGGGTGGGACGCCGGGTGAGGGTCAGGGGCTCCGGCGGGGTGGTCTCGGCTGTGATCGTGGTGACGGCGGCTCCCGCTAACCTGGACGCGAGCTGTGAGAACCATGGCCCGCGAGATCAGGAGCCCCCACTATGGCGACCGCCGAACTGCGCCTCTCCCTGCCCGTCGATGCCGCGCGTGACGCGGTGGCTCTCGCACTGAGCGAGCAGGGCTTCACGGTGCGGCCCGCGGCATCCGGCTCGCTCGACGTCTCGCGCGGCAGCCTCGGCACGACCCTTGTGGCCGGCGCGCTCGCCGGTCAAGACATGCACGTGCGCTTCGACGTCCACCTCTCAGCGGTGGCGGAAGGGACGCTCGCCGCGTTCGAGCACTCGGCGGTGGGCGGATTCTTCAAGGGCGGCGCGATCGGCGCGGCCAAGGTGGGCGATGTGGTGCGCGAGGCCGCTCACGTCGCCAGGGCGCGGCTCGCGCACCAGGGTGTGCTGGTGGGCTCGGCTCCGGCGGAGGGGGATGCCGGATCCGTGGCTCCCGGTTCGGTGGCGCCGACATTCGCACCGCCCGTGCCCGAGATGTCGGCGGGGGAAGCCGCCGCGACCGGTGCCGGCTCTGCTCCCGTGACCGAGCCCGCCGCGGTGGGTGCCACCGCTCCGACGACTCCCTACGCTGCCGGGTACCCCGGCGCCGCGGGCGGTTACCCCGGCTACGCGGGGCCCGCGGGCGGCTACCCGGGCGCCCCCGACCCCTCGGGTGCGTCGGCCTACGCCGCCTCGCCCTACGCCGCGACCGGTGCATCCGATCGCACGAACGGCATCGCCATCCTGGCGATCATCCTCGGTTTCGTGCTCCCGATCGGCGGCATCGTCGCCGGTGCGGTGGCCCTGGCGCAGATCAAGCGCACGGGCGAGAAGGGGCGCGGTCTGGCGATCGGCGGCATCATCGCGGGATCGGTGATCACCGCGCTGACGTTCCTCGTCGGCATCGCCTTCGTGATCTTCACGCTCGTCGTGGGCGCCACCACCTCGTCCGCCGACCCGTTCGTCCCATCCCTGCCGGACGGCGGCGGAGTGACGATCGCCCCGAATGAGCAGGCGCCGAGCGACGCCTACACCCTGGCGGTGAGCTCATGCCTCGACGAGATCCCGAGTGGCGTCATCATGCCCTCGAACGTCGTCGCCTGCGATGGCCCGCACGTCTACGAGGTCTTCGGCAGCTTCTTCCTGTCTGACGGCTCCTTCCCGGGTGTGGATGCCGTCGACTCGGCGGTCTTCGAGGGATGCGACGCGGCGTTCGTGTCGTACGTCGGCATCCCGTACGAGGACTCGGCGCTCGAGTACAGCTACGTTGCACCGGACGAGAGCACCTGGGCCGACGGCGACCGCGAGGTCTCGTGCCTTCTCTACGACCCGAGCACGACCGAGACGACGGGGTCGCTGGCGGGTTCCGCACGCTAGTCCGAGAGGGCCGTGGCCGACACCACCCGGGTCAAGTGACTCCGGTCCCGCGCTCCTGCCTTCTTCATCGCGCTCCGGATGTGACTTTCCACCGTGCGGACGCTGATGCTGAGCCGCTGGGCGATCTCCTTGTTCGAGGCGCCAGCGGCCAACAGCCCGACCTCGCGCTCTCTCGACGTGAAAACGAGGCTCGTGTCGTGCTCGATGGTGAGGAGGGGGCACTGTCCGGGCGTCCGGGCGATGTCGTCGAGATAGGCGCCGATCGCGTCATCCATAGCCGTACCTCTCACCTCGTCGTATTCCCTCCGGTGCTGGAGGGCCGCGAGGAGCAGCGGTGACGAGTGCTCTCGCGTCAACCGAACGGTCTCCTCGGCGAAGACCTCGACGGACTGATAGGTGGCCTCCACAACGGCGACCCATGCGGGAGGGCGAAGGGCGTGCCCGTTCGGGAAAGCGCAGACGCGGCGAAGCGTCTCCAGCGTCTCGCGATCGGGGTGCAGCGACAGGCAGAATGTCAACGTCACGATCGCGGGGAGACGGTTTCCCTTCGCGAGAAGATCGACGGCGATGTCGCGGGCGATCGCCGCGGCGTCCTCGACGCGACCTTCGATCAGCGCCTTCAGCGCACCACTCAGCTGGGGCTGCATCCCCGGGAGCGCCGGCGGCGGCATGTCGACGAGAGCGGCCTCGGCGGCGAACGCTCGCGCGGTGTCGCGCTTCCCGAGCATGGCGTTCGTGAGAGAGCCCAGCAACAGGATGCCGCGGTACAGCGACGCGGTCGAGCCCCCCGGCTCCCCGAAAGTAAGCGCCTGATCGACATAGCGCAGGGCCTCGGCAAGGTTGAGATGCCCGAGGCTGATCGCGATGCAGACATAGCTGTGCAGGAGGATGCCGTGGTAGTCGACGTCGTCGATCGCCTGCTGCAGGGCACGCTGCGCTTCATCCGGGGTTTCCAGCGCATCGCCCCGCAGCAGCGTGAGCAGAGGGGCGGTGAACCGGAGGAAGCGGTCCGCTGTCACCGAGGACGTTTGCGTGCGACTCAGCACAGAGCGCACTCGCGTCAATCGACCCGTGCCGAGGTGGGCGTAGGCATCCATCACGAGGATCATCGCCGCGCGATCGTCGCCCACCGGCGCTGTCCGCGCCTTCACTACCTGGTCCTGAGGCACCTGCCCGGTCTGCGCGAACGTCGACATTGAGCCCAGAACCGGCATCCATTCGGGGAAGAGCGTGCGCATCTTCTCGACCGTCGGGGCGCTCAGAGCCCTTCCGTGCGGGTCTCGCCGCAGTGTCGCGAAGACGGCGAAGTCGAACGCGGCAGTCGACGAGCTCGCGGGGGTGATGGGGGTGTTCTCGTAGACGTCTTCGACGGCCCGCTCGGTCCCGGGGGATGCCGTGAGTGCAGCGAGGTAGGGGAGGGCGGTGGCCGGGGTGGGCGTCTCCAGCCAGCGACGGCGCTGCTCGAGAACGCTTCTTTGTGCCTTCTCGCTGTAGTCGCGCACCGTGCGGGCGATGTCCATCGTCGACGTCGACGGCGCGTCGAACCCGTCTGACAGCGGCTGGACGCCGTCGAGGGGTGGCGACAGCGTGACCGCGGCAGGGCCCCGCAGGTAATTGCCGAGGGCCGGAGGCGCCAGCACGAGGTGACGAGGATCCCCCGACGGGCGAACGAGGAAGCCCGCCCCGAGCAGATCCCCGAGAATGTCGGGGTCGTCGACGGTCAGGCCTTGCGCGATGTTGCGGAGGCCTCGGACGTGAGCGACGCTCAGCGTCGACAGCGCGTTCTCGAACCACGCTTCGACGGCGCCGGGGAGGAGGTCGTCCGCATCGAGTTCCCAGCGGCCCCCTCTTTGCGTGATCCTGCCGAAGGTTCGAGCGGTCCGGGCGAGTGTGAGCGCAAGGCCGGTCACTCCACCCGACGCGGCGAAGACGCGGGAGATGACCTCGGGAGACGGGGGCGCCCCGAGGTCATCGCTGAGAAGGGCGGCCATGTCGATGTATCCGAGCGGCGCGATGGTGAGGACGACGCTCGCGCGCGGCACCCACCGCACGCCGCTTCGCCGTAGGGACCAATAGTCCCGGTCCCGGCCCTCCACGATCCGGGCACGCGTGCGCATGAGGGCCGCCTCCAGAATGCGGGCCGATGCCGGATCGACGTTCTGCAGCCCATCGATGATGACGACCGTACGCGCGGAGGCGCTTAACGCGCGGGCCAACTCGTCGACGCGCGAGCCGTCGGAGCTCCCGGTGCGCGGCGTCTCGAGCCCGAGCCCGGCCAGCTGCAGTGAGAAGAAGTCCGGTGTCGGACTGATCGTGCCCCCGAGACGGAACACGGTGAAGCCCTCCGCCGCGAGCAGCTGCTCCAACCGGGTGAGCACGCTCGTGAGCCCCAGGCCTCGATGCAGCGATCGCAGCTGAACATCGTCGCCGGCACGCAGAGCTTCGGCGGCCATGCCGAGTTCGCGTCGAAACATGAACATGACCGGTCTGTCCCCTCTCGGCCGCGCGGCTGACGCGGTACACGCGGAATCTCTACGCAGATGCGCCGCCGCCGGTACGGAAATGACCGGTGGGCGCCCCTGAACGCGTCTGTCGTGGCGAAAAGCTCTTCCCGTCCACGACCAGAGGAGCATTCCGTGAAGCACCTTCCGCAGCCCACCGTAGCCGTCCTCTTCGGTACCCGCCCGGAGATCATCAAGCTGGCGCCCGTCGTCGCCGCTTTGGAGGGCACCGCCATCCTGATCCACAGTGGTCAGCACTACGACGACCGGATGTCCACCGACTTCTTCGCGGAGCTCGGCCTTCCCAGCCCCCGCCGTCACCTCACGGGTGTCGGTGGACAGGACCGAGGTACGCAGATCGGGACGATGGTCACGTCGCTCACGGAGTACTTCGCGCTTCTGCGACCCGACGCTCTCGTCGTGCAGGGTGACACGAACACGGTCGTCGCCGGCGCGCTCGCCGCGAACATCGTCGGGGTGCCGGTGGTCCATGTCGAGGCCGGGCTGCGGTCGCGCGACCGCGACATGCCCGAAGAGATCAATCGCATGCTCACGGGCGTGCTCGCCGACCTGCATTGCGCACCCACGGCCGGGGCGAGGGACAACCTCCTCCGGGAGGGTGTCGACCCCAAGACCGTTCACGTGACCGGGAACAGCGTCATCGAGTCCTGCGAACGGGCGCTCGCCCGTCTCGACAGCGCGCTGCATCCGGCGGCGATCGGCCTGGGCCCCTACATCCTCGCGACCATTCACCGCCCGGAGAACACCGACGACGAGATCGCCCTGGCGCGGGTCCTTTCGGCTCTGGCGCACGCCGAGCTCCCGGTCGTGTTCGTCGCTCACCCGCGAACGGTGGCCGCGGCGCAGCGATTCGGGCTCGACTACTACCTCGGGCGACTGACCACGATCCCCGCCGTGGGCTACGAGGGCTTCCTCCGTCTCGCTCGCGATGCCGCTTTCGTCGTCTCGGACTCGGGTGGCGTTCAAGAAGAGGTCACGGTGTTGCGCAAGCCCCTCCTTTTGGTCCGCCGGAACACGGAGCGACCCGAGGCTGTGGCTTCCGGGTTCGTCCACCTCGTCACTCCCGAGCAGAGCCTGACGGCTGCGATCGACGCCGCTCGCCGCGATGACGAATGGGCGGAGCGCCTGCGCCACACGTCTTCGCCGTTCGGGGACGCGACGGCGAGCCGGCGCATCGCACGGCTGACGCTCGACCTCACCGCCGCTGGTCGAGGGGCCGCGAGGCGATGATCACATCTCGGGCAGTTCTGCGCTCCTTGCAGCGCGAGCAGAACCGTCGTCGTCGTCTCGCGCCGCTTCTCGTCGCCAGTGTCGCGGCCGCGGTGGGCGCGCTCATTCTCGGACAGGCGTCCGTGCGATCTTTTGAAGCTGATGCCGCGGGCTTCCTCGCCGGTCGCGTCACCGACGCGCCAGTGACGGTCTTCGGCGGCAGCGTCGCGGTGGCGTCGGGTCACGGTGACTGGCTCCGCTTCATTGTCACGCCCGAGTGCTCCACCGTCCTGCTCGCCGTGCCGTTCCTCGTTCTTTGTGGTGTGGTGCTGGCGGTGAGTCTGCCGTCCATCCGGCGGTGGGTGACGATGCTCGTGGTCGGGTCGGTTCTCCTCCTTCTGATCAATCTCGCGCGGCTGACCGTCGTCATCTCCGGCACGCGAATGGGCTCCCTCGAGCTCTACCCCCTGCTGCACTCGGGCGTGGGCACGGTCATCGTGCTGATCGGCGCCACGTTCGCCCTGATCGTGTCCATGCGGATCTGCTTCCCCGGATCATCGCGGGAGAGCTGACGATGTGGAACGTTCTGTACGCGGCCGTCACTCTGACCGCGGTCCTGTCGTTCGCGTCCTACGCGACGCTCATCGCCATCGCGTTCCTTCGGCGTCCGATCCATCCAGACGGTGACGTGGATGCCTTCGAGTGGCACCTGTTCGTCCCATGCCGAGACGAGGAAGCCGTCATCGGCCAGACCATCCAAGATGCGCGCCGCAAGTTCCCGTCAGCCCACGTCTGGGTGATCGACGACGCCAGCACCGACGGCACCGCGGCCATCGTGCTCTCCTGGTCGGAGCACGACCCCCACGTGCATCTCGTGGCTCGAACCCTGCCGGACGCGCGCACCGGAAAAGGTGATGCGCTGAACGCCGCCTACCGCGCACTCCGCGCGTGGCGACGTGCCGATTCCAGCGCGGTGAATGCCGATCGCGTCGTCGTGGGGATCGTCGACGCCGACGGCCGGCTCGCCGAAAACACCCTCGCTGCGATCGCGGGGCAGGCCGCCTTCGGGCGCGACGAGGTCGGCGCCGCACAGATCACCGTCCGGATGAGCAACCTGGGGCAGCAGTACCCCGGGACGTCGTGGGTCGTGCGCTCCTGGCGGTGGTTCCTCGTCTGCATGCAGGACCTCGAGTTCCGCACCATCGTCGCCGGCATGCAGAGCCTTCGTGCACGGACGGGGACGGTCGGGATGGGCGGCAACGGACAATTCTCCCGACTACGCGTGCTCGACGAACTCGACCGTGCGTTCGGGAGCCCATGGCACGGCTCGCTCTTGGAGGACTACGAGATGGGCGTGCACGTGCTGCTGCGAGGGTGGCAGTCCGCTCACGTGCACTCGACCTTCGTGAGTCAGGAAGCCGTCGAGGACCTGCCCCGCCTGCTCACCCAGCGCACGCGATGGGCGCAAGGGAACATTCAGTGCTTGACCTACCTTCCGCGCATGCGCCGTTCCCTGCACGTCTCGCCGCCCGGTGTGATGGAGAGCGCCTATTACCTGCTCCTTCCCTATACGCAGATCGTCGTCATCTGTGCGTGGATCATCCAATTCGGCTTCGTGGTGACGGCGTTGTGCGCACGTGGTCTGGCGCCTCTGGGGGTGGCCGACCTCCTGACGCAGCTCTCGATGTTCGTCGTCGGCATCATTCCCTTCGCGATATGGGGGCCGATCTACAAAAGCCAGTGCGAACGAGGACTGAGCTGGCCGGCCGCGCTCGGCATCGGACTCCTCGTCTTCGTCTACACGAGCTACGTCCTCATCACCACGCCGCGCGCGATGCTGCGCGCGGTGCGGGGGAAGACCACCTGGTCCAAGACCAGGAGGAACGCCGAGAACCTGACGATCGGAGGAATAGCGCACGAAGTCTGATGACCCTGTCCACACGACAACGAAAGAAACTCCATGAAAAAGTACTCTCTGGCGGTGGCCCTGGCCACCGCCGCGCTCGCGACGGTCACTGTCGCGGGACCCGCCTTCGCCGACACGGGCACCGTGTCACCCGGCTCCGGTCCAACCTCGGGCGGTCAGCGCGTCACCATATCGACTCCCACCGAAACGGCCCAGGGGTGGTCGCAGGTCGTCACCGATGGCAAGCAGGTGTGGGGTCTCGATCCCTCCGGCCACGTGTGGGTGGCCCGTTACGCTGAGCCGGCTGCGATTCCCGTCCCGGGCGACGCTGCGTCCGTGACATTCACCCGTCTCGTCGACGCGCACACCTATCCCGGCGGCAGCAATTTCGCTCTCGCGATCGACACCGCGGGAACGGTCTGGACGCTCGACGGGCCGGCCCACGCGAAGAGCGCACCTGTCGGCGGAGTGGCATCCGCCGGTGTGCTAGACGTCACGACCGACGGTCAGTACATCTACGGGCTCGATCGGAGCGGCCGTCTGTGGCTCGCGAGTGAGCGAGACCCGAATGCCGTTTACGCCACCGGTGATGTCGCAGGCGTGCGATTCTCGTCGTTGTCTGCCGGCACCTACGCCGGTAGTGGCAATCAAGCGGTGGGCATTGATCAGTCCGGCACACCGTGGATCATCCAGGGGCAGAACCGTCAGGGACAGGCCCAGCCCGTCACGGGCGCCCGTGCCGCCGGTTCGACGGCAGTGGCGACAGACGGGATGAACGTCTGGGGCATCGGTGCAGACGGCACCGGATGGGTCGCGAGCCGCGACAAGCGTGAGGCGCAGCCCCTTGCCGGTGACGGAAAGGACGTTGTCCTCACCAGCCTTCGGGCAGACACCTACGAAGGGGCCGGAAATCAGGCTGTGGCGCTGGCAAGCGATCACACGGCGTGGGTCATTCAGGGCCTCAACCGCAACGCGACGACCCTGAAGATCGGGGGAGATCTCGCGCAATCCAGCAGTCAGGTCGTCACCGATGGACTCTGGGTGTACGGCATCTCGTCCAACGGTCGTGCATGGAACGCGAAGTACGACAGCCGCGGCACGACCGCGAGCGCTGTCACCGGCCCGGCGGCGGCGTCGACCTTCCGCACGCTGAACGCCGGAACCTTCCGGGGCGATGGGAATCAGGCCGTCGGAATCGACGGTTCGGGCGTCGCCCAGATGCTGCGCGCGGGCGGTTCCGTGTCGGTGACGGGTTCACCGATCACGATCGACAGCGTGACGTTCGGTCAGAACGCGGCGACCAACCTCGAACAAGGTGACGGTTCCGTTGCGGTGGATGCCCCGGCCGGCGACGAGGG
>Ga0308172_1001712_pt1 | contig 13916 bp, 7 predicted proteins | sample PhyGR2_FD_202134 | JGI IMG/M metagenome (GOLD analysis project Ga0308172, IMG submission 202134) | Phyllosphere microbial communities from UC Gill Tract Community Farm, Albany, California, United States - DLSLSG.R2 | ecosystem: Host-associated > Plants > Phyllosphere > Unclassified | place: USA...
GCGCGCTTGATTTCGCTGTCCCAGTACGCGCCTTTTACCAGGCGGATCATCAGGCGGTGGCGGCTGCGGCGGGCCAGGTCGATCACGTAATCGATCACGTACGGGCAACGCTTCTGGTAAGCCTGGATCACGAAGCCGATGCCGTTCCAGCCGGTCAGTTGCGGCTCGAAGCACAGGCGTTCCAGCAGATCCAGGGACAGCTCCAGACGGTCGGCTTCTTCGGCATCGATGTTCAGGCCGATGTCGTACTGCTTGGCCAGCAGGGTCAGGGACAGTAGGCGCGGGTACAGCTCGTCCATCACGCGCTCGTACTGCGCACGGCTGTAACGCGGGTGCAGCGCCGACAGCTTGATGGAGATGCCCGGGCCTTCATAAATCCCACGGCCGTGGGAGGCTTTGCCGATGGAGTGAATAGCTTGTTCGTACGAGGCCAGGTATTTCTGGGCGTCGTGTTCGGTGAGTGCGGCTTCACCGAGCATGTCGTAGGAGTAACGGAAGCCCTTGGCTTCGAACTTGCTGGCGTTGGCTAACGCTTCGGCGATGGTCTCGCCGGTGACGAACTGTTCGCCCATCAAGCGCATGGCCATGTCGACGCCCTTGCGGATCATCGGTTCGCCGCTCTTGCCGATGATGCGGCTCAGGGAAGAGGTCAGGCCGGCTTCGTTATGGGTGGAGACCAGTTTGCCGGTCAGCAGCAGGCCCCAGGTCGCGGCGTTGACGAAAAGCGACGGGCTGTTGCCCAGGTGCGGCTGCCAGTTGCCGGTGCTGATCTTGTCGCGGATCAGCGCGTCGCGGGTGCCCTTGTCCGGGATGCGCAGCAGCGCTTCGGCCAGGCACATCAGCGCAACGCCTTCCTGGGAGGACAGGGAAAATTCTTGCAGCAGGCCCTGAACAATCCCGGCACGGCCGCCGACACTTTTCTGATTGCGCAATTTCTCGGCAATGGTAGCGGCCAGTTTGTTGGTGGCTTCGGCCATTGGCGCCGGGAGGCGGGCCTGTTCGATCAGCATCGGCACCACTTCCGGCTCGGGGCGACGGTAAGCGGCGGTGATCGACGCGCGCAGTACGGACTGCGGCAGGATGCTTTCGGCGAACTCAAGGAAGCACTGGTGAGCGTGGTCGGTCTGGACCTCGCCTACGTCGTCTGCGTCTTTGCTGCTCAAACCATTGAGTTCGGTCAGGGTTGCACCACCCTCCAGTTTCTCCAGGTAATTGAAAATCGCCTGCTTGATCAGCCAGTGCGGCGTGCGATCAATGGAGGTCGCGGCAGCCTTCAGGCGTTCGCGGGTCGGGTCGTCGAGTTTGACCCCAAGGGTGGTCGTCGCCATTTTCTTATCCTCATGGGTGCCACTACCGAGTGGCATTAGCTGGCGGCAAGATTAGCTGTGCACATGCGTAGGTGCAACCGGGTGCAACCTATTTTGTTAATGAAATTTTCTATGGTTCGTCGGAAATAATTTAGCTCTCAGCGTGATGCGCTGAGTGTTGGTGCATTTGCTTCTGAGATCGGCTGTTTTTGCTCCGAAAAGGAGCAAAAACAGGGTGTTTTCCGCAAAATCACTCAAGGTGCAACTTATTCGCGAGAAACTGGTTGCACCTGATTTGCTTTGTTGAATAGCATTCGCGGCCAAGGTGCAACCAGCTTTCGGGTTTGGGGCATCGGCTGGCGGCTTTCCTGGGGAAACGCCAGTCATAAATGCGCGGCACGCGGGTTCGTCTACCCTTGCAAAAGGGTCGGCGCCTGACAGACCGCCGCTACATAAAAACAAAGCCAGGGCGTCACTTCTTATGAGCGTTAGCAATCCAACCCTGATCACGTTCGTGATCTATATCGCAGCAATGGTGCTGATCGGCTTCATGGCCTATCGCTCCACCAATAACCTTTCCGATTACATCCTCGGCGGTCGCAGCCTCGGTAGCGTGGTCACTGCCTTGTCGGCCGGCGCGTCCGATATGAGCGGCTGGTTGTTGATGGGCCTGCCGGGCGCTATCTACATGTCCGGTCTGTCGGAAAGCTGGATCGCCATCGGCCTGATCGTCGGTGCCTACCTCAACTGGCTGTTCGTGGCCGGTCGCCTGCGGGTACAGACCGAACACAACGGCGACGCCCTGACGCTGCCCGACTACTTCTCCAGCCGCTTCGAAGATAAAAGCGGCCTGCTGCGGATCATCTCCGCGGTAGTGATCCTGGTGTTCTTCACCATCTATTGCGCCTCCGGCATCGTGGCCGGTGCCCGTCTGTTCGAAAGCACCTTTGGCATGTCCTACGAGACCGCGCTGTGGGCCGGTGCCGCAGCGACCATTGCCTACACCTTCGTTGGCGGTTTCCTGGCCGTGAGCTGGACGGACACCGTACAAGCCACGCTGATGATCTTCGCGCTGATCCTCACGCCGATCATCGTGCTGCTGGCCACCGGCGGCGTCGACACCACGTTCCTGGCCATCGAAGCCAAGAACCCCGACAACTTCAACATGCTCAAGAACACCACCTTCATCGGCATCATCTCGCTGATGGGCTGGGGCCTGGGCTACTTCGGCCAGCCGCACATCCTCGCGCGCTTCATGGCGGCGGATTCGGTGAAGTCGATCGCTAAAGCGCGTCGCATCTCCATGACCTGGATGATCCTGTGCCTGGGCGGCACCGTGGCCGTGGGTTTCTTCGGTATTGCTTACTTCTCGGCGCACCCGGAAGTGGCCGGCCCGGTCACCGAAAACCACGAGCGTGTGTTTATCGAGCTGGCCAAGCTGCTGTTCAACCCATGGATTGCGGGCGTGCTGTTGTCGGCCATCCTGGCGGCGGTCATGAGTACTTTGAGCTGCCAACTGCTGGTGTGCTCCAGTGCATTGACCGAAGACTTCTACAAAACCTTCCTGCGTAAAAACGCCTCCCAGGTTGAGCTGGTCTGGGTCGGTCGCTTGATGGTGCTGCTGGTGGCCTTGATCGCCATCGCCATGGCCGCCAACCCGGAAAACCGCGTACTAGGCCTGGTGAGTTACGCCTGGGCCGGTTTCGGCGCCGCCTTCGGCCCTGTGGTGCTGATCTCGGTGGTGTGGAAACACATGACCCGCAATGGCGCTCTGGCCGGCATCTTGGTCGGCGCGATCACCGTGATTGTGTGGAAACACTTCGCGCTGCTGGGTCTGTACGAAATCATCCCTGGCTTCATCTTCGCCAGCCTGGCGATCTACATCGTCAGCAAGCTGGGCGCGCCGACTGCGGGTATGGTCGAGCGTTTTGATGCGGCGGAAAAAGACTACAACCTCAACAAGTAATTCGCTGGGCGCGCTGCGCCTGATGAATTAAACGAAAGGCCCGCATCCTACGGATAGCGGGCCTTTTTTATGTGTGAATTGGATCGGACAAACTGAAGACTCGCACGCTCGTTCGTAGGGTTTTACTGATTTATGCGCGCGCTGCTCGGCAAGCCTGGGCACTGGTGCAGAATCGGCCCCCCAGCCTTCGCAGAGAAACATCGGATGTTCGCGCCTGCCAATCAAAGTGCTTTCACCCTGACCCTGGACGGGGTGCCCAGCGATCTCAAGGTCTACCGCTTCAACGGTCAGGAAACACTCAGCCAACCCTATCGTTTTGACCTGGAACTGGTCGGCGAACAGCCGGACCTGGATCTGGGCAACTTGCTGCATCGCCAGGCCTATCTGGGTTTCGATGATCAGGGCCACGGTGTGCATGGCCTGGTCGACCATGTGGCGCAGGGCGATTCCGGGCGGCGGCTGGCGCGCTATAGCGTTCGTCTGGTCCCTCAGTTGGCCTATCTGGCCCACAGCAGCCATCCGCGTATTTTCCAGCACAAAAGCGTGCCGCAGATCGTTGCGCAGGTGCTCAAAGAGCAAGGCATCCAGGCGGACCGATTCGAATTTCATCTAAGCGGCACGTATCCGGAGCGTGAGTATTGCGTGCAGTTCGGCGAGACCGATCTGGCATTTATCCAGCGCCTGTGTGCCGAGCAGGGCATTCATTATCATTTTCGGCATTCGCCCGACGGCCATTTACTGGTATTTGGCGACGACCAGAGCGTGTTTGCCCAGGCCGAGCACGCAACGCCTTACGCTGCAGGCTCCGGGATGGTAGCGGACACTCCGGCCATCAAGCGCTTCACCGTACAACTGCAAACCCGCACCACGGCGCTGAGCCTGCGCGATTACGATTGGCGCAAGCCGCGCCTGACGCTGGAAAGCGCAGTGTCCGACCAGCAGACCCTGTGCCTTGAAGAGCAGGGTTACCCCGGCCATTTCACTGACCGCGTGGAGGGTAAGCACCTGGCACGGCGCGGTCTGGAGCGTCACCGCAGCGAGCATCGCCTCGCCGTCGGCAGCGGGGATGAGCCGGCGTTGGCCTGTGGACGCTTCCTCAAGCTGGCCGGGCATCCTCGCCAGGAATGGAACGACTTGTGGCTCGTGACCCAAGTCACTCACGAGGGCAGCCAACCCCAAGTACTCGAAGAGGCGGTGACCGAGGTGGCGGGTGGGAACATGCGCCAGGGTTACTCCAATCACTTCGTCGCGACGCCCTGGGATGTGGTTTTCCGCCCGCCCTTGGCGCCGCGCAGGCCGATGACGGGTTACCAGAACGCGGTGGTGACCGGGCCCGCCGACAGTGAAATCCATTGCGACGAATACGGCCGAGTCAAAGTGCAATTGGCCTGGGATCGCCACGGCGAACATAACGAGCATTCCAGTTGCTGGCTGCGGGTCGCCAGCGGCTGGGCCCAGGATCGCTACGGCGCGGTGCTGATCCCACGGGTGGGCATGGAAGTGTTGGTGGGCTTTGTGAATGGCGACGTGGACATGCCCGTGGTGGTCGGTTGCCTGGCCAATGCCGCGACGCCGGTGCCCCTGGACCTGCCGGCGGACAAGACCCGCAGCATCCTGCGCAGCCAAAGCAGCCCCGGTGGTGGCGGTTACAACGAACTGCGCATTGAGGATCGCAAGGGCGCCGAAGAGATCTACCTGCGCGCCCAGCGCGATTGGACCCAGCATGTGCTGCATGACCAGCAGGTGCAGGTGGATAACCGGCGTCGGATTACCGTGGGTGGCGAGTCGCACCATGAGCTGCAGGGCGAAGAGCAGCGCATCACCCACGGCAATCGCCTGACCGAACTCAAGCAGGACGACCACTTGGTGGTCGGCGGTTCGCAGCAGGTCCGCGCGGGGCGGGTGATTCAGATCGGCGCCGGCCAAAGCGTCGTTATCGATGCGGGGGCCAGCGTCACGATCCAGGCCGGTGGGCAGTCGATCACCCTGTCAGCCGCTGGCATCTTCAGCAGTGTGGCGATCCAGCTCGGTGGTGCTCCGGCCCCCGCTGCGGCACCGTTGTTGCCTGGTCTGCAGGACAAGGTGCTGGCGGTAATCCCGGTGCCCCTGAGCCGCGTGCAGATCGCCAGTTTGAAGCGCAGCGCGCCGTTCTGCGAAGAGTGTGAACGCTGCAAGAGCGGCCAGTGTGATGTCGCTCACCGACCCCATTGATCAGTGTTTTTCAACCCAAGGAGTTTCGCCTCAATGGATCAACCTCTATCGCCCAGTGCTTGGCTCGCACAGTGGCCTCTGCAACCCCATGAGCAACTGTTCGCGGTGCTGGGCAATGCCAGCGATGCCCAGCCGTTCGAGGCTTGGCAAGGTGTGGCGGCGGGTGCGCCACCGCGCTCGATCTGGGCGGGCACGGCTTATGCGGATTGGACGCAGGTTATGCCTTATCTCGCACAGGTCGAGCCCGGCAGCGCCTTTCTCGATTGGGTAGCGAACACCCAGGCCGAGGACTGGGGTTGGTTGGCGGTGTCGTCCAGCCCGGCGGACGTGGTACTCGCTCATCTGCAAGGCTTGACCCAAGTGAAACTGCCCGAGGGGTCGCCTGTGTTCCTGCGCTTTTGGGACGGCACGCAGTTCCTGCCGCTGTTGCGGCAATTGGGCGGTGAGGCGGGGCAGGTGCTGCCGGTGTTTCAGCGCTATCTGATCAATGGGCAGCCCCAGGCCGTTGCGACGGGGCCGGTTACTACCGCCAAGGCCAGCCCCTGGTGGCAGGTGCCAGCATCGTTACTGGAGCATCTGGCCGAACAATCGCCGCAAACCCTGATCGACAACCTGCTGCAATGGCTTGAGGAGCAGCGCCCGGACCTTTACACCGCCTTCACGCCTGCGACCTTGCAGCACAAGGTCGCTTACTTCGCTCGTGGTTCGACGGTGACTTATGCAGCGCTGACGGACTACCTCGCCTCAGAGGCGAGTTGAAGCCAGTGCCTGCTGCAAGTCGTCGATCAGGTCTTCAATGGCTTCGATACCGACCGACAGGCGAATCATCTCCGGTTTCACGCCAGCCTTGGCTTGCTCCTGCTCATTCATCTGCCGATGGGTGGTGGAGGCAGGGTGGCAGGCCAGGGATTTGGCGTCGCCGATATTCACCAAACGTTTGAAAATCTGCAGCGCGTCGTAGAAGCGCACACCCGCGTCATAGCCACCCTTCAGGCCGAAAGACAGGATCGCCGACGGTTTGCCCTGCATGTATTTTTGCGCCAGCCCATGGTGCGGATGTTCTGGCAGGCCCGCGTAGCTGACCCATTCCACCTCGGCATGCTCCTGTAGAAACTGCGCAACCTTGAGCGCGTTTTCGGTATGGCGTTCCATGCGTAGGGCCAGGGTTTCCAAACCTTGCAGCAACAGGAAGGCATTCATCGGCGCCAGGGCCGCACCGGTATTGCGTAATGGCACGGTACGCGCGCGGGCGATGAACGCGGCGGGGCCGAATTTTTCGGTGTAGACCACGCCGTGATAAGCCGGCTCGGGCTGGTTGAGACCGGGGAATTTTTCCGGGTACTGGGCCCAGGGGAAAGTGCCACTGTCGACGATCACACCGCCGAGGGAGTTGCCATGTCCGCCGATGTACTTGGTCACCGAGTGCACCACGATATCGGCGCCGAACTGGATGGGTTTGCACAGGATCGGGGTGGCAACGGTATTGTCGACCATCAGCGGCACGCCTCGGGCGTGGGCCACCTTGGCCAGGGCTTCCAGATCGATAATATTGCCCGCCGGATTGCCGATGCTTTCGCAGTACACCACTTTGGTCTGGTCGTCGATCAGCTCGGCAATGGCCTCGGCGGAGTCGTCCCGGGCGAACCGCACGTCTACCCCGAAGCTGGGCAATAGGTGGGCGAATAGGGTGTAGGTGCCGCCGTAGAGCTGCGGCGTGGTGACGATGTTGTCGCCGGCGCGGGTCAGGGTCTGGATTGCGTAGTGAATCGCCGCGCTGCCCGCCGACACCGCCAGGCCCGCGATGCCACCTTCGAGGGCGGCGATACGTTGCTCCAGTACGTCATTGGTAGGGTTCATGATGCGCGTGTAAATGTTGCCGGGCACATCCAGGTTGAACAGGTCGGCCCCGTGCTGGGCGTTATCGAATTCGAAAGCAACGTTTTGGTAGATCGGCACGGCCACGGCCTTGGTGGTCGGGTCCGACTTGAAGCCGTGGTGCAGGGCGAGGGTGGCGTCTTTCATGATGGCAATTGACCTCCTTGGATTGGGTGCTCGCCACAATAAATCCGCGCTCATGGAGGCATTTAGATTTTTTTCAGTTCGCTCCCTGCTTTTAGGGCATAAGCACCGCCCGGCATGCCGCCCTGCACCTTTGCCCGTGTAGAAGGTAAACTTCGCCCCCTGCGCAGGAGCAACCATGAATTATCGTCACGCCTTTCACGCCGGCAACCACGCCGATGTCTTCAAACACCTGACCTTGACCCGCCTCATCGCCCTGATGTCGCGCAAGGAGCAGCCGTTTGCCTACCTCGATACCCACGCGGGCATCGGCCTGTACGACCTGCAGGGCGATCAGGCCAACCGCACCGGCGAATACCTCGAAGGCATCGCGCGCCTATGGGGCCGGAACGATCTGCCGCCGCTGACCGCCGACTACATGCGCGTGCTGCACGAGATGAACCCGGACGGCCAGTTGCGCTACTACCCCGGTTCGCCGGAGCTGGCCCGACGCCTCACGCGCGCGCAGGACCGTGTGCTGCTCAATGAAAAACACCCCGAAGACGGTGTGTTGCTCAAGGACAACATGAAGGGCGACCGTCGGGTCAAAGTGCATTTGGGCGAAGGCTGGCATGTGCCGCGAGCGTTGCTGCCAGTGCCGGAAAAACGCGCGTTGATGCTGATCGACCCGCCGTTCGAAAAACTCGACGAGATGCAACGCTGCGCGGCATCCCTCAAGGAGGCGGTCGGCCGCATGCGCCAGACCGTGGCGGCGATCTGGTACCCGGTCAAGGACCAGCGCATGTTGCGTCGCTTCTATCAGGACCTGGCCGGCACGGGGGCGCCGAAACTGCTACGCGTGGAACTGCTGGTGCATCCCCTGGACACGCCCAACACCCTGACCGGCTCGGGCCTGGCGATTGCCAACCCGCCATGGGGCTTGGAGGAAGAACTGCGTGAGCTGTTGCCGTGGCTATCCAAGCAACTGGGCCAGACCCAGGGCGGGTGGCAGATGGATTGGCTTATAGCTGAGTAGCTGTGAGTTGCAAGCTTGAAGCTGCAAGCTGCAAGTGAGAGCAGAAAACACCACTTGCAGCTTGCCGCTTCTAGCTTGCAGCTCCGAACGTCAGATCGGGCAAACCACGCCTGTTCCGCCAATGCCGCAATAGCCCTGGGGGTTTTTCGCCAGGTACTGCTGGTGATACGCCTCGGCGAAATACACCGTCGGCGCCTGGTCGATTTCGGTGGTGATCTGGCCCAGGCCGGCCTTGTTCAGTTCGGCCTGATACGCCTCGGCACTGGCCTTTGCAGCCTCCAGTTGTTCCGGTGTGGTCGCGTAGATCACCGAACGGTATTGGCTGCCGATGTCGTTGCCCTGGCGCATGCCCTGGGTGGGGTTGTGCAATTCCCAGAACATCTTCAGCAGGTCTTCGTACTTGACCTTGGCTTGGTCATAGACCACCAGCACCACTTCGCTGTGGCCGGTCAGGCCGGAGCACACTTCTTCGTAGGTTGGGTTGGGCGTGAAGCCGCCGGCATAACCCACCACGGTGCTGACCACGCCGTCGCGCTGCCAGAATTTGCGTTCCGCGCCCCAGAAGCAACCCAGGCCGAAGATCGCAAAGCCTACGTCATCGAGGAATGGGCCCAGCAGCGGGTTGCCATTGACGAAGTGCGTCTCTGGCAGGCTCATCGGGGTGTCACGACCAGGCAATGCTTGTTCTTGAGTAGGCAGCACGTTTTTGTTCACCAGAATTTCCGAGCGCAAGACCATGATCAGTCCTCTCGTCAGGTTGAGTGATGGTAAAAATTCAGACAGTCAGTGTGCCCGAGTGTTACAGCGATGTCAGGCGATTGGGCCGCGCGGGTAGCGTTTAAGCATCGCCGGCAGCTCTGCCCCGGGGATCGGCCGATCGAACAGGTACCCCTGGCCCACATCGCAGCGGTGCCGCCGCAGAAAGGCCAGTTGCTCGGCGGTCTCGATGCCTTCGGCGACCACCTTGAGCTTGAGGTTGTGCGCCATGGCGATCACGGCGGAGGTGATTTCCATGTCGTCCTGGTTGTCCGGGATCTCATGGATAAAGCTGCGATCGATCTTGATGATGTCGATGGGGAATTTTTTCAGGTAACTGAGGGACGAGTAACCAGTGCCGAAGTCGTCCATGGCCAGGGTCAGGCCAAGACTCTTCAACTGGTCCAGTTGCAGGCGCGTGTCTTCGGTGGCTTCCAGCAGCAGGCCTTCGGTCAGTTCCAGCTCCAACAGGTTGGCCGGCAACGCTTCTTCCTTGAGGATCGTGGCGATCGAGGCCACCAGGTCCGGGTCGGAGAACTGCTTGGGCGACAAGTTGATCGCCACCTGCAAATTGCCCAGGCCGGCAGCGCTCAACTGCTTGCTCATGCGGCAGGCCTGACGGGCGATCCATTTGCCGATGGGGATGATCAGGCCGGTCTCTTCGGCCACGCTGATGAACTGGTCCGGACGGATCATGCCCTTTTCCGGATGGTTCCAGCGCAGCAACGCCTCCATGCCCAGCAAGCGACCGCTGCGCAGGCACAGCTTGGGCTGATAGAACACGTCCAGCTCGTTCTGCGTCAGGGCGCGGCGCAGGTTGTTTTCGACGAACAGTTTGTAACTGGCTTCGGCATTGAGGGCCTCGGTGAACACCTGCACCTGATGCTTGCCGTTGGCTTTGGCCTTGTGCAAAGCCAAGCCGGCGTTACGCATAAGGGTCTGCGGGTCGCGGCCATGCAGCGGCGCGCAAGCCAGGCCCACGGAGCCGGTGACACTGATCAACTGGTTGTCGACGAACATCGGTTTGTCGAGGGTCGCCAGTAACTGGCTGGCCACTTGTTGTCCGGTTTCCAGGTCGGTTTCATCCAGCAGCACCGCGAACTCGTTACTGGCAAAGCGTGCCAGGCTGCCACTGCTGCTCAGACTGTTGCGCAGGCGCCGGGCCAGGCTGATCAGCAACTTGTCGCCGGTCTGGTGGCCGAGGCTGTCATTGATGCGCTTGAAGTTGTCGATGTCCACCAGCAGCAGGCAGATCGGGCTGTCGCTGTCGCGGGCGAAACGTTCATCGAGGTTGCGGATGAACGCCGGACGGTTGCCCAGGTTGGTCAGGTTATCGGTGTACGCCAGACGCTCAATGCGCTGCTGGGCCAACTTGGTCTGGGTAATGTCTTCGTAGATACCGATGTAGTGCGTCAGCTCACGGTTGTCGCCATACACCTTGGAGATCGACAACTGCCCCCAGTAGGGCTCCAGGTTCTTGCGACGGCTCTTGAACTCGCCCTGCCAACTGTTGCTCTTGGCCAGACTCGATGGTGCATCGAACAGCAATTCGCTGAGGTTCTCCAGTGCGGGTAACTGCGCCAGGCGGTGGCCGTGGACTTCTTCGGCGCTGTATTGGGTGATCGCGGTGAAGCTGGGGTTGACGTACTCCACTACGCCGTCGCAATTGACCAGCAGGAAGGCGTTGGCGCTTTGCTCCACCGCGCGCTGGAACAGGTGCAGGGCGCTGGTGGCGGTACGGCGGTTATGGTTGTTGATCACTTGTGCAAACTGGTCTGCCAGCTCGCCGGCAAACGCGATTTCGTCGGCCTGCCAGGCGCGGGAACTGCCGCCCTGTTCGAGGCACAGTACGCCGACCACCTGGCCATCGACGCGGATACTGGCGTCGAGCATGGCGTGTATATCTTTGGCGCGCAGGTTTTCGGCCATTTCACGGGTGCGCGGGTCGCGCATGGCGTTGGTGGCATCGATGGCGCGGCTGGTGTGTAAGGCTTCCAGATAATCCGGGAAGCAACTGGCGTCGATAGGGTCGGGCAAATGGTGCTGCTGGTCGGCGCGGTGATAGGCCGAAATCGGCACCAGGCGCTGGCCTTCAAGGTTCCAGATACTGGCGCAGTCGAGCTGATAGATTTCGCAGGCGCTGCGGGTGATCAGCTCGGCGGCTTCCTGCAGCGAATTGTTAGCGGTGTAGCGTTGGCGGGCCAGCAGCAGGATCAGCTCCTGCTGGGCGCGCACCCGTTCCAGGTGCTGCAATTGTTCCTGCTGGGCCCGCTGGTTGAGTTCCAGGGCGATCTGCAGGCGGCTGTTCTGGCTCTCCAGGTCATCCGAGGAGGGCAGCGGCGAAGGCACTTCACTGAACAGACCGTCGACCACCATCAGGTAGCCGCGCAACAAGTGACGATTGTGTTGTTTGTAGGCTTCGCCCATTTCCAGCAGGCTTAGAGGGCCGTCGTTGGTGTGCAGGGTGTAGCGCACCAGATAGTGGGGGCTCAGGGTCAACTGCTGCTGGATGTTGTCGTGCAATTGATAGCGGGCCTGGGGCTCCATCAGGCTGGCGTAGGGGGTGCCGATCAGGGCACACAATTCGACCGCCGGCAGACCGAATTGGCGCTCGCAGTTGGGGTCGAGGTAGAGCAGGGCCCAGCTTGCCTCATTAAGCCGCTCGAAACGCAGCATACCGAGGCGCGAAGGCACCGGTAATTGCGTGACTACCTCGGCCGCCGTACGGGCGACATCGGGTTGGCTTTTCATGGGGGAAACTCACTTGAAATAACGCGCACGGCGCCGGGCTCACGCCCTCTTTTCTGTTGCCTGCGGCAAGGTTGCATCATGCGGCGCGGGCTGACAAGAGAGGATGAAGGCTAAGTGCTATATGGGTGTTATCGGCCGCGTGGGGGATTTCTACAGTCGCGCTGACAGAAGGTGTACAAACCTGTTCTCTCTGTCCAATTTTTGCCGTTGGTCGCGCAAAAAAAGCCCCGCCAAGTGGCGGGGTTGAGGTACGAGCGTGGCGCTCGGAAATCGATGCAAACGGGCCTTCCGAGTAAAAGAAGGCCCGTTGCGGCTTACAGCAGAATGGTGCGGATGTCGTTCAGCAATTGGCTCAGGCGTTGCGTGAAACGTGCAGCGGCGGCGCCGTTGATCACACGGTGATCGTAGGACAGCGACAATGGCAGCATCAGCTTCGGCTGGAACGCTTTACCGTCCCAGACCGGCTGGATAGTGGCCTTGGATACACCCAGGATCGCCACTTCCGGCGCGTTGACGATTGGCGTGAAGCCAGTACCGCCAATGTGCCCGAGGCTGGAGATGGTGAAGCAGGCGCCCTGCATATCGTCCGGGGTGAGCTTCTTGTCGCGGGCCTTGGCGGCCAGGGCAGCCGCTTCGGCAGCCAGTTGCAGCAGGCTCTTTTGGTCGACGTTCTTGATGACCGGCACCAGCAGGCCATCAGGCGTGTCGACGGCAAAGCCGATGTGCACGTACTTCTTGCGAATGATCGCCTTGCCGCTTGGTGCCAACGAACTGTTGAAGTCCGGCAGCTCCTTGAGCAAGTGTGCACAGGCTTTGAGCAGCAGCGGCAGTACGGTCAGCTTGACGCCAGCCTTTTCGGCCACGGCTTTCTGCGCAACGCGGAATGCTTCCAGGTCGGTGATGTCGGCCTGGTCGAACTGAGTGACGTGAGGGATGTTCAGCCAGCTGGCGTGCAGACCTGCCGCACCGATTTGCATCAGGCGGGTCATCGGCACTTCTTCGGTTTCGCCGAAGCGGCTGAAGTCCACGGTACGGATCGGCGGGATGCCCGAACCACCGGTCGCGCCGCTGGCAGCTGGCGCTTCCTTGGCCTTTTGCATCATGGCTTTGACGTAAGCCTGCACGTCTTCCTTCAGCACGCGACCGTGAGGGCCGGTGGCCGCGACGGCACTCAGCTCAACGCCGAATTCACGGGCCAGCTGACGCACGGCCGGGCCGGCGTGAACCTTGGCACCGCTTGGCGCAGGCGCGGCAGCGGCTGGGGCCGGTGCGGCCTCGGCTTTGGCAGCCGGTGCGGGTGCAGCAGCCGGAGCCGGCGCGGCTTCAGCTTTGGCGGCCGGAGCGGCGGCCGGTGCAGCAGCAGCGGCAGGCGCGGCGCCTTGTACCTTGAGCTTGAGGATGAAGTCACCGGTGCCGACTTCGTCTTCCAACTTGACCGCGATGCTTTCCACCACGCCGGCAGCCGGCGATGGGATCTCCATGGAGGCCTTGTCGGACTCCAGGGTGATCAGCGACTGATCGGCTTCGACGGTGTCGCCGACCTTGACCAGCAGCTCGATGATCTTGGCTTTGCCCGACGAGCCGATGTCCGGAACGTGAATGTCCTGAACGCTGGCGGCAGCCGGTGCAGCGGCGGGGGCCGGTGCTGCTGGGGCCTCGGCGGCGGCGGCAGGCTTTTCAGCCGGCGCGGGTGCGGCAGCGGCAGCAGGGGCCGCCGCAGGCGCCGCATCGGCGGCACCTTCGATTTCCAGCTCCAGCAATTCGTCGCCTTCTTTCAGGCGGTCGCCCAGCTTGACCTTCAGGCTCTTGACCACACCGGCCTTGGGAGCAGGAATTTCCATGCTCGCCTTGTCCGATTCCAGGGTCAGGATGCTCTGGTCGGCTTCGACGG
>Ga0308172_1001715_pt1 | contig 13862 bp, 16 predicted proteins | sample PhyGR2_FD_202134 | JGI IMG/M metagenome (GOLD analysis project Ga0308172, IMG submission 202134) | Phyllosphere microbial communities from UC Gill Tract Community Farm, Albany, California, United States - DLSLSG.R2 | ecosystem: Host-associated > Plants > Phyllosphere > Unclassified | place: USA...
ACGGGTAAGTAGTTAATCTGCGTGTAAAAATGCGCTATACTGCCCGTCCTCGTCCCCTTAGTTAAATGGATATAACGAGCCCCTCCTAAGGGCTAGTTGTAGGTTCGATTCCTGCAGGGGACACCATTCGTTAGTTCGCCACCATCCGTCATAGTTCGCATAAACCCTTTAAACACAAGCCTGAGCTTAATCACTAGTTCGCCATAGTTCGCAATGGTTCGTTGACAGCCGCACTCTTTAGCGGGTAAAAAACGAGTAAATATTTTTACCCACCGGAATTTTACCCATGCTTACCGTTAAGCAGATAGAAGCAGCCAAACCAAAAGAAAAGCCATACCGCCTTCTTGACGGGAACGGCCTGTATCTGTACGTGCCGGTCTCAGGCAAAAAGGTCTGGCAGATGCGCTACAAAATCGAGGGTAAAGAAAAGGTTCTGACCGTGGGTAAATATCCACTGATGTCATTGCAGGAGGCGAGGGACAATGCGTGGCTGGCGCGGAAGGATGTATCTGGTGGCGTAGACCCATTAAAAGCAAAAAAGCAAACATCCCGCGATAACTCATTCGGTTCTATTTATTCAGAATGGTACGAGCACAAAAAACAGGTGTGGTCGGAAGGGTATGCCGATGAGCTTGCACGAATGTTCCGCGATGACATATTGCCAATGATTGGCGCAATGGACATCAACGATATTGAGCCAATGAAGATACTCGAAGTCATCCGTCTGTTTGAAGCTCGAGGCGCGATGGAGAGAGCCAATAAAGCTCGCAGAAGATGCGGAGAAGTTTTCCGGTACGCGATTATTACCGGTCGGGCGAAATATAATCCCGCGCCAGACCTTGCAGACGCCATGAAAGGGTACAGAAAGAAGAACTACCCTTTCTTGCCAGCCGAACAGATACCAGCATTCAATCGTGCTCTCGCTGGATTTCACGGAAGCATCGTTTCTAAGGTAGCAACGCAGGTGCTTCAGTATACGGCGCTCAGAACGAAAGAACTCCGCTCAATGCAATGGGCGAACATCGATTTTGAAACCAGGGTGATAACGATTGATGAATCGGTAATGAAGGGCCGGCGCGCTCACATTGTGCCAATGTCCCAGCAGGTGGTCGATTTGTTGAATGGCCTGAAGATGATAACGGGACCGATATCGACTTTCGTTTTCGCCGGGAGAAACGACAAGAAGAAACCCATCAGCGAAAACGCAGTTTTACTCGTTATCCGGCAGATAGGATATGAAGGCCTTGCCAGCGGACACGGATTCCGACATCAATTCAGCACTGTGATGAACGAACACGAATGGCCTCACGATGCTATTGAACGCCAGCTTGCGCATACCGACAGTGGTTCCATCCGTGGAATTTACAACCATGCGCAGTATTTGGATAAGCGGCGCGAAATGATGCAATGGTGGGCTGACTGGATTGATGGCAAGGTCGATTAAATAATCGGCCTTTCCGGTTCGTGAATCTTCAGAATCTCCGCTGTCACAACGCCTACCACTTCCAGTTCTTCCAGCAAAGAACCTTCGAACGCTTCGCCGTCAGGCGTTATAAGGCTCCTTCCCATTATCTTTCCGACACCACACTCCCCCATCAGCTCGTAATAAATCATGCTGCCGCTTTTAGGTGGCACGCTGCGGTCAATGACAAGTAGCCGATCCCCAATATCACAAATCATCGTCGATGCCGGGTTCGCAACAACGAAGTCGTCAATCGTCAGTCGCTTCTCAATGTAATCGTTAGCCGGTGATGGAAATCCCATAGTTACCTCACGTATCCCATGTTCATCATGTAGAAAGTTTTGTCGTCTCCGTCGCGGCAGCCATCATCGCGAAAGAACGTCTGGTAGCGTCCTATCCATTGATTGGCCTGCTCACGCGTCCAGATGTGGTTGCGCTTGCTTAGCTCACGGACAAAGTCAGATGTGGTGACAACTTTCCCCAATTTCGGATGCAATTTGATGCTGGCCGTGAAAGCCGCGTCGATTTCGTATCGTCTTGCCATGAATGATTAGCCTGATAATTACTGTATGCGTATACAGTATTATTGATCGAGAGGATTGATCAAGTGACTAAAGGACAGGTTTATGTAGAGCGTTGAGATTCAGAGGAATTTAGGAATTATGCGTGAGAGTTATGTATCATTTAAAGACTAAAGTTCTTGAACAATTAAGCTTATGCATTGAGAATGCTCCTAAATTTATTTTATAGGTGGCCTCATGCCAACGAAGGCTTTTACAAGATTTGCAGGAATTATATCAATAATATCAGTAACCACCGGCTTTACCCGGTGGCCTGACATTATGTTTATCTCCAGCTGCGTTATGATAGCTATCTGGGTTCATGCAGAGTGGGACTGGAGAAGAAAGGATAAGGAAGCTTAAGGGATGGTTACTCCGCGACCACTCATAATTGAAGATATGGTTTCCATCCTTGTCGCTAATGTTGAGTTATCCGTAAGCTCATTATAAAAAAGCATCATCCCAAGATTTCCTGCGCTGCCTGAAGAGTAGTTGGCGTTAACACTTGATGGTTGCCCGTTGACATAAATTGGAGATGCTCCTGCTACTCTTCCTGTAACTGATGCCTGAGTAACGGCACCAGCTCGGGTTATCCTCTCAATGGTTGTTTCACTAAACCTGTGAGCCTGCATAGTCCATGCTCCAGTTGATTGAGCAGCAAGTGATGAACCGCCGCCGGCTGTGCCTATCCCCATAGTTACGTTGCTTCCCGTCGCTCGGTGGAAAACTCCATCTATGATGGTCGAGCCACTGGTGCCAGGTTTACTGTTACCGTAAAGCCAACGGTTAGAGCCGCTGGCAGCCGCTGCAACATTCCAGCAAAATATAACTGTCATATTCGTAGTATCTGCAAAGGGCAGCGATATTACGTGGTTTGCATCATTTGCAAGCACCGCGCCTGATGAATCAAATGATCCATTCCAAGTGAAGTGATTCCCTTTTCCGCTGAAGTCCTTATTACTGGTCATGCTATAACCTGCAATCATACTGCTGGAGATGAGTGATGCAACTGGATTAATTACAGGAAGGTCAGGATTGTTAATAATAGTGTTTAGTATGATTCTCATTTGAGCTCCGTTAGCTTTAATAAACTAATCTGACCAACCGTTGACTGTGATGTAGTGGTTTTGATTTTTAACTTGGCACTGGTTATTGATGGAGGAACAATGAACTCATAATTGAAATATAAAAAATCATCTGTTGACACTTTCCAGTCTCTGATGCCTGCAAGATATGTTGTGCCAGATACAAGATACATTTCAAATAATGATGTTCCGGTTTTTACAAAATACCCCAACTGTAGACGATCACCTGGTGTAAGAGTTATGTCAATCTCTGCTTCTTGAGATGCCATGCTCCATGCATTCCCTTTGATAACATCAGAACTGCCTACTGAGGATGCGCCTGCGACTGTGATAGTCCAGCCAGAAGGATTAATATTGTTATTATTGAGAAAAAGGCAGTTAGGTATTAAATTACCTGTTAATTCAGGAGTAAGCTGCTCGTCTGCTCGCGGTGCAAAGATGGGAGCACTCCATTCTTTTAATCCATCTACTAAAGCTTTACCCATCACTTTAGCACCAGCTCCAGTGGGATGTGAGACATCCTGATTCATGCCGGGTATCCAGTCACCAGTTAATGGATTAACTGTAGCTTGATGCAGGTCTACAAGTGGTAAGCCATACTTTCTAGCGTACGCTCTTAGCCATGAGTTGATTTTAAACTCTGAAATTCTTTGCGCGTCGCTTGAGCTATTACTTTGTGCTGACATTGTGCACACAACAGGAATTATCCCAGCATAACGGAGCCGACTAAAAATTTTATTCATTGCTGGGATAGTCACAGCATCAATATTCAGCCCCTGCACAACATCATTCCTGCCACACATTACTACACAGAATGTTGATCCTGCTGAAATAGCCTTAGGGACATGAGTATTTAGAATTTGTGTTGCTGTAAAACCGCCTGTTGCAGAGATGCCTGTCAGTCGTAGTCTTCCATTTGTCATCATGGTTGCCCATTCATGCCATGACTGGTCTCTCAGGCAGGGAGAATATGATGTTCCGGTATTATTTATGCCAGAATAGGCGATACCAAATGCTGTTATAGAATCACCTATCGCGAAAAAATCTCCTTCGAGCGCCCCCTTGTGTGTGCTTAAAGGAACGCCAAAATATATTTTCTTCCCTGTTTTAACCTCTGTACCAAAAGTAACTCTACCTTCGAGATCAACCTCTGCGACACTAAACGCATCATCGGGATTATCAAGTGGGATAATTCTATCCGCCGTGACTGAGGTAGCCGAAATCAAACTGGAGTTAACATCCTTCGATTTAATTCCAGCGGGGAAATTAAATACCCCCGTAGACTCCGCAAAAGCCAACCCTTTTCCTGAGTCATCCAAAATCTCAAACGGATAAACCGACTCTTCTTCTGTTCTAAGTCCGTTAGTTCTCTCGTTTGTTGACTCTGCCAGTGCGCGAACCTCGTCTACATACTGAGTATTGGGCTGCGATGTTTTATAAACGGCAAGCCCATTAACTTTCTGATAGATATTCCAGGCAACTGTAACGCCCTGGCTATCGGGGATCACAACACGGAAGCCCTTACCTTCGGCTGTGCCGGCCAACCCCGCGATTGTGCCATTTGGATCTTCAGCTGTAGCATAATACGTGTCTGCATTTGCAATGTAATCAGCCTGATTTGCATATTGGGCTGCACTGTCTGCAGATGCCTGCGCGCTACTCGCATTCTGAGAAGATTCGTTAACGCTCGATGCAGCCTGCTGTGATGCCTCTTCCGCTGCGGTTGAAGCAGTTTCAGCTTGCTCAGCATATTGCTTGGCCTCTTCCGTGTATTCTGGCGCTTTCCTTGCCTCCTCTGTGTATGCTTTACACTGGGCGGCCGCAACCTCCGCCACAGTTGCATACATGTGCGCTTGTTTGGTGTCTGATAGTGACATTATTAACCTCAGAATTTAATGCAGTAGAGTAAGGCTATGTTGCGAGGCCGCGTTTCATTGCCGCCGGATGCGCCGGTAGTGAAGGTGTGTGTATGGTCGCCAACAGCGTTAACGGTGATTGTGTGGGTGTGGGCGCCGGCACTTGCTGCTGTACCGGATACGGTGTGAGTGTGTGCTCCAGCGTTATCAACCGGCCGCTTCCCTACTACCGCGCCACCACCGCCAGCAAAGCCCGTTTCATCCTGGTTCTCATCCCAATACGTATTGACTACGTGATTGTGATCCCCTGCTGATGCTGCTGTGCCTGACACAGTATGTGTATGCGCGCCGGCACTTGCAGATGAAGCGGTATGCGTATGTGCTCCACCGCCATTCGTTGTGCCTGTGTGGGTATGGCTTTCATTTTGACCGAGCTGAAGAGAACCGAATGCGCGACCAGCGTCTATCCCCCTCCCCCCATCAAAGCCTCGCGCAAATTCTCCACGCATATCCGGCAAATTGAATGTTGTTGTGCCGTTACCCGAGCCCCAAAGCGTTCCAATACGAGAAAAAAGCCTCGCATATGCTGTTCTGCTGACCGGCTGGCCAGCGCAAACTATCCATCCACTAGGCGCTGCGTTCACGGCAAACGGCATTACAGCGCCGACCATATCGTTATTCACATTTAGGGTTTCATCAACGATATTGGTGCCATCGCAATACAGTCGGGATGTCATTCCGACATATACTGGCACTCCACTACCCGATGAGGTTTTACACGTCACGTTAAAGTTGCCCGTGCAGTTATTCTGGACAACCCACGATTTCATCCAGGCTGGAAAAATGATATTGATGTTGGCTGTTAATGTGCCTGACAGGGTAATCCTGTCTTTCGCGGCCTGAAGTGCTGACAGTGTCAGGCTGTTATTTGTGAGGCCGGTAACAACGGTGGTTCCATAGTTATTAATTGGAACCCATCCCGTTGTCGCGCCATTTGCAGATTCAGGTGATGTTTTATTCCCTTCATTAAGGTTCAGCCACTGCCCCGTGTATGGGGTGCTGGGAATAATAGCACCTTTGGGGTATCCGTTAATCAGTGTTGCAAATGCATTATTAAATGCATAGGTCATACCGGCGTTCTGCCACTGCTGCTGAAGCGTGACGGAATACAATACCCCGTTCATATCTTTACCAGATGGCGGCCTTCCTCCGGCGCTTATAGGCTGCATTGTTATTGGCGGGAATCCGGTGTCAAATGTCGCCACCCCATCTGACAGAGTGTCTGGAGTTGAATCAGTAGGTATGGTGTTTTTATTACCATTGACGCCAAATGCTTTTGTAATTCTGGTTGGGCTATCCGATGAATTCATTTTTATACCTGCTGGACAATATTAACAGTAACCCCCACTGGAGCCGGTAGTGCGCCAGAGCTTTGCACAATCGCAAGGTCGGGCTGAGTTAATACAAATTCGAATACGTAACTCATTTTCATGTCACCATCATTTCTGACATAGCAACGCCCCCTGTCGCTGAACATATAACTCAGCAACTTATTAAGATTTGGAATGGTGCAATCAGATATATTTGCCGCCGCTTTCATCATGATTAGCTTGCGGTAAACATCATCAGTCAGAGTTACTGTGGATGTGAGAACGTCGCTTGTGTAGAAAGGTGCCTGGTCAAAAGGCTGCGGGTCATCCAGTGCTGATGGGGTAGACAGCGCCTCACCAAATCCGAACACTATCTTGTTCTCAGTCAAAGTTAATTGCCTGCTTACAACAACTATCTTTCCCCATACATCCAGACCGTATGTATCAGCAGTGTTTATATCCCATACCATTTCATAGAAATCATCGATAAACTTATCGATACCGACAGCTTCGTTGAAGGAATAAATTATAGATTTCAATTTCGGGCTGTCGGCATACTGAGTGAGAATAGTATCGGCGACATTTATCATGTGAGAGTCACCTGTATGTTTTTCCGGTCGAGAGTGGGGATCTGGTCAATACCAAAGGTGGCAGATGTTGAATATGTCGTGCCATTCGTGCTGATGCTGATTCCGAATATATCAACGTTATCCGGGTCTATTTCGGTGATGCCTGCGTAATATCGTCCGGCATAAATGCTTGAGGCAATGCGTGCGCGCGTTCCTCCATCCTCGCCCGTAAAGGCTCGGGTAACCGCATCTTTCACGCGCTCATCGATATCACTCGGCATGAAGTTATTATCAGCAAGCTCTACCCTGATATACACATTGACTGGTGCTGGGGTCTGCCACTTAATTTGATAGTCCGGGTACGGCTGCACATAATGCTCATCGTCATAAACGGTGTAGGTGTTATTCCCCATCATCGGCGGTCCGGGCGGTAGTTTCTTGAAGATGGCAGTGGCGATATCTTCAGGCGCGCCGCCGTATACGGCTACGTACAGAGCGTGAGGCGCAAGGGGGAAATTTGTCGCCCCTTTGTTAACCGTGTTCTCTGTATTGTTCTGTGTGACATAAGCATCAGTTACGCCCGGCACGGCAAGCACGCTCGCGTATATTGAACCGAGCTGGTTGTTTGCATTGCCCGCCACCGACTGCCTGCGGCGATATTCGAAGTTAGCGCGTCCTTCAACATCGTTACCCAGCACACCCGCCGCCGGGTTGGTGATGCCAGACCAGCCGGTAATCGCTCGATAAATCGTGTTCAGTGAACCAATCGGGCACGCAATCGCCCCGGTCGCCTGATTCTGGAACACAACATCTACTGCGCCACTCTCTGGAATGACCGCCTCTGCCAGCGAGTAATACAGGAATCCGGCGCTGTCCATCGCGGTACTGTTTGCCGGTATTACCGTACCAACAAGGCCAGTACACGTAGCTGTTACTGTGGTTCCGATTGCCGGGATGCGATCAATAAAGTAAATCTGTCCAATGGCATCCTGCATGCGGCCTGATGCGTAGTCAGGGTTTATCTGGTTGCTCAGCCATGCGAGATTGTCATTCTTGTCAGCGATAATGGCCGTAGCACTCATTGCCATCTGACCCTGCGGTGTGGTCAGGCTTTTGCTCATCCCGCCACCGGATGCTACGTCCAGGTCAGACAATCGGCCATTTAGAATATCCACCTCATCAGGAACCGAAATGCCAATATCGGAGAATGTGACGGATGGTACGGCTGTGGATACGGTTACTTCAGCCATTATTTACCTCAGAATTGCACTGTAGATTGGTTATAGTTCGTGTCTGTTATGGTCATCACGCCTGATGCGCTGCGGGTCTGCTTATCGATAGTCACGGTGCAGAATGCGTCCTGAACGTAAGGAAGCTTTTTTGCCTCACTCTGCATCTTTGTATTGATGAGCTGAGTTCCCGGCCAGTGACCGAGAATGCGCTGGTAATAGGGGATGCCGAGCGTAGTGTCGTACCAGGCTTCTCCGAGGAACGTTGAGCAGGCGCAGGCCACATCTTGTGCGACGGCTAATGGGTTGCTGGCTATCGCGATATTTCCGGAATCATCGAGCTGGATATCCCAGGTTTCAGTGTCGAGCAGAAAGGATTTAGTCAGCATGGTTTTCTCCGGGCATAAAAAAACCCGCCGGAGCGGGTTGATAAATCTGGTGTGATTTGGGTCGACTGGCCTAGATTTCAGCCGAAAAAAATCAGATTGGAATTACAGCTGAGTTTGGCTAAATTTTGTAATCAAGATTTGATACATCAAATTCATATACTACATCGCCAACACTTTGAAAAGATGCTGATACTTTCAGTTTCTTTGCTTTTTTGAGGCGCTCATAAAAGCGAGATGATTCGTAAAAATACATTAAACTTTCGTCCATTGACTCTGGAGGCTTTATAATAAAATTTTCTGCCTTATCATCATCGAACCTGACAAGCACCGTGCAAGGCTGCCCATACTGGAAGCTGCACGTATAGTAATATTGATCATGATTTTTCCCTCCTTGAAAAGTTATCCCAGCTGCCACGCCCTTTTCGGGGTAGTTTCTCATGAAGATGACCATCTGATACCTTGACTTAAAAATTGCGCCTATAGCTTGCGATTCTAAAGATTCGTTATATGCAATTTTTATTTTTTCATCTGTCATTTTGTCTTTATATTCTTCGTACTCCCACTGGGCATATGATGAGCTCGAAAGCAAAGTAAGAGTAATAAAAAGTATTTTTTTAAACATTCCGTGGCTTCTCAGTGGTGGCGTTGCCTGATTCTACACCACCGTGAACGTGAGTTGAAAGCTCTATGCCTTTTGCTGTGATCTCACCTGCAGCTGTGAGGTTACCCTGGAAAGTAACGTTACCCTGGTTGCTGCCGGCACCTTGTGAAACGTTACCGTTCAGCTCGATTTGAGGTGAGTTGAGAGCAATCTTGCTTTCGGCATTCAAGCTAAGCATTTCTGCACTGACGTTGACCACCAATGGAGATACGATATCAATACCGTCCTCTTTGAACCGTAGGTACTGGATTGGCGTCATGTTTAACAGACCGCCTAAATAAACTGCATCGCCAAGGCTGTGGTTTCTCCCTGACGCTGGGAGGGCAGGCTTCAAGCTGTCGCGAACTGTCCGGCTATCCTTGTCGCAACATAGCATCAGTCCTATATCGCCTACCTTTGGATCCATTATTACCGCGCTAGCGCCGCTTTGAAGTCTCCACACAGGAATGTTGAAAACTGTACCTCTCTCAAGCAAGTTCCCGCTCCCGTCCTGGTCATGGATCATCGGTTGGGCGTCGATGAAGCACATCTCGTTTTCATCGCTGGGCCGTACATCTTTTACTATTCCCAGCGTGATAAACGCTTTCGAGTTCAGAAACTTTTCCATAATGAAGTTCTGAACATTGGCTTCTGAGTTCAGGTCGTGTGGGCCGATTGTATAACGATTAGTCATCCTACCGTCCTGCGTTGTAAAAGGTGCCTGAGCACATAGTCATCCAAGGGCCGCCTTCAATCCATGATGACAGGTGGTGCACAGCGCTATTGATGTTATATACGCCTGAAGCGTTTGGCAGGTCTGTTTGCACCTGTACATCGCGACCCTGAATCAATAGCGGGCTAAACATTGCCGTAAATTCAAGCCCCCAACCATCGAATCGAGGATATCCCAGCAATCCTGTCTCTTTAGATACGTAAGGAACGTTGTTATCAACCGGCTTACCTTCAGGCCAGACAAATATCGCCCCAAGTCTTATATCAATCAGAAGGCCGTTATTTCTGGCGCAGGTTCTTATTTGATCGATGGTGTTGCCCGTATAATGCGGATCTTTCTCCACCCCATTAACATCAGCGTGGATAACTACTGTCAGTTTGATGTAGTTCGCCATTGCCGTGATTATGTCGGCTATTTTGACGATACCTTGCTGCGAAAAATCTACCACCGGTTCTGATTGCGCATATCCTGTTGTAGATGCCTGAATTATTAACGGGGCATCTGGCATCTGGTTAGCGTCTACATACGCCCAGCCTATCGTTCCAGAGAATAAGGCTACATCCTCAGCCCAGACCTTTACTGAGTTCTGAGTCACTACTCCGTACTGAACACCCTTATAGCCAATCAGCCCCATATTTTTTAGGCTCATGCCATAAATCTTTGCGTCAAGCGTGTTTGCTGATAAGCCGCCAAAGGCTGCCACCTGCACTTCTGCCTTCACATTCTCCAGCGTCAATATGTTCGCGCCTTCATCATTAAACTGCCCACTGGACAGACCAAACTGAAATTTCAGGTTTCTCTGTTTGTAGGTCATGTCGTCATCTCTTCAGGGGTTGCGTAGAACAACTTAAATCTCGTTCCAAGCTCGTCATACATTGGGTCTGCGTTGCTCTTAGTATCAGCAAAGAAAAGCTCGCCGCGAAACTTGAGGTAGGAATACCTGATGATTTTATTACCATTCAGACAAAGAACTCCCTGCGCAATCCAGGTATTATCAATGCCTACGTCCATGTAGAGGCCGCTTGCTCGCTGAACTATGCGCAAGGTTACCGATTGCCCGGAAAGTGTTACCGTGACGATCTGTGACTTTACCGGTTGCAATGTGATGTTTTGCATTAGGTCAGCCCTTTAACCAATTCTGTGACTGATTTAGCCAGGTTATTTATCGATGATGTTGCAGCGCCGTTTATTGCCGTTGTCGCTGGCGAGGTAACAGAGTTAACTGCGCTTGATACGGAAGTGGCTACGTTTGTGGCTGCGCTAGATACTGAGTTTTTCAGGCCGGTTAGCGCCCCTTTAACATCGTCGATAGTTGAAGGCTCGACTGAAGATTGAATCTTTTGTGGCTGCCCTTCACCTTTACCGGGCTTTCCTTGCTGCGGGTTGTTTTTGGCATTTGCGTTACTGAGCGTTACGTCCGCGGTCTCCAGAACCGCCTGGAAAATTGCCTCCACAATAAGAAGCGTAACTTCCTGGCTTGAAGTCCTGTAGTTGTAGCGCACCAAGTCGTAATCTTCATAAGTGGTATCAGGCGTTTCAATGTCATAGAGTTGATGTCCGGCAACCATTGCATCAAGCATTGCCAGCATCGACGTTCTGCTTTCCAGAGTGAAGTTGGTTAGGTTCGGCACGGCCCCACTTAGACCAGTCCATCCCTCAAGCACAAAAGCCACTCTGAGAATTGGAGGCCTTCGAACTTTGTTATAAGAGGTGTAGGAGCCTTGCTCTAACGGAGAAGAGGCAATTGACGCATCGTTTCCGTAATCTACGCCCAGGAACGATGTCGGGTTAATGGCTTTTGCACTACCATTGCTAAGGTAAATTCCATAGCCAGGGCTGATAACGCTGTTTATAACCGAGAAAAGGTTACCGCTGTTTATGGCGTTTATTAGCGTTGTTTCATTCAATGAGAAAGCCATCTGTCACCTCTGACCGGTACTATAGGCAGAAACAAGCGCACTGCGATTAACCCTGGATTGCACATCCTGACCCAGCTGATTAATGCTTCCCGCACTTGAGCTAACACTCATTTCGCTAATGTTAATTTCTGTTTTATTGTTTTGGGATGGCTGTGGCTGCATAGATTTTTGACGCATCGCTGTAGCGGTAGCGCCAACCTGAATTCCGCTGCGAATATCTTGGTCGGTTATATACTTTTTGCCATCGGGCCCATTCTCATGATTGATGATGCCCCTCATGAGTTTGAAAATAGTTTCAGTATCGCTACCTGAAAGCTTCTCATTGGCATCTTTCCCTGTGGCACCAACCAGCTGGCGAACGTATGCCCCAACATTGTTATTATCACTTGCGGGGGCGTACTTGTTCACTATCGACTCAATAGTATTTACGCCGCGCCCGATATAGAGCTGGAGCTGTTTATAGAGTGCAGCTATGCCGTCTCGCATGTTGCCGAATACAGCAAACCGACCGTTTTCTCCACCTTCCTTAGATGCACCAGCCTGCCTGGCGTAATTAAGATTCCCTGGGTTGTTATTCCTTATACCGCGTGGCTTTAGAGTTCCATAAGCATCATATTTATTACTAGCTCCACCGGTGTCGGACATTGAATCCCACAAGGCGTATGCTTTTTTAAGCCACGTATCAGCCTTTCCTAAAATACCATCGCTGCTACCGTTGTTCTCATTCATCTTATCAACGAGATACTGCCCGGTAGTCTTCCCTTGCTTTTTTGCCTCCTCAGCATTTGACCCCAGCTTATCCCAAGCGCTAACCGTAGCCATGGCAACAAGCAATGGTGCAAATGATTTACCCACTCGCGCTACAGCAGAAATAATTTTCAGTGCCCAGCTTCCGGCGATAAATGCCGCCAAAACAGATAATGCATTCTGCCACCCACCAACAGCATCTACAGCTTTGGAAATTTCATCAGCTGAATCACTGAAGAACTTCTCTATTTGGGGGCCGTGCTCTGTTATCCAGTCAGAAATCTTGATTAATGCCGGTATCAGGTATTTGTCGATATACGGCACAAGAGTTGAGTAAAGCGTTATAGCTGCGGATTTGAAGCTCTGCTCCATGTCAACAATTGACTTCTGCATGTCCTGCGCTTTTCGTAATGACTCATCTGTAATTCCAGAGTTAGCCTCAGCCGATCGCTGATTAGGCAGGAGCGTGCCTTCTGACAGTGTCATCAGGAGTGCATTGCTATACCCCATGTCATTTGCAAACTTACGCTGCGCGTCTTTACTCAGCTTGTGAAAGTTCTCAGCCACAAACTTCATGATGTCGCCAGAAGACATATTCTGGAGGTCTATGTCGCCGCCTACTGCAGCCGCAAATCCTTGCAGCGCCTTATTGATAGGGTTGTCACTGACGTTACCGCCGCCTCTGAAATCGGTGATCAGATTCTGAAGTGCTTGTAGCTTCCCGGTTATCTCTTCGGCAGAAGAGCCGGCCATCTCTGCGGCACGCTGCCATCCATCAAGAGACCGCGCCGACATATCAAGAGCTTTCGAATTAACAGCCAATGTTTGCAGGCCGCCAGTCATGTCTTTGACGAAGTTTTTAATTCCGTTCACGGACAGGCTGACGCCAACCAGCGCCAGCAATTCTGTTTTAATTGATCCAAAGAATGAGGCCGCTCTTTTACCTGCGGCCTCCATATCTTTTGCTGTCCGGTCAGCGTTATCTCTGGTTTCATCCAGACCTTCGCCAACCTCTTTCCTGCCCTTGTTGAAACCGGATGAGTCGAGGCCAAGCGTGACCACTAATGCATCAATAATCGTATCTGCCATCAGCCAGCCTCTCGCGCTTTGTTAATGACCATCTGGTTGTAGTTATCCACGGTGATAATCTCCAGCCACCACCACATATCCTCGACGCCCAGCGTTGTGCTCAGCTCGGTAAGAGAGCATTTCCCGGAGGAGAGCACAGTCGCTATGGTTTTCGGCATGTTGACGTAATCGACCAGACCATGAACCGTGTCATTCATGATTGGCGGTATGTCTA
>Ga0308172_1001722_pt1 | contig 13782 bp, 16 predicted proteins | sample PhyGR2_FD_202134 | JGI IMG/M metagenome (GOLD analysis project Ga0308172, IMG submission 202134) | Phyllosphere microbial communities from UC Gill Tract Community Farm, Albany, California, United States - DLSLSG.R2 | ecosystem: Host-associated > Plants > Phyllosphere > Unclassified | place: USA...
CGGCGCGGTCCAGTAGGCGCGGCAGTGGTTCTTGGTGAGCTTGCCGCCCAGGCCGGTCAGCTGCTGCAGGTCGCCTTCGCCGGAGCGGGCGCCTTCGTTGTTGTGCTGGCAGGCCACCACCACCCCGCCCGGGGCGGCCAGCGCCACGGCGCGGGCAAACAGCGCCTTGGCTTCCTCACGCTGGCGCGGCGGCAGCACCAGCACCACTGCGTAGCGGGTGCTGTCGTCGGCCAGCTGCTGCTCGTCGCGGACGGTCCAGCCACTGGCTTCCAGCGCATCGGCGAACGGCCGGAAGCTCTGCTCGCAGACCAGCTGGGTCGGCTGGGCGTGCTCGCGCAGCGGCCAGCCATCGCGGGCGCGCAGGAACAGCACCGGGCCGGCGGGCCAGGACAGCACGCCGCTGGCGAACGGCAGGAACAGGGTTTCCAGGGGAGCGTCGTGCTGGGCAGCCATCGAGAGGGGGCACATCTTGAAAAGAGACCGCCATTCTACCGGTTCGCCCGGATCGCCTCCGCCCGGGCCCGATTTGCGTTTATTCAACGCCATGTTGATGCCCCGGCAACATCCAAACCGTCAGGGTGGAGGCTCATTTGCGATGGAGATGGCTCATGCGTGCATTGTTTGTCGGTGGCGTGGTCGACAACAGCGAGATGGACATCGAGGGCGCCCAGCCCCCGGTGCACTACCCCCAGGACACCGGCGGCGGTCACTCACGCTACCGCCTGCACCAGGTCGGCAAGCAGGCCGACGGCACGGTGGCGTACGCGGTGTATGGCGCGCCGGACATGGCCGACGACGAGGTCTCGCGGGTGGCCGACGAACGCGCGTATGCACGGCGTTTCGAGGCCGAGCCCGAGGTGTTCGTGCACTGATGCGGGGATAAGCGCAGGCGCTGCCGCTTCGTGCCGGCCCTGTGCTTTCTGTCGCCGTGCGGGCGTTAGCGCGCGCAGGGCGACCGCTTCAGCCCAATGGCGCCGGTCTGCCCGGCGCGGGGTTACTCGACCGGGGGCAGCTGGCGGATGCTGGCGATCCGGTCGAGCCATACCAGGTGCTGCTGCACCGGGGTATCCAGGTCGTCGAGCCGCAGCTGGCCATTGCTGCCCTCGTTCTCCTCGGCATCGCGATACTGCTGCAGGGTGGGCTGCACCGCGACGGTGCCCAGCAGGCGGGTGCCGTCGTCCAGGGTGATCTCGACGTGGGTCTGGCCGCGCAGCTGCGGCAGCAGGGCTTCCAGCGCCGCGATCCGGGCCGGATCGGTATGGATGGTCGGGGCGTAACGGGACATGGGGACTCCTGTGGGGTACGTGTGCGGGGTTACCGGCGCTGCTCGGCCAGTACGCTGCGCACGGCCGAGACCAGCTGGGCCACCGAATACGGCTTGGCCACATGCTCCTGGAACCCGGAGGCGAGCGCCCGCTTGCGGTCGTCGGCGCGGGCCAGCGCGGTGACCGCCACCGCCGGCAGCACCTGCGCTTCCACGCCGATGTCCTCGCGCAGCGTCCGTACCAGGCCGTAACCGTCCATGCCCGGCATGCCGATGTCGGTCAGCAGCACGTCGATGCCTTCATGCCCGCCCCGGTCCAGCAGGGCCAGTGCCTCGCCCGCCGATGCGGCCGCGGTGACTTCGGCGCCCTGCTCCTCCAACAGCCTGCGCAGGTATTCGAGCACTTCGGGCTGGTCTTCCACTGCCAGCAGGTGCAGGCCCTTGAGCGGGAAAGGCTCGATCACCTGTTCCCCTATGGGGCCACTGAACACCTCGCGCAGCGGGCGGCCGTCGGCCTGCGGCTGGTAGCGCGGCAGGCGCACGGTGAACGTGGCGCCGTGGCCGGCACCCTCGCTGGTGGCCGCCACGGTGCCGCCGTGCAGCTCCACCAGCTGCTGCGCAATCGCCAGGCCCAGCCCGAGACCGCCATGGCGGCGGGTGGTGGTGCCATCGGCCTGGCGGAAACGGCTGAACAGGTGGCGCAGGAATTCGGGGGCAATGCCGTCGCCGGTGTCGGCCACGCTGATCGACCAGTGGCCGCCATCGCTCGCCAAGGTGACGGCCACGGTGCCTTCGGCCGGGGTGAACTTGATCGCGTTGGACAACAGGTTCCACAGCACCTGCTGCAGCCGCGTGGCGTCGCCCAGCACCAGCGTGGGCTCGTCAGGCAGCGCCAAGGTCATGTGCAGTGCCTTGCCTTCGGCCACCAGTTCCTGCGCCCGCATGGCTTCGGTCAGCTGCGCGCGCAGGTCCAGCACTTCCACTTCCAGCTGCACCTTGCCCAGCAGCATGCTGCTCAGGTCCAGCATGTCCGAGATCAGGCGCTTCTGCGCCATCGCACTGTTGGCGATCACGCCCAGGCCCTTGTACAGCGGGCTGGTGGCATCCACACGCTGCAGCAGCAGTTCGCTCCAGCCCAGGATGGTGGTCAGCGGGGTGCGCAGTTCGTGCGACAGCGTGGCCAGGAACTCGTCCTTGAGCCGCGCCATGTTTTCAGCGGCACTGCGCGCGGCGCGCTCGGACTGCAGCAGCTCTTCGCGCGCCATCTCGATTTCGCGGCGTTCGGTCACGTCCGGGCTGCTGCCGGCCAGGCCGATGAAATGGCCCATGCGCGAGAAGCGCGGGCGGGCATTCATTTCCAGCCAGCGCCATTGGCCATCGGCACGCAGGCCACGCACCAGCGCATGCATCGACCGCTGCGCCTTCAAGGCTTCCTGCAGCTCGTAATCAAATACGGACGCATCATCAGGATGGACCAGGCCGCGCCAGACGTTCTCGGGCACGCGCTGTTCGTCGCCGCCGAAGAACTCGCTGAAAGCGCTGTTGACGAAGCGCGCATGGCCCGCTTCGTCCAGCACCCACACCGGCATGGGCAGGCCATCGGCGAGCGCACTGAAGCGCGCCTCGCTTTCAGCCAGTTCCACTTCGATCTGCTTGCGGTTGCTGATGTCGAAGAACACCACGGCCACCTGGTGGTCGCCCGGCTCGCCCACCCGCACCGCTTCCACCGAATACCAGCGGCCCAGCGCACGCGCTTCCAGTTCGAACTGCTGGGATTGGCCGGTCAGGGCCACCTGGCCGTAGATGCGGAACCAGTCCGGCTCGTGGTCGGGCTGCAGCGCGGTCATGCGCTGCCCGCGCGCGTTGGTCAGCCCGGTGTTGCGCTCGAAGGCGTCGTTGACTTCAAGGAAGCGGTAATCCACCGCCTTGTTGTCGTCGAACAGCACTTCGATCACGCAGAAGCCGGCGTTCATCTGCTCCAGCACGCTCCGGTACATCCCGGCGTGGGACGCAACTGTCATGAAGGAGGGGCGTTCAAGAGTGGAAGTAGGCAGGCTGGGCAAGGGCGTCAAGGGGGCAACTGGCGAAACAGAGGGACACAGCATCTTCCAGAGGGCGTATTCGTAGCGTCAAGCGCCATGGGTGGGATTGACGTGAGCGACGACGTAGGTGAATTGGCGGCAACCGCTACGGCGGCTGACGCAATTGCCGATTGTCCCACCGGGTGATCAGGATCACACTGAAACCCTGATCCCGTCTGTGATCGTGATCGAGGAGTCGTCATGAACCGCAAACCGTTGGTGGCCGGTCTGTTGACCTGCCTGTTGGTGATCGGCAGCGCGACCGCCGCTGGGCCCCGCACCGTGACCGACCCCCAGGCGCCCCGCGCCCTGAGCGGCGATGGCCCGGTCAAGGTGTCGTGGACCGACCCGGCCCAGTTCACCGAGATCCGGCAAAGCACCAACCGCTTCGAAGCCCAGCGCGGCAACTGGGTCCAGCAGCTGGCCACCTACGTCCAGACCAGCGCCGGCAAGCAGTTGCAGCCGGGCCAGACGCTGGATGTGACCCTGACCGACATCAAGCGCGCCGGTGACTACGAGCCGTGGCACGGGCCGCGCGGCAACGATATCCGCATCCTGCGCGACATCTACCCGCCGCGCATCGCGCTGACCTTCACCCTCACCGATGCCCAGGGCAAGGTGCTGGCGCAGGGCGAGCGCAAGCTGTCCGACAGCGGCTACCTGCACAACATCGGCATGCAACGCGATACCGACCCGCTGCGCTATGAGAAGCGGCTGGTGGATGACTGGGTCCGCCGCGACCTGCGCAGCGACGCCACCGCCAGCCGCTGACGGTGGCGCCACGCCGGGCGTGGCACCCCTCTCAGCCGCCCAGGTGCTGGTGCGGTACCCGCTTGACCGCGCACGGCAGCTGATAGGCGCTGACCCCGCACAGCGGCGCCAGCACATCCAGCCGCGGTGAGTCGCCCCATAGGGTCACCGTGCTGCCTACCCCGGCGTCGGGCAGATCGGTGAGGTCCACGGTCAGCATGTCCATCGAGACCCGGCCGATCAGCGTGCCGGGCTGCCCGTCGATCTGCACCGGGGTGCCATTCGGGGCGAACTGCGGGTAGCCGTCGGCATAACCCAGGGCGACCACGCCCACCCGGGTGGGCCGCTGCGCGACGAACCGCGCGCCATAACCCACCGGTTCGCCGATGCCGATCTCACGCACGGCGAAGACTTTCGACTGCATGGTCATCACCGGGCGCAGCCGCTCGGTGAGCACCGAATGGGTGGGCAGCGGGTTGGCGCCGTACAGCATCAGCCCCGGGCGTACCCAATCGCTGCGGACGTCCGGCCAGCCCAGCAGGGCCGGTGAATTGCACAGGCTGGTCTCACCGGCCAGGCCGTCGACGGTGGCGGCGAACAGGTCGGCCTGCTCGCGGGTGCGCAGGCTGTCCAGCTCGTCGGCGCGGGCCATGTGGCTCATCAGCACCATCGGCGCCACCTGCGGCAGCGCGCTCAGGCGGGCGTGCGCGGCGCGGAAGTCGGCCGGCGACAGCCCCAGGCGGTGCATGCCGCTGTCCAGCTTCAACCAGATCTTCAGCAGGGCGGTGGTCTGGAAGGCCAGCACCGCCTCCACCTGCCACGGCGCGCCCACGGCGAACCACAGATCGTGCTGCACGATCAGCGGCAGCTCTTCGGCGTCGAAGAAACCTTCCAGCAGCACGATCGGCGTGGTGATGCCGGCCTGGCGCAGTTCCAGCGCCTCTTCGATGCAGGCCACGCCGAACGCGTCGGCCTGGCCCTGCAGCGCGCGCGCGCAGGCAACGGCACCGTGGCCGTAGGCATCGGCCTTGATGGCTGCCAGGGTCTTGCGACCGCCGCCCAGTTCACGGGCAAGCTGGAAATTGGCGCGCAACGCGTCCAGGTCAATCAACGCGCGGGCTGGGCGCATGCTTTGGGCTCACTATGAACAACGGATGCGGCCGTGTGGCCGTAGCGGAAAATATCCAGGCCTTCGGTACTGATCTGCGGCTGGCGCGCGCTCATCAGGTCGGCCAGGTAACGGCCCGAACCGCAGGCCATGGTCCACCCCAGCGTGCCGTGGCCGGTGTTGAGGAACAGGTTGCGGTACGGGGTGGCGCCGATCACCGGGGTGCCATCGGGCGTGGCCGGGCGCAGGCCGGTCCAGAACTCGGCACGCGACAGGTCGCCGCCGTCCGGGTACAGGTCGCCCACCACTTTTTCCAGGGTGGCGCGGCGGCGCGGCGACAGCGACAGGTCGAACCCGCCCACTTCGGCCATGCCGCCCACGCGGATGCGGTCATCGAACCGGGTTACCGCGACCTTGTAGCTCTCGTCCAGGATGGTCGAGGTGGGGGCCATGGCCGGGTTGGTGATCGGCAGGGTCAGCGAGTAGCCCTTGAGCGGGTAGACCGGCAGGCGCAGGCCGAGCGGGTCCACCAGCGACGGCGAATAGCTGCCCAGCGCGACCACGTAGCGGTCGGCGGTTTCCAGCGTGCCGTCGATGCGCACGCCGGTGATGCGGTCGCCGTCGGTCTGCAGGCCGGCGATGTCCTGGTCAAAGCGGAACTCGACGCCGGCGTCCACGCACATCTGCGCCAGGCGCCGGGTGAACAGCTGGCAGTCGCCGGTCTGGTCGCGCGGCAGCCACAGCGCGCCGACCAGTTTGTCGGCGACCCCGGCCAGGGCCGGCTCGTGGGCGATGATGCCGTCGCGGTCCAGCACCTTGTAGGGCACCCCGTACTGGGCCAGCACTTCGATGTCCTGCGCCGAGGCGTCCAGCTGCTGCTGGGTGCGGAACAACTGGGTGGTGCCCAGGTCGCGGCCTTCGAATTCGATACCGGTCTGCTGGCGCAGTTCGTTCAGGCAGTCGCGGCTGTATTCGGACATACGCACCATGCGCGCCTTGTTGATGGCATAGCGCTCATGGGTGCAGTTGCGCAGCATCTGCGCCAGCCACAGGTACTGGCGCCAGTCCAGGCCGGGGCGGATGGCCAGCGGCGCATGTTCGGAGAACAGCCACTTGACCGCCTTGAGCGGCACGCCCGGCGCGGCCCACGGCGAGGTGTAGCCGAACGACAGCTGGCCGGCGTTGGCGAAACTGGTTTCCAGCGCCGGACCGGGCTGGCGGTCCACGACCGTGACTTCAAACCCGGCCTGCCGCAGGTACCAGGCACTGGTGGTGCCGATGACGCCGCTGCCAAGGACTAGAACGCGCATGTAGCTTCTCCGACCCGATCATTCCCTGCACTGGAGCGTGCCGGGACCATAATTGCGGAAGTATATTCCGGCCAAACCAAGCTTTTGCCCTGTTTTTAGGAGCAACGACAGGATATTGTCGCGCCAACCCCCATGCCTGGATGACGCCGATGGCCGTGCGCCCCCGCGAACTGGACAAGATCGACCGCAAGATCCTGCGCATCCTGCAGGACGAAGGCCGCATTTCCTTTACCGAACTGGGCGAACGGGTGGGCCTGTCGACCACGCCCTGCACCGAACGGGTGCGGCGACTGGAACGCGATGGGGCCATCACCGGCTACTACGCCAAGCTCGACCCGCACTACCTCAAGGCCAGCCTGCTGGTGTTCGTGGAAATCAGCCTGGCCTACAAATCCGGCGACATCTTCGAGGAGTTCCGCCGCGCGGCCCTGAAGCTGCCCAACGTGCTGGAGTGCCACCTGGTGTCGGGCGATTTCGACTACCTGCTCAAGGCGCGCATCAGCGAGATGGCGTCGTACCGCAAGCTGCTCGGCAGCACCCTGCTGACCCTGCCGCACGTGCGCGAATCCAAGAGCTACATCGTTATGGAAGAGGTGAAGGAAACGCTGACCCTGCCGATCCCGGATTGACCGGCGCATTGAATGCAGAAGGCGGCGCGCTTGCGCGCACCGCCTGTGGTCATGCAATCCCGCGCGTCAGCGCTGTTGTTTGGAATCGGGGTGACGCTGGTCCGGCTGCTTGCCCTTCTGGTTCTGCTGGTCCCACTGTTGCTGGTTCTGCTGTCCGGCCTTCTGGTGCTGTTGCTGACTGCCCTGCTGTTCCTGCGGCATCTTGCCGCCTTTCTGGTTCTGCTGGTTGGTCATGATTGACACTCTTCTGGAAAACCCTTCGGAATACGCCGCGTTCCGGCGCATGCAAAGGGTCGCGCGAAAACGGTTAAACACAGGCGAAAAAGCGGTGAGATGGCGCGTTGATGCAGCTGACTGTGCGGCGTGGTTTGTGCACCGTTCATGCGCTGCGCCAGTGCACGCCGCTTACGGTCGGATCTGCTGCCCATCGCCACTGGGAATGGCGTCGTAGTACTTGCCGGTGCGGGTATCGAGCACCCGGTTCGGTCCCACCTGCTTGGCCCCGGGAATGATCCGCCCGTGGCGGTCATACACCTTGGGCTGCAGGGTGGGGCCCTGGATCGGCTGCGTCGGGCCGGTACCCCGGGCCTCGATGGGATGACTGCGCAGTTGCTGCTGGACCTGGCTGTTGGATTTCACCGGCGCCATCTGCCCGGACAGGCTGTCCACCGGTGTAGGGCGCACGGGAGTGGGCAGCGGCGCTGGCGGCGCCACCACCACCGGGCGGGTCGCGGTGGGACTGGGCGGCGGACCGATCTGGGCCATGCCGATGGCCGGCAGCATCAGGCCCAGCGCAGTGGCAAAACGGACGAGGCGGGACATGGCAGGCTCCGGCGGGGTAGTTACTGCACCTTGCACCCACGCACGTATCAGCACCATGAACGGGCCTGGATCGCCGGGGCGTCGGCTTGAAGCCCGCCATCCCGGCCCAATCTTGAACCCACCCCCGCGAGGAACCGCCGATGACCGCCTTCGATCTCTCTCCCCCCAGCGACGCCCAGCGCGACGCCCTGGTGGCCGGCCTCAGCGCCGACGAACGCCGCGTGCTGCTCCAGCACGGCACCGAAGCGCCGTTCTGCGGCGTGTTCCTGGACAACAAGCAGGACGGCGTCTACGGCTGCCGCCTGTGCGGGCTGCCACTGTTCCGGTCCAGCACCAAGTTCGACTCCGGCACCGGCTGGCCCAGCTTCTTCGCCCCGTTCGACCCGGCCCACGTGCGCGAGATCCGCGACATCAGCCACGGCATGGTCCGCACGGAAATCGTCTGCGCGCGGTGTGACAGCCATCTCGGCCATGTGTTCCCCGATGGTCCGCCGCCGACCCACGAGCGGCACTGCCTGAACTCGGTCTCGCTGTCGTTCACCCCGAACGGACAGGCGTATCCGGATCTGCTGCAGCGCGGCGGAGCCGAGGCCCAGCCGGCCGGCTGAATCTGTAAAAGTGTGACATTGAGCGAACGGTCCCCTTCAGAAAACCGGGAACGGGGCCGACATGGAGGTATCCCCTACTCCGCGCCGGCCCCATGCTCATCATCGTTGGATTCCTCATCGTCATCATCAGCGTGCTCGGCGGCTACATCGGCGCGCACGGCAAGCTGGCTGCCTTATGGCAGCCCTATGAGCTGGTCATCATCGGCGGCGCGGCACTGGGCGCGTTCCTGGTCGGCACCCCGTTCAAGACCGTCAAGCAGACCCTGAAGGCCACCGTGGGCGTGTTCAAGGGCCCGGCCTACAAGCAGCAGGACTACATCGACGTCCTGAGCCTGCTCTACGAACTGCTCAACAAGGCCCGCCGCGAAGGCTTCATGGCGCTGGAAGACCATGTGGAGCGCCCGGCCGAAAGCAGCATCTTCGCCAACTACCCCAAGGTGCAGGCCGACCACCACCTGGTCGACTTCATCACCGACTGCCTGCGCCTGATGATCGGCAGCAACATCGAGCCGCACGAGCTGGAGCCGCTGCTGGAGCTGGAGCTGGAAAAGCACCATGCCGAAGCGATGCAGCCCTCGGCGGTGCTCAACAAGGTGTCCGACGGCCTGCCCGGTTTCGGCATCGTGGCCGCGGTGCTTGGCATCGTGATCACCATGGGCTCGATCGGCGGGGAAATCACCGAAGTGGGCGCGCACGTCGCCGGCGCGCTGGTCGGTACCTTCCTGGGCATCCTGCTGGCGTACGGCTTCGTCAGCCCGCTGGCCGCGGCGGTGGAAGCGCGCGCCGAGCAGGACAGCCGCATCTATGAGTCGGTGAAGACCGCACTGCTGGCCTGCCTGCGGGGCTACAACCCGAAGATCGCGCTGGAATTCGCCCGCAAGACCCTGCCCTCGAACGTGCGCCCGGGCTTCAGCGCCTTCGAGCAGCACCTGAAGACGGTCAAGTAAGGCACCGCCATGGCCGAGAACAAACCCACCGTCATCGTCCGCCGGGTCAAGAAGGCCGGCCACGCTGCCCACCATGGCGGCGCCTGGAAAGTGGCCTACGCCGACTTCGTCACCGCGATGATGGCGTTCTTCCTGGTGCTGTGGCTGATGGCGGCCACCACCAAGCCCGAGCGCGCGGCCATTTCCGAGTACTTCCGCAACCCCAGTCCGCTGGTTGGGCAGAGTTCCACCCCGGCGCCCGGCATGGCCGGCCCGGGCGGGGCCAGCACCTCGATGATCAAGCTGGGCGGCGCCACCGACATCTCGCGCGGCAACAGCAACGACCCGTTCCAGGCCCAGCAGACTGCCAAGCCGATCCCGCAGACCGAACGCGAGCGCGAGCAGCAGCAGCTGGAAGCGCTGAAACGGGAGCTGGAAGAGGCCATCAGCAAGAGCCAGGCGCTGGAGCCGTTCAAGGACCAGCTGCTGCTGGACCTGACCCCGGAAGGCCTGCGCATCCAGATCGTGGACAAGCAGAACCGCCCGATGTTCGACATGGGCAGCGCGGCGCTCAAGCCGTACACCCGCGAGATCCTGCGCGAGCTGTCGCAGTTCATCAACCACGTGCCGAACCGGATCAGCATCACCGGCCACACCGACACCACCGCTTACAACGCGGTGCACGGCTACAGCAACTGGGAGCTCAGCGCCGACCGCGCCAACGCCGCCCGGCGTGCGTTGCTGGACGGTGGCATGACCGAAGAGAAGGTGACCCGGGTGGTCGGCCTGTCCTCCTCGGTGCTGTTCGACAAGGCCCAGCCGGACAACCCGATCAACCGCCGCATCAGCATCGTCGTGATGACCAAGGCAGCCGAAGCGGCGGCCCTGGCCGGTGCCGGACAGGAAGTCGCGTTGTCGCCCACCGCCGGCGACGCCGACATCCACGCCGCCCAAGCCCCGGCAGCGACGCCCTGACCGGGGGCCGGTCGGGGCAGGTCGGTCTGCCGTTCGGATGGGCGGCGGACCGGTCGGCCGCCCGAACGGTTGGACGATGCACGCCTCGCACGCTGGTAGGGTCGCGCCCAAGCCGACTGCACGCGCATGGGCAGCGTTCGATAGGGGCATGACCTTCAACGGAATGACCGCTTCCAGACGCCATGTCGTTGGAGGCCATGCGTCCCCGGGCGCGGACAGGCTACCGGCAGTCGGTTGGGACCCGACCCTACCGCGGTGGGCCGCATTCGATGGGGGCATGACCGGAATGGCCGACGCCTGCGGCCAACCCCCATTACAATGGGGTCTTTCCACGTACAGATAGATCCCACCATGTCCAAGCAGTCCAAGGCCAAGCGCGACAAGCGCAAGAAGCTGCAGCCCAAGCGCCCGATCAACCGCCTCAACGCCCAGCAGCAGGTGCAGAACCACGCCGTGCTGACCAACGAAGAGGGCCAGGTCGTGGCCGCGATCGGCCTGCAGGGCACCGAATGGCTGCTGGCCATCGGCGGCCAGACCATGGGCAACGCCGACAACCCGATCCCGATGCTGGCCATGCTCAAGCACCTGTCCAACGTGCAGGAAAAGGAAGGCCGCAAGGTCAACCTCGAATACTCGAGCCAGCTGCAGCAGCTGATCGACGACCTGGCCGCCGACGAAGGCAAGACCGCCGACGAGTACCTGACCCAGCTGGTGTCCGAGTTTGAAGGCGTGGAAGGCGAAGAGGGCGAAGACGCCGGAACCGCTGAAACCGCTGCCGACGCCAGCGAAGACGCCCCGGTGGCAGACGAGGCCGGCACCGATGCCGCCGCCGACGCCACCCCGGCCGCCAGCGACGACAAGCCGCAGGCCTGAGCCACGGCCATCCGGTGACGATCTATATCGACGATGCGGTCCACCCCTGGCGCGGCGAGCGCTGGGCGCATCTGATGGCCGACACCCTGCCCGAGCTGCACGCCATGGCGGCGCAGCTCGGGATTCCCCGGCGGGCGTTCCAGAACCGCCCCAGCGGCGCGCATTACGACGTCCCCGCCCCGCTGCGCCTGCAGGCGATAGAACGCGGCGCACAGGCCATCTCGCGGCACACCGACCGCGCGCTGGTCAAAGCCGTCATCGCCAACGCCCGAAGCCAATACCAGGGGTAGGTGCCGACCGTTGGTCGGCACATCCGTGCCCCGCGCCCGGCAAATGCCCACCGTTGATCGGCAAACGCACTACCCCGCGCCGGTAGGTGCCGACCGTTGGTCGGCACACCCAGCCCCCCCTCAGAACGGGTCCGACCCCGGCCGCACTTCCACGCCCAGCAGCGAGCACAACGCCAGCATGGCGTCATCGTCGCGGTTGAGCGCCATCCAGCCGGCCAGGCCGCCATTGCCCGTATCCACGCTCCACAGCGCGTAGTTGTGCTCGCGCAGGCGGTCGTGCGCGGTGGCCATCAGCGCCGGTGCATCGGTGGCGGCCGCAAAATCCTCATCGTCCAGGTCGCCACCCCAGTCCAGCTGCAGGTTCCAGCGCGCCGCCAGCTCATTGATCGCCGACACCAGCGCATCGGGATCCTCACGGTCCACCTCGAACCCCGACTGCCAGGCAATGGCGGCCATCAGCGGCGGCAGCCAGTCGGCTTCCTCGTCGATCTCCTCGCCGCTTTCCAGCAGCGCCTCGCGCCAGCGGTTGAACTGCTGCAGCGCCAGCTCGTCATCGCCCGGGTTGATCAGCACGAACAGGTTCCAGATCCGCGCCTCGAAGTCGTCTTCGTCGAAATCGCGCTCGTCTTCTTCGAAGTCGAAATAATCGCTGTTGTCAGGCATGACCGGTATTTCCTTGAGGCAGGCGGGCATTCTGCCGTGCAGCGGCGTTGGCAGGAAGCGAAATTCGGCGTGGGCCGCGCCGCGGTTTATCCTGTGCGCCTGGAAGATGGCCGTGGTGGCCATCACAACTGAATGCCCATGAGCGATACCCCTCCCGATCACCTGGCGATCAACCCGACCAGCCCCTTCCACGATGCCGCCGCCCTGGAGCGCGGGGTGGGCATCCGTTTCAACGAGGTCGAGCGCGACAACGTTGAAGAGTATTCGGTCAGCGAAGGCTGGATCCGCGTGCAGGCCGGCAAGGCCCGCGACCGCCGTGGCAACCCGATGACCATCAAGATCAAGGGCACCGTGGTTGCGTATTACCTGGATCAGAAGCCGGCGTAATCAGTCAACCGACCAACGGTCGGTTGCCACCGTGCATTTCAACCGACCAACGGTCGGTTGCTACCGTGCATTCCGACCGATCAACGGTCGGTGGGCGTATCGGCACGGGGTAGGGCCCGACCGTTGGTCGGGCCACGGTTCAATCGCGTTGCCGGGTTTCCAGCAGGTCCAGGTTGCGGATCAGCTTGCGCGAGACCTCGTCGGAAATGGTGCCGCGCCGGGTCAACCGGAACAGCTCCTCGCGCTCGGCGGTCAGCCCGGCGCCACGCAGCTGGCGGTAGCCCTGCTCCATGCGCTGCACCTTTTCCGGGTCCGCATCCGGGCCGTCGTCCTTCTCAAGATTGCGCTGGTAAAGCAGGCTCACCCGTGAGGCGGCGTCGTTGTAGAGCTGCACGTTCTCGGTGGTCTGGTTCTGCACCAGCTGCTGGCGCATGCGCTCCACCCCGGCCAGCGCCGCCTTGGACGCCAGCCGCCGGGCCAGGTCCTCGGCCTTGCGCTCGCCCGAATCGGCCGGCAGCTCCAGCCCCTTGAGCAACCGCGGCAACGCCACGCTGGCACCCACCAGCGACACCAGGATCACCGCGGCCGCCAGGAAGATCACCAGATCGCGCGCCGGGAAGGCACTGCCATCGGGCAGGAACAGCGGCAGGGTGAGCACGCCGGCCAGGGTGATCGCACCGCGCACACCGGCCACCGAGGTGGCCACCACGATCCGCCACGACGTGCCCGGCCGCGCTTCACCGCGGTGGCGCGCCCGCAGCACGCTCCAGCGCAGCGACAGCCACACCCAGGCCAGGCGCAGCAGCACCAGCGCCAGGTTGATCACCACCACGTACACCAGCAGCCACCACGCGCTGTGATGGCCGCTCTCGCTGACTGTCTTGATCGCACGCTCGACGATGCCCGGCAGCTGCTCGCCCAGCAGCACGAACATGATGCCGTTGAAGCTGAACTGCAGCATTCCCCACACGGCCGCGCGCTGCACGCGCATGCTGCCCGACACCCGGCCGGTGAGCTCGACGTAGCTCATGGTGATGCCCGCCGCCACCGCGGCCAGAATGCCCGACGCGTTGGCCTCTTCGGCCAGCAGGTAGGC